>Ga0102959_1000193_pt1 | contig 19723 bp, 18 predicted proteins | sample SalPonF2_B_D2_MG_FD_84520 | JGI IMG/M metagenome (GOLD analysis project Ga0102959, IMG submission 84520) | Salt pond soil microbial communities from South San Francisco under conditions of wetland restoration - Salt Pond MetaG SF2_B_D2_MG ...
AACGCGGGGGAGTCTATGCCGCACAAGAGCACGTACTTCTATCCGAAGATCGCCACGGGCATGGTGCTCAAGCCGCTGGAGTGACCGGGATATCGGAAAACCGGACCGCCGGAATACCGTGGGGCCGGCAGAGCCGAAGTACACCCAATATGCCGGTGCGCCGCATTGGGTGTGGTTCAGGGCGTGGAAGGAGCCGGGGCTGATCGACTGGCTGTACAAGCAGAAGCTTCCCGCCCCCCCAAAGGGCAAGTGACAGGCCATCCCCGCCGGCATGCCTGGCGGGCCCCGCTTCCCCAAGGCGCCAACTTTCCCGCGAATTGCGCGGCAAACATTAATCCGCGCCTATAATACATTGAAAGGCAGACGCTCCGGCCGGAGATGGAAAACGGGCCGGCCCGGAGGCATAGGAAACCCCCGAAGCACCGGGAGAGCAACCATGAATCACAAGCTACATGCGATCGACTTCGTGGCGCTGCTGCTGGTCATCATCGGCGGGCTGAACTGGGGCCTGGTAGGCTTGTTCGACTTCGACCTGGTGCAGGCGATTCTCGGCGGCATACCGATCCTGGCGAGGCTCGTATATGTGCTGGTGGCCATCGCGGCCGTGTACACGGCCGTACGTTCCCCGCGGTTGGCGCACCTGGGCGAGCATACGCCGCATCCGGCCTCTTAGACCGCCGGATGCCGTAAGAGCAAACAGGACCCGCCCGGACAGGTATTCCGGGCGGGTTCTGCATTGCGCCGCGGGGCCGGGGGCAGGGCAAACGCATTCCCCTATGAATGCCGGGTGCAAGCGTGGACTTTCCATGTTTTCAGTGATGGTTGGCCCGGAGGGCCGGCAAGCGGGTAGCCGGAGGCGTAAGCCTCCGGGATGGGGCTTTGCGGTCGCCACGGGGCCGGGGGGTGTTGGACGGTGCAACTCTATTCTTGGCAGATAATTCCATCCGCAAGCACCCGTAGATTCTTCTCGATTTTACTTGCGGCATTCGCATTCCCGGTTACAATTCAGCTTGAACACTTTCTGAGATGCAGTGATCGGCGGGGACATGTCCGGACAATGAGTACGCAGAAAGGTAGCAAATAGAGCGCCAATTCAACACGTCTCGCCGTGTGCGCGGACGCGGCTGCATGTTTCTTTGTGGTTCGTAGGCAGTGGAGGCATGTCTGATGAAAGGCACGGTCAAGTGGTTCGACAATGCCAAGGGGTACGGTTTTCTGCTGGCCGAAGAGCAGGAAGGGGACATCTTCGTCCACCATACCTGCATCCAGGCCGATGGATTCCGGACGCTGAAGGAAGGCGAGATGGTGCAGTTCGAGCTCGCCGAAGGCCCGAAGGGCAAAAAGGCGGAGAATGTGCTCCGCCTGAACGACAATCAGCCCAGCGCCTGACGATTCGCCATTAGGCCAGGCCCCGTGCGGATGAAAGGAGCCGCACGGGGCCGGATGCACGCTCATTCGCGGTGTGCGTGGCTACGGCATGGCCGCGCGCCGGTTCAGCGCCGCCAGGATGGCCCGGACGGCGGCCTGGTCGATGTTGGTGTCGCTGCCGACGCCGAACAGCACGCGCCCGCTCTCCAGCCGCAGCGGAACGTAGGCCACGGCGCGGGCGTCGGCGCCCTTGCCGACGGCCTGCTCGTCGTAGTCCTCGATGCTGAAGCCGGTTTCGCCAAGTTGCTGCAGCGCGTGCACGAAGGCCGATACCGGGCCGTTTCCGTCCGCGCGGACGGTCTTCTCCTGCCCGTCCACGCGCAGGCGCACCTCGCCGTGGATCTGCGTGGGGTCCGCATCGTCCGGGCGCGGCCAGTAGCCCACCAGCTCGTACGGGCCTTGCGGCTCGATGAATTCCTTCTCAAACGCCTCGTACACCTCGCTGACGGTCAGCTCCCGCCCCAGCCGGTCGGAGAGCTTCTGCACCGCCGCGCCGATCTCCGGCTGCATGGCCTTGGGCGCCTGCAGGCCGTACTCGCGCTCCAGCACCCAGGCGATGCCGCCTTTGCCGGACTGGCTGTTGATGCGGATGAGGCCCTCGTACTTCCGGCCGAGGTCGGCCGGGTCTATGTGCAGGTACGGCACCTTCCAGCCGACGCCGAACCTCTCCGGCGCGGTGTCGAGCTGGTTCATGCCCTTGCGGATCGCGTCCTGGTGGCTGCCGGAGAACGCGGTGAACACGTATTCTCCCGCGTACGGCTGGCGGGCGTACACCGGCATGCCCGTCAGACGCTCGACCGTCTCGGCCACGCGCGGCAGGTCGGAGAAATCCAGGGCCGTATCCACGCCGCGGCTTTCCAGGTTATTCGCGAACGTCACGAGGTCCACGTTGCCCGTCCGCTCCCCGTGGCCGAAGAGCGTGCCCTCCACCCGGTCCGCCCCGGCCAGCACCGCCAGCTCCGTGGCGGCCACGGCCATGCCCTGGTCGTTGTGTGAATGCACGGAAACCAGCACCTTCTCCCGCTGGGAGAAATTGCGGCAGAACCACTCGATCATGTCCGCGTAGTGGTTCGGCGGGCGGCGCTCCACCGTGGCGGGCAGGTTCAATATCATCGGCCGCTCGGCCGTCGCCTTGCCCCACGCCTCGAAGACCCCCTCGCAGATCTCCAGCGCGAAGGCCGGGTCCGTGTCCGTGAACTCCTCCGGCGAGAACTCGATGCGGAAGTCGCCGGTCTGCTGGTCGGCGAGGTCGCGGATCTGCCGGACGGATCGCACGGCCATCTCGATGGTCTTGGCCCGGTCCATGCCAAACACCTGCCGCATGTGCAGGTCGCTGGTGGCCACGTAGGCGTGGACGATCGCCCGCCTGGCCCCGGCCATCGCCTCGAACGTGCGGGAAATCAGGTGCTCGCGGCACTGGGTGAGGCCCATGACGAACGTGCCGTCCGGCACGTGGCCCTCGTCGATCAGCCGGCGCGTGAAGTCGAAGTCGTCCTGGCTGGCCGAGGGGAACGCCACCTCGATGTGCTTCAGGCCGATCCGCGTGAGCAGTTGGAAGTACTCCAGCTTCGCGTTCGGGCCGAGCGGGTTGGGCAGGGCCTGGTTGCCGTCGCGCAGGTCGACGGAGCACCAGAGGGGGCTGGCGGTGATGGTCCGCGACGGCCACTGCCGCTCCGGCAGGTCGATGGGCGCCGGGGGGGCGTATTTTGGTGTCTGGGTGGAAGGGGTCATGTCTGTACGTTTCCTTTCAGGCTGAGTTCTTTGTAACCGCATCGTCGCGTCGGCACAATCGGCCGCGCGGGCTTCCGAGCAGCCGTTCTCAACCCAGGCCGCGGGCGGACGCATTTCGCGCCGCCCGATCGCCTCGCTCGCTTTCTGTCGCCTTCATCTCTCGCTTCCTTCGTTTTCGGCCATGAAAAAAGCCCCGCAACCCTTCGCGGGGTCACGGAGCCGTGTAAGCTCATGCCGTTTCGGCGGTCCGTGACCCGTCACGCGCGCAGCAACAGCCCGGCCGGTAGCAGCAGCGCCAGGTTGTCTGCGGGACGGATCATCGAATGCCTCTCTCTCTCATTTATATCGGACGCAACGCCCGCCGGGCAAGCCCTTTTGCGGACTTCCGTGGAAGCGGTTTTGGCGCCCGCCCCGCGCCCGTGCGGGTCTGGGGGCGGCCTTTCACCGATCCGGCCCCTCGGCCGGGGGGGCCTCTGTGGCGTCGAACACCAGCATGTGGCCCTTGTCGTCCGACCACAGGTAGACGCGGCCTTCGCCGTCGATCTCCAGAAAGCGGCCGCGGGCGTAGAGGTCTTCGTCGAACATGCGGCGGAACTCCTTGCCGTCCCACAGCCACAGTCCGTTCGTCGCGGTCAGGAACTTGCCGCCGGGCAGCAGGCGGAACTTCGCCCCGTAGGGCCGGTCGGAGGTCAGGTCCATGCCCTCCGGAGTGCGCACGACCTCGCCGTTCGCCTTGAGCACGCCCATGCGCGGCTCGCCCTTCTCCTTCCACGTCATCAGCGTGCCGCCTTCGGGCGCCCGCAACACGATGCGCCCATCCTCCAGCGGCAACTCCGGCAGCGGCGGGGGGGAGGCCTTGTCCGGCTCGGGGTGCGGCTTGTTCTTCTCCGCCGCGGCGATCGCCTCCATCGCCCGCCTGCGCTGGGCGTCCTCGGCGATCCAGCCGGCCACTTCCTTCACCTTGTCCGGCGCAGCCTTTACCATCTCCGCCACGCGCTGCCGGGCCCGACCCCGCTTGTTTGGGTCTTTGCTGCTCAGGGAGGCCAGCGCCTCGGCGATGACCGCGGCCGGCACGTGGCCGGCGCAGATGCCTGTGCTCAGGTCCAGCCGGAAGGCCGGCGCCTTCTCCCGGCACACCAGCGCGTAGCCCCGGCTCAGGGGAATGACGGCCGAGACGCTCTGGAGCTTCGGATTCTCCGCGGCGGAGTACAGCCGCCAGATCGCCCCGTCGTGGGACCACAGCCCCCCAATCTGGTTGCCCGTGGACCAGATGTACGCGATGCCGTCCGGGCCCTCGCTGTGGCCGAACCGCGCGGCCTTCAGGTCCACGCCGGGTTTCCCGATCGCCTTCTCCGGCCACGCGTGGAAAGACCATTCGCCCTTCTCGTGGAGGTGCACGCCGCGCCGGTCGTGGACATACACGCGCCCGGCGGAATGCCCCGTCCACACCTGCCCGTCCGTCACGTCCGGCCAGCCGTCGGTGCTTCGCTGGGCAAAGAGCCCCTCCATCGCCCTTTCCGTCCGGCTTCCGTCGTTCAGATTAAAGCGGTGCAGCGTGCCCGCGCCGGCCACCCACAGTCCATTCCGCGCGTCCACGCCGAGGGTATTGTACGGCTTGGGCAGCAGAAAGCAGGCCTCCGGCGCCGCCTCGCTGACGTACTGGTTCTTCTCGTATTCGCCGTTGACCATCAGGAACCACGGCCGGCCGTTGCGGTCGGCGACCACGTAGTAGACCTTGTCCGGGAACGACTGCCAGCGCAACTGCTGGATGGCGGGGGGTGGGATGGCCTCGGCGTTCGAAGCAGACGGCATGGGCCCGGCCTGCTGCGCGTGTATGCACGTCGCCGCCGCCAGGAGGACCATGAATGCCAGTGCGTGTCGGTGCTTCCCCATTTCCATCTCTCCCGTCAACGGACTTTACTCCACCGCCGGTGCGGACGCAACCGGCTCCTGTCACGCGCCGCCCTGCGGCGGGCGCCGGGCGGTCCGGCGTTCGCCCCCATCAACAAGCTGTTGCAGCAAACGGATGGTAGTGCGGCCGTCGCGGATCGGCGGCCGCGTCGACGAGACCGAGACCAGCTTCCTCAACGGCCGACAGGTCGGCCACTCCAAGCACTGGCTCTTCCCTCGGGCTTACAGCGTGCCGCAAGGTGTGATCAAGCCCGGGCAGAACGTCATCGCCGTGCGGGTTTGGGATGAAGGCATTCACGGCGGCATGGCCGGGAACCCCCAGTACCTGTACCTGAAGGTTCAAGGCGAGGACCCCGGCTTCTATCACGAGGACTACGTCAGCGACCAGCCTTCTCCCGGGACAGATAAGTCCCAATGGAAACAATTCAACGAACAGTGGAAGGTGGCTGACAACCCGTACCGCTACTATCGCTGGTGAAGCACTATCCCCGGCGATATTTGGCGGAATCCTTACCGCGATCAGCAACGCCTTGGTCCGCTTGAAGGCCGGCGACCGGCCGTAAGGCGGCTTCACGCCACGGGCGGCGGGGAAGGATTTCCGCTTGTCAGCGGCGCGCGGGCGGAGTAAAAGGTTACGGCATGAAGCCGATGAGACGAATTCTGGTTCTGGCCGTGGCCGCCGCCCTGGGCGGCTGCGTCGAGCGGACGATGGAGATCACCTCCGAGCCGTCGGGCGCGCTGGTGATTCTCTCCGACGTGGAGATCGGCCGCACGCCGCTGACGCACGAGTTCACGTGGTACGGGGACTATGACGTGATCGTGCGGATGGAAGGCCACGAGACTCTCAAGACCCATGCTCACATCAACCCGCCGTGGTACGAGGTTCCCCCGCTGGACCTGCTCAGCGCCGTGGCCCCCTGGACCTACCGCGACCAGCGATACCTGCACTACGAACTCAAGAAGTTCCAGCCCCCCGCGGAAGAAGACCTGATCCGACGGGCCGAGCAGATGCGGCAGCGCAACCTCGAACCGGTCGAGGGAAGCAAGTAGGGGCCGCTATTGCCGGTCGGCCTCGGCGGGCGCGTCCGGCTCCCGCGTCAGGGGCGGCAGCGGAACCGAGTCTCCCGCCTCGCCCAGTTCGTCGAGAGACAGCCCGAGCAGGGCCCTCACGAGCCGGGCCGCGTTTCCGTATTGCTGTGAGACCTCCGCGGCCGTGGCGGCCGTCATGGACAGGCCCCCGTCTTCCGCGCCCAGCAGGTCGCCGTCCTCATCCAGCAGGTACACCCCGCTGTCGGTGCGGCCCAAAGACACGTGGACCTGCCGGGCGCCTTCCAGCGGCCCCCGGGGGGTGGTTCCGGCATAGGCGATGGTCAGCGTCACCAGCCGCGTGCGGTCGCCCTGGGGAGGGGCGGAATGGATCACCATCTGAAACCGGGCGCTGGACTCCCGGTCGGCGACGATCCGCCGGGCGAGGGGAACCGTGCCTTCCGGCAGGTAGTTTCCCGGCGCCTCGGCGCCGCTGGCGTAGCGCTGTCCGTCGATGAACTGGACCGTCTCCAGGCGGCCCGCGGCGTAGCGGATGCGCGTGTCGGTCGTCAGGGAGCGTCCGCGGCCGTTGGCGCGCCCGGCGGCGTAGTCTCCGGCGGTCGCGTCGGCATTGAGGCGCCAGGCTTCCCACACGATCGCCCGGGAGGACGCGTCGTAGGTCACATCCAGGCCCCGGAACTCGCCGTTGCCCGCCGGCAAAACGACGGCCGCGTTCCAGCCGACCGGCGCGCCGTCCTTCCGCAGCAGGAGCCACCGCTCCCGCGGCCGCGGCCAGTAGTGCCGCAGGCCCTTCTCGCGGAGGGCCCGGAGCACGTCTTCGGCGCCGGCGGGGGGCACGCTCCGGGCGCGCACCAGCAGCCAGGCGGCGGAGACCATCAGCAACAGCACGCCGAGCATGACCAGGCTGAGCCAGGCCCGCCGCGCGTGCCCCTCTTGGGCGTTTCTGGCGAACATGGGCGTTATCGTACCCAAGCCGGGGCGGAATGCAAAGCCCGGCCCGGAGCGGCGCTTGACGCGGCGAGCCGGCGGCGGGCACAATACCCGGCCATGAGCGCCACCACGCTTCCCACGAGACTGGCGACGGACGGGCCGACCTGATGGCGCGCCGTTCGAACGTGAATCCGGCCAAGGTCAAGGCGGACCTGGCGTCGCTGGAGTCCCGCCCGCCGGAGCAGGTCTTCCAGCGGCGCATCGAGGTCCGTCGCCGCCTGAGCGTGGCGCTGCTTTCGCTGTTGTCGGCGGCGCTGCTGACGGCGTCTTTCGTTCCGCTGGGGCAGTGGTACCTGGCGTATGTGGCCCTCGTGCCGTGGGCGATGGCCCTGGACGGCGGCCGGCGCCGCCGGTGGGCCCTGAGTTGGGCGTGGATCGCCGGGGCGGTGTTCTGGGCGCTGAACCTGTACTGGCTCACGTGGATCACGTGGGTCGGTTACGCCGCGTCGGTCTTCTATCTATCGCTGTACTGGCTGGCCGCGGCGTGCGTCCTGCGTCCGGCGATGCGGCGCGACTGGCCGATGTGGCTCGTGCTGCCGGTGGTGTGGGTGGCGCTGGAATACCTGCGGGCGCACGTCATCGGCTTTCCCTGGTTCTACATGGCCCACAGCCAGTACGCCCGGACGGCGCTCATCCAGATCGCCGACGCGACGGGCCCCTACGGCGTGTCGTTCTTCGTGCTGATGGTCAACGGCATGGTGCTGGACGTGCTGGACTCGCCCTTGTTCGTCCGCGGCCGCAAGGGGCCGCGCCTGAGCCGGCAGATGCTCGCGGCGGTGCTGGCCGCGGCCGCGGCGGCGGCGCTGCTGCTGGGCTACGGCTTCTGGCGGCTCTCGCAAAACCGCACCCGCCCCGGGCCGGTGGTGGCGGTGGTGCAGCACGCCTTCCCGATCAGCCTCTTCGAGCGCGGCACGCCGTCGGAGGTCATCTTCCAGGCGCACCTGGGCAGCACGCGCGAGATCGCCGAGGAGTTCCGCCAGCGCGGCGCTCCCTGCGACCTGGTGGTCTGGCCGGAGACCATGCTGCCGATGGGCATGAACGCGGAGTTGCTGGACGTGGACCCGGCCGCGCTGCCGGAGGCCGAGGTGCGGTCGATCGCCGCGGCGATGACCTCCTGGTCCTACGTCAAGGACACGCCGGTGGAGAACCTGCGGGCGGGGCTGGGGCTGATGCTCAACGGGGGCGGGCGCGGCGACGGCGCCGCCGACGGCCTGCGCGCGCGGGCCCGGCAACTGGGCGAGATGTCCCGGCGGCTGCAATGCCCGATTCTCGCCGGCGGGACCACGCTGCATCGCAACGAACGCCCGACCGGCCCGCACGACTTGTGGGTGTCGCAAAACAGCGCCCTGTGGTTCGACCGCGGGGCTCGCAACTCGGCGGAATACTCCAAGATGCACCTGGTTCCCTTCAGCGAATACGTGCCGCTGAAGTACTCCTGGCCGGCCGCGCACCGGGCCCTGCGATGGTTCGTGCCGGACGTCATGCCGCAACTGGCGCCGGGCGAGCAAGTGACCCGGTTCGACATCGAATCCGGCGGCGAGACGTTCCGGGCGGCCACGCCGATCTGCTTCGAGGGCGTCTTCGCCCGCATCTGCCGGAAGATGGCCGCGCCGAAGGAAGAGGGCGGGCGGAAGGTCAAGTCCGCCGACATCCTCATCAACCTGTCCAACGACGGCTGGTTCGTCTGGCCGTGGGGCAAGGCGCCGGCCAGCAGCGCCGAGCACCCGCAGCATCTCGTGCAGTACTGCTTCCGGGCGGTGGAGAACCGCACGCCGGTGGTGCGGGCGGTCAACACCGGCATCAGCGGGCTGCTGAGCGCCGACGGCCGCGTCGAGTCGATCGTCTCCTACCAGGACCGCACGCTCATCAGCGGCACGCTGATACTGGACGGCGCCGTCGACGAGGAAGGGCGCTTGCTCAGCGGGCACGGGCCGCGGATACTTGTGGACGAGCGAGTTTCGTTGTACAGTCAGATCGGTGACGCATTTGCGGCCGCGGTCGGCGTGGCGGCGTTCTTGCTGACCGGGCGGCTGGTGTGGATTCGGTTACGGACCCGAAAGGGGAGCGAGCGGTGATGTCAAGACACGCAATCTGTGCTGTGGCCTGCCTTCTGACGGGGGCATTCGTCGCCGGCTGCATGCCGACGGAAGAACCGGCCGTGCAGGTGGACCCGACGCGCGCGCGAATCGACGCCCGCACGACGCTGCTGGGCGCGGCGGACTCCGGCGACGCGCTGGCGCAAATCCAGGCGATGGAGGCCCTGGCCGGCACGCTGGGCAGCCAGGCGGGCGGGGTCTATAAGCAGAATCTGCGGTCGGAGAACCCGGCGGTGCAGTTCGCCGCGGCGATGGCGGCGGGCGAGAGCCGCTACCAGCCGGCCATGCCGCTGCTGTTGGAGAAGGCGAAGGCGGCCGGGCCGGACAAGCGGGTCTACACGGCCGTGATCTACGCCCTGCACCGTCTGGGCGACGACACCTACACGGGCGACCTGGCCCGGCTGATGGACCACCGGGAGAAGGAAGTCCGGGCCCAGGCGGCGCTGGTGATCGGCCGGATCGGCGACCCGAGCGGCGCCGGCCTCCTGGAAGACCAACTGCGGCGGGAGCCGGACCCCGGCGTGCAGTTCCAGATTACCGAAGCCCTGGCCCTGCTGGGAGACGAGGGCAGCGCCCAGCGGCTGGAGGCGTACACCAAGGGCTACTTCATCGACCTGCGCCTGGCGGCGATTCCCTCGCTGGTGCGCGCGGGCACGCCGAACGCGGCGCTGATTCTCTCGGAGTTGAGGCACGACAAGCACCCCCGCGTTCGGGTGGCGGCGGCCGGCTCGCTGGCGCGGCTCGGACAGGCCGACCCGCAAGCGTATGACGAGGCGGTGCGGTGCCTGCGGGCGCCGCGCGAGGTGATTCGTGAGTCGTTCCCGGATGCCGCGACGATCGGCGACGTGCAGGTGTCGTCTCTTCAGGTGCTGGCGGCGCGGGCCCTGGGCCACATGCGGCGGCTGGCGGCGGTGGACGTGCTGCACCCGTACCTGCAGAGCGAAGACGGGCAGGTTCGCGTGGCGGCGGCCATGAGCATTCTGCGGTTGCTGGAAGACCACAGCCACACGGCGCCGCGGGCGGAAGAGAAAGCCGCGGCCCCGTTGCCGGAGCCGGTGGAGCCGGAATCGCCGCGGGCGGATCGGCCGAAACTGCACCGGGCCGGAGCGAAGGATTAGCCGGCCGAAGGGCCGGGCGCATCGCTCCGCGGCCCCAACGCCCCCCGCCCCGGCGGGGATCTGCCGGTAAATTTGCTTGACTTGACCTTTGGCGAAAATACAATCGGGCGCGCAAGCAACGCCCGCGTGTGCGGGTAATTCGGCGTCATACTATTGGATAGACTCGCGTGTCCCCATCGGTGTGTGAGTGCTGAAGTCCATTGGCCGTAATGGATTATGGCTGTCAGTGAAGGAGAATAGGACTTGAACGTCTTGACCAAGATCGCGATTGTCGTGCTGCTGGTCGTTACCCTGTTTGCCTGCCCGGTTTTCATTACGCAGGCGGTTGTTCCGGCGAACTACCGGATCGCCTACGAAAATCAGATCACGCAGACGTTGCTGCACAGCCAGGACGCCCAGGCGGCGAGGCTGGCGCTGAAGCGGACCGAGGCGGAATTGCGAGACCTGGCCAACTCGGCGCAGGAATCGCGGCAGACCGCCGAGAAGGACATCGAGAAGCTCCAGAGCGACCTGACCGCCCAGCAGACCGAAAACACGCAGCTCAAGAGCCGTATCGACGTGATGGCCGCCAGCCTCAAGTCGTTGGAAGAGCAGGCCAAACTGGACGTCGAACTCCGCAAGCAGATGCAGACGCAGTTGGCCGACGCCCGCCACGACATCGAGAAGCGCACCGGCCAGATTTCCGAATTGAAGAAGGCTCTCTCGGACATGACGGCCACGGCCGAGCGGTATGAGAAGCTCAACCGCGTTCTGGAAGAGCGCATCGCCGAACTGAAAGATCAGATCGCCGGTCTGGAAGAGCGCATCGCCATCCTTCAGGCGGGCGGCGTTCGCGGGCCGGATGCCTCGGCCACCGAGGTGAGCCTGGGCCCGGAAGCCCGGGTGGAAGGCACGATCACCGCCATCGGCGCCAACGACACGGCGAGCATCAACATCGGCTCGGCCAAGGGCATCCAGAAAGACATGAAGCTGTACGTCTACCGCGGCTCGCAGTTCGTGGGCTACTTCCGCGTCGGCATGGTCGAGGCGGATCAGGCGGTGGGTATCATCGTCGAGAAGCAACTGGATGTGAAACAGGGCGACAAGGTCAGCAACAAGCTGCAATACTAGAAGGGATGCCACCGATGGCCGAGCAATCTGTCAGTCAGGGCCAGGGACCGGTGGTCCCGGTCAAGCCGCAGCCGGACATATACACGCTGCTCACGCTCATCACTTTTTTGGTGCTGGTCGTCACGATCGGAATCGTGCTGAACAACCTGATGTCCCCGGTGGTTGAAGGGGGCTACGGGCTGACGTTCGAGCAGCTCTTCCAGCCGTTCGAAATTCCGCCGGTTGTGACGCCGCCCAAGTAGGCGCCGGTGGGTCCGGGGCCGAAGGATCGGCCCGCGGCGGCCGCGCGGACGCGGGGCCGCCGCACGATAGCGGACCGCCGCGCGCACCGTCCTGGGCCGAAAGGGATGATGAGGCCATGATCTTCGACCCGATACTGGGCCTGTTCTCCACGGACATGGGGATTGATCTGGGCACCTGCAACACGCTGGTGTGCGTGCGCGGGCAGGGCATCGTCCTGAACGAACCGTCCGTCGTGGCCGTGAAGCGCGGCACCAACCGCGTGCTGCAGAACGGCAACGCCGTGGGGTTGCTCGCCAAGGAAATGCTCGGCAAGACGCCGGGCTCCATCTCCGCCATTCGCCCGATGAAAGACGGCGTCATCGCCGACTTCGACATCACCGAGGCGATGCTCGGCTACTTCATCCGCAAGGTGCACCGCCGCCGCGGCCTCATCAAGCCGCGGGTGGTGATCGCCATTCCCTCCGGCATCACCGCCGTGGAGAAGCGCGCGGTGCTGAACTCCGCCGAGCGGGCGGGCGCCCGCCGCGTGTACCTCGTGGAGGAGCCCATGGCCTGCGGCATCGGGGCGGGGCTGCCGATCACCGAGCCGACGGCCAGCATGATCGTCGACATCGGCGGCGGCACCACGGAGGTGGCCATCATGTCCCTTGCGGACATCTCCGTGTGCGAGTCCATTCGCGTGGCCGGCGACGACATGGACGAGGCGATCGTCGCCCACATGAAGCGGACGTACAACCTGATGATCGGCGAGCAGACGTCCGAGCGCATCAAGATCGAGATCGGCTCGGCCGCGCCCATGCAGCAGGAAGTGACCATGGAAGTGCGCGGGCGGGACATGATCTCCGGCCTGCCGCGCAAGACGGTGATCTCCTCCGAGGAAGTGCGCGAGGCCCTCAAGGAGCCGTCCGGGGCGATCATCGACTGCGTGGTCCGCACGCTGGAGAAGGCCGAGCCGGAACTCGCGGCCGACCTGGTGGAAAACGGCATCACCCTCGCCGGCGGCGGGGCGCTGCTGCGGGGGATGGGGACGGTTCTCTCCAACGCCACGGGGCTGGATGTGCGCATCGCCGATGACCCGCTCACCTGTGTCGCCCGCGGCACCGCGGTCTATCTCGAAAACCTCGAGCTCTGGAAAGACACCATGGAGAGCGGGGAGGACGAGTTCTAGAGATTGGCAATTGTCGATTGACGATTGACGATTGACGATTGGGCGAAAGGCTACCTCTCAAACGCCAGCAGGGCCGGGTTCACGGCCGCCAGCCGCGCGAAGCGCCGCTGCCGTCGGCCCAGCGCCATCACGGCCGCGAACAGAACCACCAGTGAGACGGCGAAGGAGGCGTACACCGGCTCCAGCATTGTCCGCAGGTCCGTCGCGGCCTGCGGGTACCCTCCGAGCGTAAGCCCCCAGGCCACGCGGCAGACCACCGGCGAGGCCGCGGTGCTCGCCAGCAGGGCCACGCCGAGGATGTTCTGCCGGTGCCGGCCGACCATCCACCCGGCCGCGACCGCCAGCAACGGGTAGGCCACGAACAGCACGGCCGCGTTGGCCGCCACTTCAATCGCCCGGTCCGGGCGCATGCGAACCGGCCGGACCATCCACGTTGTGTACGCGACGGCCGCCAGCCAGAGCGAGACCACAGCAAGCACCTTCATCGCCTTGAGCACCTGCATGCTCCGTTCGTACTGCGACTGTAGGCGTGCGGCCCGGGCATTCATGCGCAGTCTGCCCCAGCAACCCGAGCCCGACCCGACGTGAATCGTATCGGCACTTGGCCCCGGAATCAAGAAGGCAAGCGGCGAGCTTCGTGGCTCCTTGCCGTGATGGGGGTGTTCGGGTACGCTCTGGCCGATGGTTCGACGATTGGCCGAAAGCCCCGATTCTCCGCACCCGCCACGCCGCGCGGCCGCGCTGCGAACGGCGCGCAATCTGGCCGGGGCGAAGCTCTCCTGCCTGCTGGTCTCCAAGCCGGAGGATGTGTCCTACCTCACCGGCTTTTCCGGGGAAGACAGCTTTCTGCTGCTGGGCGACGGCTGGGGGCGCCTGCTGACCGACGGGCGTTACGCCGAGCAGGCGGGCCGCGAGTGCGCAGGTTTAGAGGTCCACGTGCGCACCGGCGGCATGGCCGACGCCGTGGCCGCGGCGATCCGCGGGCGAAACGCCCGGTCGATCGGCGTCCAGGCCGAACACCTGACGCTCCAGTGGCGGCAGGTGCTGGAGCGCAAGCTCGCCGGCAAGAAACTCCGCCCGGTGACCGACGCGGTGTCCGTATTGCGGCAGACCAAGGACGCCGAGGAGGTTCGCCGCATCGAGCGGGCGGTTCGCGTGGCGCAGAAGGCGCTGCGGCAGATGCTGGCGCTGGGGCGGGGCGGCTTCGTGGGCCGCACGGAGCGGGAGGTGGCGGCGGAACTGGACTACCGCATGCGGCTGGCCGGGGCCAGCGAGCCTGCGTTCGAGACCATCGTGGCGGCCGGGGCGCACGCCTCGCTGCCACATTACCGCCCCGCGGGCGCGAGAATCCGCCCGGACCAGGGCGTGCTGATCGACTGGGGGGCGAAGGTCGACGGCTATTGCAGCGACTTGACGCGGGTGGTGTACACCGGTACAATCCCGCCGAAACTAAGGGACGTGCATGAGGTTGTGCTTCGCGCCCAGGCCGCGGCGATCGCCGCGGCGGGCCCGGGTGTTTTGTGCAGGACGGTGGATCGCGCCGCTCGGGACGTCATCGAGCGGGCGGGCCACGGCGAGCGGTTCCTGCACGGCCTTGGCCACGGCGTGGGACGTGAGATTCACGAGGGGCCGGTCGTGTCGTACCGGTCCAAGGCCCGGCTGAAGGCCGGAATGGTGATCACCGTGGAGCCGGGCGTGTATCTGCCCGGCATCGGCGGGGTTCGCATCGAGGATGACATACTGATCACTCCAGACGGTCGGCGCCGGCTGAGTTCGCTGGGCCGCACCGGCAAGGCGACGCTGCTGCGATAGCCCGCCGACGAGAGGCAGGGAAGCATGAACATCAAGGACATTCGGCAACTCATCAAGCTCATGGTGGACAGCAACCTGAGCGAGGTGGACATCACCGAGGGCGAGAACCGCGTTCACCTGAAGCGCGGGCCGGACGGCATGCCGATCGTGGCGGCCGGGCCTACGCCCGCGGCATCCGCCCCGGCGGCCTTGCCGCCCGCCGCGCCGGCTCAGTCGGTCGAGGCGGCCAAGCCCCAGCCGGCGGGGAGTTGATCGAGGTCAAGAGCCCGATGGTCGGCACTTTCTACGCCACCCCCAGCCCGGACAGCGATCCGTACGTGCATGTCGGAGCGGCCGTGGCCGATGACACGATCGTCTGCATCGTCGAGGCGATGAAGGTGATGAATGAGATCAAGGCGGAATGCGCCGGAACCATCGCCGAGGTGTGCGTGAAGAACGCCCAGCCGGTGGAGTTCGGTCAGGTCCTGTTCCGCGTGAAGCCCCAGTGAGGACCTGAATATGTTCTCTCGCATTCTGGTCGCAAACCGGGTGGAAGTGGCGCTGCGGATCATCCGGGCGTGCAAGGAACTGGGCGTGGAGACCGTCGCCGTGTTCTCGGAGGCGGACCGCAATGCCGGCTACCTGCACCTGGCGGACGAGCGCATCTGCATCGGCAAGGGGCCCTCGGCCGACAGCTACCTGAACATCCCCCGCATCATCGCGGCCGCGGAAATCGCCGACGTGGAGGCGATCCACCCCGGCTACGGCTTCCTGGCCGAGAACGCCCACTTCGCGGAGGTCTGCCGCGAGTGCAAGATCGAATTCATCGGCCCGAGCGTGGAGAGCATGCAGACGCTGGGCGACAAGATCAAGGCCAAGGCCCTCGCCAAGCAGGCCGACGTGCCCACCGCGCCGGACAGCGACGGAGCGATCGCCTCCGTCGACGATGCGGTCGGCATCGCCGAGAAGATCGGCTACCCGGTGGCGCTGAAGGCGGCGGCCGGCGGGGGGGGGCGGGGCATCCGCTTCGCCCACAACGAGGCCACGCTCAAGAGCGTCTTCCGGCAGGCCCAGGCGGAGGCGGAGGTGGCCTTCGGCGACGGCCGGCTCTACATGGAGAAATGCATCGAGAACTTCCGCCACATCGAGGTGCAGATCCTCGGCGACATGCACGGAAACGTGGTGCACCTGTTTGAGCGGGAGTGCTCCGTGCAGCGGCGGCGGCAGAAGGTGATCGAGGAATCTCCCTCCCCCTCGCTCACGCCCGCGATGCGGGAGCACGTTTGCTCGGCGGCCGTGCGGCTGGCCAAGACGGCGAATTACCACAATGCCGGCACGGTGGAGTTCATGCTGGACGCGGACGGCAACTTCCACTTCCTGGAAGTCAACACGCGCATCCAGGTGGAGCACCCGGTTACGGAAATGATCACCGGCGTGGACCTGGTGAAGTGGCAGATCCGCGTGGCCGCCGGGGAAAAGCTGGACTTCGCCCAGGAAGACCTGCGGGCGCAAGGCTCGGCCATCGAGTGCCGCATCAACGCGGAAGACCCGGCGCACAACTTCCGTCCGAGCCCGGGCGTGATCGAGGCGTTCGTGGCGCCGGGGGGCCCGGGCGTGCGGTGGGACTCGCACATCTACCAGGGCTACATGATCCCGCCGACCTACGACAGCCTGATCGGCAAGTTAATCGTCCACCGGCCGACGCGGGAGGAGGCCATCGTCTCCTGCCGCCGGGCGCTGGACGAGTTCGTGCTGTTCCCGATCAAGACCACCATCCCGCTGTGCCGGGAGATTCTCTCCCACGACCGCTTCATGCGAGGCGAGTGGGACACGACGTACATCGAGCGCGAGATGCTCAAGAGCTGATCGCGGCGAAGCAGGGGAGGCGCGGGCCTCCGCAACCCAGGAGCAACCACCCGAAACGGAAAGGCGAGACGTATGGCGGATGCAATCAAGGGCAACGCGATTATCGGACAGTCGGGCGGGCCGACGGCCGTGATCAACCAGTCGCTGGTCGGCGCGATCGAGGCGCTGTACGAGTGCGACGCGGTCGAGAACGTGCTGGGCGCGCAAAACGCCGTGCGCGGCATTGTCGAGGAGCGATTCCTGGACCTCAACGGCCTGGACGCCGAGACGCTGGAGGCCGTGGCCAACACGCCCGCCGCCGCGCTGGGCTCCAGCCGCGACAAGCCGGACGCCGAGTACTGCAAGCGGATCTTCCAGTCGCTGGAGAAGCGCAACATCCGCTACTTCTTCTACATCGGCGGCAACGACTCGGCCGACACCACGCGCATCGTCAACGAGATGGCCAACGAGGCCGGCTACGAGATGCGCGTGTTCCACATTCCCAAGACCATCGACAACGACCTGCGCGTCACGGACCACTGCCCGGGCTACGGCTCGGCTGCGAAGTTCGTGGCCTCCGCCTTCATGGGCGACGACCGCGACAACAACGCCCTGCCCGGCATCAAGATTAACGTGGTGATGGGCCGCAACGCCGGCTGGCTGACGGCCGCCAGCGTCCTCGGCCGGGGGGATGTGGACTGCGGGCCGCACCTAGTGTACGTGCCGGAAGTGGCGTTCGACACGGACAAGTTCATCGCGGACGTGCGCGAAGTCTACGGCCGGCTGGGCCGCTGCCAGATCGCCGTATCGGAAGGCATCGCCGACGAAACCGGCATGCCGGTGACCGTGGGCCTGGCCGAGCGCCTCGGCCACCGCGTGGAGCGAGACAGCCACGGCAACGTGCAGCTCTCCGGCTCCGGCGCGCTGGGCGACTTCCTGGGCGACCTGGTGAAGCAGGAGCTCAAGCAGCAGTACAAGACGATCCGCGTCCGGTCGGACACGTTCGGCTACCTGCAGCGGAGCTTCGCGGGCTTCGCCTCCGAGGTGGACCAGAAGGAGGCCCGCCTGGCCGGCCGCACGGCCGTGCAGTACGCCACCAGCGGCGACATCGACGGGTCCGTGGCGTTCAACCGCATCGGCGAGGGAGAGAATTACGCCGTGGAGTGCTTCCGGGCGGAGCTGAAGGACGTGGCCCGCGAGACGAAGGACCTGCCGCGCGAGTGGATCAACGAGGCCGGCAACGGCATCCAGCAGGCGTTCATCGACTACGCGATGCCGCTGACCGGCGGCCTGCCGAAGGTGGGGCAGCTAAGGAAGATGGCGTAGCGGCAGTTGCGGAACAGCAGTTCGGAATTCTTGGTTCTGCGTTCTGAGAACGCGGCGACGGCATTTGATATTTCTGCGTGCGGGGCGTCCTTACGGGCGCCCCGTTCTTGTAGATTGCAGGCCCGCGTTGGGCGTTCGGAAGCGGGGTGGCGCCGGATTCCCGCGGCTCAACCCGCCTCCGCTCGGGCCTTGAGTTGGTCCATCTTCGAGCGCACTTCCTGCGCCATGCGGGAGTTGGGGAATTCGCGCACAATCTCCTCGCCGGCCTGCACGGCCTCCGCCCAGGCCTTCTCCGTCACGTGGATGGCGAACTGCACGCCCAGGTTGTGCAGCCGGGCCCGAAACACGCCGCGGGCGCTCTCGGCCAGGGCGGCGCCTTCCTGCGGGGTGAGGTACTGGTCCAGCTCCTGCAGCAGTTCGATGCCGCGGTCCACGTCGTTCTTCCGCACGGCCTCGCCGTAGGCATGGAGCAGGTCTCGCTTGTGCTTGTCTCTGGCGGCCTCGATGCGCTCCGGGAGGCTGCGCACCTTCTCGTTGTCCGGAAACAGACGAACGACACGCTTGGCCTCGCGGAAAGCCCGCGCCCAGTCGCGCCGGGCGACGATCTCGTCGATGCGGGCGATGGCCTTGCTGATCTTCTCGTCCAGCGTGGACTTCTTGCTGGCTTCCATCTCCTCGCGGAGCCGGGCGGCCTCGTCGATGTAGCCGAACTCCGTTTCCATCTTCTCGATGATCAGGGCCGCGGTCTTGTAGTCCTGGTGCATGAAGTCGCTGTGGGCGGCCTCGCGGAAGTTCTCGATCTCCTTATCGCGGAACAGCAGGCTGCGGGCCTGGTCCGACAGGCTCATCAACTCGACCGTCTGCCGGCCGTTCTCGACCACCTCGTTGAGCAGCGTCTCCTGGCGGTCCATCGCGCCGCCGAGGCGGCGGACAGCCTGCTCGTTGGACACCACGGCGGCCGCCACGCCGTAGGCCAGCACGGCCAGCAGGCCGATCGCGATTTCCACACTGAGCATCACCGCAAGCCGGCCGACGGCTTCGAAACTGGCCGGGCCGTGCATCAGCGGGTCGACGAACTGGAAGATCGTGTAGATCGCGGCGAGGACCATCGCGGCGACCACCGCGATGGCGGCCGCCCTGGCGATGCGGACAACCCATGCAAACGAACCGGCCTGAGGCGCCATGACTTGCTCCTTCCCTGGATGCTCCGATCCGCGGCGGCGGCGCACCGCCGTCCGTCGCGGTCTCTTACTACTATAACTCTAGGCTCGCCAAAGAAGAATGTCAATCCTCGCCCGGCCCGGCGGGCGGCTGCCGAACGCGGGCGTCCGGCACAAGTTCTTGCGGCCGATGGCCAAAAGAGCACCAATTGTTCGCCCCGTCATTCTCAACGCCCCAATATCGCATAGGAACCACCTTCGATGCCCTCGCAAGGCCGGCTTTTCTCAGGAGACCGCCTTGGGCTTGATTAGCGCATAATACCCCCATGCCTGCCACGGTCGAGTGCCGAAAATGGATGAATGGTCCTGGGGCTGGTTCAATCGTCCCAAGGGGGATCAGGCTCGGGCAGGCTCTTCGAGGGTGCCCCGGACCTACGCCACCTTGCTCGAAGCCCGCAGCGCGGTATTCCTTGCCTCTCGCCGCCGGCCATATGCCTCATGTTTCTGCCGAAATGGCGCACTCTATGGCGCACATTTTTTATTCCGCTGCTGTCCGCCCATGGCCGGATTTGGCCCGTGTACCGCGAGTGGCGGGCATACCGCGACAAGCAGGCCTCCCAGGCCCGCGAGCTCGAGATCATCCGCCAGCTCGAACGCGGCGAGATGGGGCTGGTCGACGACCTGGCCAAGCAGCGCAAGACGCCGCTGGCCAAACACCTGTTCGACTTCGAGGCCCACCTCGAGGGCAAGGGCAACACA
>Ga0102959_1000194_pt1 | contig 19678 bp, 13 predicted proteins | sample SalPonF2_B_D2_MG_FD_84520 | JGI IMG/M metagenome (GOLD analysis project Ga0102959, IMG submission 84520) | Salt pond soil microbial communities from South San Francisco under conditions of wetland restoration - Salt Pond MetaG SF2_B_D2_MG ...
CCAGCAGGTAACGGGCATTAAAGTAGAGCAGCCCGTAGCCTTCGCTGGTCAGATGTTTGCCTTTCTGGGCCTCCACTTCATGGATAAAGGATTGAATGCCGTTGGCCGCCGTCTTTGTTTTCCCGGCCTTCAGTTGTCTTTGCACGTTGTCCAGTGTGGCCTGCAAGCTGCGGCAGATGCCTTTGTTGGTGACCCATCCCAGGTTGCAGGCTCTAGAAGTGTAGGAGCTTAGGGAATCCCTTACGACCGATGGTAAAACATTCGCTGGGAAAATTCCGGGAGAAATCGTCATCCCCTTAAAACTATTTGTACGCTCATCTTTAATTTTCATTTGATAGGATACTGATGAGTTCAAATCCGGAAGCTCATGTTCACTTCGGATATAAAAATTGTAAATGCCCGGGAGTTGTTTTGAATATACAGTAAAACCATTTTTTACTTCATTTGGTTTTATCAGGTACTCAGTATTTTCTCTTTTAAATATCCAGTCAATTGGCAACTCAGCCCTGGAACCATAGAATTGCCAACCCTCAGGGGCATTACCGTTTTTTTCCATGCTTCCATGATCGATATGAAATTCACTAATACCTCGTTTACTTGTCTCCCTGCTCTGCACGATGTAATTGTAAACAAAAGATGTATCATTTTTTTCTACACTTGCCTGGATATCCGCTTTCGCCATATCAGCTGGATAAAATCCGTTGTTTGGAGCCTTTGGTGTAGTTGGCCAATCACCATATAATTTACCATTCCAGCTCCAGTAAACCCATTCATCTGCTTTATTACCGATACCCCGAGCTCGAATTTCCATTGTCCCATCACCATCTAAGTCCAAGAAACCAAAAGAAGCTGAATAAGATGATTGAAGCTGGCTTAATCCGTTTTCTTTAATCGCATTTATCCTAGTACCAGTATCACCATTCCAGCTATAAATCCACAACCATCCAATAAAAACCGTATTGGTCCATTCCACACAATTAACAGCAATATCAACTTTTCCATCTAAATTCAAATCTGAAGCCCCATAAAAATGGATATTGCTGCATTCAAATAGCTGATCAGCCAACCATATAATGCTCCCCTTCCTATAAACTCCCACTCTCCAGTCGGTTTGCTGATCTCTGGCTGCAAATAGAATACTTCCCTGTAAAGTTTTATACGGATCTCCAATCACCGTGGGGGACCCTTTATTGGTGCCTACTACAGAATCTACTTCAATAGCCTTGTATAATTCATATTTCTGATCGTAGATATTAGATAGCTGGGTTTCGATTGGTCCTTTGTAGTAATATTGATTAGCTGACTGTCCAAATGCTTGGAGGGAAAACAAAATCCCAAAAATCATCAATATCCATTTTTTTGAGTATTTTATAATTTTATACATATATAATAAATTGACTAATCAAATTAATTTTCCAGCTCATATTTTCGTGCCCAAACCCATATTTTATCTCCATAACCTTTACCCGTGGAGCTTCCGTTATTGCCATTATACACATTAGCCCCTCTCCGAAGTGATTCCTCAAACCCATGAGGCCAGTTATTATTTTGAGAAAATTTTGCATCAGTATCAGAGTATGACTGATTAAATTTCCTATAAATAAAAAATTTTATTGCATACTTTATACCTACATTAACATCTTCATTCATTGTCTCAGGTAAATAAACCCTGTTCTCAGGATAAGTATTCTCATAAAAACCATATAAGTACATTAATTGTAGTGGTCCATATGAAGCAACTATTCTCGTCTGTTTAGCTATACTTGATAAACCACCTCGATATTCATTCTTAATCCATTCATTCAACTGGCTGTTTGCAATTTTATCTGCTTTTATTTGGATAGAATCATTCGGTACAGCTTGATCTTTCAATTCTCTTTCTACAACATCTTTATAGTTCTTTAGCTGTTGTTGAATTTCAAACCTATTTTCTATTTCATCTTCTCGCTTCTTCTTAAACACATCAAACATTGTACCTACAAAGCCAGGATAGCTACCACCATACCCTTGGTTTTCAAATACAATATGGTTTGCCGGGATTGGCGGATTGCCTTCATCATTCTTATCTGCAATCCAATAAAAATTATTTTCCATTCGTCTCCTAACATCCGGATAATTTGTCCTATCATTCATCTCATATTTGTAATCCGTATTTTCTTCATAACGGTATGCGGCTTTTCCAGATGATTCCTGTGAAATCATCCCCTTCAAAAATTGTGGCGGGATACCATATTTTCCTCCATAATGAATAGCTAAACTATCCAAATCATAGTTCTTTTGTAATGCATCCGTATAAGTTTTTTCATCCGTATCATTTCCCAACCGGTCCGGCTTCACCACACTGATTTTAAGACTGGCGCTGGAGCCCCCGCTGGTAGCTTGCAGCTTCACCTTGTAATCTTTATCGGCTGACCAATAGCGTCCTATTACCCGGATCATTCCCGAGGGGAGATCGCCTTGTTTTACGGTCCCATCATCGTTTATAGTAGCCCATTTTCGACTCCAATATACGCCCGATTTACCGCCGGAAAGGACTTCAATGGGATGGTCACCAAAAGCACCGGCAACCAAACCGTCCGGTACGGCAGGCGAAGCTGAAGAACCTGCTTCTACCCGCTTAATTTTGATATCGCTCGAAGGATCACCGGGATCTTCTCGTACGGCCGCATAATATTTTGTCTCTCCCAGCATAATCTTGTCGCCGGCTGCGCCCGCTACAAAGGCAAAGGCTCCCATAAATTCCGTCGGCAGCCAACTTGATCGGCAAAGGTTGCTTTTTTGTGTATTTAAAAAGGAAAGAGCATACCCTTGCTTAACTTTTGAAGTATCGACGGCATCTTCGATCCCCCTGAATTGATAATAATAGTGATTGATCGGACCGATGACATTGCTGTAATCCTGAGGACCTCCTAAATTATCATAGGTAAACCGGACGGTATCCCCCTTGCTAACATCGGCTACGGTAATAACAGAAATTTTGCGGCTCCACTTTGGGTTGGTAAAGTCAATGCTGAGGACGGGTTGAGTATATTCAGGGCCATTACCGCTATAAAATGAAAGAGCATCGGATCCGTTCCCTCCTTTTAAACTGAAGCGTACTCCATAGTTGCCGTTTGGGTTGGCAATCCAGTTTTTAACAAACGGTGCCACGTTGATATCGAACCAAAGGTAAACATCATTTATATTGTGCCGGGACGATTTCTTTATTTTGATAGGATCTCCGTATATCCCCGGCTGATTATTCCAGGTCAGCGAACTGCTACTCCAGGCATCACTGACTTTATACAGGTAGATATATTTATCAGGTTCTAAGTAATTCGGATCCGTTTCGGATAATAACGAACCTTGTTCAATTGTCAGTGTTGCATTTTTTACTTTTACCTGGGGTGGAATAGAAAAATTGAACTCCATAAAACTACGCCTAATAGTCGGATCAGGCCGCCGATAGTTATTTGTTATTTCCGGAGGACGCCAGGAAATTGATAACCTCCTCCTACCAGCATAATTCTTATTCTGATCAGAGTAGGATACCCATCTTTCCCCTTCTTTTCTTTGTCCATGCAAGTTATTTACCATTCCATCCTGCCCTGTTGGATTACCGGTCGTTCGGGAATACCTGAAAGGCCCGGATCCATAAAAATACCAATCCCCGGGGCATCCATACGTACCCTGCGATACCAAAACGGTATCCAGATGTTGTTTAAGTGCAATACGTTTTTTTAGATCCTTTTCCTTATTAAGGATATGAATGACCAAAGCAGCGGAATCGGGGATGGCTTCGTGATATCGCTCCAGCTCGTTAAGATATATTTTCAATTTTCCACTTTTTGAGGTAATCATTTGAGGAGGCCCCCCAAAAGGAAAACAAAGAAGGCTGATGGTTTGTCGATTTTTGCTTTGTTGAAAGCTGATTTCCTAATTGCAGCTTCTCTTTTATGGTGATCTGTGCGGAGGATCGCATTGGCAATATCGTAAAACAGATAATTGCCAGTATATACAGTCCCCAGCTGAAAGGTGTATGTCTCTTGAAACGGTTAACCATAAATTTTGTACCCCGAATTTGATACCCTTTATTTCAAGAGTAATTGGGGAACAATATGTTACAGGATTACTAAATTGGGACGAATTAAAATCCAACGGAGCAGCTCCGCCTACTGCACACTGCCTGCTAGAAAACTGCCTCTTTATCTGATCACCTAAGTCCGACAGACTCTTAGAACAAATCCTTCTGACTATCACTCAATGTCTTGGGGATGGCCAAATCAGTTCCTAACTCTTTATTCATCAGCTCGATAAAATGGGCGGCCAGCCGGGGGGATTCCTGCTCCTCGTTCTGGTGAACGAAGAAATGAATATTTTTCAATCCCTGCTCATTCCACACCTTCAATCGCTGAACCCAGTCATCCAGCCGGGAATAATCGGTGGGATGATTTGCGCCCACATAGCGAATAAAAGCCTCGTTGTTGGACAGGCGCATATGCATCAGATCACGCCGGCCCGCCGTATCCACAATCACATTGGCTACATTATGTTCTTCCAGAAGCTGATACAGATCATTGGCGACGGGTGCATCCCCATACCAGTCGGGGTGACGAAATTCGATGGCCAGCGGTAGGTTAGGGGGCCAGGATTCAACAAAATTGACCACACGGTCCATGTACTTGGGAGCAAACTGTTCTTTTAACTGTAAAAAGATGGTGCCTAGTTTGTTATCAAAGGCCGAAATATTCTTAAGAAAGGATTGCACATCGGCCTCTATCTCCGAAAGCCACTTTCTGTGACTGATATAGCTGGGGATTTTGGGAAAGAATTTAAAATGATCGGTTGTCTTATCCCGCCAGGCGGCAATTTGATCCTCGGAATAATTCCGGTAAAAAGTAGCATTTAGTTCCACGGCATTAAATTGGGTTGCATAATATTCCAATTCATCATTTACCCCCTTGGGATAAAGATCCTTCAAATCCCGGCTGTTCCACTTGCCACATCCCACGTAAATATTAGGCGTTCCGGAGTGCTTATCCTTTAAAAGTACCCGTTTGGTATCGTGATGATCTTCGGGTAGGGTAAAATCTATTTTACCGGGATTGTCAACACTTCCAAATCTCATATAAATTATCTGTCGATTAGCTTATCTAAAATAAATTAATGTTCTTATATACCGTTGCTGATGTAATTAACAATTATTTTATATTAACAAAATTCGCTCGCATCTAAACTTTAAAAATCAAAAAAGACCGTGATTAATTTCTTTCATCCCTATTGGATAAAGGCTCATTATAATCATAATTATTTAAAAATCGGTTGTTGGATTATCTTATTAACGCTGGCAATGAATGTCAGATTGCAGGCACAGGGGCAAACAAAAACACCTCTGACTGAACCTGGTAACGATATTTTTGGCACCATCCAGGAAACCATTTCGGCTTTGGAGGCGGATCCTGCTACGAACTGGGAAAAGGTTGATATTGAAGCCTTACGCCGGCACCTGCTTGATATGAAAGCCTTTACCGAGGAAGTGGAAGTTCTTAATAAAAAAGACCTCTCAAAGGGAGTGCAGTTTCTAGTTCATCCGCAAAACAAACGGGCACAGCTTGCCTTGAAACATTTATTTGCCATGCATCCTTCCATGCTAAAAAAAGAGAAGGGCTGGGACATGAATACCAGGCTTCAACAAAACGGCAACTGGCTGGTGAGCTGTACCTCGACTAATCCCGAAGATGTAGCAAAAATTCGAGCGCTAGGATATATCGGGCTGATTGCCGAAGGAGCCCACCATCAGCTCCACCACTGGATGATTGCTACCGGCAAGATGTCATATCCTAAATAAGCATTTGACTTATTACCCTTATACGACTGCTATAGCGTCTCTCCGTGCTGACTAAGGTCGAGCCCTTCGAGCTCGTCTTTCTCTGATACACGTAAAGGAATCAAAAAATCAGTGATTTTGAGCAGAACCCATGTCCCGATGATTACAAAAATGGATACCCCAATCAGGCCGATGATGTGAGCAGTGAATAAACCGGTTTCGCCATAGATCAGACCATTCGTGGTAACCGCTGGATTGATGCTCTTGTGAGCAAAGACGCCCGTCAGGATCATCCCCATAATTCCTCCCACTCCATGACAGGGAAAAACATCCAGCGTATCATCGATTGAAGTTCGGGACCGCCACTCAACCATAAGATTGCTTACGAGGCTGCTGATAATACCAATGGTCAATGATTGAGAAATCGAGACATATCCAGCTGCCGGGGTGATGGCAACTAAACCCACGACCGTACCGATGCAAGTGCCCATAGCCGACGGCTTACGTCCCCGAAGGGCATCGAAAATGATCCAGGTAAATGCGGCGGCGGCTGATGCACAGGTTGTTGTTGCAAGCGCAGTTGCAGCCAAGCCATCGGCCTTGAAAGCAGAGCCTGCATTAAAGCCAAACCATCCGAACCAGAGCAATCCTGTACCAAGTATCACATAGCTGATGCGTGCGGGTTCATGTGCGGGTTCGTGGCGCCTCTTTAGGTAGAGTGCACTAACCAGAGCCGCCCATCCCGCACTCATGTGAACTACGGTTCCACCTGCGAAATCAAGTACACCGAGTTGCGCTAAGATTCCATCAGGATGCCAGGTCGCATGAGCCAACGGCGCGTATATAAACAGCGAAAAGAGACAAATAAAAAGAATATAGGCGGTAAATTTGATACGCTCGGCAAAGGCCCCAGTGATAAGTGCTGGGGTGATGATAGCAAATTTGAGCTGAAACATGGCAAATAAGATCAGCGGAATCGTTGGAGCCCCCGGCCAGTGGTTGCCGCTGAAAACCCCCTTCATCATAAAAAATGTTGCGGGATTGCCGACGACTCCGCCTACGTCTTTTCCAAAAGCGAGACTAAACCCAACAATCACCCAAATAATGGTAATTACGGCCATGCTGATAAAACTTTGCAGCATGGTTGAAATTACATTCTTCTTCTTGACCATCCCGCCATAGAAATAGGCCAGGCCAGGAGTCATGACCAGCACCAGTGCAGCAGCAATAAGCATCCAGGCGGTATCCCCAGAGTCTATTTTCCCAAAGTGAATGGCTTGGGTGCCAGGCAAGCCCGGAAAAATCAAACTTAAAATTACAACGACTAAAAGCAGTCCAAAAGGAATGAGGGCAAACCTCTTCGTCATCGACATAACTGATCGAATTTATTATAAGGATGTTAGCGACGACAAAATTATAACTAAATTATTTATTAATTATAAATTTAAAACCTTATATAATTATATATTAATATAATATTAATGAAATATTTTAAAGCAATTCCATGATTTGAGTAATATTTCCCATCCCTTTAATTCAGATAAAATGACATTATAGGGGAGCTTTGCACAACCCCTCCGTATCATGCTGAACCTTCAGTGCTGAGCTTGTCTCAGTATCTCTTTCAGCATCTACTGCTGTATACCTTTAAAGCTATTAACGGGCTTTTAGCAAAAAACCAGAACTAAATTCAGGGTGACACCGGGTTTTGCAAAGCTCTCTTAAAAAATGCTATCAAACCCTTCCCGATAATTTATAGAGACAAATGAGGTTATAATAAACCATAATAACTCCTTAGTTTTATACTACAGCTTCTCCGGACTGCACTTCCCAAAGTTGCTCATAAATGCCTTTCTGGGCGATCAGCTCTTCATGTGTTCCGGATTCGGCAAGCCGGCCTTGATCAAGCACAAAAATATTATCGGCGTGACGGATTGTTGAAAGCCGATGGGCAATAATGATAGTTGTGCGATCGTGAGAAATCTTTGCCAACGACCGTTGGATAGCAGCCTCTGTTTCGTTATCGACGGCCGAGGTGGCTTCATCCAAAACTAGAATAGGCGGATTTTTCAGGATGGCTCGTGCGATCGAAATACGCTGGCGTTGTCCTCCAGATAGTTTTTGTCCACGTTCGCCTACAAACGTTTCGTATCCCTGGTCAAGTTCTACTATAAAGTCATGAGCCTCGGCCATTTTTGCGGCCTCTAATATTTGCTCCTTACTGGCATTAAAGGTTCCATAGCGGATGTTTTCAATGACGGTGCCGTGGAACAAAAATATATCCTGACTTACTAAGCCTACGGCATTAACCAAGTCGTTAAGCTTATATTCCCGGATATCCTTGTCATCCAGCAAAATACGTCCATCTGTGACATCATAGAACCGCATTAATAGTTTGATGAGACTGCTTTTACCGGCTCCTGTAGCTCCCACAATCCCTACCGTTTGCCCTGCTTCGATCTTCAGATTTAAATCCCGGAGCACAGTTCCGCCGGTTCGGTAAGCAAAATCAACATTCTCAAACTTATATTCTCCATCAACTTCACTGGTATCCAGGGAAACAGTCCCGTCATCCAACTTCTCCTCAATTGATAATAATCCCATCACACGCTGGGTGCTGGCCATCGCCCGTTGGTAGAGATCAAAGGTTTCACCAAGTCGTGTTAAAGGCCATAACAGTCGTTGTGTGATAAAAATGAGCATGCTATAAAGTCCGACCGCCATTTCCCCGCGCAGAGTTCTCAGACCGGCAAAGATGAGAATACCAATAAATCCGGTAAGTATGAGCATACGAATAAGAGGCACAAAGGCCGAACTCAGACGGATCACTCTCTGGTTGGATTTCTTATAAATCTCCGAAAGACGAGCGACCCGACGATTTTCGTATTCTTCTGTACCAAAGCTTTTGATAGTAGCAATACCTCCCAGGTTATTGGCCAGCTGACTGCTCAAATCTCCGGCCCGGTCCCGTACTTCCCGGTAACGTGGCCCCAGCTTTTTTTGAAACCATACCGATCCCCAGATGATAAACGGCATGGGTACCAGCGCCATCCAGCCAATTTGGGGGGCCGAAAACATAAAGATAGAACCTATGACCAAAACGGTGACCGCTACCTGGATCATGTCATTGGCTCCATGATCCAGAAATCGCTCCAGTTGATTGATATCATCATTGAGGATTGCAATCAATCCGCCGGTTGATTGATCCTCGAAATAGGCCATTTCCAAGTCTTGAATATGGCTATAGGTATCTTTGCGGAGATTATCCTGAGTTATCTGGGCTAAATCCCGCCAATAGACTTGAAACAAGTATTGGAAGGTCGATTCCAAAATCCAAATCAATGCCGTAAAACCTGCTAAAAAGATAAGCTGATTAGCAGGCTCGGTAATTCCAATGCGTCCCACCAGACTTTCTTTTCCTTTTACAACAATATCCACGGCTACACCGATAAGGGCAGGAGGAGCCAAATCAAACAGTTTATTCAGTACCGAATAAACTGTCGCCAAGGTTACTTTTTTTCTATACGATTTAAGATAGTGAAACAGCTGTGCGAGTGGACTTTTTCCAGTGGTATCGCTCATGACTAAATTTAATTACAGATTACAACGTGCTAATGGGAGCATTTGAAAAGAGCGAACGAGAAAATACGCCAATATGAATTTAATGGCTAATGAGTTAATGAGATGCCTAAGAAATATTTTTGAGCACAATGAAATCAATCGATCTTATTTTTCAAAATCCCGCACAAATCCAAGAAGTATTCTATATTTAAAAAGTATCAATAGAAAATGATGTATTTGTTATTAATTTACTAAAGAATTAATATAGATTATTATTACTTATATATTACATACCTGTTATCCTACTAACTTTAAAAATACTTGTTCCGTATAGGATAATCCCCGTATATTAATAACAGTTACTTGAAAGAAAGCTTTGCGGACGCAGGGCTTTTGTTGTTTCAGTTCCTTTCTTAAGTGATAGATTCGTTCCTCTATTATCAATGTCTGTCCGGCTTTTACATTATTTACACTGTAGATAATACCACAGATATCACTGCAGCTTCATAAGATAACAGTAGTGCATTACTACATTATCTAGTGCCCTTTCAAAGAGAATCCCAAAAAATTTCACCATCAATAGTTATACTTCTGATAGGATGTGTATAACTATTACAATTAATGGGTAAACAAGTTGTCTGCTGAACAAATACGTATTTGGGTACAGAAGATTTCGGAGTCGGACCGAAAGGCCTTTGACAGCCTCTTTCGGTGCTTGTACCCCCGGCTTGTCCATTTCGCTTTTAAATATGTGCACCGTAAAGCTATTGCCGGAGACATCGTACAAAATACGTTTGTCGCACTATGGCAAAAGCGGGAGGACCTTGATCCTCAACAGTCAGTAAAAGCATATTTATACCAGGCCGTGCGGAATCGTTCACTGAATTACCTGCGGGATCATTCCAAAGAAACCGTGGGACTTGAATCGGTGGATAGCTCCCAATTTGAATCCATGGAAAACACAAATCCGCAAGAAGAATCCGACCATCTCATGGATTTGCTTAAAGAGTGGATCTGCGACCTGCCCGAGCGACAGCGTGAGGCTTTTAAACTCAGCCGTTTTGAGGGACTCGATCACGACGAAATTGCGAGCGTGATGGAGGTGTCTCCAAATACGGTCAACAATCATATTGTAGCGGCCCTAAAGCATTTGAGAGACCGCTATGAACTTTACAAAAAAGAAATAAACGAGGTAGGTTATGACTGACAAAACCAGACATAACAGCAAGAGTGAAACTGATATCTTTGAACAATTTTCCGACGACGAACGAGCAGGAGTACGTGAAATTTGGGAGAAGAGTGCCAATGCCGAACCGCCAACCCCAAAAATTACAGATCTGGATATTGAAAACGCCCTATCTACAGTTCATTCTTATATTGATAATACGAGATTGGAAGATCCATATTTTCATAAGAAGTCCAAGAAAAACTTTTTATCATGGAAATGGGTGGCTGCGGCAGCGGTACTACTACTCATCGCCGGGGCAGGCTACTTGTACATCCCAAAAACCATAACTGTACCTCGCGGTGAGATAACCTCGGTTACGCTGCCGGATGGCTCGACAGTAGAATTGAACAGTGATAGCAAAATTGAATATAATCGCTTGTTTGATATTACTAATCGACATATAACACTCAATGGTGAAGCGTTCTTTGAGGTTAAAAGAGGAGAAGATCATTTTATCGTCAGCGCGAATAATGCCCGCGTAGAAGTGCTCGGGACAAAGTTTAACGTGCGGTCATGGCACAATGAGCCGGAGCAACCCACAGAAGTGACGGTAACAGAAGGAGCGGTGCATCTTTATCCGGCCGGTCTCCCCGACAGTTCGGTGATTATCCATCCCGGAAACTTGAGCTCTCTTTCAGCCAATATGCACAAACCAACCGATCCACAGCCGGTATCCCTTGGTCGTATTACCGGGTGGCGCAACCACAGGCTCATATTTAACAACCAACCATTACGGGTGATTTTCAACGAGCTGGAACGCCGTTTTAATACAACCATCCAACTTGAGGCAAAGGATGTAGCAAACGAAACGCTTACGGCTTTCTACAATAATCCCCAAAATGTGGGATCGGTTTTGAAAGATATTTGCCGAATAAAGGGACTACAATTTTCCAAAACAGCCCATGGATATCGCGTTTATAAATGAAAAATATACGGACAGAATATTATTAACTAATTAGTTAATGCCTCAGAAATTAACCTATATCTTTTTGTGCCTGATTCTTTTGGTGATAGCAGCAACTCCTGCACATGCGCAGGATAGTGATAGTAAGCGATATTCCTTTGATTTTCGGGGGGACCCGCTATCCAACGTACTTGAAAAGATCGCCACGAAGACAGGCATCGATATGGTTTATGATCCAAAAATTGTGGCCGGCCTTACCGTCTATAGCCGTATCCAGAATAAGAAAATCCACCCATTACTTAAGGATGTTCTTACCGGGACTGATCTGGATTTCCTTACCCTTTCGTCCGGGACTATCGTAATCGTTAAAAAGGTTACCAAAGATGCGGCCTACGGTTCTTTTGCCGGTAAAGTGGTGGATCAAAAAACAGGGGAACCGCTGCCGGGTGCTACAATTATGCTAGCTGACGCTTCGGGCGGGACAAGCGCGGGTCCCTCGGGAAGCTTTACACTTAATCACCTGATGACCGGATCCTACAAAATCATTTTCAGTTACGTGGGATACCAGGCCATTACCAAAACTATTCACATCCGGCCCAATCAACACAGGCGCCAAAAAGTAGCGTTAAATCCCAAACCGGTGGATTTTACTCCTATTATCGTCACGGATCACCTGCCCCAGCTGCCGGGTCGGGATGGCAGTGAACACTCCGTCAATCCGGATACGCCCTGGGAGCCGGCCGGCAGAATGCAGGATGCCATCCGCAGTCTCAGCCTGTTCTCGGGTGTTCAGTATGGCCTGCCGATGACGGATCTCCACCTGCAGGGCGGTCAACGGGGAGAACATCGCATCCTGCTCGATGGCGTTCCGGTATATAATGCGTATAGCTTTGGGGAAATGTTCAGTGCTTTTAGTCCTTTTGCGATCAACAAAGTGAAACTGTATAAAGCCGGCTATGATGTGACCGAAGGAAGCCAAATTGCGGGACTCATTGATCTGGAACATGATGTCGATAGCATTACCAAAGACCGGGCCATGATCCAGGGCGACCCGCTCAGCGTTAATTTGCGGGGCGATCTCCATTTTTCGGGAAAAGAAGATTCCAAGCTCAATATTATGATGGCCACCCGGTCAAACTATTGGGATATATACAAAGAGCCGCGACTGAAGCATACGCTTCAGAAATGGGACCAGCTAGATCCTTTAGTAACTAACTTGGTAATTAGCTCCGATAATGATGCTGCGCTTTACCAGCCCAGCAAACAAACTTCGGATGTGCGTTTTTATGATGTGCATTTGGCTTCAACCTACGATATTGATTCCTATAAAACATTATCCACTTCGTTTTATGTAGGTAAAAATTATGTGAATACTGATTTATTGCGAAAGGCACCGTCTTCTTCCCAAGATCTTCCTCAATATTTATACGCCCGCGACGAGTATAAATGGAATAACTTTATGGGACAAATCACTTATGATTTTCTTGCTTCATCCCGGCTGGATGTATCCTCCCAGGTCAGTTTCAGCTCCAACCGATTGCACCATCGTTATTTAATTGGAACAAGTAATACAACAAACTATGCACTTTCTACTGAAGCCGCATACAAAGATCTTCAATCAGCGGGCGCTGCCAACCGGTTACCCACCCAACGGAATGAAAATAACATTCACCATTTTATCTTCCGCACGGATGTCACCTACAGTTTTAGTCCTCATTTTAATCTTGAAACAGGCCTAAAAGCGGATCATGTTGAGTCTCGCGTAAGCCTGGCCGATCTATTTTACCTGCCTACACTCTCTGATCAACAATCCACTTTCTTTAGTAGCTACCTGAATGGAAATTGGAGATTTGGTAAATTCTGGAAACTGGTAATCGGAGACCGGCTGACTTTTGAAAATTCTGCAGCTCAGCTTTATACCGAGCCTCGTGTTAGCCTCCAGATTGATCGTCCCAATACCAGTATCGGCTATTGGTCTGCCCACATTTCGGGCGGACTCTACCGCCAATTTATCAACCAGTACCAGATTACAAATCCTGGTCCCACGTCGCTGGTGCCTTCGTTTACGGTCTGGTCGCATGCCGGCACTCACAAAAAACCAAAAGCTTGGCACTTGACCAGCTCATTCCGGCTTAAACCGACACAAAATACGACTTTCAACCTCGAGCTGTTTTATAAATGGCAGCCCATTACTTATACCGTATCCTACCAAAACCTGTTGCAGGGTACCGCTATTAACCGATCGGCCTTTAGTGCTTTTGCTGAGACGACGAAAATGAGAACGCTGGGGGCGGGATTCCGATTCAACCAGTCCTTTGATAAATCGGAGGTGAAGCTGATGTTCAGCTACGATTACAGCTATAACCAGATTAACATGGAGTCGCAGTTTAGTAAAGTTTTGCCAACCCCCTGGACGGAGCCGCATCGCTTTCAACTTCGTGCTTTATGGCGTATTATCCCCAACCTGACGGCCGTCACCAAATGGCAGAGTATCTTCGGACGAAGCTGGGGGTTCCGCCAATCCTATTACAACTACCTCTATTATCACGGCAGCAAAAGCATCGGAAATTACTCGTTCACCCACCCCGATAAAGACCGGCTAAGTCCTTTTCACCAGCTTGATCTTTCGCTCATTTATAAGCCGAACATACGTTTTGGAGATATAAAATTGCGGCTGGATCTGGTCAATATTTTGGATCGCCATAATACCATTGACTGGAGCCTGCAACCGGTGCAAAAGGGATCATCAAATCCAACCTATAAAATTCAAAAACGTACGATGCCGGGTTTTACACCTTCACTAAGTATTGAGATGGATATTTAGTTTCTTTTACGAGAGCAGAACTCCCTTTTTGTCTTTTCCTTTTTTCGGTTGTGCAAATTTCCTTCCTTCTAAAAGAAATCAGGCTAGTTATTCTTCCTTTTTTACGTGTATAAATATCTTAGATGACCTTATAACCCCTTTAACAGAGAGACGTCGTGTCGGGGCATTTGAAGGAGATTATGTCCCGATATTTTTTCAATGTGTGACTAGAAATTCAGGAAAATAATCGCGTAAAACTGAAATTTTTGCAGACTGATATATAAATAAAAGTGGCTCTGCACAGACCAATATCCTCGAGAAGTTCATCAAACTATTTTATAATGGTTCACATCACCACTTCCGATCATCCCATAAAGGCTATGCGGTGAGCCGCCTGTTTAGGAATAAAATTTCAGAGCCTAATACTTCTTTTTGGGATAAAAATGATATTACAGTTTTATTCTTCGACAACCACCTACAGTATAATTTAATATACGGAAGGAGGAGCACATACAATCCTGCAAGATTGAAAACTTTTGAACAGCCGGATGAAGATAATGCCCTAAAGATTCTTATAAATGGGATTCTGTTGTGCTCAAAAAAAATATGAAAACAAGATTAAAGCTAATCAAAAAGCTTGGTCTTTCTTTCAAGAGCTTACAGCTTACTCCCGGATACCCCCGTCACTTCTATTCAATGGGTGAGGAGTGCCAAAGGCGAAGATACCCGGCTTCGACGCCTTAAAATTCTAATTGAATCGCGTGAGGAAGACAAGAAGATTTCACCTCTAAGATATTGAAAAATCTATATCTTATTCCAATCCCAGATACCATACTTAACAGACTTAGAAAGGTCATAACCACATTGTTTAAGGGTCAACATCATTTTTCCGCGATGATGAGCTTCATGGGAAATAAGGTATCCCATAAAAGTAAATACACCGCAGTGATATCTTTCTATTTCACCACCATTTTCAAATCCATTTTTCAGCAAGTTACCTATTGCTTCGGCTGATCTGATAAGCTTGAAACGTAAAAGATCTCTGTTTAACTCTTTTTTTAAAGATAATTTTTCCAGGTCTTGGACCAATTTAGCATCCATTTTTTCCAGCTTCCATAAACGTACATTATGCATATGAGCAAACTGTTTAGCCGGTGTTTCAGCTCCCTGCTTAGAAAGTGTTACGTTAAGTCCCTCCTCATTTATCTCATCCAGCAGTGTTAGATTAATGCGATTATTAATATGCCAGGTTTCAACAAATTGATCCAACATGGTACCGTTCATAGCTAATAAAATGGTCTCTCTAATTTAAAAGAATAAGAGAAATAGAAAAGTATAAATCCACTAAATTAATACTCCTTAAAAAATTCTATTAATGAGGCAACGAGGGAATCCATTTTAACCTTCTCAAAAGGATGAGGGGTATCCGGAAGTACACATAGCTGACCATTCTGCAACTTTTTATAAACTTGTACCGTTGATTCAACGTCAGCGGTAGTATCCTTATCGCCAACATGCAGGCGAATAGTAGATTGAACATTCTGCCAACTTTCCTCTCTGATATTCGGTGCATGTCCCAAATGCCGGAGCATTTCACGTGTTTGATTAACCACCGATTTCCATCCATAAGGATGGCGTTCTTCCAATTCATCTACAAATTGCGGGACTTTTTCTTCCATTTTATCCGGATCCAGATAACAGCATTCCCTGCGGGCAATGTTTTGATTCCATTGTAAAACCGTACCCAGTGTAGCTATTTTATTTATTCTCTCGGGATATTCTTTAGCCAGGGTAAGTCCCACATATCCACCCATGCTATAACCAAAAATATTAACCTGCGGTAACTCGTGCTCATCTAGAAATCCCAACACATTTTCTACAAAATATTCTATCCGAAAAGGACTCGACACCGGACCGGCCGAGCCATGTCCTTCAAAATCCATACAATATAAATCAAACTGGTCCCGAAGCTCAGGGACTAATTTATCAAATTGCTGCTTATTGCCCAGCGCCCCATGCAATAATAAAATAGGTTCCATTACATTCAGTCATTATTTTCTGCTCGGTCTCAAGCCCTATCTTTTAATATAAAGTAGTTCATGATGGTATGTGGTTTTTTTGACCATTTTTAAATTTTTTCATCAGATTTAATTGTCAGAATATTTGATATAATAACTTCATATCCGTAATACCACTGCTTATACCGTTGTTTTGCCCTCTGGTGATCGGGATGATTGGAAAACGTTTTTAACGACTCCAAACTATCCCAATAATAAGTTACTGCTTTCTTATTTTCTTTGGGATTTACCCAGCGTTCTTTCCCCAAAAATCCCTGATTAGCATTAGCTGCCTTATCAATCAGATTGTTGAATCGCTCAAATTCCAAATCTTCTTTTTTAATTCTAAAAATAAATGAAGATGAGTATACCTTATCATTACCGGATTTGCACCTTTCTTTAAGATTCCGCATCAGACCGTTTTCCATTTATTCAATGATTCCCAGCTTTAATACTTTCTCTTCTTGGTTTTTAATGATCTCCGTTATTTCGCTTTCCTTGCTTGCATCTACTACAGCAATTAAACCGATACCCAGGTTAAAGGTAGCTCGCATATCCTCTTCTGGAACATTGCCGATTTTTTGAATCAGCCCAAAAATAGTGGGACGATCCCAGCTATCCCAATCTACCGAAATGGTCATTCCTTCAGGGACAATGCGCTTGGTATTACCAATGATGCCGCCGCCGGTGATGTGGGAAAATCCGTGTACGCCCTCATGGTCTCGCAGCTTTCGAATGATCGACAGATATGATTTATGCACAGCCAGCAGTGCTTCTCCAAGGGTCATTCCCAACTCATCAACGTGGTCATTAACCTCATATTCCGAAAATAACACTTTACGTGCCAGAGAGTAGCCATTGGTATGCAGTCCCGTACTCGGAAAGCCCAGCAAAATATCCCCTTTTTGGATATCCTTGCCGTTGATCACTTTCTGCCGGTCAACCATCCCAACGATAGTGCCGGCTAAGTCAAATTCACCCTCGCTGTAGATGTCGGGCATCTCGGCTGTCTCACCACCAATGAGTGCTACACCATTTTCTTTACATGCTTCGGCAAATCCTTTTACCACCTGGTAGCCTACTTTTTTCTCGAGCTTACCCGTCGAAAAGTAATCCAAGAAAAAAAGTGGATCCGCCCCACAAACAGCGATATCATTTACGCAGTGATTCACTAAATCCTGCCCCACGGTATCGTATTTGCCCGACTTAAACGCTACAATTAACTTGGTGCCCACCCCATCAACACTGCTCACAAAAACAGGATCCTCATAACTGGTTAAATTGGGACGAAAAAAGCCACCGAATCCCCCGATGTTTCTCAGGACGGCGTCACTATGGGTTGCCTGTACCACGTTTTTGATCGACTCAACCATTTCTTCACCGGCTTCAATATCAACGCCGGCATCTTTGTAGGTGAATTTCTTTTTGCTCATTATGTCCGGTTTTTTTGCTTCTTAAGATTTGTGATAGGTAGCTAGGTAATGGTTGTTTTGCCAGGTATAGAGACCAATCGGGAAACAAGGATCTTTCATAAAACGTTTGTAAAATACGAAGGTTTTGATTTCAAACTGAGAGAAATATAGAAAGAATGGATCTGCTTTTTAAGAATTATTTCTCCACATTTTCCACCGGAAAACCCTAATAATAATAAGTATATATTGTTTGTAGTACATTATAGGTAGTGTGGATAAGTGGAAAACTTTTTAATACACAAGGATTTAAAAGTTGAAATACGATTGTGGATTATTTTGTGGATAAGTTTTAGATAGAAAACAAGGACTTAGAGAAAGACGTGAAAAGTTATCCACAATTCTACTCGAATGTAATGTCAAGCTAAAAATCTTTTATACATTAAAATGTTGCTGTATAACCTGTGGAAAATCGATTAATTTTGTTGAAAGCTGTGGAAAATTTTTGTTGGTTTTGGAGGATCTATTTTAAGAAGGAATTATACACATAGTTGTCCACATAATTATCAACATAAATATATATGAAAGTAGTTCTTCAGCGGGTATCAGAGGCATCGGTTTCGGTCGGTCATGAGCAGATTGGTGCAATTAAAAAGGGGCTGTTGTTACTGGTGGGGATCCATGAAGATGATAGCCTGGAACAGATGCAGTGGCTTTGCGATAAAATCCTGAAGCTCCGTGTCTTTGATGATGGGGATGGGAAGATGAATTTGTCAGTACAGGACGTCGAAGGAGCATTGCTAGTAGTTTCTCAGTTTACGTTATATGGAGATTACGAAAAAGGCAATAGACCCAGTTATATGCAGGCGGCCGGTCCGGATAAAGCTGAAAAATTGTATGAGAATATGATTGACTATTTTAAAAGCAATTCCAATCTCAATGTTGAAACCGGTAAATTTGGTGCTTATATGGATGTGCAGCTTCAAAACGATGGACCCGTAACTTTGGTTTTAGAAAGGTAAAAATAGAACTGATGTCACTCTGAACCATTGTGCTGAACTTGATTCAGTATTGTGATTGGAAAATATTTTTAAAAAACTATGTCAGTAATCTTCTTATTTATTGACGGCGTGGGATTGGGAGATTCCAACAATTCAAATCCTTTTTATCTGAAAAAATACCGTGGTTTTAACGCTCTGAGCGGTGATCAAACTTTTGCTCGAAATGCAAACGAAGTAACGGATTTAAATCATGTTTTTAAGCACGTCGATGCTACGCTTGATGTAGAAGGATTACCACAAAGCGGTACGGGACAAACGACGCTTTTTTCGGGAAAAAATGCTTCCAAAGAAATTAACAAGCATTTTGGTCCGTATCCGCATTCAGGCATAAAACATTTTCTTCGTGAGGAAAGCCTGTTCCACAAGGCACAACAGCTAGGCAAAAAATGTCAGTTTGTGAATGCTTATCCGGATATTTTTTTTAAAAAAGCGAAAAAACGTAATCGCTGGAGCTGTACTACACTGATGACTAAAAGCGCCGATATTCAGCTAAATACAGCCAAAGAAGTGAAGCAGGGGACAGCATTGACGGCCGAGCTGACGCAGCAGGTGTGGAGAGAGCGCTTGGATATTAATGTGCCAGAAATCTCTCCCGAGGAGGCCGCTGACCGGCTATTGGGGCGATCTCAGGAATATGATCTTCTATTGTACGAGTACTATCTGACTGATAAGGCAGGACACAGCCAGAAAATGGGAAAAGCTGATCATTATTTATCTACCTATGATCGTTTTTTATGGCACCTGATTGAACAATCGAATGGGGAAACCACGATTGTATTGTCCAGTGATCATGGTAATGTGGAGGATCTTTCCACCAAAACTCACACCTTAAATAAAGTACCTCTTTTC
>Ga0102959_1000196_pt1 | contig 19468 bp, 16 predicted proteins | sample SalPonF2_B_D2_MG_FD_84520 | JGI IMG/M metagenome (GOLD analysis project Ga0102959, IMG submission 84520) | Salt pond soil microbial communities from South San Francisco under conditions of wetland restoration - Salt Pond MetaG SF2_B_D2_MG ...
ACGACGATGCCGGCGGTGGGCGTATTTCCGGAGGACCACGCGCTCGCGCTGGGCATGGCGGGGATGCACGGGCTGGGCGCCGCGAACCTGGCCCTGCAGCACTGCGACGTGATGCTCGCGGTGGGCACGCGCTTCGACGACCGCCTCACGGGCGGCGTCGACTCGTTCGCGCCCGGAGCCGAGATCGCGCACGTCGACATCGACCCCGCGGAGCTCTCGAAGAACGTCCAGGCCGACTACGAGCTCGCGGGCGACGCCGCGCGGGTGCTCGCGCAGCTAGATTCGGCACTCGCGCACGCGCCGGCCGCAGATGAGTGGCGCGAGCAGTGCCAGACGTGGCAGGCCGAGTACCCGCTCACGTACGACCAGTCCGACGACGGCCCGCTCAAACCCCAGTTCGTCGTCGAGGCCTTCGACGCCGCGACGCCCGAGGACACCATCGTCACCACGGGCGTCGGCCAGCATCAGATGTGGGCCGTGCAGTACTGGACGTTCACGCAACCCCGCACCTGGGTCTCCTCGCACGGCCTCGGCACCATGGGCTACGGCCTGCCCGCCGCCATCGGGGCTCAGTATGCAGCCGACCCGGACCAGTCGGTGGTCTGCTTCGAGGGCGACGGCTCGTTTTTGATGACCGTCCAGGAGCTCGCCGTCGCGGTGCGCGAGGACCTCGACCTCACCGTCGTCGTCCTCAACAACAGCTACGTGGGCATGGTCCGGCAGTGGCAGGACGCCTTCTTCGACGGCCGACACGCCGCCTCGGACTACTCGTGGTGTCCCGACTTCGCGGGCCTCGCCGACGCGTTCGGGGCGCGCGGATTCTCGGTCGATAAGCCCGACGAGCTCGCCGACGCGGTCGCCGGGGCGCTCGCCTACGACGGCCCCGCCGTCGTGGACTGCCACGTAGACCCCCAGGAGGACGTCTACCCGATGGTGCCCAGCGGCGGCGACAACGCGAGGTTCGCGCTGAGCGAATCCGACCTCGATTCGCTCTGAGGCGGGCCTCGATTCCGGCGGGCGCGGGGCGTTCTCTCGGTGTCGTACGCTGATTCGTCGAGTGCGCGAGCCGCGTCACCGGTCGGCCCGACCGGAGAGATTCGGGCCGACGGGTCCCTACAGCGCGTCGAGCAGCGCGTCGACGTCCCCGGCGGTGTTGAAGACGTGGAGAGACGCCCGGACCGCCTCCGGAGAGGGGATGGCGCGTATCTGGATGCCTGCCTCGGCGAGGCGCTCGACCGTCGCCTCGGGGTCGTCGACCGCGAAGGTGACGAGTCCCGACTCGTACGCCTCCGGGCCCAGCAGGCGGTCGCCGAGCCCCGCCTTGAGGCGGTCGGTTAGCTCCTGGATGTGGGACTCGATGGTCCCGATGCCGACCGCGTCGATGGTCTCGATGGCTGCCCGGAGACCGACGTAGGGTGCCGGTGCGGTCGTCCCCATCTCGAAGCGGTGGGCGTTCGGCTTGAACTCGTAGTCCCCGTTCGAGTCCGTCACGCTCAGGTAGCCGACGTGGTCGGGTTCCAGGTCCGTGACGACGTCCTCGCTGACGTAGAGCATCCCCGCGCCCCACGGGCCGAGCAACCACTTGTGACTCGCGCAGGCAACGAAGTCCGCACCCCACTCACTGACGTCGACTGCGGTCTGTCCGGGCGACTGGACGGCGTCGACGAGCACCTGGGCGCCGGCGTCGTGGGCGACGTCGACCACCTCGGAGACGGGCAGTCGAGTGCCGTAGTTCCACGAGAGCGAGGAGAGACAGACGAGCCGCGCGTCGTGGACCGCGTCCTTCACGTCGTCGACGTCGAGCCGACCGCGGTCGGTCTCGAGGACCTCGACCTCGACGCCGTACATGTCGCGCTGGCGCTGCCAGGGGAGGACGCCGGCGGGGTGTTCGAGGTCCGTCCGGAGGACCGTGTCGCCGGCCGACCAGTCGATGGCGTTCGCGACGCGGTTGATTCCGTCGACGGTGCTCTGCGTGAGTGCGACCTCCGCGGGGGTCGCGCCGAGCAGGCCGGCGGCCGCCTCGCGCGCGTCGGCGAACGCCTCGAACGCCGCCGTGTACATCCCCTCGTTCGCCGGCGCCTCGTACTCGTGGTACTCGACGAACTCGGTCACGGCGTCGACGACGCGCCGCGGACTCGGGCCGCTCGCACCGGTGTTCATGTAGATGGTCCGTTCGAGCGCTGGCATCTCCGCCCGCAGGGCAGCTGGCTCCATCGTCTCGACTGTCGGTCGGAGGGACTTTCAGCCTTCCGCGTCGGTCGCGCACCGACCCAGTCGCACTCGTTCGGTCTGGTCGCTGCTTACCGGTGGGTAAGCCGGGATTACTGCCAGTCACGAAGAGGTTTTTCGGGCCCGAACGTGCCGCGGGACGTCCGGATCGGCGGTGGTGTCGAGACTACCGTGAGACAGTCGCTCGCCTAGCGGGACCGAAAGGCGGCGGCTAGGTCGTGAACTCACGACAACGGTCTACCGCGTTTATTGGAAACTCGGTCGAACGTTGAGTTGGCTCCGCGACGGGGCAGGCGGCCCACAGAGCCGCGACCTGAACGGTATTCGACCCCCCGGCGTGGGAAGAGGTCGTCGGTTCCGCCGGCGAGCTGTGGGACCGTCTGTCCACCGGTCGGGAGCGCCAACGACAATGTCTCAGCAGCTACAGCAACCCCAGACCCAGCAGTTCCAGCCACAGACCCAGCAGCTACAGCAACCCCAGACCCAGCAGTTCCAGCCACAGACCCAGCAGGTCCAGCCAGGGACCCAGCAGTTCCAGCCCCAGTACCAGCCGAGCTATCAGGCACAGACGCCGCTCGGCCAGCAGGCCCAGCAGCGACCGTTCGCCCGGGCGATCGGGGGCCGGTTCGACGAGTCCGTCCCCAGCGAGGTCCGCCACGCGGTCGAGGACCTCGATCGCGTCGGAACGGTCGCGGAGTGGGCCAAGGGCCGCGCCTCGGAGCGCGGGATGCCGCGCGTCGTCCGCGTCTGTGACGACCTCGAGGACATCGCCCACCTCCAGAAGAAGCTCATCATCCGGCAGTCACCGTTCGCGCCGGCCATCGGCCAGGCCTCGATGGGGGTCATCCAGCAGGGGCTCCAGGAACTCCAACAGCACCTGAGCGAGCCGGAGGTCCAGGAGACGCTCCAGGAGGCCCAGCAGTCGCTCGACTCCATCAGCAAGGGCATCAGCGCCCTGCAGGGCTACGGCCAGCAGCAGGTGGGCCAGCAGCAGACGGGCCAGCAGCAGACGGGCCAGCAGCAGGTGGGCCAGTCGCTTCCGACCCAGCAGTACCCCGTCCAGCAGCAGTACTAATGAACGCCCGGCCGGGCTGACCACTCGGCCGACGTGACTCCTGCTTTTTCGGCACGCACCGGCCAGACGGACGTTCCAACTCACTCCAGGCAGACGTACGTCCGCGTCGTCCCCACGTCCGCGAGCGACCGGATCCCCTCCGTGACCGTCCGCAGGAGGTCGTGCGGTTCGTCGCCGTCGATCTCGACGACGAGGTCGAAGTTCCCCGCGACGATGTGGGCCTCCGAGACGCCGGAGAGGTCGCTGACCCGGTCCAGTACTGCCTCGGCTCGGCCCGCAGCCGCGTCTACCATGACGATCGCGTGCACCATCGTAACGTGAACCTACGCGGCCCGCCGGCTAAAACCTAAGCTGGAATGGGCCAGGTCGCGCCGGTCGGTCACTCCTCGTCGCGCTCTGCGGTCCATCCTGCGTCTTCTGCGTCGTGACCTTCGTCTTCTGTGCGCTGGCGTTCGTCGGGCTCCCGGTCGTCCGAGGACCTGCGGGGCGGTCGGCGCGCGAGCGCGTCGAAGCGCTCCTGGGCACGCGCGCCGCGGTCCTCTGTCGCCTCGAGGTCGAACGTGGCGTGCGCCAGTCCGTCGTCGGTCACCGCGACCGACAGCACCGCGTCCGGACCGACGCCGAGGCCGCGGAGGACCTCCGCGGCCGGGACGACCAGCTCGTCGACCGTCTCGCCCCCCCGTTCGAGCAGGAGGACGGCCACCGTCTCTCGCTCCGTCTCCTCGAACCGGTCGAGGACCGCCGTGTACTCGCCGTCCTGGACCATCAGTAGGGCTCCTCCAGTGCGGTCGTCCCGTCGGGCCGCCGGACGATAACGGTGTCGCCGCCGTTGTTCCAGATCGGTTCACCGGACCCACAGTAGTAGTCGGTGCCGGCGTCCGAGCCCGTGCCGGTGTGCAGCGTCAGGGTCTCGCCGGGCGGGAGTTCGACGCCCGCCGGGACGGTGTAGCGATGCCCGGCCGCGTCCTCGACGGTCCAGCCCCCGAGCGCGAGCGGGTCCGGGCCGTCGTTCGCGAAGACGAGGTACTCGTCGTTCAGGTTCGTCCGGTCGTCGCCGGCGGCGTCGGCATGGACCCGCACCAGTCGGAGCCCGCCGGTCCCGTTCGCCCCGCCGTCGGTGGCGACCGTCGTCGACGTCTCGGCGGTCGGCCCGAGCTGCTGGGTCACCAGCTGCCCGGCGATCTGTGCGACCTGGCGCTCGGGAAGCGGGGAGGCAAGCGCCACCGGCTCCGCGCTCCGCAGGGCGAGCGGGTCGGTCGTCGCCGGCTGCTGGGCGAGCACCGTCATCGTCCGGCCGTCGCTTTCGAAGACGACGGTGCCGTGGACCGCCGTCCAGAACGTCGGGATGTCGCGCGCGGCGAGTCGGTCGAGCACCTCCTGGTGTGGGTGGCCGTACTGCGAGTCGTAGTCGCTGGAGACGACGACCGCCGCCGGCGAGACGGCGTCGAGGAAGGTCGGGCCACTGCTGGAGCGGCTGCCGTGGTGGCCCGCCTGGAGCACCGTCGCGTGGAGGCCGCTGCCGTAGCGCTGGACCAGATAGTCCTCCTCGGCGCGTTCGGCGTCGCCGGTCAGGAGGACGCTGGTCCGGCCGAACGCCACGCGGAGCACCAGGCTGTTCGAGTTGCGGTCGCCGCCCGCGAGGTCCGTCTCGGGTGGCGCGAGCACGCTGACGTCCGCGCCGGGAAGCGGGATGCTGTCGCCCGCCCGCGTCCGGTAGAGCGTGACGTTGTACCGTTCGACGGCGTCGAGGTAGCGGCCGTATACCTGCGAGGACGACGCGATGCCGGGATCGTAGACCGCGCCGACGCCATCGGCCTGCGTCTCGTAGTACCTGATGACCGCCGCGTGGCCGCCGATGTGGTCGGCGTCCGCGTGGGTCGTCACGAGCGCGTCGATTCGCGTGACGTTCAGTCGCCGGAGGTAGTCGAGGACGTACTGCCCGTCGTCGCGCCAGTTGCCCGAGTCGACGAGCATCGTCTCGCCAGTCGGCCCGACGACGAGCGTCGCCGCGCCCTGCCCGACGTCGATGACGTGGACGGCAAGCGTCCCGTTCGGCCCGCCCGCGCCCGTCGTCGTCTCGTTCTGGGCCGCGACCACTCCGGTGGTCGGCGTGCGCGTCGCGTCCTGCCCGCCACCGACGCCGCCGGTACAGCCGGCCAGCACGACCAGCAGCACGACGAATCCGACGAGTACCGCGCAGCGACTCATGGTCCACTACCTGGACGGCCAGCACGTTGTATCTACCGTGAGGGCCGGTGGGGTCATCCGCTCGGACCGGCGGGTCGAGGGCCTCGTGGTCGCTGGGGCTCGCGCCCGTGGTCACAGCGTAGTGCTGGCCGCGTTGTCTCGACGCCGTCCGCCAATCACCGGGCTTTATGCTCGTGGCTGCGGTGGACTCCGCTGGATGCGGATCGAGAACAGCTTCATCCCCGTTCGCGGCGTCGGCGAGCAGACGGAACGACGGCTCTGGCGGCGCGGGGTCACCCACTGGGACGAGTTCGACGGCACCGGCGTCGGGGAGACCAAGGCCGGCCGCATCGAGTCGTTCATCCGCGAGGCCCGCACCGCCCTGGACGCCGGCGACGCACACTACTTCTCGGAGACCTTCCCGAGCGGCACGCACTGGCGTCTCTACGAGAACTTCCGCGATGAGGCGACCTTCTTCGACATCGAGACGACGGGGCTCAGCCGGCACTACAACGACGTGACGACCGTGAGCGTCCACCGCGGCGGCGAGACGCGGACGCTCGTGAGCGGCCGGGATTTGACGGCCGAGGCCCTGTCGCGCGAGCTCGGCGCGGCCCCGCTGCTCGTGTCGTTCAACGGCAAGCGCTTCGACGTGCCGTTCCTCGAATCCACCTTCGACGTCTCGCTCGACGCCCCCCACGTCGACCTGCTCTACCCGTGTCGCACCCTCGGGCTAACCGGTGGGCTGAGCGCCGTCGAGCGCGAGCTGGGCGTCGAGCGCGACCGCCCCGACATCTCGGGCGAGGACGCCGTGCGCCTCTGGCACCGGTACGAGGCCGGCGACGACGACGCGCTCGACACGCTCGTCTCGTACAACCGCGAGGACACGGTCAACATGGTCGAGATCATGGACTCCGTCACCGACGCCCTCCACGAGCGGGTGTTCCTCGCGGCCCGCGACGGCGGCGAGTGACGGTTATCGGCGTGGATCGGTGGAGCGAGTCGGCGAAGCGCGGGGGCTCGAGGCGGCGAGCGTCGTATCGACGGATGTATGAGAACCAGCTGCTCGTGCGTTCGACGAGCAGTACGGAAACCCCTGGGCGCCTGACCGTGTCCGTACGGTCCAGGCGAGTGGTTGGTGGGGCCGGTGACCACGTCAACAGGCTTGGGTAGGATTATCGACGCGACGGGACGACTCGACGGCCCCGGTGGTGGACACGGTGTGCTACCACTTAACACGTACACTACTGGCAGATTTTGGTCAAAGTTGTCCATCGGGGCCGCGCGATCCGGTCGCCGGCGTCGTCGCCACCGTCCGGTTCCGTGTCGACGGGAAGGCCGGCGATGTTCCACCGAACGCCGGCGGGCACCGACTTACGATCTGTTACATTCGGTTACAAACGCTTACAAATGGTGTTCGACGGTTCGAGCGGCATCGACTGGGTGCATCGCGAGTTCGTCTCCCTTGCAGACGGTCTGGTGCGATATTTTGAATCCTTTGAAAAATTTACTTGTACGTCGGGGTGCTATGCGAGTTCATGCCAGGGATAGAGGAGATGGGCTCGGACGTCCCGGTCGACTCCGTGGACCCGATCGAACTACGCGAGCGCATCGAATCGGGCGAGTCCGTTACGATTCTCGACGTGCGGGGGTCGAGCGAGTACGAGAAGTGGCACATCGACGGCGAGAACGTCACCATCGAGAACGTCCCCTACTACGAGTTCATCGAGGGCGTCGACCAGGCGCTCCTGGAGCGAGTCCCGGACGGCGACCCGGTAATCGCGGTCTGCGCGAAGGGCGGCGCCAGCGAGTACGTCGCCGGACTGCTCGTCCAGGTGGGCGTCGACGCGGTGAACATGGCCGAGGGTATGAACGGCTGGGCGAGCATCTTCGAGGCCACGGAGCTGACCCGGGCGCCCGGGCCGGCCACCGTCGTCCAGTTCCTCCGGCCCTCGAGTGGCTGTCTCTCCTACCTCGTCTGCGAGGGCGGCGAGGCCGCCGTCGTCGACCCGCTCCGGGCCTTTACGGACCGCTACCTCGAGGAGGCCGCCGACCGCGGCTGTGCGCTCGTCTACGCCATCGACACGCACGTCCACGCCGACCACATCAGCGGGGTCCGCGCCCTCGCCGCCGAGCCAGGGGTGACGGCGGTCGTGCCCGAGCCGGCCGTCGCTCGCGGCATCGAGTACGACGTGCCGTACGAGACGCTCGCCGACGGCGACGTCCTCGAGGTCGGCGCGGCAACCATCGAGGCCGTCCACACGCCCGGACACACCAGCGGGATGACGTCCTACCTCGTGGACGGCGGCGTCCTGCTCTCCGGCGACGGGCTGTTCGTCGAGAGCGTCGCCCGGCCGGACCTCGAGAAGGGTGCCGCGGGGGCGCCCGAGGCCGCCGGTCTGCTCTACGACACCATCCACGAGCGCATCCTCACCCTCCCCGGGGAGACGGTCGTCGCACCCGGTCACGTGAGCGACGCCGCCGAGCCCGACACGGACGGGACCTACACTGCCGTGCTGGGACCGCTCGCGGAGTCGATCGCCGTACTCCACCGCGACCGCGAGGAGTTCGTCGAGTTCATCCTCTCGGACATGCCGCCGCGCCCGGCGAACCACGAGGAGATCATCGCGACGAACCTCGGCCAGCGCGACACCGACGACGAGGAGGCCTTCGAGCTCGAGCTCGGACCGAACAACTGCGCGGCCAGCCAGGACGCCCTGACCGGCGATTGACGGCGCCCGGGAACGGGAGGAACGTTTTTGTCGCTGTTCGCCCGTAGGTTGAGCACATGCCGGAGTCGCTGATCGAACTGCTCGACAGCGAGGTCGCCTGCGAGGGGCTCCTCGACTGCATCTACGGCCTCAACGACCTCGACCGGGAGTGCTTCCGCACGCTGGCCGAGCGCGACGGCCGGATGACGGTCGACGAGGTCGCCACAGCCGTGGACCGGGAGCGCTCGACGGCCTACCGGTCGGTGCGGCGACTCCGGGAGGCGGGCGTCGTCAGACAGCACCAGCGGACCTTCGACGGCGGCAGCTACTGCCACGTCTACGAGCCGGTCGAGGCGAGGGAGCTCGCCGGCGAGATGCAGCGACTGATGACCGACTGGTACGCTGAGATGGGACAGCTCGTCAGGGAGTTCGAGGAGAAGTACGGCGACGAGCGCGAATCCACCACGCCGGTCGAGAGCTGACCCCCCGGGCCACCTGCGCCTGGTCCCCGCGGGGGCCCTAAATGAGCAACTGGATGTCCGAGTCGCCCATCTCGGCGAGCGCCGACGCGGCGCCCACGCCGGTCGTGACGCCCTCGTAGAACTCGTCGTCGTCGTAGTCCATCAGGTCCGCCGTCATCTGGCAGGCCTGGAGCTCGGCCCCCAGGTCGAGAGTGAGTTCGAGGAGCTCCTGGATGGACGCCGTCCCCTGGTCGGTCATCTTCCGCTCCATCATCCGTGTCGCCATGCTGTCCATCCCGGGGATGGCGGCCAGCAGGTTCGGCATCCCCATCGAGGGGTTGCCGAGGGGGGTCATCTTGAGCTTCTTCGACTTCTCCTCGTGGAGGATGTCGAGGCCCCAGAAGGTGAAAAACACCGTCACGTCCCAGTCGAACGCCGCCGCGGTGCTCGCCAGGATCAGCGGCGGGTAGGCCATGTCGAGGCTGCCCTTCGTCGCGATCATGGTCATCTTCTTCCGGTCGTCGGCGGTGTCGTCTCTGATCGCGGCGACCTCCTCCTCGACCTCCTCGAGGCGCGAGACGAGCGCCGCGACGTCCACGTCCGACGTCTGTGGTGGGGTGTCGGTACTCATCGGGTCAGGTCGTCTTCCGTACGTAGTGCTGGTAGACGGTCTCGCCGCCCTGGGTGGTCTCCCGCTGGTCGAGGAGCTCGACGCCGGCGGTCGTGTCGGCCCAGCCCCTGACGTCGCTCACGCTCCCGGAGTCGGTCGCGAGGACCTCCAGGACGTCGCCTTCTTCGAGTGCGTCTATCGCCTGCTTCGTCTTCACGACCGGCATCGGGCAGGAGAGTCCTTTCACGTCGAGTGTCTCGGTGGTCTCTGGTTCGGCGCTCATCTTGTGGTCACCAAATTTGCGCTATCTAAACACTACAAAGAGACTTAGGGAATATAAATCCTTGTGCCACGTTCTCACTCTGCACGCTGACACGGCGGTCGGCCGGTGAACCGCACGGACCGGACCCGCTTCTCCGCAGTCCTCGGATTGTGATCATTGTGAACTTTGCACAAATTTTTAAGTGAGTGTGATACCTTGGCAAGAGATATCGGTCAATCCCGGGTGATCTCTATCACGAACTACGGCTTCGTCATCGACAATCGGCGTTGTATCGGGTGTCACGCGTGCACGGTGGCCTGCAAGGCCGAACACGACGATCCAATCGGCGTCAACAAGACCTGGGTGAAGTACATCGAGAAGGGCGAGTTCCCGAACACGAGCCGCAACTTCTCCGTGATGCGGTGTAACCACTGCGACGACTCGCCCTGCACCGACGTCTGTCCGGTCACGGCGCTGTTCGAGCGCGAGGACGGCATCGTGGACTTCGATACGGAGCGGTGCATCGGCTGCAAGGCCTGCCTGCAGGGCTGTCCGTACGACGCCCTCTACATCGACCCGGAGACGTCCACCGCCGCGAAGTGCAACTACTGCTCCCACCGGGTGGACACCGGCCGCGAACCCGCGTGCGTCACCGTCTGCCCGGAGGACGCCATCGTCGCGGGCGACCTGGAGAACCCGGAGACCAACATCGCCCAGACGGTCGCAGACCAGGAGGTCCAGGCGCGCAAGGTCGAGAAGGGCACCGAGCCCAAGCTGTTCTACGTCGACGGCGACGAGGGCTCCGTGACCCCCGGCACGACGGCCCGCGAGGAGCACTACATGTGGTCGGACGCCCCGAACCAGATGGAGACGCGGGGAGCCGCCCGCGAGGAGTTCGACCTGGAGCGCGCGGCCGCGTCGCTCGCCCGGTCGGACGTCTCGCTCGGGGACGACGAGGCCCGCGCGGACGGCGGCTGTGGCTGCGGTGGAGACTGCGCCTGCGGGGGCGACGGGACGGTGGCCTCCGACGGGGGGTACGCGAGCCCCCACCGGGCCGGGTCCACCGCCGACCGCGACGAGACCGCCTCGAAGTCCAGGACCGAGCAGGCGTACGAGCTCCTCCACGAGGAGGCCCGCCGGGTGTACGACATCGGGGAGAGCCACTACCGGTCGTGGGGCTGGGAGGTCTACTCCTACACCTGGACGAAGTCGATCGGCGCCGGGGTGTTCATGCTCCCCGCGCTGTTCGTCCTCGCCGGGCTGGTCGACCCGGACCCGACGACGGTGGGCGTGGCGGCCATCACGAGCCTGCTGTTCGTCGGGCTGACGACGGTCCTGCTGGTCCTGGATCTGGAGCAGCCACGGCGGTTCCACTGGGTGCTGTTGCGGCCGAACTGGAGCTCCTGGCTGGTGAAGGGCGGCTACATCCTCACCGCGACCGGCGGCTTCCTGACGCTGGTCGCCCTGGGCTGGCTGCTCGGGTTCGACTCGCTCGTGACAAGCCCGGTCACGCTCGCGGTCGGTGCGGTCCTCGCGGCCGCGACCGCGGTGTACACCGCGTTCCTCTTCAGCCAGTCGAAGGGCCGTGACCTCTGGCAGTCGGCCACGATGCCGCTGCACATGTTCACCCAGGCCGTGCTGGCCGGCGCCGCCGCGACCGCCCTCATGGGCCTGGTCGGCGTGCCCGGCTTCGGGGCCCTCGTCGCGCCGGCGGCGCTCTCGCTGGCCGCCGGGATCGTGGTCCACGGGGTCATCGTGGCCTCGGAGATATTCACGCCACACCAGACCGAGGACGCGGAGGAGGCGGCCGCCCGCATCGTCCGCGGGCGGTTCCGACGGGCGTTCTGGCTCGGCGGCGTCGTCGCCGGGATCGGACTGCCGCTCGCCGCGCTCGCGGTCGGCGGCGGCGCCGGGGTCGCCGTGGCCTCGATTCTCGCACTCGCCGGGCTGTTCGCCTTCGAGTACTGCTGGATAACCGCACCGCAGACCATCTCGCTCGCCTGACCATGGGACACCAATTCGACCCGAGCCGAATCGAGAAGTTCGCCGAGCGCATCGGCATCATCTCGAACCGCACCGAGGAGACGAAAAAGCAGCGCCAGCGCCGGCGCGTCGACGGCGTCGAGCGGATCGCCCCCGAGGGAACGCTCGGGAGCTACCCGAGCCCCGACCGGTGGCACGACTGGACCGAGTACGAGTCCTCCGGGGTGCCCCGGGACTACTCGGTCGTGCCGACCGCGTGTTTCAACTGCGAGGCCGGCTGTGGCCTCTTGACGTACATCGACAGGGGAACCGGCGAGATTCGGAAGATCGAGGGGAACCCCGAACACCCGGGCAGCCGGGGCCGCAACTGCGCGAAGGGGCCGGCGACGATCAACCAGATCCAGGACCCCCAGCGGATCACGCACCCGCTCAAACGCGACGGCCCTCGCGGGAGCGGCCAGTGGACCCGCGTCTCCTGGGACGAGGCCCTCGACGACATCGCCGGGCGGATGCGGGAGACGATAGAGGACGACCGGGGGAACGAGATCACGTACCACGTCGGGCGCCCGGGCCACGAGGGGTCGATGGACCGGAACATCAACGCGTGGGGGGTCGACGGCCACAACTCCCACACGAACATCTGCTCGGCGGGCGCGCGGGCAGGCTACGCCTTCTGGCACAAGTACGACCGCCCGAGCGCGGACTTCGCGAACGCGGAGTTCATCCTGTTGCTCTCCGCGCACCTGGAGTCGGGCCACTACTTCAACCCGCACGCCCAGCGAATCATGGAGGGGATGATGGAGGGGGGCCAGCTCGCGGTGCTGGACCCGCGGCTCTCCAACACGGCGGCGCTCTCGGACTACTGGCTGCCCAGCCAGCCCGGCAGCGAGGCCGCCGTGCTGCTCGCGATGGCGAAGGTGATCCTCGACGAGGAGCTCTACGACGCCGACTGGATGCGCCGCTGGGTGAACTGGGAGCAGTTCCTCGACGAGCGCCACCCCGACTGGGAACGGACGTTCGAGTCGTACGTCGACCTCCTCAGGGACGACATCTACGCCGAGTTCACCCCGGCGTTCGCCGAGGCGGAGAGCGGCGTCGACGCCGCGAAGATCGAGACGGTCGGGCGGAAGGTCGGGACGGCGGGCGACCGGTTCGCCAGCCACATCTGGCGGTCGGCGGCCTCCGGGAACGCCGGCGGCTGGCAGGTCGCCCGGACGCTGCACTTCCTCTCGGTGCTCACGGGGAGCGTGGGCACGAAGGGCGGCACGGCGCCGAACGCCTGGCACAAGTTCCACCCCGAACTCCCCAACGAGCCGCCGCGTCAGAAGCTCTGGGACGAACTCCAGCTCCCGAAGGAGTACCCCTTCGCGCACTACGAGATGAGCCAGCTGCTGCCGTACTTTTTGAAGGAGGGCCGCGGGAAGCTCTCGGTGTACTTCACGCGGGTGTTCAACCCCGTCTACACCTACCCGGACGGCTTCTCCTGGATCGAGGCGCTCCGGGACGAGGAGAAGGTCGGCTGTCACGTCGCGCTCACCCCGACGTGGAACGAGACGGCGTACTTCGCCGACTACGTACTCCCGATGGGTCACTCGCCCGAGCGCCACGACATCCAGAGCCAGGAGACCCACGCCGGCACCTGGGTCACCTACCGCCAGCCGGTGCTCCGCGAGTACGCCGAGCGCGAGGGCCGGGACGTGGAGCGGACCTACGAGGCCAACCCCGGCGAGGTCTGGGAGGAAGACGAGTTCTGGATGGACCTCTCCTGGCGCATCGACCCGGACGGCGACCTCGGCATCCGGGAGCACTTCGAGTCCCCGTACCGTGACGGCGCCGCGGCGGGGAGTGCGGCCTCGGCGGCGTCGGACGGCGGGGCGGCCGCCGGCGAGTCGAGTGGTGGCGACGGCGACAGTCCGCCGCAGATGACCGTCGACGAGTACTACCGCTACGTCTTCGAGCACGAGGAGAACCTCGTGGCGGCCGCCGAGGAGGCGGACATGGAGCCCCTGGAGTACATGAAGCGGTTCGGGGCGTTCGAGGCGTCGACGAACGACTACGAGCTTCACGAGCAGCCCATCGACCCGTCGGTCCTCGAGGAGCCGGACGTGGTCGTGGACGAGTACGGCACCGTCCACCGCGTGCTCGAGGCGGCCGACGCCGAGGCCGTCGCCGACGGGGCGGAACGGACCGCCCCGAACGGCGGTGCGGTCGGCGCGGAAAGCGAGTTCGACTACGACACCGCGGCCCTCGGGGAGCTCGAGGACGTCGAGACGGTGGTCGAGGGAGTCCTGATCGACGGCGAGCTCAAGCGCGGCTTCCCGTCGCCGACGGGCAAACAGCAGTTCTACTCGAAGACGCTCGCGGAGTGGGGCTGGGACGAAGACGAGTACACCATCCCCCACTACCTGAAATCGCACGTCCACCCGGAGAACATCGACTACGAGGACGGCGAGATGGTGTTCGTGCCGACGTTCCGGCTGCCCACGCAGATCCACTCCCGGTCGTCGAACTCCAAGTACTTAGAAGAGATCTCGCACAACAACCCGGTGTGGGTCCACACGAAGGACGCGGCGCGGCTCGGGCTGGAGACGGGCGACCTCTGTCGCGTCGAGACCGAGATCGGCTACTTCGTCAACGAAGTCTGGGTGACGGAGTCTATCAAGCCGGGCATCGTCGCCATGAGCCACCACATGGGCCAGTGGCGGATCAACCGGGAGGGAAGCGAGACCGGGAAGGGCGACTTCGACGAGGGCGGGGACCCCTACGGGAAGGTCACCGTCGACCTCGACAACGACCGGAGCATGTGGGGGATGCGTCAGGCGAAGGGCCTCGGCCCCTTCGAGAGCGACGACCCGGACAGCGCGCGCGTCTGGTGGACCGACGGCGGGGTCGCGCAGAACCTCACCCACGCTCCCCACCCCGATCCGATCTCCGGGATGCACTGCTGGCACCAGACCGTGACCATCCGCCCCGCGGGTGACGACGACCACTACGGCGACATCTTCGTCGACACGGACCGGTCGATGGAGGTCTACCGCGAGTGGCTGGCGGAGACCCGGCCCGCCCCGGGCCCCGGCGGCCTTCGCCGGCCGAAGTGGCTCAAGCGGCCCATCGCGCCCCCGACCGAGCCAGGGAAGGACGACGCCTGGTACGTCGACGGCCCCATCGGTCGTCAGGAGCGGTGGGACGTCGACGGGCAGGCGTCGGTGGACGACGACTGATGGGGCCGCGACGCGACGGCGACGCCGCCCTCGCCGCACGGGTCTCCGCGGCGATCGCCGACGCCGGGGTCGGCCGCGAGGATCTCTTCGCCGACCTCGTCGCGCTCGACTCCCTCGAGGTGGGCGTCGACGACGGTACCGTCCGGTTGACGGTGACGGTGCCGGTGCCGGACGAGGCGATCCGCGACCGCGTCGAGGGCGGCCTCCGGCGGGTCACCGCCCGGGTCGACGGCGCCCGGACGGTCGAGGTCGCCTGGACGCCCTCGGTCCCCGACCCGGGTGCGCGGGTCGACATGCTGCCGGACGTCAAGCACCTCGTCGCGGTCTCCTCGGGGAAGGGCGGCGTCGGCAAGAGCACTGTCGCCACGAACCTCGCCGTCTCGCTCGCGGCGACCGGCGCCGCGGTCGGACTCCTCGACGCCGACGTCTACGGTCCGAACGCGCCGGCGATGCTCGGCGTCGACGAGCGCACCCCGCGGACGACCCGCGACGACGAGATCGTCCCCTGGGAGGCCCACGGCGTCCGGGTGATGTCGATGGGGTTCGTCGTCGGCGAGGACGACCCCGTGATCTGGCGCGGCCCGATGGTGGACGACGCTCTCGAACAGCTGTTCCGGGACGTTCGCTGGGGCGAACTCGACTACCTCGTCGTGGACCTGCCCCCTGGGACCGGCGACGCCCAGCTCACGCTCGTCCAGCACCTGCCCGTGACCGGGGCCGTCGTCGTGACGACGCCCCAGCCGGTCGCAGTCGACGACGCGCGGCGTGGCATCCGCGGCTTCGCCCGGTACGGGGTGCCGGTCCTCGGCATCGCGGAGAACATGGCGGGCTTCGAGTGCCCGGACTGCGGGCACAGACACGACATCTTCGACGACGGCGGCGCCGACGCCCTCGCGGCGGAGTTCGACGTGCCGGTACTCGGCCGCGTCCCGCTCGACCCCGCGGTCGGCACTCTCGAGGCCGACGCCGACGAACCGCCGGGGATCTCGCTCCCCGTCGTCGGGCGCCTCCAGCTCCCGCGGACCCGCGAGCAGCGCGAGCGGGCGAGCAGTCTGCCGCCCATCGCCGTCCGGGACGGCGCCGGCGAGCCCCGTCGGGCGCTCACCGCGCTCTCGACGCGGACCGCCGCGCGGCTCAACGCCCTGGTCGCCGGGCTGTGAGACGGATGCCCGCTCTGCCCCGGCCCGGCGTCGTTTCCCAACCTTCAAACCGACTGCGAGCGTCCGGTAGCCCGATGACCGAACGAGGGTCGCGAGTCGACCCGGCGCCATCCGACAACCTCGCCGACGCGACGGAAGCCGGGGGTCGCCACCGATGACCGACGCGGTCGACGCCGAGCGCGTCCGCGCCTGGATCGACGAGGACCTGGTCACCGACGTCGAGCGGGTCCCGGACGAGGCGGCGGAGTTCAACTTCGTCGTGGACCTCTCGAACATCCTGGTCCACGTCATCCGCCGGGAGCCCGGCGGCCCGCTGCTCATCGGCCAGCAGATAGAGTACGGCCAGGAGCTCCGGTCCCGCATCCAGTCGATGGACCCCGACGACCGGACGGAGCTGCTCGCCCGCATCCGCGAGACGCTCACGGCCACTCCGGGCGTCTACGGCTTCCACGACCAGCACGGCAACAACGTCCCCTTCCGGGACGTCCACCGCATCTTCCTCGAGTACCGGATCTACCCCGGCGCGATCGACCAGCACGCGGTGATGACCGGGCTCGTCGACGTCTGGAAGGCGATGCGCTACCTCGACGACATCGTCACGCTCATCGAGAGCGTCGAGGGGTGACGGGCCGCTCGGTGGGCTGTGGACGGCGAGGTGGGTGTTGGCTGTCGGTCCGGGATGACCGGTGTCGCGTTCGGCTGATCGCCGGAAGGCGGTGACTTACAAACTGTTACATCGACTTACAAGGGGTTACAGAGCCGAAATATTCCACGCCACGGCCGCTGGTCGCTGAAGAGCACTGCCGATGGAGGGATTGTGAACCACGGTCGTTCCGCTCACTGCGTTCGCTCCACTCCCTGATTCAACTCCCCCACGGCTTCGTTCGCGCCACTCGCGGCGAGCGCTCGCCGCGTCGCAGGAGCGCAGAACGAAGCTGGTGGAGGGAGTTGAACCACGCCGAGACGGTCCTGCTCACTCGGCGTCTATCTGCAGACCACTGCCGGTGGAGGGATTTGAACCACGGTCGTTCCGCTCACTGCGTTCGCTCCACTCCCTGATTCAAATCCCCCACGGCTTGCTTCGCTCCTCACGTTCGTTCGTCGCAGAAGCAAGCCGGTGGAGGGATTTGAACCCTCGACCTATTCCTTACGAAGGAATCGCTCTAGCCAGTCTGAGCTACACCGGCGAAGCGCCGTACTTCGCAACCAAGCGTAATCCGAAGACTGCAATAAGAATTGCGAATCAGGTCCGGCGCAGTCGCGCGTCGAGGACGACGTTCAGCTCGTGAGGCGCGTACGAGCGGACGACCCGGCGCGTCTCGACCGACACCTCGTAGTCGGGCTCCGCTGCCGCGCGGATGGCCGCCTCGCCCGGGCCGAAGGGGTCGTCCTCGTGCTGGATGTCGTAGTAGTGGAGCACGCAGTCGTCGCCGGCCAGGGAGACCGCGACGTCGAGGAACTCGTCGGCGCTGTGCGGGAGGTTCATCACCAGCCGGTCCGCCCAGTCCGCGTAGTCGGGGGCGACCTCCCGGACGTCCCCGTGGATGGCGGTGACGCGGTCGCCCACGCCGTTTCGCTCGGCGTTCCGGCGGAGGTACTCGATTGCGACCTCGTTCAGGTCCACGCCGACGGCGGCGGCGCCGCGCCTGGCGAAGGGAACGACGAACGGCCCGACGCCGGCGAACATGTCGAAGGCGCACTCGCCGGGCGTGGCCTGCTCGGTCACGCGGTGGCGCTCGGTGGCGAGCCGCGGCGAGAAGTAGACCCGCGCGAGGTCGAGTTCGTACTCGCAGCCGTACTCGCGGTGGACCGTCTCGGTGCCGTCGCCCGCGAGCACGTCCCAGTCGCGCACCCGGAGCTCGCCGCGCACCTTCGAGGCGCGGTTGACGACCGTCTTCGCCCGGAGGTCCGAGGCCATGACCGCCTCCGCGACGGTCCGGGCTCGTTCGGGGTCGTCCTCGTCGATGATGACGATGTCGCCCAGCCGCTCGAGCGACGGCTCGAATCCGAGGACGTCGGCCGGCATGGTCTGCGTCGACCGCTCCGGCACGTCGAAAGAGACGAGGTCCAGGTCCGCGGGGACCGCACCCGGGTCGAGCACGGGGACGTAGAGCCAGCCCTCGGCCACGGTTATCTCGAGCGTCTGGTCCACCAGGTCAGCGTCGGCGAGGCGGCGCCGGACCTGCTCGCCACGCTCGCGTTCGACTCGGACACAGGGCGCTTCCATTACCGCAGAGCAGTCGGTGGGGCGCGTTAACGCCTTCGTTCTCCACCCTCGACGGACCCGACGGACGATTCGGCGTCGAACCGATGGAATCCGGCCTGGGGTGGCTCGTCGCCAGCGGTCTATTTCCCCTCGGGGGACGTAGTAGACACCGGTGTTCTGTGATGACTCCCCTGGAGACCGGTCAGACGTTCCAGAAGCGGAAGGCCGCGCTGGAGGCGATCCCGCCGATCTCGCGGACGACGTCGGGTGACCGGGTCACCGTCGTCCGCGCGTTCCGCGGGCTGACCCTCGAACAGGCCATCGGTTACCTCGAGAACCTCGGCGGCGAGCGACGGGGCGAGCACGCGGTCGTCGGGCCGGGCTGGCGAGCGGAGCTCACCGCGGAGAAGGTCCCCGTCGGCCCCTCATACCGGCTGACCCAGGTCACGATCGCGTGGACCGGCGAGGAGGCGGCCCTCGACCCCGTCGTCCTCGGGTTCCGGCTGAAGGCGTTCCGGGCTCCCGGGTGACCGATCCCCTGGCCTCGAGGGACGGGATAGCCGGTCCACCGCGCCGTTCTGACTCGAAACGCTATAATCCGCTCGGCCGCCTAGGCCCGCCATGCTCACCTTCGTCGGCCTCGGCCTCTACGACGGGCGCTCGGTCACCCTCGCGGGCCGGGACGCCATCCGGGCCGCGGACCGCGTCTTCGCCGAGTTCTACACGAGCCGGCTCGTCGGCGCGAGCGTCGCCGACCTGGAGTCCTACCACGACGTCTCCATCGAGGTCCGCGACCGCGCGGGGGTCGAACAGGACCCCGAGCCCATCCTCGACGCCGCAGAGCGCGGCCACGCCGTCTTCCTCACCGCCGGCGACACGATGATATCGACCACCCACGTCGACCTCCGCTTGCGGGCCCACGACCGTGGCATCGAGACCCGCGTGGTCCACGGCCCGACCGCCGAATCCGCGGCGAGCGGGCTCACCGGCCTGCAGAACTACCGGTTCGGCAAGGCGACCACGCTCCCGTTCGAGTACGCCCACGGCGGCGACGGCGTGCCGCCGAGCGTCGTCGGAACCATCGACGACAACCGCGCGCGTGGCCTCCACACGCTGGTCTACCTCGACATCAAGGCCGACCGCGACGAGTACATGACCGCCGACCACGCGGCGACCCTGCTCGCCGACGCCGCGGACGACCTGCTGGCCGTGGTCGTCGCCCGCGCGGGCAGTCCCGACTCGCTGGTCGTCGCCGACCGACTCTCCGAACTGGCGACCCGCGAGTTCGGCGAGCCCCTCCACCTGCTGGTGGTCCCGGGCGACCTCCACCACGTCGAGGCCGAGGCCCTCCGCGGCCTCGCTG
>Ga0102959_1000197_pt1 | contig 19462 bp, 17 predicted proteins | sample SalPonF2_B_D2_MG_FD_84520 | JGI IMG/M metagenome (GOLD analysis project Ga0102959, IMG submission 84520) | Salt pond soil microbial communities from South San Francisco under conditions of wetland restoration - Salt Pond MetaG SF2_B_D2_MG ...
ATTTCTCGGTGGCGAGGGAAGTCACCGGCACACCTGAATGCAAGGACAGCCTGCTCGCCGCGTTGCTCGGCGAGTTGCGCCTCGAGGCGGAGTCCACGCGCGAGGTGACCGCGTCGGACTGCACCCGGCTCGGGCGCGCGGTGGCGAGTTTCGAGCGCGCAATGGACGAGGAATTCGGGCGCGAGCACGATCACTTCCGGCTGGTCGGGCAGGACAATATTCGCCGTTATCTCCCGGTCGGCGAAGTCTACGTCCGGGTTCATCCCGACGATGAACTGTTCGACATTTTTGCCCGTGTCGCGGCGACCCGCTGTACCGGTTCGCGCGCCATCGTCAGCTGTGATCCCGACTCCATTCATCGCGCGGTGTCCTTGCTGGAAAAAATCACCGATGCCTGGGGCGGCGCTATCGAATTTGTTTATCAGAGTGACGCTCAGCTGGCGCAGGCGCTGTGCGACGGCCGGGCGCGGCGGGTTCGATACGCGGCACCGGATCGCATTTCGGCAGAAGTCTTGGCTGCGGCGGCGAAACCGGGTGTGCACATTGCCGGTGCGACGGTCCTCGGACACGGCCGCATCGAGCTTTTGTGGTACCTGCTGGAACAAAGTCTGAGTGACAGTTATCACCGCTATGGCAATCTCGGTGAGCACGGTGGCGAGGGACGCGCGGCAGTGTTGTAACCGGGTTTCCGGGCGCAACCGACCGCGCTAGTCGACGTTTTGCGCGGTCAGGAACATGCCTTTGCCGAGAGCGTTAAAAAAGTCCTGATAGGGACGCGGGTCCTCGATCGGCTCGAGGTTGTAGTGGGCATTGGCTCGCACCAGCAGCTGGGTTTCGCCGCGCGGACGCACGACAATGGTCATGCGGATCTTGTAGCCCTTCAACTTGGTGCCGGTAATGGCACCGAGATCCTCGTCGGCCTTGTCGATGACAAAGCCGAGGTCCTGCAGCGTGGCGATAACGCTGCGCAACATCATCGTTCGATCCGTCGTGTCGAACGCGCGGGTCTGGTAACTGCGTAGCTCGACCTGACTCGGGCCGCTCATGATGTTCGTGGGCGGTTGGCTGGCGCAGCCGGCGCTGAGCAAAACGGCGATCAATACCCATCCCAGCCTGGTAATACCGGCGCTCATATCTCGTTTGCCTCCAGAAAAGTTGCCTTCGAAAGCCTGGCGAAAAACGCCTGGTAGATTTCTGTCTCGACGATGGGTTCGGCTCGCGAAACCTGGCCCCGGTCGTTTATGATCTCGCGCTGAATCGTGATGCGCGCGACTGAGGCTGCCGGATCCGCAAGGCTGCGGTTCATTACCAGGCAAATCCGTACTGTCTGTTCGGTGTCGATAGGTGTCGGGCTGCCGGTCAACGCGGAAACGATCAGCGCGGTCGCGATCTGTCCGACGTCCTTTGCATCGATTCGTTTGGATGCGCTCAGCACCCCGAGTTCAGTGTTCGACTCGTCGATGGCGTAACCGAGATCCTGCAACACACTCGCGCCGGCACGCAGCAACATCGCATCGTCCGCGGTGGCGTAATGGCGGCTTTGGATCCGCCGCTCCTGCAGCGAGGTCGGCGCCAGCTTGAACGCATCTTCCGGCATGCTCGCGCAGCCGCCGAGCGTCACCGCCGCAACGCAAAACAGCGCGCCCGCCGCCACTATCGCTTTACGCTTCATCGATCGCTACCGGCCGCGCTCAGAAACGCGACGTATGGTAGGCGAAATCGCGCACGGCGCTGTCTTCGTCGAACTTGATAATTACGGTCAGCGTGCGTTGCGACGAAGTCGTTGCGCCGGCGTTGGTGCTGTAAAGACCGACACCTCCGGCCCCGGTACTGCCCCCGGTTCCGAGGATCAGCGCGCCGATGCCACCGGCCTTGCTCTCCGAGTACGCGTAATCGGTCGTGATCTTGTCGTAGATCCAGACTTCGCGCCGCTCCTCATCGGTCGAGACGATATTCGGTGAACCCAGCACGGTCGCTACCTCCGCACCGGACATTCCGACCCGGATTTCCTTCTGCACGGTGCCGACGGCGACCCGGTCGGTGGTTTCGTCCTGCACGTCCTCTTTGTGCCGCGCAGCCGATACGCAACCGCCGAGCGCGATCGCAACGATAAGCGGAATAAGGTTTTTGTTCATGTTTACGCCCCCCGGTGACGCTGGCATGGGCAGTTGTGCCGCACGCGTTTTGCCGTATTGCAACTCCTGTAACGCGGCAGGCGGAAAACGGTTGATCCGGATCTCGGATTAGCTTGGGGGAAGGGTTACTGCCGGGGCATGGATTTCGATGGCGGCGCGGAACAGCGTTGCAGGCGGGTGCCGGTTCAGTGCGCCTCGTCCCAGTTCGCACCCGTTGCGGCATCGACTTTCAGCGCCACCCGCAGACTGGAGGCGCCCTCCATCAGCCGGACCAGTTCGGCCATCACCGGGGCGGCGGCGTCGCGTTCGACTTCGAGTACGAGTTCGTCGTGAACCTGCATGATCAGCCGTGCCGGCACATCGCCCTTGTCGAGCCACGCGGCGACCTCGATCATCGCGAGTTTGATGATGTCCGCGGCGGTTCCCTGCATCGGCGCATTGATAGCGCTGCGCTCGGCATACTGGCGCCGCTGCGCGTTGCGTGAACGGATATCGGGCAAGTAAAGCCTGCGCCCGTGGACTGTTTCCACGAAGCCCTGCTCGCGCGCCTGTTCGCGGGTGCGGTCCATGTAAGCCTTGACCCCGGGATAACGTTCGAAATAGAGATTGACGTAGGCTTGCGCCTCGTCGCGCGCGATCCCTAGCTGGCGCGCCAGGCCGAATGCCGACATGCCATATATCAGGCCGAAATTGATTGCCTTGGCCGAACGCCGCTGATCTGTCGTTACCGCATCGGGCGCGACGCCGAAAACCTCCGCTGCCGTTGCCTGATGGACGTCGCGATCCGCGGCGAAAGCGTTGAGCAGACCTTCGTCCTCGGACAGGTGGGCCATGATGCGCAACTCGATTTGCGAATAATCGGCGGCCAGCAACTCCCAGCCGTCGGGAGCGACGAACGCCTTGCGGATGCGCCGCCCCTCTTCGCTACGGATCGGGATGTTCTGCAGGTTCGGATCCGACGAAGACAATCGCCCGGTCGCGGCGACCGCCTGGTGATAGGAGGTGTGAACGCGGCCGGTGCGCGGGTTGACCTGGGCCGGCAGCTTGTCGGTATACGTGGACTTCAGCTTGGCTACGCTGCGGTAGTCGAGGATCAGGCGCGGCAGCGGATACTCTTCGGCCAGCTCCTGCAACACGTCTTCGGCGGTAGATGGCTGACCCTTCGGCGTTTTGCGAATCACCGGCAGCCCTTGCTGTTCGTAAAGAATCTGTTGCAGTTGTTTCGGCGAGCCAAGGTTGAAACTCTGGCCGGCTTCCTCGAATGCCGCGGTTTCGAGTTCGCGCATCCGATCGGCGAGCTCGCGGCTCTGGGTATCGAGCTGGTGCGTGTCCAGCAGCACGCCGTGCCGCTCCATGGCTTGCAACACCGGAATCAACGGGCGCTCGATGTTGGTGTAAACGCTTTCCAGCGCGGGTTCGGCATGCAGTTTGGCGGCCAGCAACCGATGCAACTGCAGCGTAATGTCGGCGTCTTCCGCGGCGTAGGGTGCGGCGGTATCGAGCGGCACTTGGTTGAAGGTGAGCTGCTTTGCCCCCTTGCCCGCGACTTCTTCGTATTTGGTCGTGGTGACGCCGAGATACAGCGCCGCGACGGAGTCCATATCGTGGCGGGTCGCGGTGCTGTTGAGTACATAGGACTCGAGCATCGTGTCGTACGCCATCCCGGCCAGCGCGATGTCATAGTTGGCGAGGATATGTGCATCGTATTTTATGTGGTGACCGATCTTCGCCCGCGCGGCGGATTCGAGCAGGGGTTTGAGTCCTTCCAGTACCCGTTCCCGGCTTAATTGATCGGGCGCGCCGGGATAGTCATGCGCGACCGGCACATAGGCTGCCTCGTGTTCGTTGACTGCGAACGAGACGCCCACCAGCTCTGCATCCATGTAAGACAGGCTGGTGGTTTCGGTATCGAAAGCGAATTCCTCCGCTTGCTCGAGTTTTTCGAGCCAGCGGACAAAGCAATCTTCGCTGAGAATGGTCTCGTAATCGGTAGCCGCGGTTGTCGCCGCTGCGGCGACCGCGGCCGTCTCGTGCGCCACGCTGTCACCGGAGTCGTCGTCCGCGGGCAACTGGCGCAGCAGGTTTTTCAGTTCCAGCCGCTGGTACAGCGTGCGCAGCCGTTCGTTGTCAGCCGCCCCGGGGACCAGTTCGTCGGCGCCAATGTCGAGTTCGACATCGCAGCGAATGGTTGCGAGTTCGCGCGACAGGGCCAGTTGGTCGAGATTCGCGCGCAGGCTTTCGCCGACTTTGCCCGGAATCTCCGCGGCGGACTCGACCAGCCGGTCGATGTCGCGATACTGCTGGAGCCACTTCGCCGCCGTTTTCGGTCCGACCTTGGGCACTCCGGGGATATTGTCGGATTTGTCTCCGACCAGCGCCAGGTAGTCGATGATCTGGCCGGGTTCGACCCCGAATTTTTCGACTACCCCGTCATGATCCAGCATCTTTCCGGTCATCGTGTTGACCAGCGTGACATGCGGGCCGACCAGTTGCGCCATGTCTTTGTCACCGGTCGAGATCAGGGTGTCGATGCCGTTGCCGGCCGCCTGAGCCGCCAGCGTGCCGATCACATCGTCGGCCTCGACCCCGGAGACCCGCAGCAAAGGCAGCCCCATCGCCTCCACTGCTTCGAGTACGGGCTCGATTTGCGATCGCAGTTCGTCCGGCATTGGCGGCCGGTTCGACTTGTATTCGGCAAACAGTTCGTCGCGGAAAGTGGGACCGGACGCATCGAAGACGACGGCGAAACGCTCGGCCCCGGTTTCGCGGCGCAATTTGACCAGCATGTTTAGCACGCCGTGAACTGCGCCGGTGGGTTCGCCACGTGAATTGGTCAGCGGCGGCAGTGCATGGAAAGCGCGATAGATATACGAAGAGCCATCCACCAGAACCAGCGGAGCCTGTTCGCTCATTGCGCGTCGAGGACCTTGCGGTCCTCTTCTTCCTGTTCGATCGTGTCCGCAACGTCCTGCGCGGTACCGGTTTCGGCTGCGACCTCTTCCCCGGTGCCATCGTCTGGCAGGTACAGCGGTCCTTTCTGGCCGCAACCGCTAAAAATCGCCAGGCATAGCAGGCTTGCCAGGATTACGGTTCTGGCCGGCGCGCGTTCGTTGTCCATGCTCATGTCCTCGGGTCCTGTCTGGCGTCACGACGTTGCAATATCGCCATCGTCAGGCGGGAGATGCAAATCAGCCGCTCGTTGTCGTCGCAAATACGGATTTCCCACACCTGGGTGGTCTTGCCGAGATGAATCGGCCGCGCGGTGCCCAGGACCCGGCCGTCGCGGATGCTGCGGATGTGGTTGGCGTTGATATCGATGCCCACGCAATATTCGCGCGCGGGATCGAGCGTCAGAAACGATGCCATACTTCCCAGTGATTCGGCGAGCACCACCGAGGCGCCGCCGTGGAGTAATCCGTAAGGTTGCCGGGTGCGCTCATCGACCGGCATGCTGGCGCTGAGAAAGTCCGGACCGAGCGCTTCGAGTTCGATACCGATATGGTGGTCGAGATGGGTGCCTCCATGGAGCGCGCGGACCGCGTCCAGGGTGTAACTGTCGTCGAACCAGATGGCCATGTCCGTTCTCCGCCGTCGGCGGCTCCTGATATCTGTAGAATCCCGTTGCTCAGGAACGGGATGACGAGCACAACATGATAGAACAGCTTGAAACGATCGAGGTACAAACCGGGGCCGAACCGCGCCACAGCGTGATCTGGCTGCATGGGCTGGGTGCCGACGGACACGATTTCGAGCCGATCGTCGGCCAGCTGGGGCTGCCGCGCGGCGCTGCGGTACGTTTTGTTTTCCCGCATGCGCCGGTTCGTCCGGTGACTATCAATGGTGGCATTCCGATGCGTGCCTGGTTCGACATTCTCGGAATCGACCGCAGCGCAGTCCAGGACGAGGCGGGAATTCGCGACAGCGCGGAACGGGTGAGGCGGCTGATCGATCGCGAGTGCGATCGCGGTATCGCGGAGCGCAATATCGTGCTCGCCGGTTTCTCCCAGGGCGGGGCGATTGCGCTGCATCTCGGGTTGCGGCGGGCGGCACCGCTCGCCGGCATCATGGCCCTGTCGTGTTATCTGCCGCTGACACATCGGCTTGCCGCTGAACACGATCCCGCGATGAATACCACGCCGGTGTTCGTTGCGCACGGCAGCGGGGACCCGGTCATCCCGATCGGCATGGGACGCGCCGCTTACGAGGCGGTCGCCGGGCTGGGGATACTGGCGGAGTGGCACGAATACCCGATGCCGCACGCCGTATGTCCTGAGGAAATCCGCGATATTGCCGGTTGGCTGGGCAGGGTGTTCGACTTTGCCTCCGCATAGGCCGCGAGCCGGTTATCCCGCTTGCTCAGCGGTCCCAGGTGTAGAAAACGTCAGCGCTGTTCTCCTCGCCGGACTCGGTGAGAAGGATCAGGCGCTCGGTAATGTTGAGGCGTAGCCGCAGCGTATTGATCGGCTCGAACAGTCCGAATCCGTAGCTCAGGTAGATCCTTGGCGTAATGAACCGACCGAGCACGAGCTGGCTGTCATCTTCGCGCCCCTCGCTGCGAATGCTTATCTCGTCCAGGCCGAGCCGGTCCGATACATCGCTCACCGCAAGCCCCGCGCTCGCCGCTGCCAGCGCCCCACTGGTCTGGTCTACGGCTTCTCCCTCTTCGGCATCGAGCGACGAGGATGGCCGTGAGAATGCGAGATAGGAGATGATGTCGCTCTGCCGCATCGGTGGATTCGAGAACAGCGAAACGGTCGGCGCGCGTAACGTGCCACTGACATTGACCCCGACGAGCACCGTCTGCATCTGACGCACGCCGCGCACCGACAGCCCCGGATTTTCGATCGGACCGCCCGCGAACAGCAGCACGCCGGAATCGACGTTGAGCCGGGCCGAGCCGATCGCATACGTGCCCTCGCGGACGCGAAGTTCGCCGGTACCCACCGTGATGCCCTGCGGATTTGCAATATTGAGTGCGCCACCGAGGATTGCGGAGAGGCCAAAACCGTCAAACCGGACGTTGTCTCCGAGCGCCACATCGAGATCCAGGTCGAGATCGCGCCGGCGCTGGGTTTTGCTGGCGGTGGCCTCGCCGATGATTACTGTGTCCGCGGACGGTCGGCGCGCGCCCGAGATCGTCAGCGGCTGGATCCTCGCGAACGGGATTTCGACCCGGCCGCTGATGCGCATGGTTTCTTTTGCCAGCGCGATTTCGATATCGGGCGAGATATTGACCCGGGCCTGCGGGATGCTGACGGCATTGGCGTTCTCGCCAGTCAGCCGCAGGGTTCCGGCCACACCTTCGTCTGTCCAGTCGAGATGTCCGGCCAAGCGCAGGCTGCCGTCGCCCGAGCGCGCCGTTGCATCGAGGTCGACGCCTTTCAGATCGGCGTCGGCTGTCAGCGAGATGTCTTCGAGAATCGCGCCCAGCTCCGTCAGTTCGGCGGTCGCATTTTCCAGCGTCGCGCGGCCTTCCAGCGTCGGGGCAGCCGGCGTGCCACCGAGTTTTGCGTCGATTCGCAATGCGCCCTCCAGGCGTGTGAACTCACGAAAGTGCAAGGGTGCGCGCGCGAGATCGGAGAAACGGATAACCAGAGTTCCGGACAACGGCGTGGTGCTCGCATCGGGCGTGCCGGAGCGCGGCGTTTCAACAACGGCCTGAGTGAAATCATCGTTACCGAAGTCGATCCTGAAACCGGTGGCAAACCGTTCCGGAGTAAACCGGAAATCCGCGCTCGCGCCCACGAATGCAATCTGGTCAAAGGCGCCGGCAACACCGAGCTGGAAGATCGATCCGCCTTCCACATAGAAGGAACCGTCGGCCTGCCACGGCGAATCGGCAGTCGCGAAAAGCCGCCCCTGCCCGGAGATAGTGCCGCCAAGCCGCAATGGGTCGGAGAAAATCAGTTGCAGGTAGGGCTGCAGCGACGGCAACGCGAGGTTCCTGACGCTCCAGTTGCTGATCCAGTTTTCGCTGGCGTGCCAGTTGCCCTCGATGCAGGCCGATGCGTTGTGCCGGCGCAGGCACAACGAACGCATCAGCTTGGCGCTGACCGGATCTGCAGCAAAACCCGTCACGCTCTGCATGGTCCATGGCTCGTCGCCGCTGCGGCCGAACGAAAGGGTTTCGAGTTCGCCGCGCCAGCTGGCGCCGGCCTGGGCGGCTCGCAGCGCCAGGTCGAAATGTAATTCTCCGCCGCTTACCGTGGCCGTGAGGCGACGTTGGCCCGCGTCCGGTCCGAGATCGATGTCGAGGTCGCCGAAATTTGTTTCTCCGGTCGTGAGTTCTTTTGCGCTAGCCTGCAGCGTCGCGCTGCCGAGATCGCGCAGGTCGATGTCGAAGTTGGCCGCAACGGCGGTACTGGAGAATCTGCCTATCTGCGTGTCCCGTCCCTCCACGGTACCGCGCAGTTGCGGTGCCGCGTACGTGCCCGTGAGCGTCCCGGTCGCCGCCAGGGACCCGGCCAGGGCGCTGTGCACTGCTTCGAGTTGCGGTGCATCGAGCGTGTAAGCCAGGTTGTTTTCGCGACCGATTCGCCCGGAGACCGTCATGCTGTTGGGGCCCTGCCGCAACCGCATGCGTGACACCGAAAACTCGCCGCCACTACCTTTGGCGGCGAGATCACCCTCGACGGGGTAGCCGGCGAGCTGGCCGCGCAGTTCGCTCACATTCAGCGCAAAAGCGGGCGCCGCGTCGCCTTCGGCCAGCTCCAGCGTGGCCGCGAATGAGAGGTCGCTGGCGAGGCCGCCAGCCAGTTTCTCTGTGTTCAGGCCGGTTCCCTCAAGTGCCAGACTTAGCGTTGCGGCCTCGCTCCAGGCGGCATTGCCGGTGGCACTGACGGTGCCGTCCAGCGTTTTGGCCTCGAGCCAGTGTAAGTGCAGTGCCTGGCTGCTGACTGTGAAGCGGGCCCCGATGTCCGCGGCGCCTGTCGCAGCATTATGCAGATGGAAACGGGTGTCGGCGTCGAGGTTGGCAGGTGTGCCGGCAAGCGACATCGTGCCTTCTTTGCTTTCGATAGCTGCCTCGCCGTGCAGCGGCCACTGCAGCATCGACCAATCGAGTGTGGCCGAAAGCTCGTGGCTGTCGCGCTGGTAGGAGCCGCCGATGCGCAGCCGCGCCGGCAGATCCTCCAGCGCGATCAGCGCATTGCCAATACTGATTTCATCGCCATCGAAGCTTGCGTCGAAGTCGACTGCGACGCCATGTTCGAGCACATCCGGCCAGAGGATACTCGCGGTTCCCCTGACGTTGCTGCCACGGCCACCGGCGTCGATTTGTATATCGGCGGTACCCGCGGGCAGCGTGTCCAGAATCTTCGACGGTTCTATTGCGCTGGCGTCGATACGTGCTTGCCACTGCGGGGATTGCAACGGCCCGGTAGTATCGAGTTCTATACTTGCGCTGACCGGTTCGGTGAGCGCCGTGCGCGAATTCAGTCCGCTGAGCATGCCGTCGATTTGGCTGCGGCCGGCAAGCTCCCAAAGATCGCCGAAGCGGTGGCGCCAGCCGGCGTCGAGCTGCAGCTCGAATGGCGTGTGCGGTGCGATTCGCCCTGTCACCTCGAGCTCGGTTTCGTCGGTTCGAAGCGCCGCTCGATCGATAATGATATTGCTGGGGCTATACTCTCCGGCGAGTTCCAGCTGGTGCAGCAAAACGGGTGTCTGGTCGCGCCCGATCCAGGTCAGTGCGTAGATTTCGGCTGCATCAACAGTTACCACCAGGTTGGGCGGGACGAACTCGCGCTCAGGGCCTTTTTCTCCGGACGCCTGAATAACGACCCCGGCCGCGCGCAGCGCCTGAATCCTGAACGCTCGCGGGAAACCGGCGCCCGGCGCCCAGTCTAATTCGAGATCTTCGATTGTGACTCTGACATCCGCCAGGCTGATGGTGAGCCGCTTGGCGAGAACCGGGCCGAGCAGCCGTCCCTGCAGCGACGCAAACTCGATATCCGCACCGAAATGCGCCCCGATCCTGGTGACCGCGAAACGCAACCCGGCGCTGCTGGTCAGCAACCAGGCGCCGCCACCGGCAAGCACAGCCAGCGACAGCACTAACAATATGATGGTCAGGCGCTTCACAGGTCCGGCCCGATGCTGATGTGCAGTTGCTTGGAGCTGTCACTGTCGGTAACGCTCTGGGCGATATCAACGCTTATTTTTCCGACCGGCGAGAACAGGCGCACGCCGAGACCCACCGATGCTTCGAAGTCGTCGTCGAGAGAATCGAACGCGTTGCCGCCATCGGTAAATATGGCCGCACCCCAGTTGTTGAAAAGTCGTCGGGTGAACTCTATCGAGCCGGTTGCCAGATAGCGCCCGCCAACGCGCTGGTTGTCCTGATCGCGCGGGCTCAGCGACTTGTAGCTGTAGCCGCGAATGCTGTTGTCGCCGCCAGCGAAAAATCGCTGTGACGCCGACATATTGGAAAATGAGCCAGTCAGGATCGCGCCACTCTCGCCCCGAAGTAGCAGACTGTTGCGCGATCCCAGCGGAATCAGAATCCGCGCTCGGGTCTCGATGCGGGTGAAACTGGCACTTGCTCCAAGTGCGGTATGCGATCCGCTCAGTTTGCTCTGGACACGGAAGCCACGGGTCGGGCGCAGCTTGTTATCGGAATGGGTTCTGCTGAACCCAATGCCGGGCACGATGAACGTGTCTTGCTGGGTGGAGCTGCCAAAGTCCGAGTCCTCGTCGATCACGAACAGATCGATGATGCGCTGCCACGGCCCGAAGATCTGGGTCAGCGTGGAGCCAAGCTCGTAGCGATTGCTCTTGATGTCGCCAGGTTCGTCCTCGATGGTCGCGAAACTCAGGGTCAGCCGTTCCAGTGCCGGGTCCCCTACCGGAATTGCGTAGCTGGCCCGCCCGATTGTCGTCACGCTCGAATAGCGCACCGTTGCCAGCAGGCTATGGCCGCGCCGGTTTACCCGGCGATTGGTCCATGCCGCGCTGATTCTCTCCGCGGTATCCGAGGCATAGCCAAAACCGAGACCCCAGCGGTGTTTTTTTCCGGCCACGGCGGTAACCCGTATCGGGACGCTGTCGTCTGCTGCAACGGCGCGCAAGGGCACTACGTCGATCGTACTGAAGAAGCCGGTGTCGAACAGGATGTTCGTGCTCGACAACAATAGTTTTGAATCGTAGGGGTCCCCTTCGCTAAACCGCAGGTAACGGCGCAACAGATCCTCGTCGATAACGTCCTGCTCGATTTGCAGATCGCCGAAAAAATAGCGTGGTCCGGTGGCATAGGTGATAAACGCGTTGGCGATGTTTTTTACCGGATCGACTTCCAGCCGATTGCGCGAAAAACTGCCCTCGACAAATCCAAACTCGTTCGCAATCCGGTTCAGTTCGCGTTTCGTGTTTTCATAATCGGCATGGATCAGTCGATTGCCCGGGCGCAGTAACGGATTCTCGATCAACGACAGAAATTCGGGATGATTCTGGCCGGGGCCTACAACCTCGACGACGATTTCCTGGAGTATTACTGGCGGACCCGGGACGATGTCGATGGTTGCCTTCCAGTCGTCGCCAACACTCTCGAGATGGGTTTCGATTTCCGGATTGTAAAAGCCATATGCCTGGAGTGCCTCGCTGGCCTCGCCCTCGGCGCTGGCGAACAATTGGCGCACGCGCTGGTCGTTGACGACCTCAGCGGCGGCGTAACTGGACAGCGACAGGGTCGCGCGAACATTGGACGCGATCGTGTCGTCCACGCCATTGACCACGATATCGATTGCGGCGCTGGCCGGCAGGGCAGCAATCAGTCCTGCAACCGTCAGCGCGAAGGCGGCTCGCTTCACTTTGTGGTTTGCGCGATGCTGTCCGGCCTCAGTCCAGATTTTCTATCTGGATCGAGGCCAGGTCACCGTGAGGCTCGAACCGGAGAATGCGCGCGTAGAACGCGAGCTCGGCTTCGAGCGCACGCCGGATATTCTCCGCCTGGCGAAAACCGTGTGCTTCGCCGGCAAATGCCAGATAGGCGACCGGAATTCCGCGCTTGCGCAAAATTTCCACCATGTGCTCGGATTGTCCGGGCGGCACTACTTTGTCCTCCAGTCCCTGAAAAAAGATGACCGGGCAGCTGATTTTTTCGGCGTGACGGCTGGGCGAACGCTCCTCGAAAATCTGCTCGCGATTGCCGTTCAGTCCAAGGAGCTGGTGGTCGTAATGCGATTCGAATTTGTGGGTATGCGCGAACATGCTCTCAAGATCGCCGATTCCGTAATAACTCGCACCGGCGCGAAACGCGTCGTGAAACGTCAATGCGCACAAGACCGTGTAGCCTCCGGCGCTGCCGCCGCGAATCATCATCCGGTCGTTGTCGGCGATGCCCTCATCGGCGAGATGGCGGGCGCCGAAAACCGCGTCGTCAACATCCGCCTTACCCCAGCGCCCATACAGGCTGTGACGGTATTCGCGGCCATAGCCGGTACTGCCGCGGTAATTGACATCGAGTACGCCGATGCCGCGGCTGGTCCAGTACTGGGTGCGAAGATCGAGCGCAGGGCTGGAAGCCGCGGTTGGGCCGCCATGGCATTTGACCAGGAGTGGCTCCTTCTCTGAACCGCTGCCCCGATATCCGGCATTGGTGGCCGGGTAATACAGCGCATGCGCGCTTTCTCCATCGCTGGTTGGATATTCGATAGCCTGCGGAACTGCCAGCATCGAAGCGTCCAGTTCGAGCGATTCGGCTTCGCGCAGAACACGCCAGGTGTCGTTGCGCAGATCGAAATCAATTACCGCCATCGGACGGTCCGGCGCGCCGGCCAGCAACAGGGCGCGGTCACGTTCAACATGAATTTGTTCGATATGGCTGTACGGGAAGAGCACGGGCTGGGCGCTGCCGTCTTCCAGGCTGATTCGATAGAGCCTGGAGCGTCCATCGGCGACAAAGCTGCCGACCACGAGCGGCAACTGACACAGCCCGTAACTGCGCATGGCGAACATCCAGTGCGGTTGACCGAGTTCTGCATGCTCGTCAGTCAGTTGCCTTACCTGCTCGCCATCCCAGCGATACAGGTTCCACCAGTTGCCGGCATCGCTGACGAAATACAGGTCGGACTCGCGCCATTCCGGCTGCAGCAGCGCGGCAGGTTTGTCGCCACCAATTTGGCGCGGGTGCCGGACCTGGCCGTGCTCATCCAGTTTCGCGACCCAGAGCTCGGTCTGATCCCATGGCAAATGCGGATGGTTCCAGCACAGCCATGCCAGCTTGCGTCCATCCGGTGAAAGCCGCGGCGAGCTGTAGAAGTCGCAACCGCTGACAATGTCGCGGGTGGTACCGTCACGCAAATCGACGGACACCAGGCTGTTGACCGCTTCGCCGGTGCCCGAATGATCCTCACAAACCGCAATCAGTCGGTTGCGGGTCGCATCGTGACAAAGATCCGCATAGCGTTTTTCCCCCGCTGCGGTAATTGCGCGCGGAGCGCTGCCAATCCCCGTGGCGTAGATCCGCTGGTCATCGAAGTTGACGAACCAGCAGTTTCCGGCACTGGCAAGGTAGGCGCCACCGCCGTATTCATGAACGGTGCTGCGGGCGTTGAAAGGCGCCGGCGTAAGATCGATTGTCTGTCCATTCGGGTCGAGGCATACGAGCACGCTGCGGCCGTTTTCCTGGGGCCGGCTTTCGATCCAGTAACAGCAGCCCTGGCTGAGGCTCGGCTGCACCAGTCTGATACTGCCGCTTACTATCCGGTCCGCGGTGATGGACGATGCCCAGCTTCCGAAAGGCGCCTCGATCGGCGGCAACTGATTCATACTGGCTGCTCGCGATCGCCGGAGATCGTCATGAAGTCGAAGTCACGCTGTCCGCTCATTTCCCCGTCCACATCGAATTGCCTCTCGCAAAACCTGGCCTGACCCTCATAGTCGACTCGTATCACCGTTGTACTGCGCGTCCCGTAGAGGGGGCTGACAATGAAGCATGCCGACAGCATACGCTCGAATTCCAGCCCTACGCCGGTGTCCGGGAGGCTCGCATCGGGTGCGATCCCGCGATCTGCAAAAACGTCGAACAGCTCGGCCTCGCCCGGTGCGTCCTCTTTCAGCAGCGCCCTGACCCGGGCAGTTGCCTTGACGACCTTGGGCCACGGCGTATCAAGCCGGTCGTTGGAAAGACCATATACGCCGTCGGTCAGTTTCGTTTCATACCCGCTTCGGTTGTTAAAAAAGTGTACGCCCTTTTGATCGCCGAGAACCAGATTGAACCCGGCAAATTGTTGCGATCTTGCTCGTAGTTTAGCGAGGAAATGCTCCGCGTTTAGGTCTCCCCGAACGAATTCGGTGACGAGTCCGCCGCGCGAGGGAGCGCCGGCTGGCGCCGGCTTCATGTCGCGAATGTTGGTGACAGCACCAAACCGCCCGTAGCCGTCGATCCCGAGCCACGTGCCGCCGGCTTCGATGTCCCGCCCCGCAAGCATGGCGGGCTGGCCGTTCCACCATTGGGCTGGCGCGGTGGCACGCTTGTGAAATTCGTCGCGGTTACCTGCCAGGATCAGGCGGTAGCGGGGGTGAGCGTTTACGGCGAAGACGAGCAGACACATGGTGTTATACGGCTACCAGCTGCCTGCGGATGGCAGTCGCTGCAGCAAGGCACCTTCATCGCCGCGGTTGAACCATTCCTCGATCAGGCGAAACGAGATCGAAACCCGTGGCGGCAATTTGATTACGCCGTCGAGAATGTCGCGTCGCGTGAACCAGCGTGCATCCTCCAGTTCCTCGTCCCGTAGCGTGATGTTGAAATCCGCTGCCTGCGCGTGAAACCCGAGCATCAAAGAGGAAGGAAACGGCCACGGTTGCGACGAATGATAAATGGGGTCTTTAACCCTGACTCCGGTTTCCTCGCCGACCTCGCGGGCGACGGCGTCCTCCAGGCTTTCTCCGGGTTCGACGAAACCGGCAATTGTCGAATAACGCTGCGGCGGCCAGCTCGCCTGGCGTCCAAGCAGGCAGCGCGGGCCATCGTCCACAAGTACGATGATGGCGGGGTCGATACGCGGAAACTGCGAGCGCCCGCAATCCGGGTCGCTGCAGCGCAAGACATGTCCTCCGCCGTGGGCTTCGTTACGTGCGCCGCAGCGGCCGCAGAATTGATGCTCGCGATGCCACAGTAACAACGCTCTCGCGCAGGCTAGCAAAGCGGCATCGTCGTCGCCGAGCATGGGTCCGGACAGGCGCAGATCGGCAAGTTGCCCGTGCTCGGCAAGTTGTTCCTCCGGGACGTGGCTCATGTCGACGGCGAAACAGTAATATTCGAGGTGACGTCCGAGCAAAACACAGCGCGTTGAATCGATGTCCCGCCAGGCATCCGTTGTGACCAGCGCGGCAGTCATCGGCTCACCGGGCTGTAGCAGGCTGCGACCGCGATGCATCGGGACCAGCCGCGCGGCGGGGCCGCTGAGTATCTCGCCAATTTCAGTGAGATTGCTCCGCAATTCCGCGGCGCGGTCGAAGTGTTTGCCTCCGAATAGATGTACGGTCATCGTGTCGATGAGGATCCCGTGTCAGTCGAGCTCGAGAGTTGTGTCGGCCACGATGAGACCGTCTTCGTCCGCGTACAGATAGTTGCCTGGCGCCACGGCGATACCGGCAATATTTATCGTTACGTCGGCTTCGCCCCGATTCTGCTTGCGGCTTTTGCGCGGGTGCGTGGCGAGCGCAAGCACTCCGAGATCCATTGTGGCGATCTGCTTGCTGTCACGGATACAGCCGTTTATCACGATGCCCGTCCAGTTGTTGCGAACGGCGAGTGCCCCCAGGAGGTCGCCGAGCAGAGCGCAATTGCGTGACCCGCCGCCGTCGACCACCAGGACCGCGCCGTCGCCGGGTTGTTCGAGCGCGGACCTGACCAGTGAGTTGTCCTCGAGCAGTCTGAGAGTGCGGATGGGTCCGGCGAAGGCAGCTCGTCCGCCATAGGAATTGAAAATCGGCTCCGCGACGCGAATGTTCTCGCCGTGTGCATCGCACAGGTCGGCAGTAGCAATATCCATGGGGCTGGTCCCTTTGCGAAAGACCCGTTAAGTTGCCACGCCCGCCCGTGCGTCGCAAATCGCGTTAGCGGGCGCCGCCCTTGTTGGTGTCTTTGAGCCGGCAGCAGGGACAGACCGGGCGGCCGACCGCGAGCAGGTCATGGACGTGCACGGATGCACAGCGGTCGCAGCGGGCGATGCCGAGTTCGTGGTTACGGGCAAGCGCGTCCAGCAGGTTCCACGCCCGCTCGAAGCTGATGGCCGCGGGGTCGTGCAACGCAAGATACGATTCGTAGACCTCGCAGAAGCGCAGCCCGAAACGGGTACTTCCGTGGTCGTTCACGAATCCCAGCCGACCGTGGGCAACGACGTTTAACAGGCCCGCGGCGAGAAACAGCCCGGTCAGAGTCGTCGCCTCCATCTGGCGTGCCGGCGTGGTCAGGAAGTAAGTGGGCTGACGCGGAGTCTTGCCGCGCCGGCGACGTACGACCGGGTCCGCGGAGTCGCGAAAATAATGGGCGTATAGCTTGCGTATCCGATCTTCCGACAGGCCGGTGCAACCGCGGATAGTGCCGGTTCTCGCTTCGTGCGAAATCATTCGCACCGCAAGGTCGACGCGGCGCCTTTCGCCGACATAACGTTCTTCGCTTTTGTTCATGGCCGTTGGACTCCGTGTCGATTGTTGGGCTGTTTCTGAACGATCCTGGGGGTTTTGCGTATTGGATGAAATTCCATAATTAGGCATATTAGCCCAAATATGGTAATTTATCCGCCGGAATAAAGGATTTGCATGATGTCCGCCACCAATGCCCAGCTGTTGCCCCCCGGATTGCTCCGCGACCTGCAAAGCCTCAATCTTCGGTTTCTCCACGTACTCTGCCGCGCTACCCGGGAGAATGACGGAGCGGCCGCGGTGCACGGTCTTCCGGCGACTCTGGCGGTACGGCTGGCCGAGCTGGACGAAGGCCAGCTGCGCGAAATTTCAGCCTGTCCCTGTTCTTTGTTTGCAGTTGACTGGACCCGGCTGCTGAACGCCGCCGCAGGCATTGCGGAAGCAGCTGCCTGGCGTGGCAGCGACGACCCCCGAGGCAGAAATCTATGCACGGCTCTGATTGTGTTCGCGGCCCAGCTTGCGCGCACCCGGCCACTGGCCGCGCGGATTATCCTCGGTTGCCGCGATCGTACCGTCCGGCGCTTGTCCGGAGTGACGGTCGGCGCCATTCTCGATCGGCTCGCGACGGGAGCTTGGGAGTTGCGGGTGCGTTACGCCGCGAATCGCCGCTTTTGGCCGGACCTGTTGCTGTGCACAGAGCGTGCCGATGCCGACCGCCTGGTGCTCGCCCGCTCGCTTGCGGTGCAACTCAGTGTTCAGGAGGCGTGCCGGACGAGTCTTGCCGCGAATTCGATCTGAGCCGCATCAGCCAGTACCCGTAGATGGCGGCATTCAAGATGAGAATTCCGGCGCCTATTGCAATCTGTATCTCGCGTGTCAGGCCTTCCGGGTAAATCCACGCCAGAACATAGCGTTCCACGAACCCACCGGAAAATCCGGCCTCGCCGGCGCGTTCGCGCAGTTGCCACTCCAGCGGAGTCAGGGGACAGATCCAGCCGCCGAATTCGATCATCACCGCCCACAAGGCAGCGGGCAGGTGCAGCCATAGCGCCCGATGCCAGCCGGCCAGCAGCAACAGGCCGCCGCCGACTGCCCAGACGATGAACAGGAAATGAATTACGAGGACAGCATCGGCGGCAACACGGTAAATCATGGTATTCGACCCGGCCTGACACCGCAGCCGAATCGCTGCGCTGCCTGTTAGAATATAGCGTTTTGCCATTGTCGGCAGAACCCGTCACCGCAGCTAGTAACCACGATGAAAGCCCTCGCTCTCAAAGATCTCCGCAAGACCTACCACGGTGGTACCGAGGCACTGAAAGGTATCGACCTCGAGGTCGAGGAGGGTGATTTCTTTGCCTTGCTCGGGCCGAACGGCGCTGGCAAGACCACGGCGATCGGAATCGTTACATCGCTGGTCAACAAGACTTCGGGGCAGGTCGAGGTTTTCGGTAACAACATCGACCGTGAACTGGAGGCGGCGAAGAGCTGTATCGGGCTTGTGCCGCAGGAGATAAATTTCAACCAGTTCGAGAAAGTCGAAAATATCGTTGTCAACCAGGCTGGGTACTACGGTATTCCACGACCCCTGGCGCAACAACGTGCCGAGCGCTATTTACGCCAGCTCGACTTGTGGGGTAAGCGCCACGACATTTCCCGCTCGCTGTCGGGCGGAATGAAACGCAGGTTGATGATTGCCCGCGCGCTTGTGCACGAGCCGCGTCTGCTCATCCTCGATGAGCCGACAGCCGGTGTCGATATCGAGATTCGCCGATCGATGTGGCGCTTTCTGCGCCAGATAAACGGTGAGGGCACGACGATCATACTGACGACGCATTATCTCGAGGAGGCGGAGTCACTGTGCCGAAATATCGCGATTATCGACCACGGCCGGATCATCGAGCACGATCGCATGGCGAACCTGCTGCGCAAGCTGCACAAGGAAGTCTTCGTCCTGACGTTGAAAGAACCGGTTACCGCGGCGCCACACCTGCCCGGCTACCGGGTCGAACTGACCGATCCGACGAGCCTCGAGGTCGAGGTATCGCAGAACGAGGGCCTCAACCAGTTGTTCCGTCTGCTGGAGCAGAGCAACGTCGAAGTGTCCAGTCTGCGTAACAAGGCCAACCGGCTCGAGGAGCTGTTTGTACGCCTGGTCGAGAACGGATCCGATCGCGACGAGGGAGTCGGCCATGCTTCCTAGGCGGCAACTGGTGGGTCTGTGGACGATCGTCTATCGCGAAGTCACACGGATCCTGCGCATCTGGGTGCAAACCCTGGTGCCGCCGGTGATCACGATGACTTTGTATTTCATCATTTTCGGTAACCTGATCGGGCGGCGCATCGGTGAGATGGGCGGTTTCGATTACATGCAGTACATTGCCCCCGGGTTGATCATGATGTCGGTGATTACGAATTCCTATGGCAATGTAGTGTCGTCATTCTTCGGTGCCAAATTCGGCAAGTACATCGAGGAAATGCTGGTTTCTCCGTTGCCGAACTGGCTGATAATCGTTGGTTATATGGCTGGCGGAATGACGCGGGGTTTGCTGGTCGGACTGATCGTCACCGCGATAGCGTTGTTTTTCACCGAGCTCCAGGTCCACAACTGGTTTGTCACGCTCTCCGTCGTCCTACTGACCGCGGCGGTTTTTTCTCTGGGCGGTCTGATCAACGCGGTGTTCGCCAAGAAATTCGACGACATCTCAATAGTGCCGACTTTCATCCTGACACCGTTGACC
>Ga0102959_1000198_pt1 | contig 19396 bp, 13 predicted proteins | sample SalPonF2_B_D2_MG_FD_84520 | JGI IMG/M metagenome (GOLD analysis project Ga0102959, IMG submission 84520) | Salt pond soil microbial communities from South San Francisco under conditions of wetland restoration - Salt Pond MetaG SF2_B_D2_MG ...
CCTTTCTATCCTAGGCGGGCCTACTCAAGATGACATCAGTTTTTTTTAAGATTTAAAAAAGGGTGCCTTTTAGATCATATGCGAGCCTCAACCGTTATTCTGATAGCGGGTTATAATTCTTTTATTAGCACCATAAAAGTCTCCGCCAGCTCCGGTTCCTTTGAGTCCCGCGAGCGGTTTTCGTGCGGGACGAGAGGTGTTCCTCGGGCACCAATTTTATTCCAGGGCAGACTCGTTATCTAACATAACCAACGTTGATGTCATGGTGAGCGGAGGTTCGAGGTTTTCGAACCGAAGTCGAATCTATCTCCATGAAATTGTTCGCAAGCGTGTGAGGGAGTTGCTCATTAGATCCTACGCGGGCCTCGTCGGGGAGATCTTTCGACTCCACTAGCGTTTCGCTCAAGATGACATCAGTTTTATTAACATATTTGATAAGGGGCAGCCTCTTAGATTCTACGCGGAACCCATTCAAGGAGATACGTTCGACTTCATGCGCCTTCGCTGGCGCTCCGTTGCATTCCGCTCAGTATGACACTGCTTTTTATTGGTAGGATAGCATAGCCCTCAGATCCACACGAATTTATTCGGAGAGATTTGAACCTTATCTTTTTTCAAAAACAGTAGCCCGCTTGACTAGCGAGCTACTGTATGATGATAAATTAACTAATCGGCTTCGTCTAACCGAAAGTCTAACCGGCTTCCTCCAGCTCCATCGTCTCTTCCATCACCCGTTTTTGGATCTCATAGGGTACCTGGGCGTAATGAGAGAATTCGCGGGCGTAGCCTGCACTGCCCTGGGTAATCGACTTAAGACGTGTTGCATAATGATCCAGCTCCTCAAGCGGAACTTGAGCTTTTATCTTTTGGATCGATCCTTCCGAATCCATACCCTGAATCTGCCCGCGCCGGGTGCTGATATCACTCATCACGTCTCCCATATATTCCGCCGGAACGGTAACCTCGATGTTATAAACCGGTTCCATTAATTTAGGATCGGCCTCCATGAATCCTTTACGGAAGGCCATGAGAGCAGCCGTTCGGAATGCTGCATCATTGGAATCCACCGAGTGCATCGATCCGTCATATACCGAAATGCGCAAATCGCGAACACGGCACTGACTTAAGGGACCGTTTTCCATTTTCTCCATAATCCCTTTTAGAATAGCCGGCATAAACCGGTTATCAATTACACCGCCCACAATGCAATTCCTGAATACCAGCTCGCCTCCCCAATCGAGGTCAATCACTTCTTCGTCTCTTACTTTGAGATCGTCATGCTCAGTCATATTATCGGTCAGCGGCTCCATCAACATAGATACTTCACCGTATTGTCCTGCCCCACCCGACTGTTTTTTATGCTTATAATGTGTTCGAATGGGTCTGGTGATAGTCTCTCGATATGGGATACGTGGCTGTACAAATTCAAAATCAAGTCCAAATCGTTCTCGCAGTTCATAGGCAATAACGGCAAGATGTTCTTCGCCCTGCCCGTGAATAATAACTTGCTTGAGTTCCTGGCTGTGTTCAACCTGCAGTGAAGGATCTTCGCGCTGTAGCTGATGCAAGGCCGTTCCCAATTTATCTTCTTCTCCCTCCCGCTTCAGCTTTATAGCTGTACGGATAATAGGAGCCGGAAAATGAATGGGCTCTATTGTAGTTTCATTACCTTTGGTATGGAGGGTATCGTTAACGCCCGTATTTTTGAGTTTAACCGCAGCTCCTATATCTCCTGTCATAACTTCATTTACTTCGATCCGCTTTTCACCATTAATCAAATATAAACTGGATAGTCGAACCGAACTTCCGGAGGTGTCATTCATCAGATCGAGCCCGGGCTGGGCGTTGCCACCGTACATCTTAAAAAACAACATGTCCCCTACATGCGATTCCGAGCTGTTCTTGAACATAAACATCAGCGGATCGCCATCGGGCTTTAATTCAATTTCTTCGCCTTCGGTGTTATGCGGAGGATTAGCCTCCAACGGATTGGGAGCCACATTTCCAAGGAACCCCATGACGCGACCGGTCCCCATATTCCGCTTGGCACTGCAACAGAACAAGGGAAAGATATCCCGGTTTAACAAAGACTTTTGCAACCCATCACGCATCTGGCTTTCAGTAAGTTCACCCTGTTCTAAATATAGGTCCAATAAGGTCTCGTCATTTTCGGCTACAGCTTCTACCAGCTCATTATGCAGCAGATCGGCCTGGGCTTTATGCGAATCAGGGATAGGCAGTTTATCCGGCTTGCCGCCATTTTCGGGAAATTCGTACATCGTCATCTTTAGGACATCAATAATAGCATGAAAATCTTCTCCTTCGCTGTAAGGATATTGGACAACCACCACTCCGCGTCCAAATCGTTCTTTGGCCATATCCACGGTCTGCTGGAATTTAGACTGATCAGAATCGGGCTTATTTACAATAAACAGCGAGGGAATGCGATATTTCTCGGTATATTTCCATTGAGATTCGGTACCTACTTCGATCCCATATTCCGAGTTGAGGGTAAATATTGCCGTATCGGCAACGCGCAAAGCCCCTACAACTTCGCCGATATAATCGGCAGTGCCTGGGGTGTCAACAAGATTTATTTTGTTACCTCTCCAATCGAGATTCAAAATCGAGCTAAAGACCGATTTCCCTTTCTCGTGTTCAATTTCGTGATAATCAGACGAGGTATTCTTGTCCTCTACTGATCCGCGTCGATTTTTGCTTCCCGATTCAAATAACATTGTCTCTGCCATAGTCGTCTTTCCGGATCCGGAATGACCAAGCAGGACAACGTTTCTTATATTAGTTGGTTTATAAACATTCATAACAAACTCCTTTTTGTAGATGTGAAACAGTACTGGGGTAGGCTGTCATTGTAGAATGGCAGTAATAAATAGTCTGAAAAACCGATATTTGAGATGGTGTAAAAACCATGTTTTACCCCAGTGATTTTTTCGATGTAGTGGTAAGTAATACAAAAAATAAATTGAACCAAAATTTTGTTTAAAAATTGATAACATTAACTCGTACTTTTTCCCAGAAGCAGACTTTTATAAATCTATCATTGCTAACAGCTGCCAAATCTTTTTATTCACAAACTGACTCATAGATGAAAAAAATTTTACTTATCCAGACGGGCGGCACCATTGCCATGGATATCAGTGAAGGCATGCCCCAGCTGAATCCTGAGAAATGGGCAGAGCTGATTTACCACGAAATGCCCGAACTCTCCCAAATTGCCGAAATTAAAATGGAGCGCTTGTTCTTTGAGGATAGTTCTGATATCAACAAAATGCACTGGGCAAAACTAGCTGAATTTATTCGCGACCGCTACCAGGATTACGATGGATTTGTAATTCTGCATGGCACCGATACCATGGCATATACAGCTTCTGCCCTCTCTTTTGCACTTAACAACCTGGGAAAGCCAGTTATCTTGACTGGCAGCCAGGTACCGATGAGCAACATTCGAAGTGACGCACGAAGAAACGTAATAAATTCTGTTGAGATAGCAACGATGTGGTTACCCGAGGTCGCCATCTGTTTTAACGACTTTATTTATCGCGGCAATCGGGCTACCAAGATGAGTATCGGCGATTTCGATGCCTTCGCCTCTCCCAACTATCCGCCCCTGGCAGAGATCGGGCTCAATATTGATATACGAGATCACATCGCAGATCCTAAAGGCTCTCTTCAGGTAAATACTGATTTTTCCGACCAGGTTTTTCTGCTTAAAATTTATCCCAACCTGGCCCCATATTTCCTGGACCAAATCAATTTTAACAATATCCGGGCTCTCATTGTCGAGGCTTTTGGCAGTGGTAATTTCCCTATTCGTGGCAACACAAATCTGCTCCCTTTCTTTCAGAAATGTATTAAAAACAACATCCTCCTGATCATAACTTCGCAAGCGCCTTATGATGCCGTGGATTTAAGAAATTATGAAAGTGGCAGCAAGGCTCTGGAACTGGGCGCCCTCAGTGCCCGTGATATGACTACCGAAGCAACACTAACCAAAATAATGTATCTTTTGGGCAAATATTCGGATAACCAAACGGTTATCGAGCAGTTTAACACAAACCTAGCCGGAGAAGTGACTGAGTAATTATGTTTTTTGTTTTCGATGTAGAGACCATCCCCGACTTTGAATTCGTACGCCAGATCATAGAAAACCCTGAGGAAAATGAAGATGACCTGCTGATACAGGCAAGCGAAGAGTTGACCCATAAATCGTCCGTATTTTTACCCCCCATGTATCACAAAATGATCTCATGGGTAGGACTCTGGATTGAAAATAACGGTGTCCCCGAACAGAAAGTAGGCTGGCACGGGACGGATGAAGAAGCCGGACTAAAAGAACTGTTCGATGCGTTAAGTACCTACAAAGATTTTGGGCTTGTTCATCATAACGGTCGCGGTTTCGATCTACCACTCATCACCTACCGGGCGCTAAAACACGGGCTACAGATGCCCAAGCGGCTTAACCATTATGACATTAAATATCGCTACAGTAACGACAATGTAGATTTGCTGGACGAGTTTAGTAATTATGGAGCAAGTTCATGGCCAAAACTTAAGCATCTGGGTTATCTTATTGGTATTCCTTTTAAACAGACCGGCGAAGGTAACGAAGTGCTTCAAATGTTCCGGGATGGCAAATTAGCCGAAATAGAACATTACTGTCATGAGGATGTCATGGCCACTTATATAGTTTGGCTTCACCTGAAATATACGGTTGGCGATATCTCCGAGGAATTGTTTAACAACCTTAACGACCGTGCTATGACGAAGCTTAAAGAAATTCAAAAAGGACCAGAAGTGTAATGTATGGCTTGGCGGAATCCCCTTCCAAAATCAACCGCTTTAGGTTGTGAGGGAGTTGCACTCCCGAACACTCTTGCCGGTTTGAGAGTATAACTTTCTCACAACAAATTGAAGTAGTAAACTCGCCCTTCCGTGCCATCTCAAACTGGAAGCAGAGCAGCTGGGTCCAAGCAGAATTTAGGTATTATAGTTGGCTAACTTTCAATCCCAAAGATTACCAACGGGGTAGTGTTTTTAACATTAAAGACACCGTACGAGATGCAAGCCTGCTGTGCCAAAATTATGATAAAAAATTAGATCTTCATCCCATCTTCGATTACGGCCCCTTTGGGTACAATTACGAGACCGTCAACAACGTGATAGTCTCCATAATTGCCATCTTCCAAATGATCACCGCCGGCAATACGCACGTCATTACCAATCTTACAATTTTTATCGATGATAGCGTTGCTGATAAAACATCGTCGCCCTATTCCCATTGGTGGATTGTCATCGCTGCTGCTTTCCAGCTCTTCCCGGGATTGAAAGAAATCATTCCCCATAACGATGGACTTCTCGATCGTTGTTCCCTTGCCTATTCGTGATCGAATTCCAATCACAGAACGCTCGATACGGCTTGCTTCAATCAAACACCCTTCTGCCAGTACCGAATGATCAAAGGTGGTTCCAGACAATTTTGAAGCCGGCAACAGACGAGCGTGGGTATAAATAAAATCCTCATTATCGTAAAGGTTGAATTCAGGCACATCATCTGTTAACGCAAGGTTCGCTTCAAAAAATGATTTGATAGTTCCGATGTCCGTCCAGTAGCCATCGAACTCATAACTCTGGACTTTAAAGTCTGTTTCAATAGCTTTGGGGATAATTTCCTTGCCAAAATCGGTTGCATCGTCGTATATATCTAACAACTTATTAAGGGCTTCTTTCTTGAAGATGTAAATCCCCATAGAGGCCAGATAAACCCGCCCCTGATTCTTGAATTTCTCGTGCGTATTCGATTTCCATTTATCCAGTTCTCCCTCGTCCGGCTTTTCTACGAAATTTTCAATAACGCCTTCGTCATTTGTTTTCATGATACCGAATCCGGTGGCATCCTCGGCAACAACCGGTATAGTGGCCAGCGTAATATCCGCATCATTCTTCTCATGCTTGTCTATCATCTTGCGATAATTCATCTGGTATAACTGATCGCCGGATAATATCAACACATGATCATGACGGTGATTTTCCATATGGTGAATCGACTGCCGTACCGCATCAGCCGTGCCTTGGTACCAGTTCTTGCTTTTGGGAGTCTGTTCGGCAGCCAGGATATCCACAAAACCACTGCTGAAAACATCAAAATTATAGGTGTTTTTGATGTGGCGATTCAGCGATGCGGAGTTAAATTGCGTAAGTACATAAATCCGGCGAATATCCGAATTCAGGCAATTTGATATCGGGATATCCACCAAACGGTACTTCCCTGCGATAGGTACGGCCGGTTTCGAGCGTAATTTAGTGAGTGGATATAAACGTGTCCCCTGTCCGCCTCCGAGAATAACTGCAATTACTTTTTGACGCATAAATAATGTTAGCTTATCTATTATCTAATAGTTGTTTGTACATTTTAATATACTCTTTGGCTGATGCATTCCAAGAAAAATCAAGTCTCATTATTTTTTTCCGGATGCCAGCCATTTTTCGTCCGTCCTGGAATAAATTTATGGCCCGCTGTACAGCATGATTGGCCGCCTCCAATGTAAAATCATTGAATACAAAGCCATAACCGTCGGGCTTTCCCAGGTCTGTGACTGTGTCTTTCAACCCTCCAACATTACGAACGATAGGAATTGTTCCATATCGCATGGAATACATCTGATTTAATCCGCAGGGCTCCACGCGGGAAGGCATAATCATAAAATCGCTGCCGGCATAAATCTGATGGGCCAACGGTTCATTATAACTGAGCGAGGCATCGAAATAGCCGACAAAACGATTGCTCATTGCCTCGAACTGTTGATGCAGGTTCCGATCACCGGTGCCCAGGACAATAAAGTTGATGCTTTGTGGAGATTCTAAAAAGGTTCGGAATACATCAGGAAGTAAATCGGCGCCCTTCTCATGGACCAGCCGGCCGATAAATGATATGGTAGGATACTGTGGATCCAGCGAAAATTGCTCGCATAATGCCTGTTTATTTTCCCGTTTTCCATCGGCCATCTTGCGTTGGTTATAATGATGCGCAATCATAGGATCAGTTTCGGGATCCCAAACACTGGTATCAATGCCGTTGATGATACCCCGGGACTTCTGCTTTTCGTTCTGAAACAGCCATTCCAGGCCATTGCTGTTGCGCCCCAGTTCTTCCATATATGAGTGAGAAACCGTGGTAATCTGCCAGCAGGTTTTTAATCCAGCGGCAAGACAATTCAGTTTTCCATCCCAATCCAGCAACCCAGCATTCTGTTCATCAAACGAAGGAAGCAAATAGGATTTCCCGCGATCATAGACCCCATGATACTCCCCGTTATGCACCGTTAATACAGTGGGGATATGCTTCATCTCCTCATAGCGATGACTTTGCGTAAGCATAAAAGGTACCAGACCGGTATGGTGATCATGACAATGGATAATATCGGGCTTCTCTTTTTTTGTCTTCAGCCAATCGAGCACGGCAATCTGGAAACTGGCAAAACGCTCAAAACTATCCCAATACCCTTCTCCGGATTCCTGATCGACATAAATGCCAGGCCGGTCAAAGCGGCCGGGAATATCGATAACATAAAAGGGAAACCCCAAGCTATTGCTAACTTCTTTTTTTATGCGGAAATCAAAATTTTCATACCCCAGAGGGGCACTTCCTTCAAACACCACTTCAAATTCGTGCTTGTCAATCCAGGGGGTAGCATAAGCCGGTATTACAACCGAGGCCTGTTCTGTTTGCTTATTTAAATATTTAGGTAATGCTCCTACAACGTCGGCCAGACCTCCTACCTTGGCCACAGGGTAACATTCGGCACTAAGATGAATAATTTTCATACAGCGAAACACTTATGTTGGGTTATTCGTAACAGCATGCGTTCTGGGGCAATAAATTACACTACAGATAATAGACAGAAATAATCAAAAGTTTATCCTTGTTTCAAAATATTTGATTCTTAATTCGTTTGTACTAAGTTCAGAGAAAATAAATGAGAATATTGTATGTCAGTAATCAAGGTTGATAACATCAGTAAAAATTTCGGAGAAACAAAGGCTGTTCAGCGAGTTAGCTTTGAGGTTCCGAAAGGTTGTATCTTTGGCTTGCTTGGTCCCAATGGGGCTGGTAAAACTACCGCTATTCGTATTATAAATCACATTCTAATTGCCGATAGTGGCACAGTGACGGTCAACGAGGTGAAAGTGAGTCCGGAAACGCAGCGCATGATCGGCTATATGCCCGAAGAGCGCGGCTTATACAAAAAGATGAAAGTGGGTGAACAGCTTATTTACCTGGCTCAACTCAAAGGACTCAGTCACAGCGAAGCCAAACAGTCGATCAAATACTGGCTGGACCGATTTGAAGCGCTTGATTGGTATAACAAAGAAGTGGGCGAACTGTCGAAAGGGATGTCTCAGAAGATACAGTTTATTGCTACTATTGCTCACGATCCTGATATATACATCTTTGACGAGCCTTTTAGCGGGCTTGATCCTATTAATAGCGAAATGTTAAAGGATATTGTCATCGAGCTTCGGGAAAAAGATAAGACGATTTTATTTTCGACCCACCGCATGGAACAGGTAGAACAGATGTGCGACGACATTTGCCTGTTTAACAAAGGTAAAGCGGTGTTGAAAGGGAATCTGAGGGACATTAAAAAGAGTTTCGGCAAGAATACGATCAATATTGAATTCCAGGGAGATCATACCTTCCTCGATGACTTAGACAATGTTCGCATCAATAATCGATCAACGAATTTTGCAGAAATTCGCGTCCTCAATGGGCAGAGTATGCAACATATACTTAAGACGGCAATGGAACATGCCGAAATTTATAAATTCGAGCGCATCGAGCCCTCCCTCACCGAAATTTTTATCTCTACGGTTGGCGAAGATAATATTAATCCAAATGAACTGACCTGATCTATGAACTTTCAACAAATTCTATTGGTACTTAAGCGCGAATACACGACCCGTATTCGTTCCAAAGCTTTTATCATCGCCACAATATTGATTCCCCTGGGGATGGTTGCTTTTATGGGGATTGGCATTGGTATCGCCGTATGGGATTCCCAGCCCGTTCATACGATTGGCATTATAGACCAGACGCATCGTATTTATCCACAATTAAAAAATTTAGCTCCCGACCGTTATAAAGACTATTCTTCTCTGCCAGAAGACTCATTACGATCGATGGTACAGAATGAAAAAATCGACGGTTATATAGCATTAAACGATTCCATTCTTAATGAAAAAGCGTCTCCCGAGTTTGTATCGAGCGGTGCCGGCGGACTGAGCCTGCAAACTACGATCCAATCTGATCTGCGGGAAGCCATTCGTAAAGTGCGACTAGACCAAGCCCATGTTTCCAAAAACGTTCAGGATATTTATGAGTCAAAAATTGAACTTAAAATCCGAAAACTGTCCAAAGAGGGAAAAGAAACCGAAGACGACACCGGATTTCTTACCGCTGTCGGAGTAATTATGGGCGTTATCATCTTTATGTCGGTGCTCGGCTATGGCGGACTCATAACCCGCAGTGTTATTGAAGAAAAAACCAACCGAATTATCGAAGTAATTGCGTCTTCCGTTAAACCCATTGAGTTACTCTTGGGAAAGATGGCTGGCGTAGGAGCATTGGCATTGACCCAAATTGCCATCTGGATTATCTCGATAATGGGTCTTGCAACGCTAGCCGGACCTATCATAAGCTCTTATATCGCAGAAAAGGTACCCGATCAAACTGCGCAGGCCGCTGCCGCTCAATCATCACAGGGGATAAATCCATCGGCCTTTACGATCCCAACAATCGAGCCAAGCCTGATTATCCTTTTTGTTATTTTCTTTATCCTCGGCTACTTGATTTACAGCTCTCTATTTGCTGCTGTGGGGGCGGCGGTTGATTCCGAAACCGATACTCAGCAATTCATGTTTCCCATCATGCTGCCCATTATGATCGGCTATTTTATCATGTTCCGGGCTATGGCCAATCCCGACAGTACATTGGCTGTGGTAGGGTCCCTCATTCCGTTTTGTGCTCCAATCGTAATGATCACCCGGGTTGCCATCACCGATGTCCCCATTTGGGAGATATTAACGTCAATCCTCTTGATGATAGGAACCTTTGTAGGTACGATGTGGCTGAGTGCCAAAATTTACAGCGTGGGCATTCTCAGCTATGGTAAAAGTGCCAACTTTAAGGAGTTACTCAAGTGGGTTCGGGAATAACTGTTTTATTAGTCGTTTGTCGTAAGTACAAAGCAATAAATAGTTATGTAGCAGATTTTACGCATTACGTATTACGATTTACGCCTTACTCACCTAGCAGCTGACTCATTTTCTGATACACCCGGGCATCATATTCATCCTGGATGTGGGCTTTCAGGTAATCGGTAATCTCTTTATCCTGATTACGCTGGAGGCCTCGCACAACCAAGTAGCGAATCCGGGGATCCGAATCACTCAATAACTCTTTTGCGCGTCTAAGCCAATCGGCTGGTGTATGGTCATGCTGAATGAGAATTCCCAGTGCCCTGCTTCTTATCTCATAGCTAAACTGATCTTCGGTAAACAAACCGGCTCTTTTTACGGCTTCTTCCACCTGCCCCATATTAGCCAGTTGCTGAATCACAAAAATAGATTGCTGTCCTACCGAATCCCTCTGCGTAATGGTTCCGACAAAGCTATTAAATTGTTCGGCTGATTCAATGCTCGTAAGAACTTGCGTTGCCTTTTTAAACAGCTCAGAGTTCGAGGCATTAATTGCCACGCTTTCTACCCGATCTTTTACAGTTGCATTATCCTTAAAGTGCTGAAGTGCCATCAAAGCTGCGTCACGAAGCTGTTCATTATCACTTTTCAAGGCATTCAAAAAGGTATCTTCGGTGCCGGCCGATCCTCCCGTGATATCGCCCAGAGAACTCAGCAATGCCGCTTTCACTACTGGCTCTGTCTCTTTATTCATGAAATCTTCGATAGCCAGCTGTAAATCGGGATTGTTTGCATGAAAGCCCAGCTTTCGAGCGGCCTCGGCTCGCTGATCCACCGACTTTGCATTACGAAATTCATAAATCAAAAACGGAGCCGGCTTGTATTCATCCAAATAAAGCTTTGGATGGGTCGAGGCATCCAAACGCAGGGTATTGATCATCGGTTCTACATTGAGCATTACCGAATCCTGTGCGCCTGTAAATGTCACTTCCGCAGTATCGATTTTATTGGGATAAATTTCGTAAGCTTTGATGGAAGTCAGCTGCTTATATACACCATGCGTAGCCGTAAAACGTAATTTCAACTTACCCGTACTATCATTTAAACTATAAACTACTTTATAAGCCACCGAATCGGCCTCCTGTTTAACAGTTGACGAAGTGGTATCGGAAACGAGCGGCAGGCCCGGCATATCAAACAATGGCTGCCCACTTTTACGATACCAAAAACGGGCATAATCGTCCCAGCTAATAACCGGCGGCAGTTGTTTTAATACCGACTGTTTCATGCCGGCAATTATATTCTTAACTGGCTTATTATCCCATTGCTTCCAACTTCGCTGCCACCGGTTCCAATGCCGAATACCAAATCCGCTATAGATGGTTCCAGTAGTTGAATCGGGCACATCAGCCTCTTTCAATGCCACGGTGCTATCCGCAAAAGTGTCATATACAATAGTTTGATAAAGGTTAACCGCATCGGCATATCGCCATGTCGCTTCGCGCTGATAAACACCAAACCATTGTCCAATAAGCCCGCGCAGCAATTGAGCTTTAAGATTCCCCCTGTTTCGATATAGAAATACCGTTGAAGCTCCCCACGATTTCGTCTCCCAATGATGATCCGGAAGTATAACGATATTAAGCTGTGAAAATGGATAATTGACCCGTAAACTGTCTTGCAACCGACCAAGATATTGCGAAGCAGATTGGGCCAAATCCCTAATCTCTGTACTATCCCGCGCCGTCTTTTCATAAATAACGTTCACCTGCTTATTCCCAAAATCAGTCGCAACATGATTAAAATGACCAATGGCCAAAGCCAGACTCGAGGCAGGTACCGGTCTGCTGCTCTCAAAATGATAAGTCATGGCATCAACCGAAGCAGCCTTTTCACCTGTTTTCTTACCGGTAGCCCAAACCCTGAAACCGGCAGGTACCGAAATATTAAATTTTGTTTTAAAGGCAACTCTGGGATTATCGACAATAGGGACCCAATGCCGTTGCGCCTTTGGCAGCAAAGAGGTCCAAACGGTCTCCCGGGCATCTTTTAACAGTCCAAAGGTGGTGCTTCCTGAATAACGAATATCTAATGTCAACGTATCACCGGCTTGTGTGGGCTCTGCTAAAGGAACGAAAAGGGAATCGTTATGCAGCATATAATCGGCCTCTTTCCCATTTACAGAAGCCGAACTTATATCGAGATGTGCGGCATACAACACAACGGTATCGGCCTCACTTACATTAGCCTTCAACTGATAATGGGCGTCGCCGTCAATCCGAAGATTCTGAGGCTGTATCCCTAAATCCAGCTCTAAGCTGGTAAAATCAAAATCTAGCTTGGGATGCATCTGGTAGTCAAACGACTGGGCCTGTAACTTAGTTGCTGATGCCAACAGGAAAAATAATAATAGCAGTAAAAGGCCGCTCACCTGGTTTTTTGAGAAATGGATACCGGATCTGCTCATGAATAATATTTATTTAGTTGAGAAAGTCACTTCCGTCCTTACAAACTTTTGAAACGCAAAAATATAAGGAGTCTTGTCCTTTGAATAAATATAAGGGTTCCCCTATCCAAATGTTCCTATGATATAGGGATTTTATAAAATTAACCGGATTTGATCAGATGCAGAACTCTTTCTGGTTTCGCTTAATCTTAAAAGCCGGAAATGAAATTTTATTGGTTGCAAACATTGATATCCAGAACTTTTTATTTCTCTCATCACTAAGCCGGATAAATTTATCGCAAATTATTGCGACTTATTTTCTGTTAGGGATATGCAGAAATTTTAACTCAAAAGTATTTACCACAATGAGTACAATGAAAGCAATGCAAGTTCCCGATGCGGGCGAAGATTTTGAACTAGTTGAAAAAGAGATCCCTACGCCAAATGATAATGAAGTATTAATAAAAGTGGAGGCATGCGGCATCTGCCACAGCGACGCTTTTGTCAAAGATGGACTGATGCCGGGCATCGACTACCCCCAAATACCCGGACATGAAGTGATTGGCATCGTAGAAGAAACCGGGCCAAATGTAAATCTGTGGGATGAAGGACAGCGTGTGGGCGTTGGATGGCATGGCGGACACTGTCATCAGTGTGAAGCCTGCCGTAATGGTGATTTCATCAACTGCGAAAATGCCCAGATCACCGGTATTCACTTCGATGGTGGATATGCTGAATATATGGTAGCACCGGAAAGTGCTGTCGCCGACATTCCGGAGTCTCTTGAATCAGCACAAGCAGCCCCATTACTATGCGCCGGTATCACGACCTTTAATGCACTCAGAAACAGCGATCTTGGTCCCGGCGATTTAGTGGCCGTACAAGGTATCGGGGGTCTCGGTCATCTTGCCTTGCAATATGCTAATAAATTTGGATGCGAAGTTGTAGCCTTATCCCGCGGTACTGAAAAACAAGAGCTGGCATACGGCCTGGGTGCCCATCATTATATCGATACCGAAAAAAATGATCCCGCGGAAGCGCTCCAAAAAATGGGGGGTGCGGATGTAATATTGGCCACGGCTCCAAATAGCGATGCGATCTCATCGGTCGTAGATGGACTTGGACGTAACGGAGAATTAAAAGTAGTTGCTGCCACCGACGATGCCATTGAAGTTACACCTTTCCAACTGATCATGGGGAGAAAATCTATTGCCGGATGGCCCAGCGGCGATGCTAAAGATTCCGAAGATACGCTGCAGTTCAGTGCATTAACAGATATCGTTCCCAAAATAGAGACCTATCCACTGGAAGAAGCTAATGCAGCTTACAAACGAATGATCAACAATGAAGCCCGCTTTCGAGTGGTTTTAGAAGTCGATTAGTAAACTAAGTTTCTCTGCAATCAGGTGTAGTACACTATCGACGTGTGCTACACCTTTTTTAATTATTCAGTTTTTTTCGAACACTTCCAGTACTTCCGGAAGTAACTCACGGCTGCAGGAAAAACCATTTCCCGATTGAATTGTTTCGTTTCCGGAAGTGTCACAAAACACCCCTCCAGCTTCTCGCAAGACCGGCAAAAGCGGTGCCGCATCCCAGATATTAAGCTCAGGATCAAACATCAAATCCGCGCGCCCCACAGCTACCATCATATGTCCATAGGCATCGCCCCAAGTTCGGTGAATACGCGATTTTTCAATCAGCGTATTGAAGGCTTTACCATAACCAGCAGCCGGAGCCATGGTCACATCCGTACTCAGAAAGCTGGCATCTGATAAATGTTTACATTTTCTGACAGAGCACAATTTGCCATTCAGCCTGGCCCCCTTACCCTTGGCTGCTTCGCACAGTTCATCCAAAGCCGGGGCATAAATAACACCGATAACAGGCTCATTTTTAACCAGAATGCCAATCAAAGTAGTATATAATGGAATACCGTGAATGAATGATTTGGTACCGTCAATGGGATCCAAAATCCACTGAATGTCACACGATTCATTCGTCTGCCCATACTCTTCTCCAATGATTCCATGATCCGGAAACTGCTTTTGAATAGCTTCGCGCATAATCGACTCAGCTTCACGGTCGGCAATCGTTACCGGAGAATCATCCGATTTACGCTCTACATCTAACGGCTGTTTGTAATAGACAAGCGTTTGCTTCCCTCCTTTACGGGCAATCTCTATAGCAAGGTCGTGCAGCGTATCCAAATCAAAATTCATGTGTACATATTGTCTTAGGGTGATTATTTTCTGTCATTGAATTTAAAATTAAATATTCAAAATCAAGAATTAAGGATAAAGCTAAGCTTGATTCCTAATTCTATCAAAGTACGAATTACCAGCATCTTATATCACATATGACTGAATCACAGATTTTTAGCAATATTGCCAACGAATTAACTCTCCGACCCAAACAGATAAGTACCGTAGCCAATTTTTTGGATGAAGGTGCCACTGTGCCTTTTCTGGCGCGTTATCGTAAAGAAGCAACCGGCGGACTTGATGAAGAGCAAATTCGAGATGTACGCGATAAGCTGGAATTTCACCGGACACTTGAAGATCGCAAGAAAACCATTCTTAAGACTATCGACGAGCAGGACAAGCTAACTGAAGAAGTTGAAAAAAAGATCAAGTCCTGCACGGATTTGAATACGCTGGAAGATCTTTACCTGCCCTATAAACCCAAGCGCCGTACCAAAGGGGATATGGCCAAGGAAAAAGGACTAGAACCGCTTGCCGAGCGTATTTGGGCACAGGAAATTGAGCAGGGGGACCCTGTAGAGCATGCTGCTGAATTTGTTGATGAAGAAAAAGAAGTCGCAACTGCGGAAGAGGCAATGGACGGAGCTCTTGATATTGTGGCAGAGTGGATTAACGAGTCGGCCGAAGTAAGAGAAAAACTTCGGGATATTTTCAACGAACATGCCGTAATCAAGACCGAGAAAAATCCTGCTGTTGAAGGACGTACCAACTTTGAAGATTATTATGAGTTTTCGCTTAAGGCCAAATATTTGAAGCCCTATCAAGTTCTGGCCATCAACCGTGGCGAGCGCGAAAATGTGCTTTTTGTAAATGTAGAACTCTGGGATGAGGTGACCCTCGAAAATATCGATGATGTGGTCATCACCAACGATATGAGCATCTTTGTGCCTTATGTGCAGGATGCAGTTGAGGATGCCTATAAACGGCTGCTATTCCCCTCGCTTGAACGGGAGTTACGAAACAAACTCACTGATAAAGCCGATGCTCACGCTATTGAAACCTTTGCCACCAATCTATCCAACCTATTGATGCAGCCGCCGCTTGATCATAAAGTAGTGATGGGAATCGACCCCGCCTATCGAACCGGCTGCAAAGTGGCCGTAGTAGATGAGACGGGCAAATACCTGGAAGGCACAACCACCTATCCCACGCCCCCTCAAAATAAAGTGGCTGAGGCCGAAGAGGTTTACGAAAAACTAATTGATAAGTATGATGTAAATCTCATCGCCATTGGCAACGGCACTGCGAGCCGTGAGACCGAACAGATTATTGCGGACTTTATTCAGAAGTACCAAGAAAAACATCCGGATAAAGAGTTAAGTTACCTGATTGTAAATGAGGCCGGTGCATCGGTTTATTCTGCATCGAAGACCGCCGCCGAGGAGTTTCCCGATTTGGAAGCAGCCCAGCGTGGCAATATATCCATTGCCCGCCGGGTACTTGACCCCTTAGCCGAGCTCGTAAAAATTGATCCAAAATCGATTGGCGTTGGATTGTATCAGCACGATGTGAACCAAAATCAGTTGGCCCAGTCACTTGATGATGTGATAGAAAGCTGCGTGAACCAAGTGGGCGTCAACCTTAATACAGCAAGTGCTCCCTTGCTTTCTCATATATCGGGACTCAGCAAAAGAGTGGCAAAAAATATTGTGAAACGAAGGGAGTCGAAAGGCATATTCTCGGACCGGGATGAAATAATGGATATCTCTGGAGTTGGTGAATTTCGATTTCAACAAGCTGCCGGATTCCTAAGGATTCCCGAATCCAGAAATCCGCTGGATAACACGGCCATCCACCCGGAAAGTTATGAGGCCGCGGAGAAGCTGTGCAACCTATTCGGAATCGATATTGAGCATTTGAGTGAACAACACAAACTGATCTCAAAAAAGCTCGCAAACATTAATAAAAAAGAAGTGGCAGAGCAGATAGGAGTCGGCGTTCCGACGCTGGAATTGATTATCGAAAACTTGCAAAAACCGGGGCGTGATCCACGTGAATCACTACCCAAACCCGTGCTCCGTCAAGACATTATGAAGATGGAGGATTTGAGTGAAGGACAGGTGTTGGAAGGGACGGTTCGGAACGTTGTTGACTTCGGTGCTTTCATCGATATCGGAGTCAAACAAGACGGTCTTTTACACATCTCTAACATGGCAGATCGCAAGGTGGAAGACCCGCATGAAATTGTTTCGGTTGGGGATATTCTAAAGGTCAAAATTGTGTCGTTGGATTTGGAACGCGGTCGGATTGGCCTCTCCTTAAGTGACTAATTGATCGCTGGAAAAACCTACATACCTGGCGCCTTAGTTCGACTGATTATAGTCAATAAAAGAGAAGGTGCAGTCGCTTTTTAAAAAGGGTTGCACCTTCTCTTTATGCCTTCCAATCCGAGCTAAAAAAATCCAAAAAAGTACAAGTATCGTATTTTGGATCAATTTAAATCTAAAAATGTTCGATTTTAAACTATTTTTTACATTAAGTAATATTTTTATTTTTCTGCTTACCATACACTTACGGTTTTTATATATTGCTACTGAAAAATTGTCTATCCCATGGAATTTCCATCTCACTTAAATAATTAAGGCGAATCTATTGGCCTCGAGAAAACATCTTTCTGCAATTAATTATTTTGCATAACTGACTGTTTATTAACTATTTACGGTGTTTAAATATTGGTACTATATCCGCGAAGAATAAATGGTCAAAACTCGGCACCTAAATAATTTAAGTCACGCACCAGAAGGGCTTTCAATCCTGCCGAACCGCAATAGTATATTAATCACATAAATAACTGGCTACCAATAAATTACCGTCATTTACACGTCTAAAATATCCACTATTGACTTATTATTTATTGCCGACTTTATGCAAAATAAACGCTTTTTTAAAAATAAATCATCACTAATTGGCATAACCCATTGACAGGCAACCAAATAGTCTTTCTTTTTCTTATCATCCAGTCTTACAAGAAGAAATTATGACAAATTGCCACCCGCCGTTCTTAACCATTAAAAAAACGGTCATTTACCTTCTGATAAATGACCGTTTAAATAAATTTATCCCTTCAGTAATAAGAAGAGTTTCTGATTGCCGGAATCAATAAAGCGACCTAAAAAAACACTTAGACCTCTTCCCCATTTTGTCGTTGAACCATCCATTGTGGATAGATACTTTGGGGCGTTGTCACTTCTGCGATTTGCTGGAATTCTTCATCCGAAAGCTGTACATCTGCAGCTCCCAAATTATCTTCCAGTTGCGACATTTTTTTGGCTCCAATAATGACTGAGGTTACACCCTTCTGATGCAACAGCCAAGCCAGTGCAACCTGTGGTATCGAAGCGCCTTTTTCTTCAGCTATATCATCCATTACCTCGACTACATCATAAGCTTCTTCTTTATCCACCGGCGGAAAATCGAAGTCTGTTCTCCGGGAGCCTTCCGGGGCTTCTTGATCCCTTCGGAACTTACCCGTCAGGAAGCCACCGGCCAGTGGAGACCAGGGCAAAACACCCAGGCCTTCTTCCCGGCAAAGCGGGAGTAATTCGTACTCTAAATCACGTCCGGCTACCGAATAATAAGCCTGTAGAGAAGAAAACGTTGCCCAGCCATTAGCCCTGGAAATCTGGAGTGCTTTAGCGAGTTGTCGTACCGATAAATTTGAGCAACCGATATAATGTACCTTGCCCTGTCTCACCAAATCATTCAGGGCCGAAAGTGTCTCTTCTATAGGCGTTGTTTTATCTACGCCATGTATTTGATAGAGATCGATATAATCGGTACCGAGTCGCTCCAAACTTCCCTCAACCGACTCCATGATATGTTTTCGGGATAATCCTACATTATTCACATCGCCCTCGCCTTCCGCTGCTTCCTCGCTCATAGGACCACGTACTTTTGTGGCAATAACAGCCTTTCGACGGTCGATGCTTAAATCTTTTAGCGTTTGTCCTAATATTTTTTCGGATTCCCCTCTTGAATAGACATCTGCCGTGTCAAAGAAATTAACGCCGGCGTCCCAAGATGTTTTTACAATATCTTTTGCCAGGTCCAAATCAACTTCCCCAATGTTGTAGAAAGAAGACCCGAAGGTCATTGTGCCCAAACAAATTTCTGATACTTTTAATCCTGTATTTCCCAGATTCTTATACTTCATATCGATCGTTAATTATTTGTTGTCATTAGTAAACTTATTTCATCTTCACTTTACCAACACGGCCTATTGATGACACGTTCAACACCACTTCTTTAAGTCAATAAGAACCCCACATAGACACTACTTAGTAATTGGAGCAATGTATTTAGCTGGCTGGGTATCGGGAACCAATATCACTGCGTCAAATGCCCCCAGAAACTTCTCGATTCTGCTGCTGGCTTTAATCGTACCCTTGTGGAGCATGGGGTGCAGGGCCGTCAAATCAAAGAGTGTAATCTGGTTTCCAACAATTGATTTAAATACCTTTCCAAAACCTCC
>Ga0102959_1000200_pt1 | contig 19285 bp, 18 predicted proteins | sample SalPonF2_B_D2_MG_FD_84520 | JGI IMG/M metagenome (GOLD analysis project Ga0102959, IMG submission 84520) | Salt pond soil microbial communities from South San Francisco under conditions of wetland restoration - Salt Pond MetaG SF2_B_D2_MG ...
CAGCTCGACACGCCCGAAGCCGCCCGCCGCGCCGCCGAGGCGATTCTCGGCGGGGGCATCTAGGGCCCATCTAACGGCCTCCGCGAGACTCGCGTATTCCCCTCCCTAGGGCGTAACGCCCGCCATTGTGGTGAGTGTCTGCCCTCACCGACTGCAATTCCCGCCAGGTGAATCGGAGTCGTATCGTCTTTCTTGATAAGCAGTAACGTCAAGATGTGCTCCCATACTTCGGACCTTTCAGATTTTCTGCCCCAGATTCCTTAAGTTCCCCAGCTTGCCTCCGATAATGAGGCTTGGATGCGAGGGACACCCATGCCCCCAATACGGGTCCGGTGTCTCCGCGACGCCTACATAGCGAACAAACTGGCCCGATCTGGTAACGCACGGGCAGGCCGCGTGGCCTGTCACCAGGGGCCAGGAACATTTGAGGGAGAAGACTGATGCTATCGATCAAGAGCAACATTATGGCCGACGTATCCGCACGTCACCTGGGCAGGAGCTACGAAGCTCTGTCCACGTCGGTCGAAAGGCTGTCGTCCGGCCTTCGCATCAATGGTGCGAAGGACGATGCTGCCGGCCTGGCGGTCCGCGAGCTGATTCGCGCGGATATCGCCACCCTGCAGCAAGGCGCCCGCAACGCCGCCGACGCGATCTCGATGCTGCAGACCGCGGAAGGCGCCATGGGCGAGATGGATGCGAACCTCGTTCGCATGAAGGAACTGGCCGAGCAGGCCGCCACCGGCTCGTACAGCGCCACGCAGCGGTCCCTGATGAACCAGGAGTTCAGCCAGCTCGCCAAGGAAATCAGCCGCATCGCCGAGACGACGGATTTCAACGGCATCAAGCTGCTGAACTCCACGAGCCAGTACGAGATCCACGTCGGATCGACCGAGGCGACCACGCCGAACAAGATCACCATCCAGGCCTCCAAGATGGACGCCGGTACGCTGAGCCTCAGCGGCTCGAAGGAATACGGCATCTTCGATTCGGCGGGTGTGGCCAGCACCTCCAGCGACCTGATCACGGTCACCACCAACGGCACGCTGACGTTCACCTTCACGGGTGACACCGATGACGACGGCGCCGCCATGGGCGCCCTGAGCATCGACGTGGCCACCAACGGTTCGGCCGACAGCGACGGGACCTACACGCTGGATGAGGTGGTGGACCTGATCAACGTGGCGTCGCAGGCCAAGCAGACCGGCTACAACGCCGCGTCCGTCCACTACGACAGCGCCACCCAGACCTACAAGCTGAAGGTCCAGGCGTACCAGACCGGCGACGTGACAGACCTCGTGATCGATGGCACCGGCGTGACGTCCGAAACCATCAAGACCGAGGCCAACTGGGGCCTGGTCGACGGCAACGGCACGGGGGCGAGCATCGCCACCCAGGCCGACGCCATCACCGCCCTGGACACGGTCGACACGGCCATCACGACCAAGGACACGTACCGCGCCAAGCTCGGTTACATGATGAACCGTCTGGAGGCCGCCGCGGCGGTCGTGACGATTCAGGCTGAGAACCTCGCCGCCGCCGAGTCGCGCATCAGCGACGTGGACGTGGCGACGGAGATGGCCGCGATGACCCGCAACCAGGTGCTGGCGCAGGCCGGTATCTCGATGCTGGCTCAGGCCAACACCATGCCGCAGATGGCCCTGAAGCTGCTCGGCTAGTCGGCGGTAGCTACAACGTGACTTCGGGAGGCGGCCCCGGCTAAACAGGACCGCACCCAGGCCTCGACCCACGGGGCCGCCTTCCCGAACCATACTCAACCGGTCCGTACGGACTCTTACTCTCCGTACGGGCTGGTTTTTTTGCGCGCGATGAGGGGAGGGCGGGGTTTGCAGGCTGCGCAACGCTATGCTATGAATGTACTTGCATAAGCTTCGCGGTCTCGGCGACGCCGGGGCCGCTTGGGGTAAAGTCCTTAAGTGTCCGTCGGTTCCCTCGATAATGGTTGTGACGGCGGCGGCAGCTGCCGGCCGGCCCTGGAGCCGCACAGGAGCAAGCAAAATGTCGTCCTTCGGACTTTCCGGCATCTTCTCGGGCATCGACAGCGACGTGCTGATCAACCGCGCCCTGGGCATCAACAGCGCCCGCCTGACCCAACTGACCAGCAAGAAGGCCAAACTCGAGTCCGAGCAAAGCGCCCTGAAGGACATGGAGTCCACCTATCGGATGCTGCGAGACCTCGCCGACAGCCTCAACGAGGTCAACAGCCTCCGGCGGGTCACCGCCGCCACGTCGGACTCCGGCGTGGCCTACGCCGCCATGTCCGCCGGGGCCACCGAAGGCGTCTACAGCATCGAGGTCAACCGCCTGGCCTCCTCCGAGAAGGAAGTGCACTCCGGCGTCACCCCCACCGAGGCCTGGACGCACATCACGGAAGTGGCCACCGCGGACACGGAGTTTCTATCCGCGGACGAAATCTCCGACGCCGCGGGCGATTCCTACCAGTTCCTCTTCCAGTTCGGCGGCGAAGCGCAGGTGACGGTGGACCTGTCCGGCTACGACGCCACGGGCATCACGCTCAACGAACTGGTTTCGGAGATCAACACGGCCGCGGGCTACACCGCCGCGTCCGCCGTGGACAGCGGCAGCGGCTACAAGCTCCGCATCCAGGCGCAGAATGCCGGGGGCGGCAACGATCTGGTGATTACCGACAGCAACTCCGTGGCCCTGCTGGACAGCACGGGCGACTTCAGCCAGACCGTCGACGGCGACGTCGGGGGAGACGCGCTGGTGGGCGCCGGCAATTTGGTCTACACCTACAACGGCGTCACGCGGACGATCACGGCCACGGCCGACACCAGCCTCAGCGACCTGGCCGCCCTGATCAACAACGACAACGACAACCCCGGCGTCACCGCCAGCATCATGCGGTACGACGACCCGACCGGAGGCGAATACCACCTGGTGCTCACCGGCGCCAACAGCGGCGGGGACTACGGCATCACCGTCGAGGCGGCCACCACGCTGGCGGGCTTCGACGCGGCCGAGTGGACGCAGACCCAATCCGCGCAGAACTCGCAGTACCGCGTGGACGGCTACCCCTCGGGCGCGTGGATCGAGTCCAGCGGGAACACGATTTCCGACGTGCTGCCCAATGGCACGCTGCACTTGTCGGGCGTCGGCACGACCACCATCACGCTCAACCGCAGCACCTCCACGCTCAAGGACTCGCTGAGCAACCTGGTCGGCATCCTGGGCACGCTGAAGGAGAAGATGGACGCCTACGCCGGCTACAACGAGACCGACGGCGGGGGCGTGCTGCAGGGAGACTACTTTGTCCGGTCGGTCTACTCGATGCTGCGGTCGGCCATTACCTCACCCGGTGTCGGCTTCGACGGCGACAGGGACGGCCTGTTCATGGCCGCGCAAATCGGCATCGAGGTGGATTCCGAGGGCAACTTCAGCTTCGACGAGAGCACCTTCTCCCAGGCGGTCAACGACAACTACCTCGGCGTGCTGAACCTAGTGGGCACGGACAGCACAGGCACGGTCAGCGGCACGGACATCCAGTTCACCTCCTCCGACAGCACCACCGAAGCCGGCACGTATGAACTGGAAGTGGACTACGACGCCGGCGGCGCCGTGACGGCCGCCCGCATCCGCATGGATGGCGAGACGGAGTGGCGGAGCATGACCGTCGACGGCAACACGCTCACCGGCGTCTACGGCGAGTCCGAGCAGTACATGACCCTGACGGTGGCCTCCGGCGGCGCCTCCGAGACACGCAGCTACGAGGTGAACGTGAAGCGCGGCTTCGCCGGCATGCTATATGAGCGGCTCGAGGGCATTCTGGACTCGGCCAACGGCACGCTCACCAAGAAACTCGCCAGCTACACGAACTCGCGCGGCACCGGTTCGCTGGATCGCATCGAAGACAGCATCGAATCCGAGCAAAGCCGTCTGGCCCGGCTGGAAGAGAGGCTGGTGGCCCAGTACGCGCGGCTGGAGGAGAGGCTGGCCCAGTTGGACGCCCAGCGCGGGGCGTTTGAGGCCCTCTTCTCCGCGATCGAGGTCAATACCGCCAACAAGAAGGACAGTTAACCCGCGGCAAAGGATCAGCGACATGCAGGGAATAGCGGCATACCAGGACAACGCGGTCACTACGCAGTCGGGCGGGCGGATCATCGTGCTGCTCTACGACGGCGCGATCAAGTTCCTCCGTCAGATGATCTCCGCCATTGAGCGCAAAGACTACGCGGCCAAGGCGTTGTACTTCAACCGGGCGATGGACATCTTGGACGAGTTGAACTTCAGCCTGGACATGGAGCAAGGCGGGGAAGTGGCCGCCAACCTCCGCAAGCTGTATGTGTTCATGCGGACGCACGTCACGATGGCCAGCAACAAGATGGATGTCGAAGCGATCCGGGAAGTAATCTCCCTGTTGGAAGAACTGAACGAGGGGTGGAAAGCGATCACCTGACCGGCCGCGCCGCGCGGCGGCGGTCGGTCCGTTTTTGTCGGGCAGTAAACGCTGGGAAGGCCGTCTGTTGGGGACGGCCTTCCTTTTCAATTGCGCCTCGGGGGTTTTGCCAAATGTGCCCCTTCGATGTGCCGATAGGAATGGTGATCGGGCTTGGGGCGCGGGCCATGCGAAGGAAGATCATGGTTCAGCCTCGCAACAAATTTCAGCAGTCATCGCGGCAGCAATTTCCGCCAATCGGCTCGTGCCGCGCGCGGAGCGGGGCCCCCAGGTTCGCCGTGTCCGCGGCGGCCATGCAAGTCGACGGGATGCCGCCGACAAAGGAAACACGCACCCATACGGACGGCCGTGCAACCGCGGCCGGGAGGAAGGTGGCCGGATGAACATCAACGCACTGGTCGTGGATGACTCGGGGATCATGCGGAAGCTCGTCATGCGCTCGCTGAAGGAGGCCGAACTGGCCAGCTTTATCTTCACCGAGGCCAAGGACGGCATGGAAGGGCTCGAAAAATTCGACCCGGACAAGACGGACATGATGTTCGTCGATTGGAACATGCCCAACATGAACGGCATCGACTTCATCAAGAAGGTCCGCGAGGCGCAGAAGCGCTACGTGCCCGCCGTCATGATCACCACGGAAAGCACCATGGAGAAGGTGGAAGAGGCGCTCAACGAGGCGGGCGTCGACACGTTCATCGTCAAGCCCTTCACCGTGGACGTGCTGAAGAGCAAGCTGGAGCCTCTCTTCGACAAGATCGCCGCCGCCCAGCAGAACGGGGGCGGCTTCTTCAGCAAACTGGCGAACAAACTGAATTGAGCCGCAGGCCAAGAACCCAACCCAACCCAAGACGACAGGAGAGCACCCGTGATCAGTTCGGAAACCCTTGCCGACCAGATGATCGACCGGCACTGTGCATGCATTACCGAGGCGGCCCAGGAAACCTTCGCCTCGGTCTGCGGCATGGAGATCGCCGTCGCCGATGAGCAGCGCGTCGAGACGCGAGACGGCGTGATCCTCAGCGTGATCTCCCTCGTGGGCGACATCGAGTGGTCGGTCATTCTCGGCCTGCCCAGCGGCACGGCCGCGGCGGCCGCGGCAAAGTTCGCCGGCTTCGAGATTCCCTTCGAAAGCGAAGACATGGGAGACGCCATCGGCGAGCTGACGAACATCTTCGCCGGATTGGTCAAGAGCAAGCTGGACGCGACCGGCATCAAGGTGGAGATTTCCCTGCCGAGCGTGGTGCGGGCCAAGGGGCTGGAGGTGCTGGTCCAGCGCAAGGCCACGTCCATGAAGATCATCTTCACCTCCGAGGCCGGCCTGTTGTGGGCCGGCGTCGTGGCCGGGCAGGCCGCGGCCGGGCTCGGCGGCTGAGAAGCCTCGCTCGCGCGGGGCCAGGCACAGGACACTGCAGGCTCGAGGAAGCCCAATGCATAGCAACGAGCAGATCGGAACGGAATTCGCGGCGCTGGCGGCCGACATCCGCAACGCGGACCCCGCCAGCCAGGACGCCATCGTGCAGATCGGCGCCCGCTTCGAGCAGCTCTTCGCGTCGCTGGAAGGCGTGCCGGATGAACTGGGCGGGATCATCCGCTTCGCCATCGACGTGCTCCAGGCCGCCTACGGCGGCCACCTCGCCGACGCCCCGGCCGCTATGCGCGCGGTGGCGTTCGGCGTGGAGACGGCCGGGGTCTTCCTGGCCGGCGGCGGCGCGGAGCGGCTCTCCCACTCCGTCAAGGCCATGCGCGACGCGCTGGAAGGTCGGCCGGTGGAACTGCCGGACGCGGCGGAAGCCGGGCAGGCCGAGACGCCCAAGGCCGAAGGCCCGGCCGTGGAAGACCTCTGCGGCGTGCACGAGGGGCTGACCATCGAGGATCTCTCGGCCATGCTTATGGGCCTCCGCCCGGACGATGCCGCGGAACTCAGCCGCGTGCGAGACCGGCTGCTGGCGATCGTGGGCGAAGACGGCTTCCCCGCCACCGCGGCCGAACTGGCGGTGCTGGCGGCCATGCAGTTGGAGCAGGTCATCTCCGGTCGGGCGCTCGACGCCGAGGCGGCCCTGGCGTCCGCCGCGCAGCAGATCGGCCAGGCCGTCGAAGAGAAGGAAAACGCGGAACTGGCGGCCGAGGCGGAACAGCCCGCCGGCACGCCCGACCAAGAGGCGGCCTCATCGGCAGCGGTTGCCGAAGAGCCGGCCTCACGACAAGCATCCGAGCCGGCTGCCGAGGCGCCGGCCGCACCGGCGGCAGAGGCCAAGCCGCGGCCCGCCGCGGAAGCAGCCGAACAGCGCGGGCCGACCATCCTCCCGGAGGATGCGGACCTGGACCTGCTGAAGGAATTCATCGTCGAATGCCTGGACCACCTGACCGGTTCGGAAGGCGCCCTGCTGGAACTGGAAAGCAACCCGGAAGACGTGGACAAGATCAACGTGGTCTTCCGCGCGTTCCACACCATCAAGGGCACGTCCGGCTTTTTGGGCCTGGACCGCATCCAGAAGCTCGCCCACCTCGCGGAGAACCTGCTGGACCGCTGCCGCGACGGGGAGATTCGCATCACCGGCGGCTACGCGGACCTTGCGCTGCGAGGCTGCGACCAGCTCCGCGCGATGATCGAGGGGCTGGAGGGCATCCAACCGGGCGACGAGACGCCCATGCCCGAGAAGTACTGGGACCTGCTGGAGGTGCTGAAGAACCCCGAGGCCGCGGGCGTCAGCGAGGAAGACAGCTTCGAGCCGATGCGCGTGGGTGACATCCTGGTCGGCCAGGAAAAGGCCGACCGCCAGAAGGTGGAAGAGGCGGCCAGCCGGCCCGGACCCGGTAAGATCGGCGAGAAACTCGTCGAAAGCGGGGCGGCCTCCGCCGAGGACGTGGCCAAGGCCATCCGCACGCAGAAGAAGCAGGGCGGCGGCGTGCAGACGGAGTCCACCATCCGCGTGGGCACCGGCCGCCTGGACAGCCTGATCAACATGGTCGGCGAGTTGGTGATCGCCCATTCGATGGTCGCCCAGGACCCGATGGTGACGGAAGACACCGCCGGGCGGCTCGGGCGCAGCGTGAGCCATTCCGGCAAGATCATCCGCGAACTGCAGGACCTGACAATGTCGTTGCGGATGGTGCCGCTGAAGGGCACGTTCCAGAAGATGGCCCGCCTGGTGCGAGACCTGGCCCGCAAGAGCGGCAAGACGGTGCAGTTCGTCACCGAGGGCGAGGAAACCGAGATCGACCGGAACATGGTCGAGGTGCTCAACGACCCGCTGGTGCACATGATCCGCAACGCCGTGGACCACGGCATCGAGCCGACCGCCGACCGCCTGGCCGCCGGCAAGAGCGAGACCGGAACCGTCACGCTGCGGGCGTACCACTCGGCGGGCAACGTGGTCATCGAGCTGACCGACGACGGCAAGGGCCTCAACCGCGAGCGGATACTCGCCAAGGCGGTGGAGCGCGGGCTCGTCGACGCCAGCAAGGAGCTTACCGACAACGAGACGTTCCAGCTCATCTTCCAGCCGGGCTTCTCCACGGCCGAGAAGGTGACGGATGTGTCCGGCCGGGGCGTGGGCATGGACGTGGTCCGCAAGAACATCGACTCGTTGCGGGGCCGCATCGACGTGGGGTCGAAGATGGGCCAGGGCAGCACGTTCAGCCTCCGGCTGCCGCTGACCATGGCCATCACCGACGCCATGCTCCTGCGCGTGGGCGAGGAGCGCTATCTGCTGCCGGTGGTGTCCATCGAACAGAGCTTCCGTCCGGAGGACGGGGCGATTTCCACCGTCACCGGCAAGGGCGAGGTGGTGCAGCTCCGCGGCGAACTGCTGCCGGTGCACCGCCTGCACGAACTGTTCGCCGTGCCGGGCGCGATCCGCGACCCCTACGAGGGCCTGCTGATCGTGATCGAGGGCGAGGGCAAGCGCTGCGCCCTGATGGCGGACGAACTGCTCGGCCAGCAGCAGGTGGTCATCAAGTCGCTCGGGCGCACGCTCGGACAGGTGCCGGGCGTCGCGGGCGGGGCCATTCTCGGTGACGGGCGCGTGGGGCTGATCCTCGACGCGGCGGGCATCGTCGAGCTGGCCCACACCGGCCAAAGAGAAATGATGGGAACCGCCGCGTAACGGCGGACAGCGGGATACGGGAGCATGGCGGCCACGGGCCGCGAGGAGCAGATGATGGCACAGGCAACAGCGAACGCAGTGGAAACGCAGGCCGCCCAGCGGGCCGGAAAGTACCTCACCTTCTACCTGGGCGAAGAGGAGTACGGGCTGGCGATTCTCAAGGTGCGCGAGATCATCGGCGTGATGGAGATCACCGCCGTGCCGCGCACGCCGGACTTCGTCAAGGGCGTGATCAACCTCCGCGGGAAGGTGATTCCGGTGGTGGACACGCGGCTGAAGTTCGGGCTGAACGAGGTGGAGCACACCGAGCAGACGTGCATCATCGTCGTCAACGTCAACGACGTCGAGGTGGGCATCATCGTCGACCAGGTGTCGGAAGTGCTGGACATCCCGGCCGAGGACATCGAAGACGCCCCGTCCTTCGGCTCGGACGTGCAGACGGACTTCATCCTCGGCATGGGCAAGAGCGAGAACCGGGTGACGATCCTGCTGGACATCTGCAAGGTCCTGAGCGACAGCGACCGCGTGTCGCTGTCCGCCCTGGGCGAGCCGGCGTCCGAAGACGACGGCGAGTAACCCTCGCCGTTTTGGCGAGGGGGGAGATTGGGTGCGGGAGCAACCGGGCGCGGCCCGGGTTCGGCGCGGCGCGCGCCGCGCGGAGGACTTGCGTTGATAGGACCGATCTCCACCGAAGTGGCCTCACTGACCGAAGCGCAGTTCAATGAGATCAGCGCGTTCGTCAAGGGCCTGTGCGGCATCAACCTGCACGACGGCAAGAAGGAGCTCGTCAAGGCCCGGCTGAACAAGCGCATCCGCAAGCTGGGCATGACGTGCTTCGAGCAGTACATGCAGTATGTTCGTGAAGACGCCACCGGCAACGAGCTGGTGGCCATGCTCGACGCGCTGTCGACGAACCTCACGTACTTCTACCGTGAGGGCAAGCACTTCGAGTTCTTCGCGAAGACCGCGCTGCCGGAACTGCGGGTCCGCAACGCCGCCGCGCGGCGCCTGCGCCTCTGGAGCGCCGGCTGCTCCAGCGGCGAGGAGCCGTACACGCTGTCGATGGTGCTGCACGAGGAGATGCCCGCGCTGGGCAACTGGGACGTCCGCATCCTCGCCACGGACATCTCCACCAAGGTGCTCGGCATCGCGCGGGAGGGCCTCTACGAGAAAACCCGCATGCGGGACATGCCCGCCAGCTTCCTCTCGAAGTACTTCGACCGCTTGGGAGACCGCGCCCGTCCGTGGTACGCGGTCAAGCCGTCGGTGCGGAAGCTGGTGAGCTTCGCCCGGCTGAACCTGATGGAGGACTGGCCCATGAAGGGCCCGTTCGACGTGATCTTCTGCCGCAACGTGATGATCTATTTCGACAAGCCGACGCAGGACAAGCTCATCGAGCGGTTCTGGCGGCTGCTGGCGCACAAGGGGTGGCTGCTGATGGGCCACTCCGAGAGCCTCACGGGCAACCGGGAGCGGTTCCGCTACATCCAGCCGGCCACGTACCAGAAAGCATAGCGGCCGCGTGCGGCCCAGGGAGACGGCGGCGTGAAGCACATCGTCGGCGTAGCAGACATGAAGCTGTCCACGGCGGTCGGAGACGTCGTCGTCACGCACGCGCTGGGCAGTTGCCTGGGCATCGCCGTGCACGACCCGGCGGCCGGCGTGGGCGGCATTCTGCACGTGATGCTCCCGCAGTCCAGCATCAACCCGGACAAGGCGAAGGCCAACCCGTACATGTTTGTGGACACGGGCGTGCCGGCCTTCTTCAAGGAGCTCTACGCCGCCGGCGGCGTCAAGAGCCGGATGATCGTCAAAGTGGCCGGCGGGGCGAACGTGCAGGGCAAGGCGGACGACCGCTTCGCCATCGGCAAGCGCAACCATCTGATGCTGCGCAAGATGTTCTGGAAGAACGGAATTCTGGTTAAGGGAGAGTCGGTCGGGGGCGGCCACGCCCGCACGATGTACCTGGAGATCGGCAGCGGCAACGTGTGGCTGAGCACCGCGGGACAGCAGGTGGAGTTATGAACAGGCAAGAAGTTGGACGAAGAGTACTACGATGCACGCGGCCGGCCGGATATGGGGCTCCGGGCGGCTCGACAACGCGAAAGACCCGTCGGAGTGCGATCCGATGGCATTGAATGTGCTGCTTGTCGACGACAGCGGCGTGGTGCGGGCCATGATCCTCAAGACGCTCAAGGCCATCGGCCTGCCGCTGGGCGAGGTGCACCAGGCGGCCGACGGCCAGCAGGGACTCGCCAAGCTGGAGGGCAACTGGGTGGACCTCGTCTTCGCCGACATCAACATGCCGGTGATGAACGGCGAGGAGATGATCGAGCGGATCCGCGCCAACGATCTGTACGAAAACCTGCCGATCATCGTGGTGTCCACCGAGGGCAGCCAGACGCGCATCGAGCGGCTGCTCCAGAAGAACGTCAAGTTCATCCACAAGCCGTTCAGTCCGGAGACGGTGCTGGAGACGGTCAAGGAAATTACGGGAATCGAGACATGAGCGACGCCCACAAGGAAACCCTGCAGCGCGTGGCGGAAGAGCAGTTCGAGCAATTGGCGTTCATGTTCCCGGTGTCCGCGGAAGAACTGCCGGACGGCCCGCCGAACTTCGCGGCGCACGCGAAGGTCGGCTTCTCCGGGCCGAGCGCCGGGCGGGTGCTGCTGGCGGCCGAGGGGCAAATCCTGCCGCCGCTGGCGGCCAACATGCTCGGCCTGGACGAGGGAGAGCCCTCCGAGGCGGAGCAGACCGACGCGCTGAAGGAACTGCTGAACGTGATCTGCGGCAATCTGCTGCCGGAGATCGCCGGGGCCGAGGCGGTCTTCGACGTGCAGGCGCCCGAGGTGCTCGACGGGCCGGCGGAATTCGAGGCCGCCTGCGGGCGGGCGGGCGCCGTCGTCGCGGACGTGAACCTGGACTCCGGGCGGGCGAGACTGGTGTTGCTTGCGGATGCCCGGTAGCGGCGCCGAACGAAGGCGAAAGGTGTGTGCGGCATGATCAAGGTGCTGGTTGTGGATGACTCGGCGGTGGTCCGGCAGGTGCTCTCGGCGGAGCTTTCCAAGGCGAGAGACATCGAGGTCGTCGGCACGGCCGTGGACCCCTACGCCGCGAGAGACAAGATCGTCCAGCTCAATCCGGACGTGCTCACGCTGGATCTGGAAATGCCGCGCATGGACGGGCTGACGTTCCTCGGCAAGCTGATGAAGTACAAGCCGATGCCCGTGGTGGTGGTCTCTTCCCTCACGCCGCAGGGCAGCGAGAACGCGCTGCGGGCGCTGGAGCTGGGCGCGGTGGACGTGGTGTCCAAGCCCGGCTCGGCGTATTCCGTGGCGGAAATCAGCCGCATGCTGGTGGACAAGGTGCGCGCCGCGGCCGGGGCGCGATTCGCCCAGCAGACCCGCCCCCGGCCGGCCCCGCCGCCGGCCAGCGCGATCGGCGGCGTGATGAAGACCACGCACCAGATCCTCGCCATCGGCGCCTCCACCGGCGGCACGGAGGCGATCAAAGAGGTGCTGACGGGCCTGCCGGCCGACACGCCCGGCACGGTCATCGTCCAGCACATGCCGGAGCGGTTCACGGCCACCTATGCCGAGCGGCTCAACCAGCTCTGCCGCATGGAAGTGCGCGAGGCGAAAGACGGCGACATGGTGGTGCCGGGCCTGGCCCTGCTGGCGCCGGGCAATTTCCACATGGTGCTTCAGCGCAGCGGGGCGCGGTACTCCGTGCAGGTCAAGGGCGGCCCGCCGGTGCATCACCAGCGGCCGAGCGTGGACGTGCTGCTGCACTCCGTCGCCCGCCAGGCGGGGCAGAACGCCGTGGGGGTGATCCTCACCGGCATGGGCGCCGACGGCGCCCGCGGGCTGCTGAGCATGAAGGAGGCCGGCGCGCGTACGCTCGGGCAGGATGAGGCGTCCTGCGTGGTCTACGGCATGCCGCGCGAGGCGGCACGGCTTGGCGCCGTGCAGACGGTGGCCCCGCTGGCGAACATGAGCCGCAAGATCATCGACGCGCTGACCTCGCCGAGCCGGGCCGTCGCTTGACGGCGAACGCCGGCTTCCCGGAGGCCAATTCGCAAAAGACAAACGACAAGAAGAGAATGCCCTGATCGGGCGCTTCTTCTTGTCGTTTGTCTCTTATCGTTTGGTCGAAGGTTGTCGGTTGGCCGTTTGAGCCTTATCCGCACCCGCGGATCGTTACTTCTTGTCTTCGTCCTTCCCTTCGCCGTCCTCCACTTCGTGGACAGCCCGCCGGGCGAAGCGCATCTTCACGTTGTTCTGCTCGTCCACCTTGACGACCACTTCCTTCTCCCGCACCTCCAGCACCGTGCCGCGGATGCCGCCGATGGTCGTGACTTTCATGCCCTTCTTCAGGTTCTCCAGCATCTGGCGGCGCTGGGCTTCCTGCTTGCGGCGGCTGCGGCCCATCCACACATACAGCAAAAGGAACGCGCCCATGATCAGGAAGATCTGCCACATCCCGCCTCCAAACAGCCCGCCGCCGTTGCCGGGGGCGTTCGGGTCCGCGGCGTTCGGGTCGGCCGGGTCGTTCGGATCGACTGGTGCGTTCGGGTCCGCGGGGGCCTTGTCTTCTTCAGCCGGGGCCTTGCCCTCTTCCCCGGGCGTGACGTCTTCCATCGTCGGCGCGTCGCCGGCCGGCCGGGTGGTCTGGGCGACGGCCATGCCGGGTGCGGCCAACAGCAGGGCGACCAGCGTCCACGCGATGTATTTCCGGTTGCGCATCATGCAATCCTTTCCGTATGGGGGAGCGTTGCGGGGCATTGTGCGCCAGATCGGCCGTGCGGTCAATCGGTTTCGGCTCCTTCCGCGCCGGCGTACATCGTCTCGATCCACCGATCGGCCGTCGCGCGGAGGTCGCCCGCGGAGATGGCCTGCCGCACGGCCGCCATGAACTCCGCGAAGAACGCCAGGTTATGCAGGCTCACGAGGATCGGCCCCAGCATCTCCTTGGCCATGAACAGGTGGCGGACCGCCCCGCGGGAGAAGTTCCGGCAGGCGTAGCAGGTGCACGCCTCGTCGATCGGCCGGGCGTCCTCGGTGAAGCGGGCGTTCCGCAGCCGCAGCCGCCCTCGCCAGGTGAAGGCCTGGGCGTTGCGGCCGTTGCGTGTGGGCATGACGCAGTCGAACATGTCCACCCCGCGCAGCACGGCCGCTAGGATGTCTCGCGGCTCGCCCACGCCCATCAGGTAGCGCGGCTTGTCGGCGGGAAGCTGCTCGTCGAGGCCGTCCAGCACGTCGCACATCGCCTCGTGCCCCTCGCCGACGCTCAGCCCGCCGACGGCGTAGCCCGGCAGGTCCAGCTCCACCAGCCGCCGGGCGGACTCGGCCCGCAGGTCCGCGTGCACCCCTCCCTGCTGGATGCCGAACAGGGCCACCGGCTTGCCCGTCGAGCCGATGCCGTGGGCCTCTTGCCAGCGGTTGCGGCATCGCCGGGCCCAGCGGGCGCTGCGGTCCACGGCGACGGCCACCTGCCGGCGGGGGGCGTCGCCGGGCGGGCACTCGTCGAGCTGCATCATCACGTCCGGGGCGAGCAGGAGCTGGATTTCCGTCGCCCGCTCCGGCGACAGCACGTGCGTGGCGCCGTCCACGTGGGAGGTGAACGTCGCCGCCTCGTCGTCGATCTTTCGAAGGTGCTCCAGGGAGAACACCTGGAAGCCGCCGCTGTCGGTGAGGATCGGTCCGGCCCAGCCCATCATCGCGTGCAGCCCGCCCAGCCGGGCCACCACCTCGGCGGTGGGGCGGAGCATGAGGTGGTACGTGTTGCCGAGGATCATCCGCACGCCGGCCGCGTGGAGCTGCTCCGGGGTGAGGCCCTTGACGCTGCCGGCCGTGCCGACGGGCATGAACACGGGCGTTTCGACCTGCCCGTGGGGCGTGGTCAGCACGCCGCGGCGGGCCCGGCCGTCGATGGTGTCCACGTGTAGGCAAGCCATGATCGCTCGCGCCGCTCAGGCGACGCGGTGTATCTCCACGCACCGGGCGAGCAGGTCTTCGATGTCCGCCAGGGGAATCTGGCAGGCGGCGTCGGACAGCGCGTTGTTTGGGTCCGGATGGACTTCGATAAACAGCCCGTCGGCCCCGGCGGCCACGGCCGCCTTGGCCAGCAGCGGGGCGTAGCGGCGCTCGCCGCCGGAGGCGCTGCCCAGGCCGCCGGGCTCCTGCACGGAGTGCGTGGCGTCGAAGACCACCGGCGCGAAGGCCCGCATCTGCGGGATGCAGCGCATGTCGCTGACGAGACGGTTGTAGCCGAAGAACGTGCCGCGGTCGGTCAGCAGCACCTCGCCGCCGGCGTTGCGCACCTTCTCGACGGCGCCGGCCATGTCCCACGGGGCCATGAACTGGCCCTTCTTGATGTTCACGGGCTTGCCGGTGCGGCCGGCCTCCGCCAGCAGGTCCGTCTGGCGGCAGAGGAAGGCGGGAATCTGCAGGGCGTCCAGCACGGCCGCGGCCGAGGGCACCTCGTGCGTCTCGTGCACGTCGGAGAGAACCGGCACGCCGATCTGCTCCCGCACGTCGGCGAGCCACTGCAGGCCGGTGTCTCTGCCGGGTCCGCGGTAGCTGCCGCCGCTGGAGCGGTTGGCCTTGTCGTAGCTGGCCTTGAACACGAAGCCCACGCCGAGTTTGCGGCAGACCTGGGCCACGTGTCCGGCCACGTCCAGGCATAGCTGGCGGCTCTCGGCCATGCAGGGCCCGGCGATCAGGGCCAGGCCGCCTTCCCCGAAGGGAACCTCTCCGATGCTGCACGCATGCTCGCTCATGGAAACTTCACTCCGTTCCAGGGCCAGAAGTCCCACCCGCTGTGCGGGTGGGGGACGATCAGTTGAATCCGCTGCGGCAGCACGGCGATGTCCAGCGGCGTGGAGGGGCCCAGGTCGCCGTCCACCTGGCAGGGCACGGGGTGGCTGGCCTCGATGCGCAAGCTGCGCGCCCGGTGGTAGACCACGTCGCCCTTGAGCGGATGCTGCCGCAGGAGCGTCCAGGCGGCGTGGAACACCAGCGAGGTCTGCTCGTGGCAGCGGAAGACCACCAGGTCCAGCAGGCCGTCGTCGAACCGGGCGTCGCGGCAGATGCGCAGCCCCACGGCGTAGCGGGAAATGTTGCCCACGAACGCCAGGCCGTAGTCGTCGAAGATCTCCTCCCCGTCCGCCACGATGCGCATCCGCGGGAAGTCGTGCTCCCAGAACGTTCGCCAGATCGGCCAGAAGTAGCTCAGGTGGGAGATGTGCCCCGTGCGCGTGGCGGTCAGGCGGCGGACCACCTCGCCGTCGAAGCCCACGCCCAATATCAGCAGGAAGTTTCGCCCGTTGATGCGCCCGACGTCGCAGTCCACCACGTCGCCGGTCTGCAGCACTTTGACGAGCTGGTGCGGGTGCGAGGGAATGCGGAGCTCCTTGGCCAGCAGGTTCTCCGTGCCGACCGGGCAGGCCAGGATGGGCACCTTCCGCCCGGCCAGGCCGTTGGCCACCTCGTTGACCGTGCCGTCGCCGCCCCAGACAACCACCGCGCCTGTCTCGGCGGGAATCTCCCGGACGTACCGGGTGGCGTCCTGCGGGGCGGTGGTGGTGTACTCGACGGGGTCGATGCCCACTTCGCGCAGCGCGGCGCGGAACTCTCCCAGCAGGTGTCGGCTGCCGCCGTAGCCGCTGTGGGGGTTGATGACGACGTAAATCGGACCGGTTCGTTTGCGTTCTGCCATGGGTGCCTTGTCGGCGGCGGTGCGATTCGGTTGAACGCACACGCACCGCGGATATAATACGCGATTCCCGCAGCCGGGCAACCCGGCCGGGAAACGCGCAGTATATATCGACCGCCTGAGGAGATACAGGACATGGATCAGCAGTTGGCAGACGCCCTGGGCAGCACGCTTGCTAAGGAGACGTGGACCGCCGAGGATTACCGGCAGATGCTCAAGCAGCTCTACGGCACGCGAGACGCGGCTCGGAAGTTCCGGACCGTCCTGGCGAGCCTGGAGGCGGAGAACCCCGAGCCTCGCGGCGCCGCGGCCCTGAAGGTGGGCATCGCCCGGTTCATGTGCTGCCGGGTGGCGACGGCCCTGGAGGCGCTGTCGGCCGCCACCGACAACAAGGACCGCCACTACTTCCAGGCCCAGTGCCACAAGGCCCTGCACCAGTACGGCAAGGCGATCGAGGAGATGGAGCGGGCGCGGGACCGCGGCTGGGACCAGGCGGACGCCGCGATGGAGTTGGCCGAACTGCAAGCCCTCAACGGAAACGTGGAGCAAGCCGCCCGCGCGGTGGACAAGTTGCAAAGCAAGGCCGGCAAGACGGCCGCCTGGCACTACGTGTCCGGCCTGGTGGCGGAGTTGTCCGGAAACGGCGAGGCCGCCTGCGACGCCTACGAGGCCGCTCGCAAGATCGAGCCCGGCCACACGGCGGCGACCTTCCGCCTGGCGTACTTCCTGGACCTCCACGGCGAGGAGGAGCGGGCGCTGGAGCTCTACCAGGAGTGCATCGCCCGCCCGCCGGTGCATGTCAGCGCCCTGATGAACATGGCCGTGCTCTACGAGGATGACGGCAAGTACGAGCAGGCGGCGAACTGCCTTCAGAGCGTCCTGGCAATCAACCCGAACCACGAGCGGGCCAAGCTGTTCTACAAAGACGTGTCCGCCTCGATGACGATGTTCTATGACGAAGACCAGGCCAAGCGCATCGCCCGGCGCAACGCCGTGCTGGACATCCCGGTGACGGATTTCGAGCTGTCCGTGCGGGCCCGCAACTGCCTGAAGAAGATGAACATCCGCACCCTGGGAGACCTGGTGGCCACCTCCGAGGCGGAACTGCTGGGCTACAAGAACTTCGGCGAGACCTCGCTGAAGGAGATCAAGGACATGCTCGCCGCCCGCAACTTGCGTCTTGGCCAGGCGACGGAAGAGCCGGACCTGCTGCTGGCGGTCCCCGAATCGATGTTGCCGCCCAGCCGCAACGAGGGCGTGCTCGCCACGCCGATCGAGCATATGGAATTGTCCGTGCGCGCCCGCCGGGCGCTGGAGTCGCTGGGGCTCAAGATCCTCGGAGACCTCGTCTCCAAGAGCGAGGCCGAACTGCTGGCCTGCAAGAACTTCGGCCAGACGAGCCTCAATGAAGTGCGGCAGCGGCTTACGGAGTATGGGCTGAACTTCCGCGACCCGAGCTGACCTGCCGCCTGTCGCGTGGGAGTGTGTATGAGCATGGATGCGGCCAAGCGGTTCCGCAGACGCATTGAGCCGGGCATCCCGTATGCGCTGCTGGCCTCCGCGTGCCTGATCACCGCGTCGCTGCTGACCAGTTGCCGGCAGGAGCCGCCGGCCGCCCGGGAGCAACCCCTGCATCTGGGCAAACCCCCCATGGTTCGCGTGCTGCTTTCCCCTCGCCCGGTTTCCGGGGCGCGCCTCGCCAGCACCGGACCGGTGCGCGTGAGCGTGGACGGCCGGGAAATCATCGCTACCGGCCGGCTGGATGAAATCCTCGTGCAGCGGGAGAATGGGCAGTGGAAGCTCGGCGGCCTTTCCGCCTCGGGCCGCCGGGTGGACGTCGATCCGGACCACGGAAGCTACGCGCGGGCGGATTCCATGCTCTATCGCGGCTCGTTGGTGCTGTTGCCGGCCGGGCCGGACACCTTCCGCATCGTCAACCACCTGGACATGGAGAGTTACCTCGCCGGCGTACTGGCCAAAGAGCTCTACCCGCACTGGCGCCCGGCCGCGTTCGAGGCTCAGGCCGTGGCGGCCCGGACCTTCGCGATGTACCACAAGACCACCTTCGGCCGTTCCAACGACTATGACCTGGGCAGTAACCAGAACTGGCAGGTGTACGGCGGCTTCTCCGCCGAGACGGACAAGGCCTGGGCCGCCGTCCGCGGCACGCACGGCATGGTGCTGGCCCACGGCGAGCCCGGACAGGAGCGGCTGTTCCTCGCGCGGTACTCGGCCTGCTGCGGCGGGGTGGTCAACGGGCTGGAGGTGATGCACACCAGCCCGACGCCGACGCCTATGACCGGCGGGCAGGTGTGCGAAGACTGCCGCGAGCACCGCCACTACCGCTGGGATCCGGTGCGGATTTCCAAGGCGGACGTGCATCGGGCGGTGGCGGCCGTGTACTCCGCGGCCGCGGCGATGGACGGCGTGAGCACGATCACCGTCGGCAGCGAAACGCCCTACGGCCGGGCCGTCTGGCTGGACCTCGCCGCCCCCAACGGCCGTCGGATACGCATTCGCGCCGAAGACCTGCGTGTGTGTCTGATCCGCGCCGGCGTGCCGGAAGCAAAGCGGCTGTACTCGATGAACTGCCGCATCGTTGACGACGGCGACGCGTTCGTTTTTAGCGAAGGCCGCGGCCACGGCCACGGCGTGGGCATGTGCCAGTGGGGGGCGGAAGGCAAGGCCCGGCAGGGCTGGACGTACGACCGGATCCTCCAGTTCTACTACCCCGGCGCCAGGCTCTTCGCGGCGTACTGACGTGGCACGGGCGTCTCGCCCGTAACCGAGAAACCCACGGCCGAGACGGCCGTGGCACACAGGGGCGAGACGCCCATGCTACGCTACAGGTCCGTCACTTTCCCGACCACCGTCGCGCCGATGCCTTCGTACGCGTCATCGAACGTGACCGCGGCGCACCGGCCCAGGTCCATCTCGCCGGTATGCTGCACCGCATTCGGATACACGCGGATGGTCGCGCCCTTTCTCGCGTAGACGGGCAGTCGCTCCAGCGGGGTCTGGACGTCC
>Ga0102959_1000201_pt1 | contig 19273 bp, 17 predicted proteins | sample SalPonF2_B_D2_MG_FD_84520 | JGI IMG/M metagenome (GOLD analysis project Ga0102959, IMG submission 84520) | Salt pond soil microbial communities from South San Francisco under conditions of wetland restoration - Salt Pond MetaG SF2_B_D2_MG ...
CCCCATGTCCAGACGCCCGGCATATCGCGGCGCGTGAGCGCATCCACATCGTTGTAGGCCAACTTGTTCCATTCATCCACTGTGGTGGCATCAAAATAGGGATTATACGGCCCCTGACCGGTTTGTACGTACAAGAAAGGAATCGACTCGTGCAGATCGTGCATGACGGTCGGCTTCCAGTACAGATAGGTATTCAGGATATTGTTGGTCAGATTGAGAGCCAGCCCGTAAGCGTCGCGGTTGTTGTCGTGGGCTACATAATGTCCCCAGTACGTGAGATTGGGCGTTACGCCTTTATGCGCATCCCGCCATCGGTAAATATCGACCACGCGATCACGTCCGTCGGGTTCTGTGACAGGCGAAATTCCCGTGATTACATTGTTGCGAATATGTTGGATCTTGGGCGAATTGGATACCGCCAGACGGTAGGCCAGTTCCATAACCATTTCGGGGCTGCCGGTTTCCGGGGAATGGAGTCCCGCCGTCAGGTAATAAATAGGCTTGGCTTTTGGGATTAGCTCCTCAGACCGTTTTTTATCCAAACTCCGGGGATCCGAAAGCTTGTTCAGATACCCGCGACAGGTGTCAATATTTTTGATCGTAGCCGAGTCGGCGATAAACACCTCAATCATGTCCCGCCCCTCTTCGGTCTTGCCTATAGTGCGCACCATCACGCGCGGAGACTGCTCGGCTAACTTTCGCATATAGCCATAAATTTGCTCGGTATAGTGTAGCGTATCGGGGGCCCCGATGATCGTGCCGAAATAATCTTTGGGACTGGTGATGTTGGATGAGGCCGGAAGGTGATCCACCAACTCATTCAGGTAATCCGGGTTGGTAGTGTATTCCTTAATTTTTTTACCATAATCTTTGTCCATTTTTTGTTGAGCACGGACAGGCAGTATCCATAAGAAAAATAGAAAAGCGGCGATAGTTGAGCGAGAAAATAGCTTCATAGAAACCCCGTAATTTAGTAGTGAACCGACAAGTAAGTGTTTTAATCGATAAAAAGCTGTTAAAAAGTTGGAAAAGCGGCAAATTGATGAAGTAAAAAATTGGTAAATATTCGATATCCAATCGTCAAAATGGATTTATAGAACCATTAGAAGTGTGTAATTGTTATTTTATACAGTGGTTTTACCAAGATTTTCATGTCATGCTGAATTTGTTTCAGCATCAGTTGCTTTCGTAAAGGCCGCTGAAAGCAATTAACAGACTTTAGTCAATATGGAATTTTGAAAGCATTGGAATGAGATAAAAGATATGAGTGAACATCTTGGAAAGTGGCTGGTAGGTATCGGAGCATTTATCGTGCTCGCGGGCCTCATCATCTGGCTGTTTGGTGATCGTCTGGGCTGGCTTGGACATCTGCCCGGTGATATCAGGATCGAAAAAGGAAATTTTGGCTTCTATTTTCCTATTACCACTATGATCATCATAAGCATTGTTTTGAGTATAATTCTTACGATCGTTTCGCGTTTATTCGGGAAATAAAGGTGAAGGAAAGTTTCCCCTGCCCGTCAATATGTGTTAACTTTCAATCTTGTAGTAAACAAATCCATTAGATCAATTTAACTTAGCTTGTCCGGACTTTATCTCCATATTCCTTTTTGCAAACAGGCCTGCTCGTACTGTGATTTCTACTTTGTAACCCGCACGTCGGAACGGGAGTATTTTGTGGATCAGTTGATCAAAGAAATTCATAGTTATGAGGATACGGATTATGCCGGAGAAACGGTCAAGACCATTTATTTCGGTGGAGGGACGCCCTCGTTGCTGGAACCAATGCAGGTTGAGCAAATATTTTCGGCCATCCACGAGGTATTTTCGGTCGATATGAGCGAGATTACCTTTGAGATGAATCCCGATGATGTAACGGCCGAATTTTTGTCGGCGCTCAAAAATATAGGTATTAATCGAGCTAGTATGGGCGTGCAGTCTTTTCAGCCGGAACTGCTCGACTTTATGCACCGGGCTCACAACCGGGACGAGGCACTCCGGTGTATCGAACTGTTGGAAAAGACCGGTTTTGATACTTATACCGTAGATTTGATTTACGGGAATCCCGGGCAAAGCCTAGAGCAATTGGAACAGGATTTGGAAACCCTGCTGCGGTTTGATCCGCCCCACATTTCGGCCTATTCGCTGACCATCGAGCCCCGGACGCGCTTGGGCAAGCAGGTAGAGCTGGGTCGCATTGCGCCTCCCGAAGACGATAAGGTAGCCGATCATTTTGATTTGATAAATGAGCGGTTCCGGGAGCATGGAATCCGCCGGTATGAGGTGAGCAATTACAGCAAGCCGGGCAAGGAGGCCGTCCACAACAGTAGCTATTGGGAGCATGAGAATTACCTGGGCTTTGGTCCCGGGGCTCATTCGTTTTGGTGGGGGGAAGAGGCGGTGCGTTGGGAAAATGAAGCCGATTTGAGGAAGTATGTGCAGGCGGAATCAAATCCCCAAAAGGGAAAATTGACCCATTTGCAGCTGGCCGAAGAGCGTTTGATGATGGGGCTTCGCACGCGAAAAGGCATCGGGGTTGAAGAGCTTGGCAATCAGTATGATTACGAACTGAACGACCGACAGAAAGAATACCTGGACAAACGCCAGGCTGAAGATAAATTGCAGCTTGATAAGCGCATCAGGCTAACTGATAAGGGAATCAAAATCGCTGATGCTATCATCCTGGATTTGGTTACGCTCCATTGATTGCTTTTTTGGGGCAAATGGAACATTTTTAAGTCGTCGATAATGACTGGAAACGTAAAAAATTTACGAATGGAAACAACTTTTAAGACTTTCATGCAAGGGATGATAGATTATGCCGGACTTTTTCCGCCGGCCGATTTATCTCTGGACACCGCTATCCAAAATTACAGCGACTATCGGAAAAGTGAAGATGCCTGGATGCTTTCGCGATTTATCATTCCTTCCTCGCGGTTGGATGAACTTAAACCGTATGGAGATACGCTTTTCCGGGAGGGAGAACCATTTGCCTTTTCGGTCTTGGGAAAAGGAACGGAAACCGTTTCTGAATTTGAGGAGCATCTCCGGAAGCTGATAGACGATGTCGAAACATTTCATCAAACACATGGCGACCGGGTGACGACCAAGGTCTTGGAAATCAAGCTGCCGAGGGAGGCGGTTTTTGCTAATGATACGGATTTGTTGATTGACCTTTATGATGAGACGGCACAAGCGCTGGACGGCTCGGGGCTGACGCCCAACTACCTGTTTTTTGAAGGTTATTTTGAGGAAAACTGGAAAAAGGATATCCGCCTGGTCCTGGAAGCGATGCGATCTCATAACAAAAACTTTGATGGAGATAATATCCGGGAGACGGCATTCAAACTTCGCTGCGGCGGGGTCAAAGCCCACATGTTCCCTTCTGTCGAAGAGATCGCCTTTGCCCTGAACACTGCAAGAGAAAATAATGTTGCGTTGAAAGCTACGGCTGGACTGCATCACCCGATCAGGCATTATGCGGATTCGGTTCAGACCAGGATGCACGGATTTTTCAATATCTTTGGAGGCGGTATGTTGGCGTATGCTCATGATCTTGACGAAGATAAACTTATAGAAGTGCTGAAGGAAGAGGACCCGGAGCAATTTTCGTTTAGTAAAAAAGGTTTCCGATGGAAGAATTTTAGCGTATCTGGGGATGAGATTAAGTGGCTTCGCAAGACGGCTCTGATTTCGTTTGGAAGCTGCAGCTTCGACGAACCCCGCGAGGATTTACAGCAATTAGGATATATCTAAGAGATTAAAGTAATTCATTAATTCAAAAATTCATTAAATCAACAATTATTAAAGATGCATCCTACTAACGATCCCAAACTCGAATCATTTGTTGACGTAAAACCCGAATCACATTTTCCCATCCAGAATTTACCCTATGGCGTAGCGCGTTCGAAAGCGGAGGGTGAAGTATTTATCTGCACGGCCATTGGCAATTTTGTGGTAAATTTGGCCGAATTGGATGCGGCCGGTGCTTTCGATGGTCCGCAGCTGGATGGCAAGCACGTTTTCAGAGAGCGAACTTTGAATAAATTTATGGAATTAGGTCCCAAGGCCTGGGGCGAAGCACGTTCCTATATCAGCAATCTGCTAAGTGCCGATGAGCCTTCCCTCCGTGATAATAAATCGCTGATCGATCGGGTGCTGATCCCCATGGAGGAAGTGGAGATGATGCTCCCCGTTGAGATTGGCGACTACACGGATTTTTATTCTTCCGAACAACACGCAACGAATGTTGGGACGATGTTTCGGGGGCCGGAGAATGCCCTCAAACCCAACTGGAAACACTTGCCGGTAGGCTATCACGGAAGGGCCAGCTCGGTGGTTGTAAGCGGAACGGATGTGCACCGTCCGCAGGGACAGATTCTGCCCCCCGACAGCGATGATACGCCGGTTTTTGATGCGTGCAAGCTGCTCGACTTTGAGCTGGAGATGGGATTCCTTACCGGTCCGGGAAATGCCCTCGGCGATCCCATTCCTGTAAATAAGGCTCACGAGCATATTTTTGGATTGATGCTGGTGAACGACTGGAGCGCCCGCGATATCCAGAAATGGGAATACCAGCCGCTGGGTCCCTTCCTGGCTAAGAACTGGGCAACTTCCGTATCCCCATGGATAGTGCCATTGACAGCCCTTGAGCCGTTTCGCATTGCCGGATCGGAGCAAGAGCCGGAGCCGCTTCCCTATCTGAGATCCGAAGGCGACTGGACGTTTGATATCAACCTGGAGGTTTATCTGCAGGGCGAAAAGATTGATGAGCCGCACAAGATTTGCGAATCCAATACGAAAAATCTGTATTGGAATATTTGCCAGCAGCTGGCGCATCAAACGATTACCGGATGCAATGTGCGTCCCGGCGACCTGTATGCTTCGGGCACTATCAGCGGCGAGGATGAAGAATCCTACGGAAGTATGCTGGAGCTCTCCTGGAAAGGAGAAAAGCCGCTTGGCTTTCCTAACGGGGAAGAACGAACCTTCCTGCAGGATGGTGACCGGGTGACCATGACCGGTTATGCGGATACGGATGATTATCGCATTGGTTTTGGCGAAGTGACGGGAAAGATATTGCCACCGAAGGATCTGGAATTGTAAGACGGAAGACGGCAGAAGTGAGACGGCCGACAGCAGTTGTGAGATGGCAAACGTAAGACGTAATTTCTGAACTCTTAACTATTCCGTTTTAGCAAAGTAATCTTTGCAAATACTTTATTCATCAATTCACTCAAAGCATTTAATTCAGCCGTTGGAATAATATTAATTGCTTTCGAAATTTCTAATTGAGTATCAAGCTCTACCAATGAAGAACGAGCAATTTCATAGAATCGTTTTCTTTCTTTTTTGGAGGATCGTGCTGCTCCTTCTGAAATGTTTGAGGAGACTGAAACGGAGGCCCTTCTCATTTGTGGAACCAATCCAAATTTTTCTTCTGAAGGATAACTCTCTGTCAGCATATAGATTACAGTAACTAGCTCGATACTTTCATTCCAAACGTCTAATTTTTTGTGGCTCAATTTCAACATAGGGCTTACCATTTTAATTTAATTCACTTTCTAGTAAGACCTTTTAAAAGGAAAATCCTTACAAAAAATCCATCCTGACCTAACGTCTGCCGTCTCACCTTTGCCATCTCACTTCTGCCGTTTGCCTATTTAATCAGCGTCATCTTCTTGGAGAGCGTTTTCTGATCTGTTATTAGCTGATAGAAATAAATTCCGGAAGCCAGGTTCGAAGCATTAAAGGGTACTTGGTAATATCCCGCAGGTAAAGTGCCGTCACGGAGCGTCTTTACCAAGCGACCGGTAATATCATACACCTTCAGCTGTACGTTTGTTTTCTTCATCAGGCTGAATTGAATGGTTGTTTCCGGGTTAAAGGGATTGGGAAAGTTTTGGCTCAGAGTAATTTGATCCGGATTGCTTGGGAAGACTCGGGCAATATACTTTGAGGATGTTTGATCACTGCTATTTGTGGCGACAATGCCAATTCGTCTTATCTTTTCCCATTTCCAACTGGTTTTGATGTTTTGAGGTTTGGAAGCCCCCTTTGCCGGAATAGTCATTACATCGTAGGATCCATCATAAAATTCAGCGATCAATCCAAGACCGGATGTGGAGTCAGAGAAGGAAAAGTTGATGTTAAAAAAACCTTTTTTGGGCATACCCGGATCAAATTCGATGTAATTGGCTGCGAAGTTCGGAATATTTTTAGCACTCAGGCTGTCGATACCAACCAACGTTTCATTGATCGTTGAATTGGGATAGTTTCTTTTTTCCTCAAATCCAAATCCGGGAATCGATCGTTGGTCGCCGGCTGCATAATGCCACAGTTCTGACAGGATATAGGCCTTATTAAATGCCTGCCGCCCCCCTAATTGTTGAGACATGGCATTCACCATTCGAATATTCGGATTATTTCCGATAATATCCCAGACATCCGGCCAAAATTGGGAGCCGTATTTTTCTTCAAAGAATATGGCCCACGTTACGTGATAATACGAGCCCGGATAAAATGAAGCCTGCGGACTGTTGAAAATCGAATCGCTCGTCCGGAGGTAGTTGTAGTAATCGTTAACATTGTCATAAACCAGCTCTTCTTCGAGGGTCGCATCCATTTCGCCCCAATTGGTCGTTTCGCCACTCCAATGGTTAATCACATAATTGATGGCATGTTTGAATTCATGGGCCATCGTAACCTTTATATCCCCAATTTGATCACCTTGTGGGTCGGTATTCGGTGGAAATCCTTCCGAGAAATCATTCTCAATTTGGATACGGGTTGTACCATTGTAAGTCATCGTTTGACCATAGATGGATTGCAGATTCAGTATTTCCACGTCGTACGTTTGTCCGGTGGGGATAGGATCGGGATAACCCAATGTCCCTACTTCGTAGCGGTAAGCCGAATCGGCTGCAGCACCTACTTCTTCCACATAATCCGGGATGTTATTGCTATTTGAATCTTTGCTGGGAACCGCATCACTGCCCGAGGTCTGGTAATGAATCGTAAAGTTACCGGCGGGTGATTGATAGGTTTTTGAGCTTTGGGTTGTTGGCGGGTTTAGTTCCGACTCAATTTCGTTGACGGTTGCTGCCGATAGCTGTTTTTGGTGCTTGTGAAAATCAATAATAGCGGGCGTGCCGCACTTTAGGGGAAGTGCGTTCGGAGTTTGGAACTCAGAAGGCAATTTTTGGGGCGCCTTTATAGCATCAATTTTATATCGTATCCTCTGGTCCAGGTTAAGTTTTCCTTCCCGAAACGCGCTGTCAATTTTTTGAAAAACGGGGTTATCGGGCCGCCGCTGTCGCGAAATACGCTGTTGGGCCTTTAAGGGGGAAACCGATATACCAAGCCATATAGCAAAAAAGAGAAAAAGCCGACTACGAAACTTCATTAACCAGGCAATAATTGAATACAAAAAGAATTCACTTCTTCCAAAAATACCCTTAATTTTGACACCTGCAAATAATGATACTACTAAGGCACTAATTACACGAAGAGCATTTCAAAATCTGTCCTAAATCACTACTTAATTAATCTTGGTGCCCTAAGTGCCTAGGTGGTAAGCAAAAATCAAAAGGTATCTATGTACGAAGTAATTCTTTATTACAAATTTCACCCTGTTGAAGATCCCGAAGCTTTTTGTGCTACGCATTATGAGTTCTGCAAGGAACTTGGTGTAAAGGGACGTATTTATATCGGCGAAGAAGGTATCAATGGTACGTTGGGCGGAACTCCTGAACAGCTAACCAAATATAAAGAACATCTGACGAGCATTCCCGGTTTTGACGGCATCGATTTCAAAACCGATACCAGCGACTATATTCCGTTTGCCAAGCTGAAATGCAAAACCCGGGACGAGCTGGTAGCTATCCACAAGGATGACGTGGATCCTGCTGACGGCGGAAAGTACCTGGAACCCCAGGAGTGGAAACAGGTAATGGAATCCGAGGAGGATTATGTGATTATTGATGTGCGGAATGACTACGAATCTAAGATCGGGCATTTCGAGGGCGCCATTACGCCTGAAGTCGAAAATTTTTATGATTTTCCGAAATGGCTGGAGGAATTTGAAGGCGAAGTCGGGAAGGACAAAAAAGTGATGATGTACTGCACGGGCGGCATCCGCTGCGAAAAGTTTTCGGTACTGATGAAAGAGAAAGGCTGGCACGATGTAAACCAGCTGCATGGCGGCATCCTGCGCTATTCCAAGGAAGAAGGCGGCGATCATTTTAAAGGGAAATGCTTTGTTTTTGATGATCGCCTGGTCGTGCCCGTCAACGAAGACGATATGGAACCGATTGCCCGCTGCGAGATTACCGGCAAACCGGCCGATACGTACATCAATTGCGCGAATATGAAGTGCAACAAACTGTTTGTCTGTTCGGAGGAAGGGGCACGCCTGATGGATGGCTGCTGCAGCGAAGAATGTCGCCAGAGCGAATACAAGCGTCCCTTCGATCCCGAAAATGCCTTTCGTCCCTTCCGTAAGTGGTACCACTATTTTGATGAGGATTTTAAAGAGCGGGAGTTGGAAGGGGAGTCATGAGTCGTGACTCAAGACTATTCTGAAAAGCTAATCCACCGGAACAAGGATTGAAACAATTGTTGGGGCGTATCGCAATACGCCCTTACTTAGTGCTTTAAAAAGCTAATTCCCCCCAAACAAGGATTAAACATCTGATCACTGATAGCTGAAGACTGACGTCTGATGGTTTTGAAAAGTTGATCCAGCAAGACAAGGTTTGAATCCGGTTTTTGCTACTTTCATCTTGTTCATCCTTTAATTCAATTCCTACCTCTCAAACGTATAGCTATACACCCCCTTATTGGTGCCTAGGTAGAGTACCTCATGCCTATCCTGTATTATCATACTTATTCCGAGCAATCCTGGGTTATGGAGTCAGGAACAACGAGTTCAACCTATAGCTGTACATTTTATAATAACGGCAGATATGAAAATCAGATTGTGAAGTTGGAGGTTAACAGAGCCGGGGAAACGGCCAGCGATATTCAATCAGTGTATGTGCAACCCTGCACGCGTACCGCAACGACCAACGATGGCACGGTAAGTCTCGATAATCCGCAGCCGTATAATTGATTTTGTGTAAAGAAGCTTTAAACGGCCTACGACAGACATGCCAAGTTTTTGAAACTTGGCATGTCTTCTCTTAGGCTCTCTACTATCCTTCAAAAAATGCTTTGGCAATGGATACAAACCGGGAGGGGCGATCTAAAAAGGCATAATGCCCAGCATGGTCTATCACTACCAGGGCCGCATTTTTGATGCCTCGCTCCATGCGCTCGGCCTGGTAGAGTGGTGCGATTTGGTCGTTGCGTCCCCAAAGCAGCAGCACTTCGTGCGGAATTTTCGGCAGGCACGGCTCCAGGTATTCGGTGACGGTACGAACAAAGGTCTCTCGCATAACTCCACTGAGCTTGGAATAATCACTCGATCCCAAAGATTTCCATACCGGAGTCTGACGGAGCCAGTTTAGGGCTCTTTCCCGCAGACTGGATGGCAGAATCAGAAAAGGAGCTTTGAGTGTTTTGGCAGTGTATTTTTTGAAATAGTAAGACAGGCTTCGTCTGGGTTTCATGCCGGCACCGCCGGTAATCAAGACTTTGTCGATAATTTGTTTCCCAACCTCACGAGCACAAAGTTTAAGGGCAATGCGTCCGCCGAAGGAATGCACGAGTAAATCGACTTTGTCCAGATTCCGGTCTTCGATAAACTGCTGAATCAAATCCGCATAATCATCTACATTCCAGGGTCGATCGGGGGCAGGGGAATCCCCAAAGCCGGGCAGATCCAAAATATAACAGCTCCGTAGCTTCGAAAGCTGCCGGGCTAATGGCATCATCACCTGGCCACTGCTGCCCCAGCCGTGAAGAACGAGCAGAGGCTTGCCTGCGCCGATCTTCTTGTAAGAGATAGTCAGTCCGTGGTAATGGTATGTTTCGGTATGTTGCATATCTTGATGCCAAACATCGAATTATTTTGGTTCTCAAACAAGGTCTTTTGTAAGGATTGGCTGCGAGAGCGGTCTTACTAAAAAGAACGTTAAAAGAGAGCCTATTAATTTACGATGAAGAGACGCATATTTTTTTGGATCGAAAAACTGAAAATCACTCCGGCAGAACGCAAAGCCGTATCGGCTTTAATAATTTTACTGGTGGTTTTGGGGATGATCAATGTAGCCTTATCACCATCAGTACCGTTTGAAGGAGAACGATACAGCAAAGTTGAAAAACAGTTTAAAAAACGAACAGCTTTGCTCAAAGAAAGGCGGCAAAAGTTGATGCGACGATATCAACCATCGCTAAAAAAGACGATAGCAACAGTCGTCACCGACACGGTAACACAGGATACGTTGGCTGACAAAAGAAGAAAAAAACACATCAAATATACCTCAAAAACGACTGTCAATGTCAATAAAGCGGGAATAGAGGCGCTGGAATCTTTACCGGGCATTGGCCCGGTATATGCTGGTCGTATCATTAAATACCGGCAGGAGCATGGCGGTTTTAAGTCCGTTGAAGAGCTCAAAAAAATTAAGGGGATAGGCGAAAAGCGACTGGAAACTTTGAAACCATTTGTCAAACTTACAGATTCAGAATAATAAAGCGAGATTGGCGAAATTAACTCATATCATTCTGAACAAACTTCAGGTTGATATCATGATTTTGCTAAGCCTGTGTGAAGAATTTAAAGCAAGAATCCGGAATGGCTACACGTATTTTATGGGCGGATGATGAGATTGATCAGCTGAAACCGCACATTATTTTTTTAGAAAATAAAGGATTTGAAGTAACCCCCGTGACGAACGGTGATGATGCGGTTACCCTGATTAAGGAACGTCCGTTTGATATTATTTTTCTTGATGAGCAGATGCCGGGCATGGATGGACTGGCTACGTTGAATAAAATCAAGATGCTCGAATCGGCGGTGCCCGTGGTCATGATTACGAAAAGTGAGGAAGAGTCGATTATGGAGGACGCTATCGGGGGTAAAATTTCGGATTATCTCATCAAGCCGGTCAATCCCAACCAGATTGTTCTTACTATTAAGCGCATATTGGAGCGTCATCGTATTCGGAATGAGAAATTCGCTCAATCATATTTGCGTAACTTTAATAAATTTTCCGGTCGTATTCGCGAAGATGCTTCATGGGATGAGTGGATTGATATTTACAAGCAACTGACTCGGTGGGACATTGATCTCGAATCCAGTGAGGAATCGCTGCGCCAAGTTTTGGAGGATCAGTACCAGGAGGCGAATAAAACATTCGGGCGTTTTATTTTCCAAAATTACCGGTCGTGGCTCCACAGCTCTACGCCCCAGCGTCCCGCCTTGTCTATCGACATCGTCAACGAGTACGTTTTGCCCCACGTCAAGAATGATCAGCAAACGTTCTTTTTTGTAATCGATTGTATGCGTTACGATCAATGGCTGATGTTTCAGGAGCTGCTGAGTGACGATTTTAGCATTGACACGGATCTGTATTATTCTATTCTTCCTACGGCTACGCCTTATTCCCGTAATGCCATTTTTTCCGGTCTGTTCCCCTTGGAGATTGAAGAGGTATATCCCGATTTATGGCACCAGGGAGAGGATGAGAATTCTCTGAACAAATTCGAACAGGAACTGTTAGAAAAGCAACTGGATCGGAAAGGGATAAAAACAAAATTGAAGTATGAAAAAATATTGAATACCGAGGAGGGGCAGAAAGCCGCCAGTCAAATTCATAATTATCTGCAAGTTCCCCTCAGCACCTTTGTCTATAATTTTGTGGATACGCTGGTACACTCTCGTTCGGATTCGGATGTGCTCCGCGAGATTGCCCCGGATGTGCCGGCATTCCGGTCGCTGACAAAGACGTGGTTTCAGCATTCTTCCCTTTATGATATTTTTAAAATGCTGGCCGAAGAAGAAGTGGTTATCGTGATTACCAGTGATCATGGCTCGGTTCGCGCACTGCGGGATACAAAAGTTTTCGGCGATCGCGATACTTCAACGAGTTTGCGATACAAATACGGTAGAAACTTGTCCGCCGATGAAGATGCATCGATAATTATCGATGATCCCCAGGATTATTTGTTGCCGACGCCGGGCCACTCGAATAATTATATCATCGCCAAAGAGGATTATTACTTCGTATATCCTACCAATTATCATCGCTACCAAAACCGCTATCGCGACACTTTTTTGCATGGCGGAGCCAGTATGGAAGAGATGATATTGCCGATCGCTACTCTGCGGCCCAAGAGCATGTTAACATGAGTCCGGCCTAAACGAAGAGCGTTCTATGCAGGATGTTGTCAATTTCATTTCCGTGCATTGATATTCCCAGCCATTTCGATCGGGGGGCCAGCGAACCAAGAAATTTTTTGGGGTAGGTGGCGGAGACCAGAGACCGGCGACAGGTTTTATTTCATGCAAGGCGAATAACTTCCCTGCAAAACCTCGGGAATCGGAGCACACTGTTGACCCTCCTACCCGACGCTATAAAAGGAATCTGTTATGGGCAGTGGCCCCCGGTTAAAGAAGAGAGAACAAGGTGCTTTTTTATCTTGTTCCGTAGCTTGGTTCGGGAACGCCTGTCTTGTAATTTTAGAGCTGGAAATCCCATTCACGCGGTCGCACTCCCAGCAAAGGGGTGATCAGCTGAGCCCACCGGATGACTGCATTTACCACCCGTTGCCGGCATATATTTATCTGCTTATCCTTTCAGCGTTTGAATCTTATTTCGAAGTCACATAATGTTATAATGGCATTCGTAGGCCAGAGGTCCTATCTTTAGCAGTTTTCAATAGTATTTAAGCGTTATGGATAAAGAGTTTACCAGTACATCACCGGAAGAAACGATTGCCTATGGCCGGGCTTTTGCCAAAGAATTGCATCCCGGCGATGTAGTGTGTCTGCATGGGGATTTGGGTGCCGGAAAAACGCACTTTGTGAAAGGGATAGCCGAAGGGTTGGGCATCAACAGGGATGAGGTACAGTCTCCAACTTTTACGCTAATCAATGAACTGGATGGAGAATTGCCCTTATATCATTTTGATTGTTACCGGATGGAGTCACCAAGAGAAGCTCTGGAAATAGGAGCGGAAGAATATTTTTACGGTGACGGAGTTAGTGTTATCGAATGGCCCGAAAGAATTGAGACTCTCATTCCGCCGGAGGCCATCTGGATCACCATTGAGGCACCAGACAAAAAAACACGAAAATTTGTCATTGGAAAAAGGGGTTCGTAATCCCGTATATTCAGAACCATGGCAACGAAGAATAGACTTTCATATCGACTAGATAGATTGCCGGTTATTTATCCCTTTAACCGGAGGGCGGATAACAACATCCAACTGGGGGATCTGGTATATTACGGCCCCTGTCCGGAGTTTTACGGGATTGGAGAAGTCGTGCGCTCGTTTGAAGGTTATTGTATCGTCGATTTCCGGGGGACAGGCATGCTCAACATTGAAAAAGATGCACTGGCCATGAAATATTTGATTCCCATCCACAAGTTGAATTTAGGGCACATCCTCAAGAGCACGTAACCCGCTATCAGTTAATAGGTATTAATTATTTAGCTCCTTCGAAACTGATAACTAGTAACTAATTCACTAATCACTCAATTCTGTTTCCATAAAGTCGGTTTCCTCGAGCAAGCCTCCATCCGGACTTCTTCCCATCAACCAAAGTACTATGCTGACTGCCAAACCCGGATAAAAAGGTTCGATTCCTAAAAAGGTATATTCATAGGATCCCGACTGGGTAGTTATTGTCCCGAGGATGAGCCAAAGCAGGGATACGCCGATGCTGATGGTCATGGTTGGTAGGACCCATTCTTTTTTCAAGGTGAAAAAGCGCAAATAGACGCCCAAAACGGGAATTAAGAGTCCAGGAATCATCACCGAACCGATCACATACCACAAGTCGATAACACTGGGATAGATGATAATAAGTAAGATCCCGAGTATGGCAGCTACAAGCGTGCTGATTCGTGTTAAGGTGTTATTTTTGGTATTTGGGAAGATTTTAACCAGCAAATCGCGTCCCAGCGTCTGCCCTGATAGAAAGAGATAGCTGTCCAATGTTGACATGATGGTTGCCAGCAGTGCGACAAAAAACAATCCCTTTAATCCTATAGGCAGAATTTCATTGGCCAGGTAAGGATATACCATCGTAGGTTTGTCCAAGTGAGGCCCAAGAATTGCCCAGCCATACATGCCGCTAAATACGGTAAGGAAATCGAACACCGACCACAGCAGGATCGAGACAAAAATTCCTTTCTTGGCAGTTTTAGGGGATTCTGCCGCGGCCGCTCGTTGATGAAAACTGGGATCTACAAAAGTCCAAAGTGCAATGAAAAACCAAACCAGGATATATTGTATGTCTTGGCCGCCGCTAATGTCGCGGTAGTTGGTGGGCATGGATCCCCAGAGTTTGCCCAGACCGCCATATTCGATACCAGCGTAAATGATCAGGGCGATAAAGCCTGCGTACATCAGGATAACCTGCAGCATATCGGTATGGACTACGGCGCTGAATCCCCCAAAAGTAACATAGGCGACGGAGAAAAGCGCCACAGCACTGGCATACCAGATAAAGTTGCCAGCGCCTCCGGTTAGGTATTGGAAAATGAGTCCCAGCATAAGGATATAGGGTGCCGGACTTACGAGAATGAAAATAGGAATGGCGGAAAAGCGCCCGGCCTTATCCCCATAAAAATTACCCACGGCCTCGGGCAGCGACAGGGCTTTATTCATCCGGATTTTGCCAGCGAGCAACCATGCAAAAAGAGCAGAGAAAACATAAAAGGGAAAACCGAGGATAAGCCACGTCGATATGCCGCTTTGATAACTATATTCTCCCACGCCCAGGATGCCGCCGTACCAAGTCGATACCAATGTGGCGACAAAAGCTGCCAGACTCATTTTACGGCCGGAGAGCAGGAATGACTCTTCATCTTCCATATCATCCCAGTCTTTGTGCCAGGTTAGAAAAACCAGCAGTGCAAAGTAAAAGAAGATGATACCCCAGTCGAGTGATGTAAAGTGCAGTTCAGTCAAAAGTGTAGTATTCTATTGCTCGTTTTTTAAAAGGGTTAAAGATATTTCTTAAATAGAAGGGGGACAACACTAACTATAATTATTAGCTATGATGATTTTCGAGCCCGGAAAAACAGCAGGTCGCCATGCTCATGGGTTATTTTGATAGGACTTTTGACCACTTCGTTGGACGAACCGTCGCGAACGCCATTTTCGAGCGTGCCATTTTCGAGCGGATATTTAAGCCCTTCGGTTGTAATTCCGGTAACACGCCCCGAAAGCGGAAATAGTGAAACTTGCGTACCAATGGCAACTTCTGCCCGAAATGATTTCCCGATAAGCATGGTGTCGCCATAATTATCCCTGATTAATAGCTCCTCAAAATGAGAATCAAATTGTTTGAGAACAGAGAGGTTCTTCAATGTGTGATCCAGCCGCTGACCAGTAGCGCCAAGAATGTGGATGTGAGTAGCTTGTTCTTTTTGGGCATGCCGAAGCGCTTTTTGCAGATCGTTTGTTTCCTGGTCGGGTTGAAATGCAATCTCAAAAGTATCCTCTTCAAACTTTTCAAAACTGTCCAGATCTCCGATGACAATATCCGGTTCGGCGCCGAATTCACGTGCAATATTTCCCCCGCCGTCCGCAGCAATAAAGTACTCGGCATTCGCGCGAGATTGCCGAAATAATTTATCTGAGGGAGGACTCCCATTACAGAGAATTAAAACTTCTTTCATAAAATACAGCTCCAAACGATTTAAACGGTGATTGATATTATATGATACGATAAAAACAACTAAGATTTTAGCTCGAAAAAAATATTGCTTTCTTCAAAGCTAAATACCATTTTAATAAGCTTATTTTTCGCGGTAAACCCGTTATTATGTTTAAAGAATTCATCAAAAAATTAAACAATTATCGAGCTGTGGGCGTTTTTTCTCATATCCGCCCTGACGGTGATTGTATCGGTGCGCAGGTTGCGACTTGTCTGTGGCTGAAGAAAAATGGAATTAAAGCCTATGCCTTTAATGACGATGAAGTTCCTCTGAATCTTCAATGGGTCGCGGATTATTATCCAATTCAAAAGCCAGATGAAAAATCCCTGAAACGCTGCGAGGCTTTTGTGCTTCTGGATGGCAATTCTCCCAAGCGATTCGGGAGCTACTCGGAATATATTCAGGATGATCCCAAGCCAACCTTTATGGTCGATCATCATCCTGATCCGCATGACGGATTTGACCTCAGCATTTCGGTAGAAAAAGCCTCTTCTACGTGTGAACTTATTTTTCATCTCTTTTTGCAGAATGATATCACACAGGTAGATGAACAAGTAGCGAAAGCATTATATACCGGTATTTTAACGGATACAGGTTCACTTCAGTATGATAGTGTTACGCCTGAAACCATGAATATCGCTGCGGAACTGTTGCGATTGGGCGACTTTCGTCCCAATGAGGTAGCGGAAAAAGTGTTCTCAAACAAGAGCTTAAATCAGCTTCATTTGCTTAGTAAAGCGATGAGTACGATCGAATTATTTGAGGACAATCAGATCGCCACTATGTACGTTACCAAAGAAATGCTGGAAGAAACAAATACCACTAATGAAGACTGCGAAGGATTCGTCGCTTATCCTTTAAGCGTCAGGGGCATTAAAGCCGCAATATTATTTAAAGCCCTTGGCGATGGCGTAAAAATGAGTCTGCGTTCTAAAAGTGATGACGTGGATGTTAATAAATGGGCCCGTGAAATTGGCGGTGGCGGTCATAAAAAAGCATCCGGTGCCTGGCATCCGGGTCCACTCGAGAAGGCTATTGAAGATCTAGTGGAAATTGGTTCAAAACAGCTGCTAAGTGTAGATAAGCAGTAATTAAATTTGGTTCAGGCTGATGCTCAAGAGCTATTTCCTACATCCTATAATTTTTCTATCTCTGCTACTGTTCTGTACCAATTGTAGTGATCTGGATACTCATAGTCACGCCACTTCTTCTAAGTCAAAAAAGACGACGGCGGCCTCGGGAGCCACCATTTCGCAGGTGATTACAGATTCTGCCGGGGAGCACGCCCGAACCGATGCCCCTCAATTGAAACAAATTAAATCCAACGCTGCTCAAGGAACTGCCAATAATGATGTGAATAATATTAGTAATAGCCGGAGAACGGCCATTACTCGTGCTGTAAAGCAGGTGAGTTCGGCGGTGGTTAGCATCACAGTGACAGAAATGGTGCAGGGTGGGCGGCGCCTTGCTTTCGATGAATATTACAATCGGTTTTTTACGGTGCCTATTCAACGGGAAGTAAGCAGTATGGGATCCGGTTTTATCATTAGTAAGGATGGGCTGGTGGTGACTAACCAGCATGTTGCTAATAAAGACGCCAAGAAAGTTGTGGTATCGATGACCGATGGGTCTCAATACAAGGCTAAAGTGCTTGGCGCCGACGAGCTTGCTGATCTGGCGCTTCTTAAGATTGAAGCCGACCGCGAATTTCCAACCGTTGATTTTGGCAATTCCGACAGCGTGTTGGTGGGGGAATGGTCGCTGGCTGTGGGTAATCCTTTTGGGCTCTTTAAAGCCGCACAGCCTTCGGTAACAGTGGGCGTTGTCAGTGCGAAAAACCGCGATTTTCGTCCCGACCCCAATAAGCCGCGCGTCTATATGGATATGATTCAGACTGATGCCGCTATTAACCGGGGAAATTCGGGAGGACCACTAGTTGATAGTAATGGCAAGGTTATCGGAGTAAATACCTTTATCTATACCGGAGGTACAAGTAATGGAAATATCGGCCTCGGATTTGCAATTCCCAGCAATAGGGTGCAGAAAATCATCAAGCAGCTGGCCGATTCCGGAGAGGTTCATCTTTCCTATGATCCCGGATTTTCAACTACTCAGATGACCTACCAGTTAGCCGCTAAATACAATCTGCCGGTTGTAAGAGGGTTACTGGTAAAAAGTGTAAACAAAGATGGTCCGGCTTTTAAGGCAGGCATCATACCAGGAGATATTATCCTTAAAATCGGGGACGAAGCTGTTCAGAGTAAGATGCACGCACAGGCGCTGTTTCGCGAGTATGATGAAGGAGATTCCATGCGCGTAGAATTGCTTCGCCATGGTAAACGGTATGAGACGAAAATGATGCTCCGCAAGAAGGTGAAACAATAGCCGGTGTATAAGGATATAGGGGAGTAGAGCATAAGATCGCCTTTTACCGATCAATCTCTTAACTTGTTCACTTCTTTACTTATACCTAATTCTTAATCTTTTTTACGTCTTAGAAATTTTTCTACACGCTTCTCGTGCAAGTCGCTTTCCCAAAAGTCAGCAAAAGATTCCAGTTCTGAGGCAATGGCTTTCCATCGGGCATCAACAAACCGCAGAGCCCCCTGTTTCAGATTGCGGATAAAATCTCGGTCGTTTCTGGATATCGATTCTGCCCATCGGTGGGTTGCTACTTCCAGCTCACTGGATTTTGCGATACGATCAATCAGTTTATGGCTGAGGGCTGTTTGGGCATCAACGTTTTGGGCTTCAGCCAGCCATCGAAGTGCCGTGGATCGACCGACTCGTTCGACAAGCCTGGTAAGTCCACCCCAGCCGGGAGGCAAGTAAAATTTACCTTGCGTAAATCCAAAAGTTGCATCAGCAGAAGCTATTCGAAAATCAAAAGCGAGCATCATTTCACATCCTCCGCCGTATGCTGGTCCGTTGACGGAAGCTATCGTCCAGCAGGGGAGTTTCTCTATGCGTTTTAGGATAGAAAGCATGCGCTCGGCCATAGGTTTGGCCTCTTCAGCTGTTTTGATGGTATGAAATTCTTTAAGGTCGCCGCCGGATATGAAAGAATCGCCCGCCCCGGTCAGAATCAGACACCGGCTTTGGTTTCTTTCAAGCTCATTAAGCAGCTCTTCCAGGGCATCCATCACCTCAAAATTGATCGCGTTATGGGCTTGCGGTCGGTTGATGGTAGCCTTAGTTATTAAATTTTGATGTTCGACGGTCAGTACACTCACGACAAAATTATTTCTAATTTAATGGCGAAATTTTTTAAGAAACTATGTGTATCTGATCAATAAAGAAAAAGAAATGCTAAATAACGTGAGTTCGACATAACTTTTAAGCCCGTTAACCGATATAGAAGATTTATACTTATTATAGGGAGCTTAGATCTGTCACTATTTTTGAACGATCAAATCCCGATAGCTTTCGGGACCAGC
>Ga0102959_1000203_pt1 | contig 19103 bp, 16 predicted proteins | sample SalPonF2_B_D2_MG_FD_84520 | JGI IMG/M metagenome (GOLD analysis project Ga0102959, IMG submission 84520) | Salt pond soil microbial communities from South San Francisco under conditions of wetland restoration - Salt Pond MetaG SF2_B_D2_MG ...
CGACGGCCAGGCCCCACGCGGACGGGGCCAGCAGCGACAGCAGCAATAATCCAATCTTCTCCAGCATGGCGGACACTCTAGCGACTTGCCGGGCGTCTGACCAACGGACTTTGCCTGCTTTCCGCCTGTCGGCCGTGACGATAAGGGCGAAGAAATTGCAAAGGGGCATGGTGAATATGATAAGAGATCGGGTCCGAATCACACATTCCGGCCAAGGACGCCGCGCCTGGCGCCGCACTCTCAACGCTATAGCTTACTTCCGCATCGTCTCGAGCCGCGGACCGTCTGGGTGGAGCGTGACGCGCACCCAGCCGTGGATCGGCGTGGCGGCGAGGCGCCGCCGGTCCGCCAGGTGGGCGTAGAAGGCGATGCGATCTTGACTGGCGCTGGCCGGGGCGCGGGGCATCCGGGCGGCGCTGATGAGCAGCACGCCCGGCGCGGCCGCGTCTACGAAGGCCGGCAGCGTGGTCTCCCAGCCGCCGTGGTGGGGCATCAGCAGCACGTCGGCTCGTGGTGCGTCCGGCCCGGCCGCGAGCCGTTCCTGCGGCCGTTGGCCGATGTCACCCGTCAGCAGGACCGACCGCCCCTGGCTCTCGATGCGCACCACCAGCGACCGGTCGTTCGGCGTGGCGCGGGCGTCCGGCTCATCCGGCGGCGGCCAGAGCACGCGCATCCGCACGCCCGCGTCGAGGGCCACCGTCTGGCCGCGCTGGAGGCGGTCTACCCGCACGCCCGCGGCGCGCGCCTGCTCCAGCAGACGCCGGACGTGGGGCGAAACGTCCTGCCCCTCGCCGAAGTGCGGGCTCACCTGGAGAACGTCCGGCGGCATGTCTCTCAGCAGGGCCGGCACGGCGTTGTAGTGGTCGGTATTGGCGTGAGACACCAGCACGGCCGTGGGGGCGGGCAGGCGTTTGGCCCGCAGGAACGGCTTGAGCGTCTGCTCCCACACGTCGAAACCGCTCTGCGTGCCGGCGTCGAGCACGTACACCTCCCCGGCCGGCGTGTGCAGCACGCAGCACTGCCCGTTTCCGACGGAAAGCATGTGAAGCTCCGCGTGGGCCGGCGGCGTGGCCGGGCGCTGCGTCCAGGCGGTCGCAAACGCCACGACCGCCACGGCCAGCACCGCCGCGAGCTTACCCCCTCGCCGCTTCCACGCCAGCACAAGCACCAGCAGCGCCGCGTAGCATAGCAGCACCCACCAAGGCGGCGCCGGCCGCAGGTCCAGGTTCAGCGCCGGCAGGCGCTCGAACCATTGCACCAGGTCCGCCAGCATGGACGCGGCGTCGGCCGCGAGGTTGCCGACGGCATGAGAGAGGTTCGGCATCGGCCACTGGAGGGCCATGGAGATGTACCCCGGCGCCAGCACGGCCAGCACCAGCGGAAACAGCAGCACGCTCAGCACGGCCGCATACGGGCTGAAGAGGCCGAAGTGGTGCGCCACCAGCGGCGCGGCCACAAGTTGGGCCGTCAGCACCATGGCCGCGGCGCTCATCGCCATGTCCGCGCCGCGGAAGTACAGCCAGCGCCGCAGGCGCTGATCCGAGCGGAAGACCATCAGCCCGCGGCGGCGAACCCATCGACCGAACAGCAGCATCCGCACCGGCCGGGCGAAGAGAACCAGCCCGCCGACGATGGCGAAGCTGAGCTGGAAGCCCGGCTCGAAGAGCTGCATCGGGTCGATGGCCAGCAGCACCACGCCGGCGACGGCCAGGGCGTTGAGCGAACTCGGCCGGCGGCGGGCGAGGATGCCCGCGCAGATGCACCCGGCCATCAGGGCGCTGCGGAGCAGGGGCGCGCGCGGCTCGGCCAGCAGCAGGTACGCCGCCAGCACCACCAGCACCACCCACGCGGCGCGGCGCTGACTCGCGGAGGCCGCGCGGCAGATCGCGTACACAAAGCCCACGAACACGCCCAGGTGCAGCCCGGAGATGCTCAGGAAGTGCGCGATGCCCGCCCGCACCATCGCGCGGTTCAGCTCGCGCAGGGCTGGGCTGCGCTCTCCCAAAATCAGGGCATTCAGCAGCTTGCCGGAGACGGCGTCGCCCGTGGACTCCCAGTGCTGCCGGGCGGCCGCGCGGGCATGCCAGTAGGCCCGCTCGGGCCAGGCGGCCGGGCCGTCGAGGACCTTCGCCCCGGAAGGCAGCGATACCCGAAAGGTGGTCAGGATGCCGCGCCGTCGGCTGGCGGCCGCCCAGTCGTACTGGCCGGGGTTGTCCGGCGGCCTCGGGCGGGCGAGCGTGCCGACGAGTTCGACGCGCTGCCCGGCGGCAAGGCCGTCGGCCTCGCCCGGCACGGTAGTCCGGCACCGCCCGGACACGCTCCGCCAGCCGTCTTCGGTGAGGATCTGCTCCGGGGCGAGCACGAAGCCGGTCCGCGGCCCGCGGCGATAGCCGGGAACGCCGGGGGCGTCTTCGTAGACCTGCGGGGAGGTGAGAATCCGCCCGCGCACGGTGGCGAAGATCGCCCGGCGGTCGGTGGAATAGGTCACCAGGTCATCTTCGGAAATGGCGTAGCTGCACAGCCGCACGTACACCGCGCCGATGCACAGCACACACGCCAGCAGGGCCCCGGCCGTCAGCAGCCTCCAGTGCTCGCGGAGCAGAGACCCCGCGCCCAGCAGCATCGCGGCGAGGCCCGCGGCCGCCCACAGGCCCGTCGGCAGGTTCAGCCAGCGGCCCAGCGCCACCCCGCCGGCCAGCGCAAGGGCGACCGGTGCGAGCGGCGCTCGCAGAATGGGTCTGCGGCTCTCGACGGCAAGCGGCCCCGGCGGCTCCATGCGCTATCCCGCAACAGGCGAACGATGAACGGAAGCGAACGCCGGGATTCTACCGCATGCGCCGAGGGAATCTACACATCCCTTCCGACGGCCTGGGCGATGCGCTTGAGCACCGGCATCAGTTCGGCGAGGACGGTCGGCGTGATGGACTGCGCGCCGTCGCTCATCGCGTGCTCCGGGTCCGGGTGGCATTCGACGATCAGCCCGTCCGCCCCGGCCGCGACGGCCGCGCGGCACATCGCCGGCGCCATGTAGGCGTGGCCCGTGCCGTGCGAGGGGTCGATGATCACCGGCAGGTGCGTCTTGGCGTTCAGCGCCGGCAGGGCGGCCAGCTCCAGCGTGTTGCGGACGTAGGTCTCGAAGGTGCGGATGCCGCGGACGCAGAGAATCACGTTCGGGTTGCCGGCGTTGATGATGTACTCGGCGGCGAGGAGGAACTCGTCCAGGTGGCCGCTCATGCCGCGCTTCAGCAGCACGGGCTTGCCGGCCTTGCCCACGGCCTCCAGCAGCGGGTAGTGCTGCATGTTGCGGGCGCCGACCTGCAGCACGTCGGCGTATTCGGCCACGGCGTCGACCTGCTCCAGGCCGATCACCTCCGTCACGACCGCCAGGCCCGTCCGCTCTCGCGCGGCGGCGAGGATCTTCAACCCCTCTTCGCCCAGGCCCTGGAAGCTGTACGGACTGGTGCGCGGCTTGTATGCCCCGCCGCGCAGGCCGATGCACCCGGCCGTCTTGACGGAATCCGCCACGCGGAAGATCTGCTCCTCGCTCTCGACGGCGCACGGCCCGGCGATCACGCCGATCTTGTGCCCGCCGACGGGGAAGCGCTCCGGGCCGATCTCGATCTGCGAGCGGGTCTTCTTGACCTCCGTGGAGGCCATCTTGTAGGGGGCGAGGATCGGCACGATCTGCTCGACCATGGGGGCGTTCTCGATGGCGCCCTTGTCCACCATGCGTTTGTCGCCGATGCACGCGACCACGGTGCGGTCCGTGCCGCGGATGACGTGGTCTTTCAGGCCGTACTCGCGCACGAGGTCGATCACGTGCTGGACCTGCTGTTCGTCGGCGCCGGGTTTCATTACGACGATCATCTATCGATTCCTTTGTGTGGGTTGCTTGCGGGGTCTACCGGGCCTATCGGCCGAACGCGGCCGACGGCGTTACCGGCAGGGCCAATACGAATAAGCGAAGGGGGCGGGGAAGGCAAACGGACCGGGAGCCGTCGCCGCGCGGTGCGTGCGGGCGTGCTCCCTGCGTGTCTCCGGGCTGTGCGGCGTCGCCTTCATGCAATTGATTATACACTCATCGCGGCGGAAGTGGGAAGCGGCCCGGGTGCGAAGTTCTCATTCAGACGGGGCGGTGGAGGCGCCCGGCCGCGTGTCGGAGCCCGGCAGAATGCGCAGGGCCTCTTCCATCCGCCGGCGCTGCTCGTCCTTGCGGCGAATCTCCTCTTCGCTCGGGCCCGGCGGAAACGTGCGCAGAGCCCAGTCCCGCACGCTCAAGATGAGCATGGCCACGAGAATGGCCGCCAGCAGCCACCGGGCGATCGTGTTCAATCGGGAGTTGCGGTTCTCTTCAGACACGGGGGCATTCTACACGATGGACGCTTCGGCAGCGCCGTTGTGTCGAGGGGCGTCGGCGATGGCCCCCCGAACACCCCTGGAGAAAGAGGCTCCTCTCCCGTAAGCAGCCGACCGGAGATTCCTGATGGGCGGAACGTCCGGGCAGTTCTATCGGGCGTTGACAGGCGACGAAATTCCGCTTGCCCTGCAACACGAAAGCATTACCATGGGGGACTTCCCGCTTCGCGCGGAATGCGGATAGAGCACCGCCCGGAGGCTTGTGCGCCATACGGGCGGCTCACCCACGCGGCGTCGCGTTCCCCGCGGGCCGGATGCCGTAGCTGCCGCTCCGGCGGACGCCCGCCGCGACGCGGTTAAGCTTCAGCGGCGATCCGCGAACACGGCGGGCGGAAGCCCGAAAGCACACATAAAGGAATCTCTAGCAGGAGAACTCGGACAATGCCGGCTTCAAGAACGCAGGACATCCGGAACCTCGCCCTGGTCGGGCACGGCCATGCCGGCAAGACCACGCTCGGGGAGGCCATGCTCTTCGCCGCGAAGGTCACCAATCGCTTCGGCTCCGTCACCGACGGGTCCAGCGTGCTGGACTTCACGGACATCGAGAAGGACCGTCAGCATTCGGTGGACCCGTCGCTGGCGTGCTTCGACTATGAAGGCAAGAGCATCAACCTGATCGACACGCCGGGCTACCCGGACTTCGTGGGCGGGGGCATCAGCGCCTCGGCCGGCGGCGACACGTCGGTGGTGGTTGTGTCCGCGACGGCCGGCATCGAGGTCAGCACGCGCCGGATGGTCCGCGTGGCGCAGGAGACGGGCAAGGCCGTCGCCATCGTCATCAACAAGATCGACGGCGAGAATATCGACCTGAACGCGCTGATGGACGCGATCATCGAGACGTTCGGCCAGGCCTGCAAGGTGATGAACCTGCCCACCGGCGGCGGCAAGGGCGTGATCGACTGCTTCGCCAACGACAGCGGCGAGGCGGACTTCGGCAACGTGGCCGAGGCCCACACGCAACTGGTCGAGAACGTCATCGAGTCTGACGAAGAAATGATGGAGGCCTACCTCGGCGGAGAGGAGATTCCCCCTGACAAACTCGGCGCGGCGTTCGCCAGCGCGATGGTGGGCGGCTCGGTGATTCCGGTGTTCTTCACGGCCGCCCGCGAGCAGGTGGGCGTGGCGGAGTTCCTCTCGGCTGTGTGCAAGTACTTCCCCAACCCCGCGGACGCCAAGGCCCCGGTGGTCCGCGCCGGCGAGAAGGCCGACGCCGAGGAAGTGGACGTGGCGGTGGACGCCGGCAAGCCGTTCGTCGGCCAGGCGTTCAAGATCAGTTCCGACCCGTTCGTCGGCAAGCTCGCCTGGGTGAAGGTAATGCAGGGCGAGGTGAAGCCGGACACCACCTACCACTTGCGAGACGAAAAGAAGACCGCCAAGATCGGCCACCTGTTCCACTTTGTGGGCAAGGAGCAGAAGGAGATCAAGGAGGCGGTCGCGGGCGACATCGTGGTGCTGGCGAAGGTCGAGGAGATCAACTACGGCGACGTGCTGCACGCCGACGGGCAGGCGATGTACGCCGCGGTGGCCCCCACGCCGACGCCAATGTACTCGCTGGCCGTCGAGCCCAAGAGCCGCGGCGACGAGCAGAAGATTTCCGAGGCGCTGCACCGGCTGGTGGAGGAGGACCCGACCTTCGTGGCCAACCGCGACGCGGAAACCGGCGAGACGGTCATCAGCGGCATCGGCGACCTGCACCTGCGGGTGATCCTGACAAAGATGAAGACCCGCTTCGACCTGGAAGTGGAGACCAAGCCGCCGAAGATCCCCTACCGCGAGACGATTTCCGTCAAGGCCGACGGCCATCACCGCCACAAGAAGCAGACCGGCGGCGCCGGGCAGTTCGGCGAGGTCTACTGCCGCGTGGAGCCGATGGAGCGCGGCTGGTCCGTCGAGAACAAGCAGCGGTACGAGTTCGTCAGCGAGCTGTTCGGCGAGTCGATTCCGCGGCAGTTCCTGCCGGCCATCGAGAAGGGCGTGGCCGAGGCATGCAACCGCGGCGTGATTGCCGGCTATCCGATGGAAGACATCCGGATGGTGGTGACCGACGGTAAGCACCACCCGGTGGACTCCAAGGAAGTGGCGTTCAAGACGGCCGGGCGGCTGGCGTTCAAAGACGCCGTCATGAAGGCCAAGCCCGTGCTGCTGGAGCCGTTTGTGGACATGGAGATCACCATTCCCGCCGGCAACATGGGCGATATCGCCTCGGACCTGTCCGGCCGGCGCGGGCGCATCCAGGGCCAGGACATGCTGCCGGGCAATATGTGCGTGGTGAAGGCCCAGGCGCCTTTATCCGAGGTGATGCAATACAACAGCCAGCTTCGCTCCGTCACGGGCGGGCAAGGCAGCTACGCGATGGAATTCAGCCACTACGAGCCGGTGCCGGCGAACGTGCAGCAGCAGCTTGTCGCCGGGGCGGAGAAGGCCAAGGAAGAAGAGTAAAAACCAGTTCCGAGTTTGTAGTTCTGAGTTCTGAGCCGCGAACCGGACGGGAGAGTGCAAAATGCCACGAGTTTGTCAATTTACAGGACGCAGGACCCGCAGCGGCCGGACGATCAGCCGCCGCGGCAAGGCCAAGTACCTCGGCGGCGTCGGCCGCAAGGTTACCGGCAAGAGTAAGCGCAAGTTCAAGGCCAACATACAGAAGGTGCGCGCCGTGGTCAACGGCCGGACCGTGCGGGTGAAGGCCTCCGCCGCGGCCATCCGCAGCGGGATGATCACCAAGCCCTCGCGCCGCAACTACTCGGCCGAAGCGGAATAGCCCGCATCTGGCGGGATCGCACAAGCCGGCGGAGCGACATTCTGCGCGCTCCGCCGGCGTTTTCGTGCGCGCCGCGGGCGGCAGAGCGGGCCGGATTTCGCCGATATCAGCAATGGGTGCGCCCTATCATGGTGCAGGAGCAACCGCATGAATCTACCATTGCTTGGCTTTGTTGTCGGCGGGTGCGTGCTGGGGTTGGTGGTCGGTTTGGCGTTCCGGCGCAACGTCACGCTGCCCATCCTCCTCGGTGCGGCTGTGGGGCTGGTGCTGGGCATGCAGTTCTCCGGCCGAGGCGACCATTCGCACCTGGTGCTGAAGGACCAGGCGGAGTTCACGCAAAAGGTGCTCAACGCGGACCAGCCCGTGTTGGTGGACTTCTACGCCGACTGGTGTCCGCCATGCCGGGCCCTGGCCCCGACGATTGCCGCCCTGGCCAAGGAGTACGAAGGCCGGGCGCGGGTCTACAAGGTGGACTGCGACGCGCCGGCCACCCGGCCGGTGGCGGGGCAATACGATATTCAGTCCATTCCGTGCGTAATCCTCTTCCGCAACGGCAAGCCGGTGCACCGGATCGTCGGCCGGCACGACGCCGCCACGTACCGGGCGAAGCTCGACGCGATGATCGGGCAGTAGAGGGGAAAGGACCGGGCTGTCGAAACCGCAACGGCCCCGAATTGGTCAACTCGTCAACTCGTCAACTGGTTAACTGGTCAATTGGTCAACGGGGAACTTGCGCGGAATGCTTCGCCTTGGTGGGCGTCGTGATACTTTCCGGCTCGTGCGACCACTCCCTTCCGGTCGTGGTTCCTTAACGGCATCGGCATCGCGGATCGTCGTGGGTTGTGCAATCGTCAATCAGCAAATCGCCAATCGCTTTCTGCCTTCTTGCCCTGCCGCCGCGGCCCGCCTTCATAGCGCCGGCCTGGCGGCGCCGGCTTCTTTCGGCGCGACGCCCAGTTCCTCAGCAAAGTCGATCATCATGTTCATCATCTCGGCGGGGTCCAGCCGGCCGTCGGCGTTGGCGTCGAACTTCTTCTCCCGGCGCATTACTTCCTTCTCCAGCCCTTCCACCAGCGCCTTGCGCCCGGCGCTGTCCCACGCGCCGTCGGCAGGGCGGTACGGCTTGGCGAAGCCGTCCAGCCACCGCTCCAGCCCGTCGGCCATGCGCGCGTTGAACGCGGCGCGCTCTTCGATGGTCACTTCCCCGTCGCCGTCGGCGTCCAGCCACTTCTGCATGGCGCCCATCTGGCGCATGCCGGCCACGGCGGACTCCCGGAAGAACTGCTGCCGCTCCTCCCGCGTCACTTCGCCGTCACTGTCGATGTCCATCATCCGCTCGCGCATCCGCTCGCCGATTCCTCCGAGTTCCTTCTCGAACTGCCGGGCGGCCTGCTGTTCTTCCTCGGACAGTTCGCCGTCCTGATCGGAATCGAACAGCGTCATCTTCCAACCCTCCATCAGGTCCTTCATGGGCGCGTTGGCTTTGCGCCGGGCCTCGCGCATGGCCTGGCGCTCCTGCTCGCTGATCTCTCCGTCGCCGTCGGTGTCCCACTCGCGGAGCATGCGCTGGCGCATCTGTTCGCGCATCTTCTCCATGGCGGCGAGGCGCTCCTGCTCGGAAATCAGCCCGTCGGCGTCGGTGTCCGCCTGGGCCCAGGCGCCGTCGCGAGGCGCGGCGGAAGTGGTCGGCATCGGCCGGCCGGTCGCCGCCGCTGGCCCGGCCGGGACGCGCCCCTTGGCCAGCGCGGCGTTGGCGGCGTCGCGCTCGGCGCCGGTCAGCGAGTGGTCCTTGTTCAGGTCGAAGGCGCCCAGAACGCGCCTGCGCAGGTCCTGCCGGTAGGCATCCACCTCGAACCAGTCGAGCGTCTTGTTGCCGTCCTTGTCGAATGCCAGGAGGGCTTCCCAGCGATCGAACTTCCGCACGAACGGGTCGGCCGCGCCGCGGTTCGCCTCGAACTCCTCGCGTGAAAGTTCGCTATCCACCCCGGCCGCGGCGAAGAACCGCGTGCGCTCCGCGCCCGCGTCGTACGGGTCGACGGCGTCTTTGCAGAGTTCGGGCGGCTTGCTTGGCCGTGTGGCGGCCGGGCGGGTGGTCTGGGCCCAAAGTGTTGCCGGAAGAATAATCCCCAGGATGGTCGCAATGGCAGTAGCTCTCATGCGTTGTTCCCTTGTGACGCCACGGACGCGGACTCCCTGCGGATTATAACGCGGTTGGCCGGGATTTCTTGCGAGCCGGGCAGGTTTTTTGCTGAACGGGCGGCCGGTCCAGACGTCTTACGGCCAAGACGTTACAATAGATATGCATCCCCTTGGGGCATCGGGTGCGGCAAGCGTTTCGAAACCTCTCCTTTTCGGAGGGGTTGCAGCACGAGACGCGCTATTCGTATGCGCCAAGTCCGGCGTGGAGCTTGCGATGAGTATTGTGGAAGTGCTTCTGGACAAGGGGCTGATCGCTCCGGAACACCTGGCCCGGGCGGTCGATCTCCGCAAGAACGAGGGGTTGCGCCTGGACCGGGCGCTGGTCAAGCTCGGCTGCGTCAGCGAGGATGACCTGCTGAAGGTGATGAGCGAGCAGCTTTCGATTCCGATGGTGGACCTAGACGCCGTGCAGATCGACGTGGACACGCTCCGCTCGCTGCCGGCGAGGCTGGTCTACCGCAAGCACCTCGTGCCGATCTCGCGGGAGAACGGTTCGCTGACGGTGGCCACGAGCGACCCGTTCGACCTGTACGCCTTCGACGAAATCCGCCTGCTGACGGGGCTGGAGATCCGACCGGCCCTGGCCTCTCAGGAGGAGATCGACAAGGTCATCAAGACCTACTACGGCGTCGGCGGCGAAACGCTCGACGAGATGATGAGCACGGACGACCTGGAAGTCGTCGAAAGCGGCGACGGCGAGGCCGAAGACCTGCTGGAGATGGCCCAGGAAGCATCGGTCATCAAGCTGGTCAACGAGATCTTCCTGGAAGCGCTCAATGAAGGCGCCAGCGACATTCACATCGAGCCGTACGAGAAGGAACTGTCCATCCGCTACCGCGTGGACGGCGTGCTGCACGACGCGTCGGTTCCGCCGCAGGTTCGGAACTTCCAGGCGGCGATCATCAGCCGCATCAAGATCATGGCGCACCTGAACATCGCGGAAAAGCGCCTCCCGCAGGACGGGCGCATCAAGCTCCAGGTCGGCGGCCGGCAGATCGACATCCGCGTCAGCGCGATCCCCATGCTCTTCGGCGAGGGAATCGTCATGCGCCTGCTGGACCGCACGCAGGTGCTCTTCACGCTGCCGGAGTTGGGCATGGCGGAAGACACCTTCGCCATCTTCAATCGGCAGATCATCAAGCCGCACGGGATCATCCTGGTCACCGGGCCGACCGGCTCCGGCAAGACCACCACGCTCTACGCCGCCCTGCAGGAACTGGTGAGCCCGAAGATCAAAATGCTCACCGTGGAGGACCCGGTGGAGTACCACCTCGACGGCGTGAACCAGATCCAGGTGCAGCCGAAGATCGGCTTCACCTTCGCCCGCGGCCTGCGGGCCATTCTCCGGCACGACCCGGACGTGGTGATGATCGGCGAAATCCGCGACCTGGAGACGGCCGAGGCCGCCATCCAGGCGGCGCTCACCGGCCACATGGTGCTGTCCACTCTGCACACGAACGACGCGGCCAGCGCCGCCACGCGGCTGCTGGACATGGGCGTCGAGCCGTACCTGGTCACCAGCACGCTGAACGCCGCCATGGCCCAGCGCCTCGTGCGGACCATCTGCAAGGAATGCAGAGAGGAGTACGAGCCGGACCCGGACAGCCTGCCGCGCGATCTGCGGGAGTTGATGGCGCCCGGCCAGACGTTCTGGCGCGGGGCCGGCTGCCGCAAATGCCGCGGCACCGGCTACCGCGGGCGGACCGGGCTCTTCGAGTTGATGGAGATGACGGATGAATTGTCTGAGCAGGTCATGAGCCGGGCGCCCTCCGGCAAGATCCTGTCTGTAGCGCGGTCGCAGGGGCTGCGCTTGCTCCGCGAGGACGGCTGGCGGAAGGTGCAGGCCGGCAAGACCACGCCGGAAGAAGTGATCCGGTCGACGAAAGCATAGCCGTTTCCGATTTCCCATTGCCCATTTCCCATCGGCTCCGGCGTTCGTGGCCCGCGGAAATCGGCAATCGGAAATCAACAATGGGAAATTGTTGTGGCTTCTTTCCAATACACAGCGCGGGCGGTGGACGGCAAGCAGGTTGTCGGGCAGATCGACGCCGACAACGAGGACGCCGTCGTGCGCTCGCTGGGAGAGCGGGGGCTGTTTCCGGTGGCCGTCGCGGTGAAAGACGTCGCCCGGCAGGCCGGGGGGCGGCGCGTGAAGGCGAGAGACCTCGCGGTGTTCTACGGCCAGATGGCGGACCTGCTGCGCACCGGGGTGCCGATGCTTCGCGCCCTGGAGACGCTCGCCCGCGCCACGCCGAACGAGCAGATGCGCTCGATCCTGCGGGCCATCCGCGAGGAGGTGGCCTCCGGCAACTCGCTGGCCGAGGCCCTGCTCGCCCAGGGCAAGGCGTTTCCCTCGCTGCACGTGGCGGTGGTGCGGGCGGGGGAGCGTGCCGGCTTCCTGGAAGACGCCATGTCCAATCTCTCCGGCTTTCTGGAGCGCCAGGACGAGCTGCGCAGCAAGATCATCGGCGCGCTGGTCTACCCGGTGGTGCTGGTGGTGCTGATGGTGCTGGTGGTGACGATCCTGCTGGTGTGGGCCGTGCCGAAGTTCAAGCCCATGTTCGCCGGGGTGGAGGTGCCGATGGCCACGCGGCTGGTCTTCGCCGCCAGCGACCTGCTGCGCGACCACGCGGCCGTTCTGGTGGGCGCGTTGGCGGCCGGGGTGGGGGCGCTGGTGCTGGCGGCCCGCAGCCGGGGCGGACGGCGGCTGAAGGACTTCCTCCAGCTCCGCACGCCGCTGATCGGCAAGACGATGCGCCTGCTGGGCATCACCCGGTTCTGCCGCATCCTGGGCACCATGCTGCACAACGGCGTGCCGATCCTCCAGAGCCTGGCCATCAGCAAAGACGCCGCGGGCATCGGCGCGCTGTCCGACGCCATCGAGAAGGCCGCCGAGAACGTCCGCGCCGGCGACCCGCTGGCCGAGCCGCTCAAGCGCAGCGGGCTGTTTCCGCCCGAAGTGGTGGAGATGATCGCCATCGCCGAGGAGTCTAACCAGCTCGAGAAGGTGCTCGTGCAGATCGCCGACACCGTCGAGCGCCGCACGAATCGCCAGGTAGACGCGGCCGTGCGGCTGATCGAGCCGTTGATTCTGGTGGTGATGGCGGCAACAATTGGTTTCGTGGCGATGGGGCTGCTGAGCCCCGTGTTCAACATGGCCAATGCCATCAACTAGTTTTTACCCATGCCCCCGCGGCCGGAGGCCGACGCGGGCACAGCACAAGGAGCCGTACCATGGAAGCACGCAACCGCACGGCGCGGGCGTTTACCCTCATCGAAATTCTTCTGGTGATCGCGATCATCGCGGTGCTGGCCGGCGTGCTGGTCTTCACGATCGGCGGCCGGGGCGAGAAGGCCCGGCGCGACGCGGCCAAGCTGCAGATCCAGGCCGTGGAGAGGTCGATCGAGGAGTACAAGCTCAACATCCACCACTACCCCAAGGAGGAAGAGGGCGGCATCCAGGCGTTGGTCACCAAGCCGCAGTTCGAGGACGAGAAGACCGGCGAAAACTGGGCCGGGCCGTACCTGGACAAGAAGCAGCTCACGGACCCCTGGGGCCAGGCGCTGAACTACCAGGAGGCGGATGTCGGCTCCGCGGACGCCGGCGGCAAGCCGTTCAAGCTGTGGTCCTACGGGCCGGACAAGCAGGACGGCACGGAAGATGACATCAAGAACTACGAAGAAGAATCCGGCGTCTAGCGCCGGCGGCTTCACGCTGCTGGAGATCGTGCTGGCGATCGGCCTGCTGGCCGTGCTGGTGGCCGTGGGCGCGATGACGCTGGGCGCAAGCCCCCAGCGGCAGCGGCTGGAGGCCGGCGCGGAACGCATGGAAACGGCCCTCATGCTCGCCCGCACCGATGCCGCCCGCCTGGGCAAGCGCATCCGCCTGGCGCCGGACAGCCGGACGGGCGCCTTGCGGCTGCTGGTGGAGAGCGAGCCGGACTCCGGCGACGAGGAGTTCACGGACTACGCCGCCTGCATGTGGGCCGACGTGCTGCCGACGGAGATGGTCTCCGTGCGGCGGATGGAGCGGACCGGGCCCAGCGCCTACTGGAGCATCGGCGCCGAGCGGCGGGGCGGCGGCATGACGGAGCAGGGCGCCGCCGTGCTGGAAGAGTTGACGTTCTACCCGGACGGCTCGTCAGACTCGGCCGTCATCGAACTGGCGTCCACCTGGGACGAGGATGTCCGCACGGCGGTGGTGGAGATCGACGGCGTGAACGGGACCATTCGTCGGCGCATTCTGACGCCGACGGAGTACGAAGAATACGAGACCGAGCAGGCAGAGGCGATCGAGTGACATTCCGCCAGGTCAATCCGGCGGGGGGAGCGTCCGAACCGCGAGCGCAAGCGAGCGGGGACGGCGGCGATTTTCAATTTCCGATTGCCGGCCATCCGTGCGAGCTCAGTGGAAAATCGGAAATTGGAAATGGTAAATTGGCAATTGGAAATCGCAAGGGCGCGGTCCTGCTCGAGGTGGTCCTCTCCCTGGCGCTGTTCTTCATCTCCGCGGGGGTGATCGTCGGGGCGATGCAGGCGAGCGTCCGCGCGGCCGAGCGCGTGCGGCTCCAGTCGCGGGCGAACAACCTCGCCATCACCGTGCAGTCCTGGATGGATGTCGGCCTCGTCGAGGCCGCCGAGGCGCCGGCCGAGGAATTCGACAGCGCGCCGGGCTGGATGTGGAGCGTGGTCGCCGAGCCTTTGGACGCCGGCAGCTCGCTGAAAGCCCCGCGCCAGCGCGTCACCATCGTGATCCAGCGGAGCGACGGCGGCTTCCGGCATGAGGTGTCGGCCTTGGTTCCGGTGGAGGGCGACGGCTTCGGCGAGTTGGACGATTGGGGCCACGGGGAGGGCGGCCTGTGATCCGCGCGAGGCGAAAGGGCGTTACGCTGTTGGAGATCGTGCTGGCGGTCTCGCTGGGCATCGGCCTGGTGGCGTCGCTCATCACGCTGCATCGCCAGGCGCGGCGCCTGCGGAACAACGTGGTGGCCCAGGCCGAGAAGTCCACCGCCGTCGGACGCGTTCTGGACCGCATTACCGAGGACCTGCGCTCGAGCATCTCGTATCAGTTCATCGCACAGGGCCTCACGAAGGACGCCGGCAAGATGGAGTTCGTCACCGCCTCGCTGCCGTTCCCGGTCGCCTTCGCCGAGGCGGACGTGACCGACCCGCGCACCAACCCGCCGCCGCGGCACGACCACCAGATCGTCGGCTACTCCATCCGCGTCGCCACCGACGACGCGGGCAATCCGCTGGAAGAGGAGAACGGACAGATCGTCGTGCTGGGCCTGCAGCGCGCCAGCCAGAGCGTGCTGACCGCCACGGCCGAGGAAGGCCGGGAAATCGCCACCTCGCTGCTGAGCCCGACGGTGCGGTTCATCCACTTCCGCTATTTCGACGGCGCCGAGTGGTTGGAGCAATGGGACTCCCCGGACATGCCGGCCGCGGTGGAAGTGGCCGTGGGCTTTGAGCCGGCGCCGCAAGACACCGCCCCCGCCGACTATCCGTATGAGACGCACTGGCGGGTGGTGTCCGTCCCGGCCGGGAAGAAGACCTTCGAGGGCGCGGTCCTCCGCGGCCTGGACGAAGGGGGCGGCCCATGAACCGCCGCGGAACCGTGCTGCTGGCCGTGCTGGTGATGACCGCCATGGCGGCGATTGTCGCGGCGGGGCTGCTGTTCCGCATGCAGGCGGAGACGTACGCCGCGGCCAACAGCGCCGACGGGCAGCAGGCCTACGCGGCCGCGATGAGCGGTTTGCGCGGCGTCGCGGACCTGCTGGCGACCCATGGCGGCGACCCGGCGATCTGGAGCGACAACCCGCGGATGCTGCGCAACCAGTTCGTCTGTTCCGACGGCGCGAACGACTGGTACTTCTCCGTGTACGCCCACAACCCGGAAGACGAGTCCACCGTGCGGTACGGCGCGACCGACGAAAGCGGAAAGATCAACCTCAACATGGCCGAGGAGCCCGCGCTGCTGAAGTTGCCGGGCATGACGAACGAACTGGCGGCGTGCCTGCTGGACTACCGCGACGCCGACGACGCCCCGCGCGACAACGGAGCCGAGCAGGACTGGTACGACCAGCGCACGTTCCCGTACCTCATCAAGAACGGACCCCTGGCGACGGTGGAAGAATTGCTGCTGGTCAAGGGGTTCACCGGGCCGCTCGTGTACGGGGAGGATGTGAACTTCAATGGCCTGCTGGATGTCGGCGAAGACGACGGCGATGCGCGATTCCCGTACTTTGACGACGGCGACGGACAGCTCGACCGCGGCCTGCGGGCCGTGACCACCGTGTACAGCTACCACCCGAACTTGAGCGACGGCGGTGAGCCGCGGATCGACCTCAACGGCGACCGGAAGGGCCTCGCCGACCTCGGCCTGCCGCGCCAGACGGTCGAGTTCATCGAGATGTACCGCAAGGAAGGCGGCAAGTTCGTCCACCCCAGCCAGCTTCTCAACATGACTTACCAGCCCGGCAACCAGGCGGCCCAGGGCGATCGGCGGGGCGGCCCGCCCCCCGGCCGCGGCTGGCGGCGGAGAACGAACGGCGGGCGGATCGCCTCTGGCGTGGGCGCCGAGCAACTGCCGATCGTGGTGGATCGGCTGATGGCCGGGACGGGTGGCGGCCGCGCGGCCGGGCGGTTCGGCCCCGTCAACGTGAACACGGCCTCGGTGGAGGTGCTCGCCGCGGCGCTGGCGCCCGTTCTGGGCGAGGACGCCTCTCCAACCGCTCAGCGCATCGTGGACACGCGCGGCGGCCTGCCGGCGGAGAACCGCACGACCACCGCGTGGCTCTACACGGAGCAGGTGGTCGACGCGGACACGTTTAAGAAGATCGCCCCGCTGCTGGAGGCCAAGGGCTATCAGTACCGCGTGCAGTGTGTGGGCTTCGGCCTGCCGAGCGGGCGCTTCCGTGTGCTGGAGGCGGTGGTCGATCTGGCGCGCGGGACGCCGCGGATTTTGTATCTTCGAGACATCACGCGTCTGGGCCGGCCGTTTCCGCTGGACGTGACCCAAGAGGAGTTCATCCGCTAGTGGCGATGGAACGGGACAACCTGCGGGGCCTGCCACGGAAAATCGTGGCGGTGGACTTCGACGCCGCCTCCTTCCGCATCGTCCGCGCCGAGCGGGCCGCCGGCCGCATGCGCGTGCGGGAGATGACGTCCGTCGGCCTGCCGGACGGCACGGACGTGACAAACGCGGCGGCGACGGGCCGGGCGTTGGGGGCCGCCCTGAAAGACCTCGGCCTTTCCGGCTCGCGCGTGCTGCTGAACGTATCTCGCGGGCAGGCCGTGCTCAAGCCGATCACTCTGCCGCGGGGCGTCGATGAGAACGAGATCGCCTCCATGGTTCAGTTCCAGGTCGGCCGCGAGCTTCCGTTCCGGCCGGACGAGGCGGTCATCGACTTTACGCGGGCCGCCCGGTATCACGCGGAACTCAGCCAGGAGGCCACGGTCGAGGGCCAGCAGGTTCTTGTGGCGGCCGTCACGGTGCCGGTGGTGGACTACTTCCGGACGGTGGCCCAGGCCGCGGGCGTCAAGCTGACGCGGCTGGGGCTGCGGTCCTTCGCCAACGCCCGGTGCGTGCAGCACTGCCTGGGCGCGGAGTCCTCCGGCCGCGTGGCGCTGGTGCACGTGACGGCCGACGAGACGGAGATCGACGTGGTCGAGGCCGGCTCGCTCACGTTCAGCCGGTCGGCCTTCGTGAAAGCGCCGCGGGAAGACGATCCCCCCTCCCGGTCGGACGCCGCCGTCAGCACGATCACGATGGAGGTGATCCGCTCGCTGCAGAGCTACCAGGCGTCCGAGCAGGACGGCGGCATCGAGCGTCTCTACGTGGCCGGGGCCACCGGCATCGAGGGGCGCGTGCTGCAGCGGCTCAGCCAGCGGTTGCGCATCGACTGCCTTATGCTGAACCCCGGCAAGGCGCTGGGGTTGCAGGAAGACCCGGGCGCCTCGGCGTTCGTCTCCGCGCTGGGGCTGGCCCTGACGCCGGCCTCGGAGGAGGGGCCCGCGATGGACTTCCTGCACCCGCGCAAGCCCGTGCGCGTGCGAGATGCCCGCAAGACGCGCATGGCTGTGGCCGTGGCCGCCGGCGCGGTGCTGGTGGCGGCGCTGACGGCGTGGGCGGTCCACGGTGCCGTCGAGCGCGGCATGAAGATCAACAAGCTCACGGCACAGTACAACAAGTTGAAGGACGAAAAGCGCGAGGTGGAGACCCTCAGGAAGCGGTTGGGCATCGTGCAGGCCTGGGAAGAGGGCGACGCGGCCTGGCTGGACCACTGGGCGCAGCTCAGCGCCGTGTTGCCGGGCCCGGAAGATGTATATGTCCGGTCCATCGGCGCCAACCCGGACGGCTCGATGAGCCTGGTGGTGCGGGCCAAGAGCGCGGCGGTCATCACGGATATCGGCCGGCGGCTGTCGGCGGCGGGGTACACCGCCCGGCCGGGGCAGATCAGCACCTCCAACGATCGTCTCGGCTACGTGTATGGCACAACCGTCCGTGTGGAGGTGGCCCCGAGCGAGACCGTGCCGCTGGGGCGGCTCCGCTCGGCCTCTCGCCCCGCCGATGACGCCTCGGCCGATCCGGAGCAGACCCGGCCGCGCACCGGCGGCGGCCCCGCGCGCCCGCGCACCGGCGGCGGCCGGCCGGTCGCGGAGCAGGACGAGGAGTTCCGCAAGGTGGGCTTTGACGCCTTCGCCCCCGGCGCCGCCAACAGCCTGAACGGCGCCCCCGTGCAGATTGAGGCGGTCTTCGGGGACAAGCAGGAAGTCTACCTGCTGCCCGGCATCGACAAGGAGCAGTGGGCCTGCGTGGAGTTGTTGGAGCGCGTCGAGGGCCACCCGCCCCGGGCGATCCTCGCCTACGTGGACCGAAAGGGCCGCGCGTACCGGTCGGTGGCGTGGATGTTCAGCAACAAGGACCGGTTCCGGCAGAGTGGCATACGCTTCCGGGGCAAGGCGACCCACGTGCCGCAAGGCTGGCAGCCGTCCGGCGGGGCGACGGCTTGCCCGGTGGCCTTCGTGATAGACAGCGCGAGAACGAGATGACCCGGCGTGAGAAAATCCTGGCGACCGTGACGGGCGGCCTGGCGGGCGTGGTGGTGGTCTGGTGGATCGTCGACACGGCCATCCTGCAGCCGGCCGAGCGATCGCGCGAACGCATCCGGAACCTGACGGCCGAGGTGCAGGAGATGGAGACGGCCAGCGCCCGCAAGGCGTTCTACCGCCGCAAGCTCGTTTCGCTGGACGGCCGCGGCTATGGAGAGGACGAGGCCTCCGCCGCCGCGGCCCTGCGGGACCGGCTGTTGATGCTGATGACGGCCAACCAACTTTCCACCGAGTCCATCAGTCCGATCCGCGGACGCACCGTGCCGAAGGTCTACCGAGAAATCGGCTGGTCCGTCCACGCCCGCGGCCGGATGGAAAACGTGGTGACGTTCCTCTACCAACTCCAGGCCGAGCCGAGCCTCCAGCGCGTGGAGGGGCTGTCGCTTCAGCCGGTGCAGCGGGCGGACCGCATCGACCTGCGTTTACGCTGCACCACGCTGGTTCTGCACAAGGCCAAGGGCGAGACGCTTGCCGAAGATCGCACGCCGGCCACCGCCCCGGCCGATCCGGAGGACTCGCGGCGCGAACTCTACGACGTGATCGCCCGGCGCGACCTGTTCCGCCCGTACGTCCAGCGAGTGGCCCGCGCGACGCCGGAGCCCCAACCCCAACCCCA
>Ga0102959_1000204_pt1 | contig 19051 bp, 20 predicted proteins | sample SalPonF2_B_D2_MG_FD_84520 | JGI IMG/M metagenome (GOLD analysis project Ga0102959, IMG submission 84520) | Salt pond soil microbial communities from South San Francisco under conditions of wetland restoration - Salt Pond MetaG SF2_B_D2_MG ...
AATTATCTAGTCTTCGCAGCCAGAATTTTGGTGCGGACCTATCCTACAAAGATATACCCCCGGATGTGAAAGTGATATCGAATCAGGTAGAGCTCCATCCCGGTACTTTCAATGGCAACCAGACGATCTACAGCGCCTATCTCGAAGATCAGTATTCGGCAAGCAATCGCCTAACTATTACCGCCGGACTCCGTTATAGCTACGATAATCTTTCGAAAGCCGGCGCCGATCTTGGCGATTTCAACAACCTGGCTCCTCGATTAAACCTTAATTATCGCCTGACCGACAAAAGCACGTTTCGCGCCGGCTACGGCCTTTTTTACGGGCGCATTCCCTATACGGTTTACAGCGATGCGATTGCCGGCAGTTCCCAGTCGCCGGATTACCAGGAAGAGCTTCGTCTGCTACGAAAGCGCGGTTATCTGCCTGCCACTACTAACATCAACCAGATTACGTATGATGGAAATTCCACGGCATTCGAAAGCAACGTTGATTATTTGCAGGGCTCCGCGGCCCAGGATTTTGCGAATTCTGACGGCTATGCTTTCAGCAACCAGAAGACGATTCTCAATCCCAACGGACTCGATAACCCGTATGCACACCATTTTACGCTGGGATACCAGCTTCAGGTCCGTAGTGATCTGCTCTTTTATGTTGACCTGATTCATAAGCGCGGCTATAACAAGTTTCGCCTGGCTGATGTGAATACTCCCGCTCCGTACAAAGTCAATAATCCCAATGCGGATGCCTCGGATGTGCGGTCCATGAAAGAGGCCGATGCGACCCGTCGGGTACCCATTCATTATGATGCGCAAGGCAATCCCTATGCGCTGAGCGGCACTGATACCTTGCGAAATATAGCACGAAGGGTGATGATGACGCAGACGGGAGGAGAATCCCACTATTGGGCCGCCAATTTCAATTTGGTAAAAAGCAGGGGGAAGGATAATTACAGTTATCGTATCAGCTATACATTGTCAAGCCTGCGCAACAACACCGAAGATATCAATTTCGAGGCAGAAGATGCCAACGACTTTGCGGCCGAGTGGGGTCCATCGATCAACGACCGGCGACATGTGATAAGCGCGATCGGCACCTACTACCCGCTGGACAAGCTAGGCGTGACGTTAACTTCGCTGATTCAAAGTGGTCAGCCTGTGAACCGCATACCGGATGCGACGAAATACGGCGGCACAACCGACCTGAATGGAGATGGCACCAGCAGGGCTGTGCAGTACACCGGAAAGACCGACCGTGCCCCTGGTGCCAGTCGCAATGATAAGCGTCTGCCGTGGTCCTACACTTTTGATTTGAGTTTAAAGTATGGTCTATCGGTGTTTGGGGATGATCAGTTGCAGCTCCGCGCCGATGTATTTAATGTGTTTAATACCACGAACTACAGCGGCTATACGAGCAATGCCACAGCCAGCAACCAAGTTCAGGTGGGGTTGGTAAATCGCAAGGATTTTGTCTATCGCAATGCCGCTCCGCCGCGGCAGTTTCAGTTTAGTTTGAGTTATAAGTTTTAAAAGGGATTCAATCTCCCTAAATCCCTCTTCTCCAAGAGGGATTTTTGTAGCTTTTATCTCAGAGACGTATTTACTCATAAAATGGATAATAGAGTTCCTCCTTGGAGAAGGAAGACAGGAGGATTGACCATGATTATAAATATGATAACTTATCTTAGGTTATCCCCTCTTTCACTGAAAACCACAGTGAACTTCCCCCTTTGAAGGGGGTCAGGGGGATGATAGCCTATTCGATAAATAGCAAAATTTTAAAATTCATGATATATGTAAGTCAATGACTATGTTATAATATCCACCAGGTGGAAAATCAGTTACTCCACCTGCTCACTGGGCTTGCGAGCTGGTGGATATTTACAAGCAACTAAAACAGTATTTATGCAGCTACGTTTCCACCTTTTATTAATCATTGGCTTGGTTTTTCTGGGCTCCTGCAGCAGTTCTGCAAAAAAAGAATCGGAATTATCTAAGCTAAGCTGGAATCAAATCCGTCAACAAGCACGGGGTCAAACCGTCAATATGATGATGTGGCAAGGCGATCCCAATATCAACAAGTACATGCAGCAGTATGTGGTGCCCGAAGTAAAAAAACGATATGGCATTGACCTGGAGATCGCCGGCGGACAGGGCAACACGATTGTTTCGATCCTGATGAATGAGTTAGAGGCCAACGAATCTGAGGGAGAACTCGACATGGTGTGGATCAATGGGCAAACCTTTTACCAGCTGCGAAAGATCAACGCGCTTTACGGTCCTTTTGTAGATCGGCTTCCAAACAGCCGTTACATCGATTTCAGCAATCCCTTTATCAAATATGATTTTCAGCAGCCCATCCACGGCATGGAAGCGCCCTGGGGCAATGTGCAGTTTACCATGATCTACGATTCTGTCCGTGTCCCACATCCACCGCTTAGCCGGGAAGCGCTGGCCAACTATGTGCAGAATCATCCCGGCACATTTACCATTGCTAACGATTTCTCAGGCATGACCTTCCTCAAATCGCTGCTCATCGGGATGGCTGGTCCGGGTACGCTGGATGGCAAGTTTGATAATACTGCTTATCAAAAATATTCGTCTCAGCTTTGGCATTATATCAACCGAATAAAGCCCGACTTCTGGAAACATGGCAAAACATTTCCTTCCGGGGTGTCGCAACTTTATCAACTGTTTGTCAACGGTGAAGTAAATTTTACAATGAGCAACAATGATACTGAAGTTGATAACAAAATCCTGGAGGGCTTCTTTCCCAAAACGGCCCGGGCTTATGTGCTTAAAGATGGCACCATACAGAATTCGCATTACCTGGGCATACCCATCAATGCCCGGCATAAAGCAGCTGCAATGGTCGTTTGCAACTTCCTGATTTCTCCCGAAGCACAATACCGCAAAGCACGTCCCGATGTATGGGGCGACGGCACAGTGCTGGCAACCAAACAATTACCACCTAAATGGCGTAAAAAGTTTGCTGATATGCCCCAGCGGCGTTATGCTCCATCAAAAGATTCCCTACAAGCACACGCCCTGCGAGAACTGGCTCCTGAATATATGATTCACTTGTATGAAGATTTTCGAAAAAAAGTTATTCAAAAGTAGGGCAGAAGGTTTTGCTATTCTGCTTTTTCTGCTGCTGGCTGTTGTGCCGTTGCTGCTGGGGATCATCTACGCGCTGAGTTACAGCCTGGGACTTGTTGGAATCCTTAATCACGGTTTTACCCTGCGTTACTGGCAACAGGCTCTGTGGGATATCGAATTCTGGTTTTCACTGGGATACACCTTTTATATTGGCCTGGCTACCATCGGACTCACGATTATTCTGGCGCTGACGCTCGCACTCTATCTTCGAAAACCATTACAGGGCGGATTTTCTGGTTTCTCGGTGTATGTACCGCTCGCTTTCCCCGCAATTGTCGTGGCCTTCCTGGTTTTTCAATTGGCCTCCCAATCCGGATTCTTTGCCCGGCTTGTTTACCAACTGGGCTTGATTTCGAATTCGTCCTCTTTTCCCGGCTTTGTTAACGACTCTCTGGGTATTGGGATTATTGTTGCCCACACCTTCATGGCAGTGCCTTTTTTCACGCTCTATTTCATGAATCTCTACGATCAGGAAAACATTGCCGAGCTCTCACAAGTGGCAGAGACACTGGGCGCTACGAAAGCAACGCAAATTCGTCAGATTGTAGTGCCCATTCTGCTGCGCCGGTCCTTTTCCACGCTCGTGCTCTATACTATTTTTGTGATGGGATCCTATGAGATTCCGTTATTATTGGGACGTCAATCTCCGCAGATGATGTCGGTGCTGGTGATCCGGAAACTGCGAAAATTTAGCCTGGTAACTATTCCTGAAGCTTATATTACAGCCCTCGTTTTTATTGGGATTATCATCGGGCTGCTTGTCGTTATATTTAATTGGCGTAGATCCAATTATGATTTCGACTGATGTGATAAGGGTATCTTGTTATGAGAGGGTAGTAGCCTCGAATAGGAGAGGAATGTTCGGGAGTTTAACTCCCTCACAACGAGAATTGGCAAAATTGAGCTATGATTTTGATTGATATATCAAGAACTTATTTATCAGCAACACTGTATATTACTTTTTGGAATGACCAAAAAAGTAATCAAAAAACTCACCGGCTGCGAATCCCGAAGCGTCTTCGCTCCGCGGTCGGGATAATTTCGATGGTCCTTCTCATTAAATGCTTGCTTCCAATATCGCACCGGTACGAAATTATCACCCGCCGTCCGCTTTACTCCGACCACGATTCTAATGCCGGATATAGTGAATATGGAGTTTTTCACCAAAAATCAGTTGTCTCCAAGCCTTTCCCGAACACCTTTAAGGGATTTACTGCAAAAATAGAGCCTATGAGTTCCTCCTTAGAGAAGAAGGACAGGAGGATTGACCATCTTATTAAAGTTTTTGATGGCACAGAGCAACTGAATCGAAATTCTTAAATCTGCGAGATCGTTAAATAAAATTATGCGGTATGAAAGCTAAATCATTTTGGGCAAAAGTCGTGGCCGTTACCTTCTGTTTTCCGGTGGTATATCTGCTCCTGCTTTCGGTGGCCAGCCACTGGATCTTTCCGCACGTTGTGCCGCAGTCTCTGACCTTAAACCGGTGGTACTCGCTGTTGACCGGCACCAATAGTTTGTTTGGCAGCTTAATATTATCGGTGATTATTGCGCTATCAGTAGCAACGGTTTCCACTTTTTTAGGATTCTATACCAGCAAACATATCGCATATCACCGATCCCGGACGCTCTGGTTGCGATTGTCCTATTTTCCTTTTGTATTGTCTCCCGTCATTTATTCGGCGGTGCTATATTATTATTTTATTCGGCTGGGGCTGTCTGGCAATATCGTCGGTGTCATACTGGGACAATTACTTATTGCCTATCCTTATGCCGTGATTCTGTTCAGCGGTTTCTGGAACGAGCGTTTGCGAAACATAGAACAGCTCGTTCAAACGCTGGGCGGAAATCGGTGGCAAACCTACAAGCGTGTTTTACTGCCCATGGCTCAGGGATTGTTGTTAGTCTGCTTTTTCCAAACGTTTTTGATCTCATGGTTCGAATATGGACTTACGATCATCATCGGGGTAGGAAAGGTGCAGACGCTTACCCTCAAAGTATTTCAGTATATTAATGCGGCGAACTTTTATAATGCGGCCCTGAGCAGTTCCTTGCTTGTGATACCACCCATTATTCTGCTTTATTTCAACAAAAAGTTTCTCTTCAAAAGACACTGGTAATATTGCTTGAAGCTCAACACATATCGAAAGCATTTAAAAATGAGCAGGTACTTGACGATCTGAATCTGCAGCTGCATGAACATGAGACGCTAAGCATTCTTGGCCGATCGGGCAGTGGCAAGACGACCCTGCTTAAAATTCTGGCCGGATTGGAAACACCGGATGCGGGAAGGGTACTTAATAATGATCAAGACGTTCTGTCTTTGCCCGTCCATAAACGTGACATTGTCTATCTCTACCAGGAAGCCCTGCTTTTTCCACATCTGAATGTATCCGAAAATATCGCCTTTGGCTTACGATTGCGTAAAACCGATGGAGCCGCCATCAACGAGCGGGTGAACGATATGATTCAACAGTTGGAACTCGAAGGCATGCAGGACAAGATGCCCCATCAACTTTCCGGCGGACAAAAGCAGCGCGTCTCTTTTGGTCGGGCTCTGATTACCAATCCCAGCGTACTTTTGCTGGACGAACCGTTTGGCAACCTGGATGCCGATAGCCGGCATAGCATGCAACATCTGTTCAAACGAATAGCAAAAGAATTTAAGATTACCTCAGTATTTGTCACCCATAACGTAAAAGAAGCAATTCTTATGGGCGACCGGATTTCAAATCTGAAAGATGGTAAGCTATATATCTACCCAACTCTTGAGCAATTCCTGAATGCCGGGGAAAACATGGTTCAAGAAGAAATCAAATTCTGGCAATCCATCTCAGAAACCAAAAAGAATAGTAACTAACTAGTTGTTTAACTATGGAATCCATTGGAGTAATACTTGGAAGTGCCTTTAGCGAAAGCATCCCCAAGAAACTTGATATGCAGCAAATCACAATCGATACCCAATGGGGTAAACAACCATTATTTGCAAGCAAATCGGAATGTAGTCAGAATATATATGCCTTGCTTCGACACGGATCTCCTCATCACCTGCTACCTAATCAAATCAATTACCGGGCAGAAGCCGCGGCACTCAAAACTGTGGATTGCGGAGCATTGCTTGTTAACAGTTCAGTTGGGGTGCTGGATCCTGACCTGCCACTCTTCAAACCCTTGCTACTAACCGATCAGTTAATGCAAGAAAATCGACTGCCGAATGGATCTACCTGCACGATGTTTGTGGAGCCCTCTGAGGAGCAGGGGCACTTGGTATTGAATGAGGGGTTGTTTTCCAAGAAACTATCGAAACAGATCTTTGAACGACATTGGGAAACTATTTATAAACCTCAACAAGGGGTGGTGTTTGTCTATGCTGGCGGACCCAGGGGGAAAACGGCTGCCGAAAATAGGATGTGGGCGCAGCTCGGGGGACAGGTGAACTCTATGACGGTGGCCCCGGAAGTGGTTCTGGCCAACGAGATGGAAATTCCCGTGGCGGGACTGGTGGTAGGACACAAGTATTCGGTCCCGGGCATCGAAAATCCACCGGAATCGGATATTCAGGATTCTCTCGATAAAGCACGAAAGGCCACAGAGGAAATTTTAATCGATTTCCTGCAACATGGACAGCCAGTCCAATTCGGAAATCATATTTATCGATTTTAAGAACATTATTTAGAATACATGTCTCTTTCCAAAAAACAAATCCTTTCGGTTATTTCTCGGGAACTGCCCGATTTTTCCCCTACCGGTGAACTCCGGCCGCTCTCTGGAGGTAATTTAAATCAGGTCTGGCGGCTTGAGGGAAAGCCCGAGAACCTGATTGTCAAACATGCTCCACCATACATTACCTCAGATCCTGAGGTGTCACTAAGTCCCGAGCGTATTCATTTTGAAGCAAAAGCCCTGAAACTTTTTGAAAAGAATGGGGCACTACAGTTTATCGGTTCAGATCATATTCGCCCACCCCATATTTATCAATTTGATAAAGCAGAACACCTACTCATCATGGAGGATGTTGGCGAAGCCCCATATATAACTAAATGGTTAGTTAATAAGGCAAGCAAAAGTGATGCTTATCTTGCTGCTGTATTGGGCGATTTCATTGGTCAACTACATAGCTACACCTTTCAAAACAAATTGTTCAAGAATCATTTTAACAATTCCGATATCCAGCAAACGCGTGTTGAAATGCAGTATAAACCGGCAGCCGAATATGCCAAACGAGCTGGTATTACAGATGTGGAAGTGATCCGAACGAAAACCGAAACACTGGGGAAAAAGCTACTTTCGCAAGGTTGTTGCCTGATAATGGGGGACTTATGGCCGCCCTCGGTGTTGGTTAAAGATGGAAAAATTCGTCTTGTTGACTGGGAATTCGCGCACTACGGACGACCGCTACAGGATGTGGCCCACTTTTCCGCTCACTTCTGGATGCAAGCTCACATATCTCCTAAAAATAAAAAGCGATTTCTTAATTGCTGGAAACAATTTTGGGGAGGATATCGGCAAGCACTTGGAGAGAAATTCACAACTGTATTTGATGAGGAAGAATTGAATAATGCAGCCACACATATCGGGGCGGAGATTTTAATCCGCGCAGCGGGACCTTTTAAGAAGGGATATGTTTATGAAGATTTTGACTCGGATAGTAGAATGATTAAAGATGCAAGGAAGAAAGCACAGGAACTTATTTTGGCGGATGATTTTTCTTCGCTATGGAATTAATGATCCTTCCGATCCGCGAACTTTAGTGGTTCGGGGGTATAACCCTCTCACAACATAGTGCAATAAGTGAAGTACCTTTCTCAGTTCCGCAACATTGGTACGGGACAAGATAGATACCAGGGATTAATTTAACGATCGGCCGCAGCCGTGGTATTTCTTTCCATCCACCGTGATACCAACTGATTTTGGAAATTGAAAACCGCTCATGGAATCGGTGCAGGGCTTCTCCGCAATTGTTATTTCTAACTTGTGTGAATCGGTATTGGCCTGGTAGATAGTGCGCTCACCATTTTCTTTGGGTTTTGGAACTGAAGTAGCAAGCGTGTCTTTCCCATAATTTCCAATATATGTCAGCTGCTTACCCTTAGTGATCTCCAGGATCCAACCGGGCTCTTGTCCCAGTGCCCGGAAATCAACCCCTCGAATTTTCGCAGCCGCCCAGGACTTTTCTTTGGGTACCGCTTTGCAAGTCAGGAACGGACCTGTTGGTCCCTGTAGAATGGCTTGGTTTCCCTTGCTCCAATAAATATATCGAGCGCCTTCATATTTGGCCCCGGAACCCGCCTTCACCGGAAGTGTCTTTAAGGTGGTATCCGGCAGAAAGAGCCAGGTGCTGTCTTTGGTAACTTGTGCCGAAAATTGCAGAGAATCCCCACAAGCGTATGCATACACATTGGATGTATTGACAGATGAAAAATCAGGCAGCTTGGGCTGTTTTTGAGTAGCGGATTTTGATTTCTGTGACGGCTTTGGCTGGCCGGAACATCCCCAGAGCCCTAAACAAGTAAGTAGAATCAATACGATCGATTGATAACGCATAAATCAGAATTTAAACCTGAGTTCGAGACAAAATCTCTTTCCAAGATACCCATTTCGATGTAAGGGCGGGAAAACATCCCTCCTGGAGGAGGGTGGAGTTGCTACATTTTGACCCAATCGCATTTTTTTGCAATTGGGGTCGGGAGGTATGTCATCCAAATTGCAGAAGTGAACCCCCCTCCCGCCGACGGCGGCTCTCCCCTCTAGGGGAGATTTAATTCCGCTTAAAAAGTATAAAAAACGATTTTAGGTCCAAGAAATTTTATCGAACTCATGTTAATTTACCAAAAACATAATAACGCCCAAACTCGACTAGCAATCTTGAGATCACCTGTCATCAAATGAAAGTTTGCCCGGGCCCAGCAAGAATATTACGATCCAAATCAGCAGGTAGAGCATGGCCAGTTCTTTGTGGGCTGCATAGACCGCGACCGACATGTTGATAATTAAGAAAAGACTGGCCAAGCGTGTCCAGAAACCAATTAAGATTAGAAATGAACAAATTCCTTCGGCAAAGGCAGATAAAATCATCGAAATTTCCGGGCCAATCCCCAGCGGGTCGAAGCCAGCCGGGAAATGTCCACCGAGCACGTTCATCACTTTTCCATAACCGTGGGCGTAAATCATAAAAGATGCAGCAACCACGCGTAGAATCATTGCCGCTGTTTTGGGATCAACAAACTCTCGCAGTGTTGAAGACTTAAGTCGTTTTGCCATTATAAACAATTTATTTACTGTTGGCGGTAATTGTATTAAAACAGTTCCCTGCGAATAAATCCAGTAACTTGAATAATTTTTGTTATAGAAAGATTATCAACGCTCTAAAGTTACTTCTCCAAAATTACTATGAAAAGCTGCAAAAGCCATGAATGTTGCGATAACAATCGAAATAAACGCTATCATGATGATGGATTCCATGGCCATATTATGATCAATTGCCCATCCCATCAAAAAGGGGCTCATTGCGGTACTGAAAACCATCAAGGACGAAAACAATGATCGGATGGTTCCCAGAAATTCGGTCCCATAAAGTTCGGCCCATAAGGCTGATTTTATATTGCTTCCGATTCCGAGAGTTATCCCCACAAATATCATATAGGCAAATGCCGACCAGTTACCGGGATGATAAAAGGCGAACAATAAACCGATTCCAAAGGGTAGAATATAGAATGGAAATATCGTTTCAGCACTGACCCGGTCAATAGCCGGGCCAATGGAAAGAGAACTGGCAACACGTCCACCAGCAAATCCAATAAACGCAGAGGCGATAAGGGTAGCCGACCAACCGAGTTGTTCTGCCACAGAAACCTGGTACAAAAATAAACCAGTAATCCAAAAAGGCGGAAGCAAAACGGCAGGCGTTACCAGCCAGAAACGGTAATCCTTAAGCAGCATGCGATAAATCGGCCAACTGCTTTCAGTTTTTTTATCGGATGACTCCTCATCGACGAGCGAATATTCCCGCTTATTCAGGATAAGCCAAACCCAGGGAAGAAAGATTATCCCAATAAATAAGACAATGATACCCCAAGTCGTATGCCAGCTGAAAATGCCCAGCAGTCCGGTTATTGTAGCCGGCAGAATACCCTCACCAATGGGATATCCCAGGCTGGCGATGCTTAATGCTTTACCTCGCTGGTATTCAAAGTAACGAGCCATCGTCGTCCGCGCCGTATGACTGCTAAGGCCCTGCCCCGAGATCCGGAGCAAGACAATCCCCACAAACAGGATTGCAATATGCCAAGATAAGGCCAGCGTCAAACTTGCGACGAGCAGGCCGGTGGCAACAATCAGGCTGTATTTTCTTAGCGGGATGTGATCAATCCATTTGCCCACATAGGGCAGCGTGCCGGCGCTAATCAGGGTTGCCGCCGAATACATGCTGCCGAAAGTGGCATTGGAGAGTGAAAAACTCTTGAGGAAATAAGGGACAAAGAGCGAAATTAAAAACGTCTGTCCAAAGCTCGACATAAAGGTGAAGGACAAACCGAAAGAGAGGATGCGCCTTTCCTTGCGAGCAAATTGAAGGTAATTCACGTAAAACGTTTTTTTAGGGATTGGATTTGAACCCTGAAAATAAGATTAATGGCATGAAAGCTAAACTTTCACCCCTTTATTTTTTGTTCCAAACAAACAGACTTGATCTTAGTACTTGGTGTTTTAACTTATGATTTTAATTGTAGGAATCCGAGGGTGAACTATGTATGACCATGTGAATCCATATAAATGCGATCCCCCCGGCACCTTTCGTGAGGTTCTTCCTCATCCCGGCGGCCAAGATCGCAACATCGAGAAAGCCATTATTATGGAACATCGCTTTGCGTTTTTCTTTTGGATGAAATGGCGCAATGCTCTTCAAGAAAACGGTATTCTGCAACAAAAAGCACCAACGCTGATTACGATCGACTGGCATCGAGATCTGGCTCCGCCTGCCGAAGCACAGAAGACTGCGCTGAAAAAGCTTAACCAGTCAAAACTCGATGACGTAGCCAATTACGTATGGGCGCAATTCGATCAGACGAACGACGGGCATATTTTGAGTGCCGCCTGGCTGAATCTGATTGGGGATGTGATTCTGTTCAAGAATTCGGCCGGAGAGATGGAGGAGACTTTTACTGACATAAATGGCGACGGGCATACCATTTTTGAATTTCGGAAATACGATCAGCTGGAGAAATTCTTACTGAATCGAAATGATAACAACATTTTCCTGGATATCGATCTGGATTATTTCATTCACGGAAAGTGCACCCGCGACGGCTATCGTTCTGATGATTTTCACCGTTATTCGGATGAGGAGATCGGGCAAATTATTGACAACCAGAACCCAACATTTCAGCATATTCTCCCTCATATCGAAGGGCTCACCATCGCCCAGGAGCCGGGCTTTTGCGGAGGCATTGCCAACTCATGCAAAATTATGGAAGTCGTTCAGTCCCAGCTTTTTGATGAAGAAAACAACTGGCAACATTTGTAAAGGCAAGTCCATTAATTTAGGATAAAGTAAAACCACGTTTTGCTATTTCGTCTCAATTACAATAACCCCGGCGCTACCTCGTGATCCGTAGGAGGTGGCTCGTGATGGTGGAATTGCCTCAACCGATTTAATATTACCCTTCTCTACATACTGTGCAGCCCGTGCATAACTGCGTCCTATTTCCTGCCCGTTTATGATATATAAAGGCTGCTCGTTAATGTGTGATATTGACATAGTGCTACGAATACGTACTCGCAAATTCGGGGGACTCCCACTAACTTGTACGCCATTCAATCTGCGTAAATAATCTTCCAATGATAGATACTCGTCACTGCTTACCTTGTTTTTCATCTTTTCATTCGAGCTGCTAGTCGTACTTCGATGAGTTTGATCCGTAGTTGCACAACCAACAAATATCAGCGCGACCATCAATAACAAACCGGAACATATCTTAACTCCTTTCATATCGGAAGGGATTAAATTTAAGTTAGATGAATGCCCTGTTTTTTAATATATAACCAATTAACAGTATAAAAACCAGCTATTTACCATTTGACTCAACTTTTAAATTATTTTTTAAGGATAGAATCATCAAGCATATCAGTTTCTTTAAACACAAATCGATTTGTTAAAAGAATACCCAGAAAAACCGAAAGAACGGTCCCCGAAAATATGGCCACCATAATCATGATCTGATATTTGATAGCAATAAGCGGGGAGTTGCCCCCTAATATTTGTCCTGTCATCATGCCCGGTAATGAGACTAAACCGATGGTAGCCATCGTAGCCAGGGTGGGATTGGCCGACTTTTGCAAGGCCACACTTATAAATGGCTGCAAAGCCTCGGTTCTTGTGGCTCCACAAGCCAGGTGAAATTGGTAGCGCTCCTGATGCTCATCTAAACGGTAATAAAAGGCATTAATTCCTATCACATTGCTTCGCAGGCAATTGCCCAGCACCATCCCGGTTATGGGGATGGTGTATTGCGCTGCCAAGAACTTAGGTAGCTTAATCACAAAGTCCAGGAAGAAAAAATCAATAATCATGATGCCCAACAGAGTAGCAATGAAAATGGGAACCAACACCGAAAATTTTCGTTTGAGTTCACTTCGATCAATCGTCGCATAATCTGCCACTACGACCATTACCAAAATCCAGGCCGCATTTATCCACGGATTATCATACTTGAATAGATATTCCAGATAATATCCCACAAAAACCAACTGTAGGACCATCCGAAGCGAAGAGGTTAACAGCTTGGCATTCAGGCCGGTTTGGTATCGCCACAAGATCCAGGCGGGCAGCAACATGATTAGAAAGCCCAGCCCCAGTTGTAACCATGTAATATTAATAATTTCCATCAGTCGAGTTGTATTACCTTATCCGCTAACTCCACCCAGAACGGGTCATGGGAGGTAGAAATAATGGTCCGTTTTCCCTCCAGTAAAACATCAGCCACCTTCTGTTTAGTCACCTGATCCAGGGCCGAGGTGGGCTCATCTAAAAGTAGCAATGGCTTATCCAGCAAATGGCAAATTGCTAATCCTACTCGCTGACGCTGGCCGGTGGACAAATCCCGAAATGGTTTATTCAAATTAGCCTTTGGCACGCCCAATGCTTCCAGAGTACCGGAAAAATCCACCTTATCGAGCGAGCTATTTATCTTAAATGAAAACGGTTGCTGCATCACCTCATGTACCAATCCATCGCCCAAGTTTAAATCCTGCGGCAGCCAGGCCGTCCGTTGTCGTATCCTTTGGGGATGTACGTCCCGCTTTTTAAACATCACCGAACCTTGATCAGGTTTCAAAAAACCAAGCAGTAGCTTAAGGATAGTACTCTTGCCCGAGCCCGACTCCCCCTTCAACACCGTGTGCTTGCCTGCCGGCGCCTCGAAGCTAAAGTCACGCAAGACCACTTCACCATCAAAACTTATGCTGACTTTTTTAAATGCTATGTACGGATTCTCAGCCAATCTTTCCTTTAAATTTTTAACACTTTTATACTGGATTCATTTCTGATACAGAGATGAATATACCGAGACGATACAAAATTCCCATTATTTTCACAGGTTTGTAAAACAAATACCAATAAAAAATCTATGTCTTTATACACGACATTAATTTTCATTTTAATTGTATGTACAAACATTAAAATTTATAGCCTGAGTTTAACTAATATCATATATATTTTTGTACACGCTTTTGATAACGTAAGTTCGATGAAAAAGAAAATTGCCGCCATCCAGTTATTCTTGATACCTTCAGTCCATGGCAACTCCCTCAGACATAAAATCGGCAAGCAAATTCCTGAGCTATGTGCTCCGTCATCATCCTGAATCGATTGGGGTAGAGATGGACAAGCATGGCTGGGTGAAGGTTACAGATTTGATCGAAAAAGCAAAAGCGGATAGTCGCTCTATCGACTGGCAGACGATCCGGGAAATTATCGACCAACCGGGAAAGCAACGGTTTATCCTGAGTGAAGATGGAACATTTATCCGCGCCGGTTATGGGCATTCGGTAGATGTCGATTTGCAGCTGCATCCCCAAAAACCACCCGTAATTTTATACCACGGAACGGCGCAACAAAATATTGAATCGATTCTAAAAAATGGAATCCACTCGGCCAGTCGCAATTTTGTGCATCTCTCGGAAACTGAAAAGGAAGCTCAAAAGATTGGGAATCGACATGGTAAACCGGTTATTCTATCTGTCAGAGCTGAAGAAATGCATAAGGCTGGGCACACTTTTTACCAGTCCGACAGTGAAGCAGGCATCTGGCTGGTTACGTTTGTGCCGGCTGGGTTTGTGGATGTCTGAACCTCCATATTCGTAAAAGAAAGTTAAGGCACTTTCAATCCGCCGATAATTTAATACCTTTCTATCCAACGATACTAATTTTAATTATTGCAGGAGATCATTTATGAAAAAATACATGTTGAGTTTGGTGATTCTGGCGGTCCTACAATTAGGATTCAGCTTCTCCACCAGCAATGTCTATGCTCAGGCTAAATCCGATACCTCAGCCTCGGCTATTCCTAAAGCCGACAAATCGGTTACGCATCATACCGTTACCGTTGATGGAAAGAAAATCGATTACACCGCTACCGCGGGTACGATGATTATCAAAAATGACCAAGGCGAACCTATCGCCTTATTTGGCTATACCGCCTACACCAAAGATGGGGTCAAAAATCCGGGCAACCGACCTATCACGTTTTCTTATAATGGCGGCCCCGGTTCATCTTCGATTTGGTTGCACATGGGCGTGATGGGACCGCGAAGAGTCGTTTTAAACGATCCTGAAAATACCCCGCCGGCACCTTACGAACTCACCGACAATCAGTACTCAATGCTGGGAGCTACCGATATTGTGATGGTCGATCCGGTGGGTACGGGCTTGAGCCACGCCGTTGGCAAAGCCAAAAATACCGATTTCTGGGGCGTAGATTCAGATATCAGTTCGGTTAGCAATTTTATCCGCACCTACATTAGTGCCAACAATCGGTGGAATTCTCCAAAATATCTGCTAGGCGAAAGTTATGGAACCACTCGCTCGGCCGGCATCGCCGATTACCTGCAAAAAAGCGAGGGTATTGCCCTAAATGGCGTAGTTCTGGTATCTACGGTTCTTGACCTGCGTACTATTGCTTTTGGGGATGCGGATAACCTGCCTTATGAAGTTTATCTGCCAACCTATGCTGCGGTTGCCTGGTACCATGACCAGCTTGATAACAAGCCCGGCGACCTGCACAGTTTTTTGCAGGATGCCCGGCATTTTGCAGCCAACGAATACGCACATGCACTGATGCAGGGCGATAGCCTTTCGCAATCCGAACGCAATCAAATTATCAACCGGATGGCTTATTTTACCGGACTCAGCAAAGACTATATCGACCGCGCAAACTTGAGAATCACGGAGCCGGAATTTGCCAAGCAGCTTTTACGCAACGAGGGAAAGACTGTGGGTCGCCTCGATTCGCGATATGTCGGCTACAGCATGGATAATCTTTCTCAAGGAGCCCATTATGATCCACAGAGCACCGCCATTGGTGCGGCCTTTACAACGATGTTCTTTAAATACTATCATGAGGAGCTTAATTTTGCCAAGGACAAGACCTATCACGTCTCGGCTTACAGCCTACCGAAATTCAATTGGAATTGGAAACGTGGCGGTGGGCACTTCTTTCCCACAAGTCCCACAACAGCACCGGATTTGGCCGAGGCAATGACCAAAAATCCAAATCTAAAGATCCTGGTGCTTAATGGTTATTTCGATATGGCCACCCCGTTTATGGGCGCTGAATATACTATGAAACACCTGGATATCCCCAACGAACTACAGGATAATATTTCATTGAAATATTATCATTCCGGACATATGATCTACGTTCACAAACCATCACTTGAAAAGATGCACAACGATGTGGAACAGTTCATCCGGGATACCGACCGTAATTAAAGCGGTTAAATGAACGACTGGCTGATTTAATCCTCAGGGTTTTGAAAATCCTGAGGGTTTCTTTTCAATACTCATTTTTTATTGTTTGCACATACAATAAATATTATGAATCTCATCTATCAGGTATATTGCCCTCTTTTAAGTGTTTTAACCGCATTTTTAACTTTTTAGAAGCGGCTACATAGCCCCCATCCTTTCCATCCACAAAATGCACGTGGTCGTGGTGGTATTGGAAGACCATACACGTAATCATTGCTGCATCTGTGATATGTATTCCATAGGCAAGTTTGCCATCTGAAAACTGTTTGTCCAAAAACTGTTGCAAGATTCGCCTCTGTTTCCGACTACCACTTATCACCATGCGCAGCATATCGTCAAACTTGCGGTGATCAGAATTTTGGACCATATCCGATTTGTATTGCGCCCAATCTGTTGCGGATGTCTCGAAGTTTAGTGCCATCAGTATTTTGCCAATGATTATCTGAAGCTGCATTTTGAGGACATAGGCTACTTTTCCTATCCAAGCTTTACCATAGGTTCGAAATTTAATTTCATCCATAAGCCTGGAAAGTCCCATGTTCATGGATAGCTGGGAGGCTTTTAACGGATTCGTCTTATCATCAAATCCGAAAATAGTATGCATCCTTTCCAATAAAAGTTCATAAGTGCTTTCAGGCGCATCAAGTTGTGGATTTGCCTTGGCCAGCAAGGTAATCACTTCGTTATCCTCTTGTTTGACCTCTTGCCAGCGGCACTCAAGCCCCGAAAAGTCAACCGACTCCGCCTTTTCGTAAGTCTTCACCCGAAAGTGGTCAATACCATCTCCCTTCAAAAGCTGCTCGGCATAGGTAACCCCACCACCTGAGAACACAGCCTGTACATACCTATTTGAAACGGCGTAACGGGCTACTTTTACATCATATCCCTGCTGCCGTATAAAAGAAACCGGAATGATGGCTGCCCGGAGATCGAGGCCATATTCCATCTTACCGATTTTGCGGCTTGCTCCCAAAACTTGTTGGGCGCTATCGAGCAACCCGGTGGGGATGCAAAAGGTCGAACCGTCACCGGCAAATACATACGGAATTTCATTACGCCCGGCCAAGTTAAGAATACCCATGATGGGGGAAGCGCCCAGCAGATTTACGGTTTTGTAGCGCCCTGCTTCAATTGCCGCCGAAGAATCGACAATATCAGTAATGGCGACATACCAATCTGCCGGGAGCGAATGATATTTTTTTTCGTCCGAAGCCTCAAAGAAATCTTCCATTAAGGGAAGCTCGGAATAGAATCGCGAAGTATCCGCAGTGCTCATATATAGGAATTGTTAATATTAGTCGTCAATGGGAGAGTCCAACATTCTAACATACGAAAATTAAAGACGCGTAGATTTTCGCCATTAAACTATTTAAACCGGAGAATCATTTTATGTATCTTTGGAAAAAAGAACCCTGTTAAACCATGAGCTCTGTGATTGAATCTTATAAACTTGGCTCCATACGTGTAGAAATAAGCGAGACCAAAAATCCCAACAAGTTAACGGTGGAATGTAACGATGGGAACTATCATTCCAAGTTCACCATCCGCAAATATGAGTATGAAAACTATAAGCGCCATATGAATCAGCGCATCAAGAACGCCTATAACGAGCAGTATAAGGATGAAGAAGAGTGACTGACCAGCCCAGTTACAAAAATTAACCCCACATAACCAAGGTAGTGATCTACCACCTTTACCGATCGATCAACTGGTGGATTAAATCTCCCAGCCTAACGCAAATCAAGCTAAAACGATGACATTTATTTTGCCATAAAGGTATTGCATTAATCGGCTTTTACGGTCAACGTCCCTTTCATTCCGGCACTGAAATGCCCCGGGAAAGTACAGATGTATTCATAGTCTCCCGGTTTTTGAGGCGCATGAAACGTCACGCTAACCGTCTCACCCCCACCGGCCAGCGCGGTATGGGCAACTATATATTTCTTCATATCGGGATCGATGTAGTCGTTATCACGGAAATGGGCACAGCTTTGAGCTACTTTTTGTGCATCCGCATTTTGAGTCAGCAGTACGAAATCATGAGACATTGCCGCCGGAGGAAAATCACTCTTTGTCGTAAGCGTAACCTTCATTAGCTCACCGGGCGATGCCTTGATGCTCGTCACCGTAAATTTCATCTGATCCGTACCCACGATGTGCACTTTCGTCGTATCCTTTTTGATATTTGTATAAGCAATGGTTTGCAAGGGTATCAGTCCAATTATTAAAAGTGGTAATAACTTCTTTACATGGTTCATAATTGAGTAACTATTATTTGCTGTTAATTTTCTTATTAATCGAATCCAGGATCTTCCACATTCCTGTCGGGTTTATGGAAGATCCGAGATTCGAAAAGTTGAATTTGCCAATTGTTTATTTTGCATTAAAAATCTCAGGTTGCTCTTTTCCATTCACTTTGATAATACCCAGCATGCCTTTGTTAGCATAACGGGTTATAGCATGATCGACCAGCATAATTTTCTCGGGAACCGGATAGTCCATCTCAAATACGCCGCAGCTTCCCGGGGCAACCTTGCAGGTTTGCAGGTAGGTTTCTGGAGTATTGTGCACAGCCCCTTCGCGCCATGCTTTTGTCCATATATTACCAATCGCATGAAAATTACTAGTTAGATTTGGCCCCCCGGTTACCATAAAAACCCGGGCTGTATCCTCACGATCAACCTGAACGGCTCCATAGCGATTGGGGGTGATAGCATGTTTCTCTCCATTGAGAAGCACATAGGTCGGTGTTTCATCCAGCATCGATTGTCTGTCGAAGTTATGCATCCCTTTTTCGCCAGCATTCTTGTCGGTATATACTTCGTTCTGACCAAAATAGAACTCGTGATCAACTTCGGGTAATCCTTCA
>Ga0102959_1000206_pt1 | contig 19007 bp, 11 predicted proteins | sample SalPonF2_B_D2_MG_FD_84520 | JGI IMG/M metagenome (GOLD analysis project Ga0102959, IMG submission 84520) | Salt pond soil microbial communities from South San Francisco under conditions of wetland restoration - Salt Pond MetaG SF2_B_D2_MG ...
ATTTTTTATCCGGATATTGGATGAGTATTTTGTAAATTACTAGATTAATATGTTTTGAAATTGAGAAATAGCTTGTATTAAAAAGCTGATCGAAGCTGTGAAGGAAGCTTTTAGGTCAGTAGCTTATCATCACAGTTTGGTGTTCCCCAAAGTATTATGATATGGATCAGCAGCTTCAAAAATGGACTGAGGAAATAAAGGAAGGAGATAGGAGGGCTTTTAAAAAATTTTTCCTCAGATTTTATGAACCTTTATGCAATTTTGCATGGAGATATGTTCGTTCCCAACATATTTCAGAAGAGTTGGTTCAGGATGCCTTTTTAGCTATATGGGAATCACGCACTTTGTTGGATCAGAAAAAGAATATTAAGACCTACCTATACCAAATTGTAAGAAATAAGGCACTAAATTATCGGAAACATCAAGAGATTGAAGAACAGTATAATAAAGATATTGAGTGGCTACATTCCTCTAATATATCCCAAATGCATAATTTCGATGAAGAATCTGAATTTATAAAAGCGGCGCAGCAGGCGATTGAAGATCTGCCTGAGGGAGCCTTACAGATTTATAAATTGAGCCGCAAGGAAGGACTGACATATAAAGAGATTGCAGAGATTCTTGATATTTCTCCCCGAACAGTAGAATCTCAAATGAGCAGAGCTTTGAAAAAACTCAGGAAAAGTCTTTCGCAATATTTATCAGGAGACAGCTCAATTCGTTTAAAAAATGGATGACCAATTTTTCACACTTTTTTAAAAAAATGAAAAAAAATTCCCGGGTAGTCCATTTTTGAGTTGTATAATTATTAGAACAACTCCCAAAAATCATTTCAACAATCAATATGAATTGGCAATTGCTCCAGAAATATTTATCCGGGGAATGCAGCTCTGGTGATCGGAAAAAAGTAGAAGCGTGGCTGGAGGCTGATGAGCAAAATCAGGAGTTTATGAGATCCTTGAAGAAGATATGGGAGGTAGAGCCCAGGGATGAATTGCTGGTAGATGCCGAGTCTGCATGGGTTACCTTTCAACACAAATTATCTGAAAAAGAGAATAAATCTTCTGAAAGTTTTTTAAAGCAATTGCATCCAAATTATCCCAATCGCAGCTTGGGTTGGAGTAAGGTGGCAACGATGGCAGCGGCAGCCGCAGTTCTTATTGCATTTCTTTTCTATGTATATATTCCGCAATTCGATACCAACCCCGAGGCGGCAAACCATCGGCCAAAGATGGAACGAATTTCAACCCAGCGCGGGCAGCGTACTGTTTTCAGGTTAAGTGATGGAAGCAAGGTATATTTGAACGCTTCCAGTTCAATAAAGATACCTACTGAATTCGGGGACTCGACGCGAGATGTATATTTAAAAGGAGAGGCGTTTTTTGAAGTAACGCATAATCCTGGAAAACCTTTCTTGGTACATACTTCGAATGCATATACTAAAGTATTAGGTACAAAATTTGATGTTAAAGCATATCCCGGTGATGATCCGGTTCGGGTTGTTGTAAAAGAGGGAAGAGTCGCTTTGGGGTCCACCGCAAATCCCGATACCACTCATAATAAAATTACCAGGAATCACATGGGAACTTTGAGTCGGCAGGGTGAGATGCAAATATCCGAAGTAAAAATTGAAAAGTATCTGAGTTGGAGAGACGGTCGTCTTGTTTTTAAATCAACCCCGCTGCGAGAGGTCATCCCTCAATTAGAACGATGGTACGATATTAATATTGAAGTGGCTGATTCGGCGTTGTACTCCCAGCGTATGACAGCCTCATTTAAAGACGAGCCAATGTCAGAAGTTTTAAAAATAATAGCGCTTTCAATTGATGCAAGTTATGAGAGGGAAGATCGAACGGTAATATTCCGCTCAAATTAAAAACAAGAAATTCAAACAATAAAATAGAGTCCTAAAACAATGGAGTTCCTTATGACCAGAAAAAGATACAAAAGTAGTAAGGATGGCTGGGATTGGATAAAAACAATCTGCTTTTTATCTATAGTCTCATTGCTGTTTACCTTTCCGGGAAAGTCAAATGCTGCCCAAATACAAGGTGGCCATAAATTCTTTTCTGCTACTTCAGCGTTATTTGCGAAAATAAGAAAGCATAATTCTATCCCGCCCTCATTAAAACAAGTTGTCTCTGTTGATTATAAAAAAACAACATTAAAAGAGGCGTTAAGGGATATTGCTCGAAAAGGAGATTTCCGTCTTTCTTATGGCGATAACCGAGTACCCTTAAAAAAGAAAATAACATTGCACCTGAGTAATGTGACCATTAACGATGCGTTATGGCAGGTGTTGGATGGTACCGGCTTACGTTTTGCTGTTTCTCCAAACAAACACCTGGTGCTAGTGGAAAGGAAAGAGCAGCCCAAAGAGGCTAAACAGTTAAAAGAAACCGTGACGGGAACCGTTACTGATGCCAATACAGGCGAAACACTTCCCGGCGTCAATGTTATTGTCAAAGGAACGACCATTGGTGCTGCTACCGATGCCCAGGGTCATTACCAACTAAATGTTCCTTCTTTGCAGGATACGCTGGCATTTTCCTTTATCGGTTATCAAAGAAAGTTAGTGCCGATTGAAGGACGAACTACAATTAATATTTCCTTGGAGGCGCAGACCATTTTAGGAGAAGAAATGGTGGTTGTAGGATATGGAACACAAAAGAAGAAGAATTTGACCGGTTCCATTTCTTCGGTAGGTTCAGACGAATTAAAGAATACCCCCGTAACTCGTTTAGACGCAGCATTGGAGGGACGAACATCCGGTGTTCGAGTGACTTCCAGTTCGGGAGCTCCGGGTGCGGCCTCTACGGTGCGCGTAAGAGGGACAACCTCTATTAATAACAGTAATCCTCTATATATCGTAGATGGAGTTCCCATTGATAACGGTGGCATTAGTTATTTGAATCCGTCTGATATTGAATCCATCCAGGTATTGAAGGATGCCGCCTCTGCTGCTATTTATGGCACAAGGGCCGCAAACGGAGTGGTTTTGGTAACTACAAAAGGTGGAAATGAAGGCCAAATACAGGTCAATTACAGTACGTATGGCGGCATTCAGGCACCTGCCCAAAAACTTGATCTGCTAAATGCTACCGAATATGCGACTCTGCGCAATGAGTCTTCCGTCGCTGCCGGAAATGGCATGATCTTTTCGAATCCGCGATCATTGGGTCAGGGAACCGACTGGCAAGACAAGATTTTTAATGATCGTGCTGCCATACTTAATCAGAACTTAAGTTTTAGTGGTGGTAGTGATAAGGCAACGTATTTCGTTTCGTTAGGTTATTATGATCAGGAAGGGATCGTTGCTACACCGATTTCGCATGACAAAAAAATGACATTCAGGTTAAACACCACATTGCACGCCAACGACTGGCTGACATTTGGTGAAAAACTCGGTTATACCTACGAACGAACCAGGGGTAGCTTAAACACAAACAGTGAATATGGCGGACCGCTAAGTTCGGCCATTAATCTGGATCCCATTACCCCAGCTGTTATTACTGATCCAGCTGTGGCTAATAGTCATCCCTATAGTAATAATCCTGTGCTTCGTAATGACCAGGGACAACCCTATGGCATTTCTCAGTATGTAGGGCAAGAAATGACCAACCCTCTTGCGTATATACAGACGCAGCTTGGAAATTACGGATATTCCCATAATATCGTCGGTAATCTTTATGCAAACATTCAGCCGATCGAAGGTTTGGAAATCCGCACCGAAATAGGGGTAAAACCGGCATTTTGGGGAAATGAAAGCTTTACCCCCATTTATTATTTGAGTACTACAGTAAATAATCTCAATAATAACAGTTTTAACCGTGGCGCAAACCAGGGATTAATCTGGAACTGGGATAACACAGTACAATATGCGAGAGATGTCGGGGCCCATCATTTTAAGGTATTATTAGGTAGCAGTATCGAATCAGATGCGGCATCCGGCGTTAATGGAACTTATCAAGCCATACCGGTAAGTAATTTTGATAATGCCTCGATGAACTTTTCTGTACCTACCGATCAGAGGGTAGCCGGCGGATATGAAAATCAGCCTTATGGTTTAAATTCTTATTTCGGACGTATTAACTACGACTATAAGGATAAGTACCTGTTGACAGGTGTCTTGCGCATTGATGGTTCTTCCCGATTTGGTAGCGCAAACCGTTATGGAGAATTTCCGTCAGTATCCGTTGGCTGGGTGCCTTCCCAGGAAGAGTTCTGGCCGACTAACGATGTTCTTCGGTACTTGAAAATCCGTGGTTCTTATGGCATCAACGGAAATGATAAATCGCTTGGAGACTTCCAATTTGAATCTACCGTCAGTGGTGGACGTAATTATGTCTTCGGTCCCGGTGGCAGTATTTATACCGGTTCCAGCCCTAATGCCCCGGCAAATCCAGACTTAAAATGGGAAAAAACAAGTCAGTTGGATCTTGGCTTTGATGCCCATCTGTATTCTAGTTTCACATTTACGTTTGATTACTACTATAAAAAGACTACAGGGATGTTGCTGCAGGTACAGATACCCGCTTATGTTGGATCTACCGGCAATCCATTCGGAAACGTTGCAAGTTTGAAAGACCAGGGTGTTGAAGTGGAATTAGGTTACCAGCAACAGTTGGGAGAATTTAGCGTTAATCTTAATGCCAATGCCTCATATAATCAGAATACGATCACTGACATTGGGGAAAATGATTTCCTGACAGGTGCAAGCTTCCAAAGTAGTTCTTACGAAATAAGCAGAACTCAGGTAGGCCATCCCATTGGCGCTTTCTATGGATTTAAAACAGATGGGATATTCCAAACACAGCAAGAGATCAACAATTATGTTGATAAAAATGGCAACCTGATACAGCCAAATGCACAACCCGGGGATTTTAAATGGGTTGATCTCAGTGGAGATGGACAGATCACCAGCGAGGATCGTACGTTCATTGGTAATCCTAGTCCTCCATGGAGCTTCGGTATCAGGGCTTCTGCCGCATGGCGCAACTTTGATTTTAGTGTCTTTGGTCAGGGCGTTTACGGGAACAAAATTTTCCAGGGATTAAGACGACTTGATATTCCGTCTGCCAATTATACTACGGATGCGCTTGGAAGATGGACAGGACCCGGAACCTCCAATTCCTATCCCAGACTCAGTGATTCTGATCCTAATCATAACTTTTCTTATCCATCTTCATTTTATCTGTCTGATGGATCATACTTCAGGATTAAGACCATGCAGCTGGGATATACCCTGCCGGTAAGCATTGCCAGTAATATTGGCATACAAAAGGCTCGTATTTACGTAATGAGTCATAACCTGCTCACATTTACAAAATATTCGGGATATGATCCTGAAATTGGTGGAAGTAGTTATAGTATAGATCGTGGCATTTACCCACAGGCACGTTCATTTATGCTTGGCTTAGATCTGACGTTCTAAACATTTTAATATTAATGACTGATAATTGGAGAAGATGATGAAACGATTTAGTACATATCTACTTTTTTTGGTTGGCATTGCTTTGCTGATGTCTTGTAACAGCATTACCGAGGTATCGCCAAAAGGTCAAAAACTGGAGTCGAATTACTATCAAACACCAGATGAAGCATTTTCGGCTCTGGTAGCTGCTTATAATCCTATTGCATGGCAAACAGGAAGCACTGATGGAACATATATCCCCATATTGGGACCACTAAATAGTGCTGCTGACGAATGCTTTGCCGGCGGAGGTAGTGCTACTGACGTAATTCAGTGGCATGCCTGGAATGACTACGACATGAGCGGGGCCGTAGGTCCCCAGGCAGGATACTGGGACCGCAGTTACACCGGGATAAACAGAGTTAATTTACTGCTGAAGAAAATCGATGGGGTTAAAGGGCTGTCGGACTCTATGAAAAAGCGGTATATAGCGGAAGCAAAATTTCTCAGAGGATATTATTACTTCTGGTTAGTTCGCTTATTTAAAAATGTGCCGCTTTACACAAAGCCTTTGGATACGGGTGAGATTTACCAGCAGAAACAAGCATCCCCTGACTCAGTATATGCACAGATAGAAAAGGATTTTGGTGATGCAATCCCTGATTTACCATCTGCCCCGTTGCCAGCCAATGAACAGGGCCGGGCAACTAAAGGAGCTGCCCAGGTATTTCTTGCCAAAACTCTTATGTGGGAAGTCGGTTCTGGCAGTAATCAATCAAAAATGCAGCAGGCCGCTGATTTGCTGGAACAGGTGAATACTTCCCCTGCCTATCATCTACTGCAGAATTATCCGGATATCTTCAGTCCCGATAACAAGTATAATGCAGAATCGATATTTGAAATTGGCCATACCAGTGCACAACAGACCGGCTGGGAAAATTGGGGTAACTTCCGCGGTAACGTCTATGTTCAAATGGTTGGCCCAAGAAATTATACCGGTCCGGATTATGTTTCAGGCTGGGGCTTTAATCCCATCACAACGGCCTATGCTGACTCATTAAAAGGTGACCCCCGTTATAAATTTACCGTTGCCAATATCGACAGTATTGTAAAAGCAACCCCAGGCGGTGATTATGAAAAAGGATACCATAACACGGGTTATTTCATTAAGAAATTTGCACCTTTAACTAAGTATATGGGCGCTAATGGTGATCCTGCTTTGAACTTCCCGAATGATTATATCGAAGTGCGTCTGGCCGACAGCTATTTGTTGGAAGCCGAGGCGCTGGTTCGTTCTGGAGGTAGCAGTACAAAAGCAGCCAAATATCTGAATGATGTGCGTGATCGCGTGGGTCTATCCCCGGTTGCTGCCACATTGCCAAATATTTACCACGAACGGTATATGGAACTGGGCACCGAAGGTCATCGCTGGTTCGACCTGGTCCGTACCGGTCGCGCGGTTGATGTATTGGGCCGGTTCGGTTTCAAAGAGGGCGTAAATGAGGTGTTGCCTATTCCCTTGGAATCATTGAATAACACCCAGCTTAAGCAAAATGATGGATACAATTAATTAAAGACATCATTAACGGCAATCATCCCGGATAAGGTGATTTATTGAAGGTTACTTTTTCGGGATCATTGCTAACGCTCTAATGAGTACAAAGAATATATAAAGCAAAGTTAATTATTAATCTTATCTAACCATGAAAGATGTAAATAAAATGATACGATCCGCGTGGTACTCGTCTATAATCGTTTTGATCGCCGGTTTCCTATTTACGGCTTGTAGCGATAGTACTACCGGAACTAATGAATTGGGTCCCAAGCCCAAAGCGAAATTTACAGTATCGCCTGTATCCGGCAAAACCAATACCTATCTATTGAAGAGTACCACTGAGAATGCCTTTGTATGGCAATGGGATATTGGTGACGGAACAGGCTGGACAAAAGGTAGTGCAACGGATACCGCTTATTATGCCCTAAAAGGAGATTATACAGTAAAATTACTGGTTTTAAGTCAGGGAGGTAGCGATACTACCCAGCAGTCCATCAGTGTTGCTAAAGATGATCCTAACGGCTGTTATGGCAATAAAAAAGCTCTTACAGCCTGTGATAGCGGTGATAGCAAGACTTGGGTACTTAATCCTGATGCCGGAGCCTTATGGATTGGTCCGCCTGATTTTAGCGCAACATGGTGGAGTAACTCTGCGGGAGATGTGCAAGCACGCAGTTGTCAGTTCAACGATGAATATACCTTCAGCAAAGACTATACTATGGACCGCAACCTAAATGGAGATATATGGGTCGATAATGATAGTGGAACGGATCCGTATCCTCCTGATATCATTGCTAATAATGACGGGTCTATGCTGGCCGGTTGTTATGATTGGAGTGTTATTAACTCAAAGTATTCAACTTGGGGATCAGGTTCATATAATTTCCAAATTACCGGGGATCAATTAACCATTTCTGGAGATGGTGCCTATCTTGCGATGTACAAAGTTGGAGATACCAACACAACTCCTGCTCCTGAAAGTAAAATCACTTTTAAGATAATGTCGCTTACTAAAGATAAGATGGTCGTCGCCAAGATTTATGACTGGGGTGCATGGCAATTTACCTTTGTGCCCAAACAGTAAAAGCTGATTTTATTCTCCAATAGCCGGATATCTTGTCCGGCTATTGGATTTATTTTTGAAAGTTAGAATTGTACGAGACTAATCTACCTATTCATCTACTTAATTGTATTCTTACTGTATTCTTGTTCTAAAAGATGAGGTAAGGAAAAGAGAAAGAGACTACACCAACTATTGAAAAAATGCCGACCCCAAAGATCATGTTCATATTGTTATGTTTTGTTATACTTTTGGGCTCTTGCTCAAAAGGAGATAATAGCGTTAATAACCCGCCTAAGGATGTACCTACAATATCGGTTAAGGACGCAACGGTAAATCGAGAAAATGAAGCCGCTACCGCTCGCTTTTATGTGGATTTAAGTGCACAATCCGATCAGCAGGTGAGTGTGGTATATGCCACCGAATCGGGAACAGCTAAATCGGATGAAGATTTTGAATTGACCTCCGGGACGCTAACCTTTGATCCCGGCCAAAAAGAATTGTCTATCGACGTTCTTATTCCAATTGATAGCCTGCGTCAGCCTAATCAAACGTTTTATGTAAAGCTAAGCAATCCTGAAAATGCTACATTAGAACAAGATAAAGCTACCGGTACGATTATCAATAATGGTACCTATCTGCCAACGAATGAGTCCGGCTATGATACCCCCACAAGTTATGCCGGTTATAAAATGGTATGGCAGGATGAATTTAATGCGTATGAACTAAATGAGAATGACTGGAACTATGAGACCGGCGGTGGCGGATGGGGCAATAATGAGCTGGAAAATTATACGTCGCGATCAGAAAATTCATTTCTTTCGTCTGGTAATTTGATTATCGAGGCTCGAAAAGAGGATTATGGCGGCAATCATTATACTTCTGCCAGAATTACGACTAAGGACAAACAGGAATTTACCTATGGACGAATCGATATCCGTGCCAAGCTGCCGGTGGACACCGGGATGTGGCCGGCCCTGTGGATGCTTGGAAACAATATTTCTGATGTCGGATGGCCGGAATGTGGCGAAACTGATATTATGGAGCTGATTGGTAAAAACCCCAAGCAGGTAATTGGCTCGCTACACTGGAAAAAAGCGGATGGCTCGGTAGCAACCTACAACAATGCCCACAGTTTATCATCAGGAGATTTTTCGGACCAGTTCCATGTTTTTAGCTTGTTTTGGAGTCGCGATTCGTTAAAAATAGCCGTCGATGATATTATCTATATGAAAGCTTCCCGGCAGGATTTAAGCGATGGCACCTATCCTTTTGATAATCCGTTTTTCTTGATATTCAATGTAGCTGTTGGCGGCGATTGGCCCGGTCCCCCGGATGATACTACCTCTTTCCCTCAGCGGATGTTCGTGGATTATGTACGAGTCTTTCAAAAGAATTAGATATGTAAATACAGGACAAATTTCTATGAGGGATAAACTAAAAAGGAAGGTAATTTTTCTGGCCCTTTTGCCGGTGCTGGTAAGTGCCGCTTGTGGCAATAATCCTGCCTCCTCAAGAGAGACGCCCCCGGGCGATGAGCATCAGGATTCGACCTCTACTCCTACAGATCCCTCTGAAACGGATGTTCAGTTCTGGCTTACAAGACCGGATCAGAGCGCTTTGTTTGAGAAGCAAAACGTAAGCCTGCTATTCTCTAATAAAAATAATTACAATCCGACGATTATAGTAGATACAAGCCAGACTTATCAATCGGTTGACGGTTTTGGATTTGCCCTTACGGGTGGAAGTGCAACGCTGATTTATAATTTGTCGTCTTCTAAGCGGGATGAATTGTTACATGAGCTCTTCGCCACCGACAGCACATCAATTGGCGTGAGTTATTTAAGGGTGAGCATTGGGGCCTCCGATTTGAACTCTCGCCTTTACTCATATGATGATCTTGCCGAAGGTCAAACTGATACGACTCTCCAACAATTTGATCTTGAAGCCGATAAATACCAGCTGATTCCCCTGCTCAATGAAATTCTGAATATTAATCCTGATATAAAAATCTTGGGTTCGCCCTGGTCCGCCCCGGTTTGGATGAAAACAAATAACAGCACGATCGGTGGTAGCCTGCGACATCAATACTACGACGAATATGCGCAATATTTTGTGAAGTATCTCAAAGCTATGCAATCGAATGGCATCCACATTGATGCGATTACTCCGCAAAACGAACCACTTTATGGGGGAAATAATCCCAGTATGGTCATGAAGCCCGAAGAACAGGCAGATTTTGTGAAAAATTATTTAGGTCCGGCATTTGAAGATGCGGGATTGGATACCAAAATTATTATTTACGATCATAATGCCGATAATCCGGAATATCCGCTAACAGTGCTTGCAGATTCGTCAGCACGCAAGTATATAGCTGGTTCAGCTTTTCATCTGTATGGTGGTGATATCGGTGCCCTGTCGAAAGTGCATGACGCCTATCCCGATAAAAATGTCTATTTCACCGAGCAATACACAAGCAGTGAAAGCAGCTTTAGCAGTGACCTGGAATGGCACATGAAAAATTTGATTATTGGGGCTATGCGTAATTGGAGCAAAAATGTTCTGGAATGGAACCTGGCTTCGGATCCCAATTATGAGCCGCATACCCCGGGTGGATGTACAACCTGTAAAGGCGCTCTGACAGTTGGTTCGAGTATTAAGCGGAATGTGTCGTATTACATTATCGCTTCGGCCGCAAAATTTGTGCGACCGGGCTCGCAACGCATTGCAAGCAATTTTTCAGCAGAGTTACCAAATGTAGCTTTTAAAACACCGGTTGGCAAAAAGGTACTTATCGTTTTAAATAATACGGATGAGAAACAGCAATTTAATATTACATATGATGGAAAATCAGTAACAACATCATTATCTAAAGGAGCGGCAGGCACCTACGTTTGGTAAATGGGGATGTTATTTTAAATTAATGCTAAAAATCAATACTTGAATACTGATATTGGGTATTCATTAATATAGAAAAGGGACTAAATAATGGAATTGCACATAATTACTTTTGTGAGAAAGTTTCTTGCAGGAAATAAATGGACGTTGTTATGCATATTTTTAATCATGGGATCAGCTAACGCATATTCACAATCTTTGCCCCAATTAGGAAGAGATCCCCTCAAAGATGTTGTGGGGGCAATGACATTAAAAGAGAAGGTTCAATTGGTCGTGGGGACTGGCTGGGGCTCTGGAAAATTGCCCGGTGCTGCCGGACAAACGTTTGCTATTCCGCGTCTGGGTATTCCGTCGATGGTTTTATCGGATGGTCCTGCCGGGGTACGCATCAAGCCCATTCGGGATAAAGACAGCAGCAAAACCTACTATGCGACAGCCTTTCCGGTGGCGCGGCTTTTAGCTTCGACCTGGGATCCATCCATCGTGGGAAATGTAGGCAAAGCTTATGGTGAGGAAGCCCACGAATATGGCGTAGATGTTGCCTTAACCCCGGCACTGAATATCCACCGAAATCCATTGAATGGGCGTAACTTTGAATATTATTCTGAGGATCCCTTGATCGCCGGAGAGATGGCTGCGGCCATGGTCAAAGGCATTCAGTCACAGGGTGTAGGCACATCCATCAAGCACTTTGTGGCAAATAATCAGGAATCTAACCGCCATAACGTCAATACGATTGTAAGCGAGCGGGCGCTGCGCGAAATCTACCTGAAAGGATTTGAGATTGCCGTGAAACAGTCTCAGCCGTGGACCGTGATGTCATCCTATAACAAAGTAAATGGCACTTATACTTCTCAGCGTTATGACCTGCTTACAACGGTTTTACGTGATGAATGGGGCTTTGATGGATTTGTGATGACCGATTGGACCGGGGGTGATGATCCGGTTGCCCAGATGAAGGCCGGCAATGATTTGATTGAGCCTGGAAATAAGAAAAAGATAAAGACTATTATAGATGCTGTGCATTCGGGCAAGTTGGAGGAATCTGTGCTGGATCAAAATGCGTCTCGCATCATGAATATCATACTTAAATCTCCGTCTTTCAAAAAGTATAATTATTCCAATAACCCGGATTTGCAAGTTCACGCCAAGATCGCGCGTCAGGCAGGAGCGCAGGGAATGGTACTGTTAAAAAACGAGAATGCTCTGCCTCTTAAGAAATCGGACACTATTGTTGCTTTTGGCAATGCCTCCTATGACATCATTATTGGAGGTACGGGTAGCGGGGAAGTCAATCAGGCTTACAAAGTACAGCTTGATCAGGGACTAACGGACGCTGGCTATAACGTAGATCAATATTTCAAGAAAGATTATTTGCAATATCTCAATGAGGCTAAGGCCGAGCAGTCGAATTCCATCACAGAAATGCCGGTAAGTGCTGCTCAGGCCCGGGAAGAGGCAGAAAACAATGATGTGGCTATTATTACGATTGGCCGTAATGCCGGAGAAGGATCTGATCGGGAGCAAGGTGACTTTTACTTGAATGATAATGAAAAATCGTTGATCAAAAACGTATCCCAGGCTTTCCATGCCCAAGATAAAAAGGTGATTGTCGTGCTGAACATAGCGGGCATTGTGGATGTTGCCAGCTGGAGGGACGAAGTCGATGGAATCCTGCTGGCCTGGCAACCGGGACAGGAAGCCGGACACGCCATTGCCGATGTACTCAGTGGTAAGGTCGATCCCTCGGGCCGGCTTGCAACAACAATCCCAGTCAAATACTTCGATGTCCCGTCTTCGGAGCATTTCCCGGGCACGCCAGAAAAGAAACCGGAGCAGGTCATATATAAAGAAGGCATCTACAACGGCTATCGCTATTACGATACTTTCGACGTACAACCTGCCTATGAATTCGGATATGGCCTGTCATATACTAATTTTTCATTTGATGATATGAAGCTTAGCTCTACCAGTTTTGACGGCAAGTTGTCCGTGACGACCCGGATTACGAATAATGGAGAGGTTGCCGGCAAAGAAGTCGTTCAGTTGTATTTAAATGCACCATCCAACACATTAGACAAGCCAACCCAGGAATTAAAGGGTTTTGCCAAGACGAAGCTTTTGGAGCCTGGCGATTCACAGACGGTTACATTCGAGCTTATGCCCAAGGATTTGGCCTCGTTCAATCCCAAGACAGTAAATTGGGAGGCAGAGGCCGGAACTTACACGATAAAGATTGGTGCTTCCTCTCGGGATATCCGTCAGACCAAGACATTTAAGCTGGACAAAATGTTGACCGTAGAGAAGGATCATGACGTGCTGCACCCTAATCAGGCGATTGATGAGATGAAGCCGGAAACAAAATAAATGGAAGGTGGAATCAGATGTTCAGAATTATTAATGTCATCCTGATGCTATGAAATCTTTTCTAAGCTTTTTGTTGCTTGTTGGCTTATGCATTCCAACAGCTGTTGCCCAGCAAACGAATGAACAGAAAGCTCCGCGGGTGCAGACGGCCAACGGCGTGGTTCAGGGCATAAATGATTCGGGTGTACTTATGTTTAAAGGGATACCTTTTGCCCAACCACCCACAGGAGATCTGAGATGGAAGGCTCCTCGGCCGGTTAAGGATTGGGATGGTGTGCTCAACGCTGACCATTTTGGTCCGCGGTGCATGCAGCGACACGTTTTCGGAGATATGGTTTTCCGCTCCGATGGGATGAGCGAAGATTGCTTGTATCTGAATATCTGGATGCCTGCTAATTCGGGGGATCAAAAACTGCCCGTGCTGGTCTATTTTTACGGCGGTGGATTTATTGCCGGGGATGGCTCCGAGCCACGGTATGACGGCGAAAGCATGGCTCGAAACAAAGGGATTATTGCGATAACAGTAAACTACCGTCTGGGCGTATTTGGGTTTTTATCCCATCCCCAGCTGACCAAAGAATCTCCGCACCATGCTTCCGGCGATTATGGATTACTGGATCAGGTTCAGGCCCTGCGCTGGATTAAGAAAAATATTTCTGCTTTCGGGGGTGATCCCGATAAGATTACCATCGCCGGGGAATCGGCGGGCTCGATATCGGTAAGCGCATTGATGGCATCGCCGCTGTCACGCGATATGTTTCGCGGTGCAATTGGCGAAAGTGGATCTATCCTGGGCGCGCTGTCGGCCGTGCCGCAATCACAGGGGGAGCAAGTTGGCACGCAATTTCAGCAAATGGTCGGCGCAAAATCGTTGGCCGACATGAGGGAGATGCCTGCTAAAGAGATTTTGAAAGCAACCGCACAGCAGAATCCCCCCCGCTTTCCAATCACCATCGATGGATACTTATTCCCTAAATCGCCCTTTAAGATTTATGAGGCTGGGGAACAGTCACAGGTCCCACTGCTGGTGGGATGGAATTCCCAGGAAATGGATTATCATTTTCTGATGGGCTCAGCAGAGCCGACGCCCGCCAATTTTGACAGCGTGGTGCACAAGCTGTATGGGAAGCATGCGGATCAGATTCTGAAATATTATCCGGTTTCAACTAAGGAGCAGATCCAAAAATCCGCAACGGCTCTGGCCAGCGACCGGTTTATCGCATTCAGCACGTGGAAATGGAGTTATATGCAAAGCAAGACCGGTGGCAATAATCCCGTGTATCGATATTATTACAGTCATCCGCGTCCGGCCCCGAAAAACAGCGATCAGCCGGCTCCGGAGGGGGCTGTGCATTCGTCGGAAATTGAATATGTCATGGGAAATCTGCCAACGAATAAGGTTTATGACTGGTCGCTTGATGATTATAAGGTCTCGCACATCATGCAGGACTATTTTTCGAATTTTGTGAAGACGGGGGGTCCTAATGGAATGGGGCTGCCCACCTGGAAACCGCTAAGTGACGGAGAAATGCCACAAGTAATACATATTGACGTGAATACCCGGCTGGAGTCTTTCACGCACCGCGACCGGTACTTGTTTTTGGATAAAATTTCGAAGTGAGATTTTGAATCTAGGTGATATTGATCAGTAGGGAACACCCCTCCCGCTTCGCGGTTCTCCCCTCAAGGGGAGATTTGCTATTGGAGTCTTTTGATACGTTTTCTGTCCTTTTCCCGAAAGCTTGTGAGAAAGAAATCTCAACTAAAAAATAGTAACCGAATATCCAATATGCTTGCTTCCAAAATCCCTAAAACCATTGTGCTTTTTGGATTAATCTTCGGCTTTTTCGCTGTGAAAGAGCTAAAAGCCCAATCTTATCCGTTTAAAGAGAAGAAGTCAATTTATAAAGACGGCTGGATCGATCTGAACAAAAATGGACATATAGATCCTTACGAAAATCCCAAGCTGTCAATCGATCAACGGGTTGATGATTTGGTCGGGCATATGACCATGCAAGAAAAAACGGCGCAGATGGTTACCATTTATGGATACGGAGCGGTGCTTAAAGATGAGCAGCCTACTAAAAAATGGTTGCAACAACCATGGAAAGACGGGATGGGAAATATGGATGAGCAGTTGAACGGGCGAAAAGAGTCTGATTTGCTGTGGCCTCCCGCCAGGCACAACAAATCTATGAATAATATCCAGCGCTTTTTTATTGAGCAGACGCGGCTGGGTATTCCTGTTGATTTTACCAACGAGGGCATCCACGGGCTTAAGGCCCGAAAGGCTACAAGTTTTCCTGTTGAAATCGGGATGGGAAGTACGTGGGATCCGTCTCTGGAAAACCAGATTGCTCATGTCGAAGGCAAGGAGGCTAAGGCGTTGGGTTACACCAACATTTATTCTCCGGTGCTGGGACTTTCGCGTGATCCTCGCTGGGGACGTACGGTCGAGACGTTTGGCGAAGATCCGTATTTGGTATCCAAAATGGGTGTAGAAATGGTAAACGGCCTGCAGGACGAAGGAGTAGCCTCTACCCTCAAACATTTTGGCATTTACAGCGTGCCCAAAGGCGGTCGCGATGGTTGGGCGCGTACCGATCCGCATGTAACGCTCCGCGAAGCCTATACTCTTTATCTGCAGCCATTTGAAGCAGCCGTGAAAGCCGGGGCAATGGGCGTGATGAGCTCGTATAACGATTACAACGGTATCCCGGTAACCGGCAGTTATCATTTCTTGACACAAATTTTACGTCAGCAGTGGGGCTTTGACGGTTATGTCGTCACCGACAGCGGGGCGTTGAAGTTTATCCATTCCAAGCATCATGTAGCACCGGAATTTTCCGGCGCTGTCTGGCAGGCTGTTGAAGCTGGGGTAAATGTTCGCACGGATTTCCAGCGACCTGAAGTATATCTGAAGCCACTAAGAAAGCTGGTCAAAAATGGAGAAATCCCGATGAGCACTATCGACCAGCGAGTCCGCGAAATCCTTAAAGTGAAATTTCAGCTGGGGATTTTCGATCATCCATACATTAATGAGGAGTCCGCTGCTGATTTAGTTCATACGGATCAATCGCAAGCCCTTTCCCTGAAGGCCGCCCGTGAATCCTTGATTCTACTCAAAAATAAAAACAAGACGCTGCCACTCGAAAAAGATAATATTCACTCCATTTTAGTGGTCGGCGCCAACGCTACCGAAGCCGATGGGACGATGGGTAGTTATGGACCTTCGGGATTGAAACCGACCTCAGTTTTGGATGGGATCAAAAATTCGGTCTCCTCATCAACAAAAGTCAGCTATGTAAAAGGTCCGAAGATCAGGGATGAGGATTGGCCCGAGAGCGACATTATGCCGACTGAGCCAAACAAGAAAGAACAACAAGTAATTGATGAAGCGGTGCAAAAAGCAAAACAGTCGGATGTAGCGATTGTAGTCGTCGGTGAAAATCTTAAAACGGTGGGCGAAAGCCGATCCCGAGTGAGCCTGAATTTGCCGGGACATCAACTGGCGATGGTGCAGGCCATCCAACAAACCGGTACCCCCATGGTAGTTGTATTGATGAACGGACGTCCCCTGTCGATCAACTGGATCAATGATCACGTGCCTGCCATTATTGAAGCCTGGTTCCCGGGCGAAAAGCAGGGCGATGCTATTGCAGACGCTTTGTTTGGGGATTACAATCCCGGCGGAAAACTTCCTATTACCGTGCCCAAGACGGTGGGACAAGTCCCAATCAACTTTCCCTATATGCCGTCCAGTCAAGCAGAATCTGATGCGAAGCCTTGGCGGGCTCGGGTTCGCGGTCCGCTGTATCCGTTCGGATATGGACTCAGCTACACGAATTTCGAATACAGTAATTTGCAAATATCGCCGGATTCACTAGCTACGGGCGGATCCCTAAAGGTGTCAGTGAATGTGAAAAATACCGGATCTTATAAAGGCGATGAGGTGGTGCAGTTATATCTGAATGAAGAATATACACCGGTGGTAACGCCCGAAAAAGTACTGCGGAGCTTTAAACGGGTGACAATCGCGCCGGGACAATCAAAACAAATTTCGTTTGAATTGACCCCCAAAGATTTGGCGCTCCTGAATAAGAATTTACACTGGCAAGTGGTTCCCGGAACGTTTGATGTGATGATTGGAAGTTCTTCGGAGGATATCCGTCAGAAAGGGACATTCAAGGTTACGGGAAAGTCGGTTAATAAGGCATATGATTTTTAGATTCTTACTTGTATTTGAGAGTGAGTTCAATGGGACGCTGAGCGTCGGAGGATATTATTCAGCCGTGGACCGACTGAATATAGATTTGAAATTTAGTCTTAATGTTCTGCCTTGAGGCGAAATTCGAAACCCCCTCGCGATCTCATATCTAGTTCAAGTTTGTAACTTGGACTATAAAAGGCACAAGTTACAAACTTACGCCAGTTCCTTTGTTGTGAGAGGGTTGTACCCTCGAACCAGAAGGTTCGGGAGTTTAACTCCCTCACAACAGCAGGTAAATGGCTAAATTTTTTTACACTACATTTAAACCATAAATACATCATGAAATATATTTTCCCAATTTTTTGCCTGGTCTTAACGGTATTATTTCTCCAGCCGGATAGTATTCGGGCGCAATCAACTTCGTCCCAATCCCCAAATTTCGTAACAGTGCAGGGGGATCGCTTGGTGAAGCCTAATGGAGACAAACTTTTTTTGAAAGGAATCGGACTTGGTAATTGGCTGCTGCCGGAAGGCTACATGTGGAAGTTCGGCAAGACAAATTCGCCCCGGAAGATCAATGAGGTTATCTCCGAGCTTATTGGTCCCGCCGCGGCGCGCGACTTCTGGAAGAAATACCGCGATAATTACATTACCAGAAAAGACATTGCCTATATCAAGAAAATCGGTATGAATTCCGTGCGAATTCCTATCGATTACCGGGTCTTAACTCCCGAACGACATCCCAATGTATGGCTGGAATCCGGGTTTGAGCATTTGGATGAGATCATCAAATGGTGCCGGCAGCAGGGGGTTTACGTGATCCTGGATATGCATGCCGCACCCGGTGGACAAACGGGCGAAAATATCGATAATGGTTGGGGATATCCGTATTTGTTCAAAAGTTCCGAAAGTCAGCAACGCACTGTTGAAATCTGGGAGAAGTTGGCCAAGCGATACAAAGATGATCCTACAGTTTTGGGATACGATCTGCTGAACGAGCCCATCCCTACATTTGAGAGATACGATAAATTGAATAAATATTTGGTGCCGCTTTACAAGCGCATCACCAAGGCTATCCGTAAGATCGATTCCAACCATGTTATTATCATAGAAGGGGCTCAATGGGCGACGAATTTTAAGATTTTTAGTCAGCCATTCGATGACAATTTGATGTATTCATTTCATAAATATTGGATGCCGCCCAAGCAGGAGCAAATCCAGGAGTACGTAGATTTCCGGGACAAATATAATGTGCCGGTGTGGCTGGGAGAGTCCGGCGAAAATGACAATGCGTGGGTTGCGAATTTCCGACAACTGCTCGAAAAAAATGATATCGGCTGGTCGTTTTGGCCCTATAAAAAACTGGGGGCCAGCAGTTGTATCGTCACCGTCAAACCGCCAGAAGGCTGGGATAAAATTGTTGATTTTGCCCACCAGTGGGGATCCGATTTTAAGACCTTGCGTAAGCACCGCCCATCTCTGAAAGAAAGTCGAGAGATTCTGA
>Ga0102959_1000207_pt1 | contig 18941 bp, 20 predicted proteins | sample SalPonF2_B_D2_MG_FD_84520 | JGI IMG/M metagenome (GOLD analysis project Ga0102959, IMG submission 84520) | Salt pond soil microbial communities from South San Francisco under conditions of wetland restoration - Salt Pond MetaG SF2_B_D2_MG ...
CACTCGAAGATGCTCGGCACGGTCGACGTGCGCACCTCCGAGGAGTACCAGTCCTGGCTCGACCAGCAGCGCGGCGGCAACGCGACGGCGGGCGGGAACGCGACCGCCAACGCCTCCGCCTGAGCGGTCTCCCCCTTTCGGATCCATCACTGCCTTCTCTCGGATAGTTCGTGCGATTCGCCCATCAAAAATTGAACATTTGACATTCCAACTATTCTCCCTGACCAGATGAAAACTGCTAAAACTTGAGAATATTTCAATTACTGTTCCTCATAAACTGTTGGAGATATTGAATAATCTGGGATATCAAGGTGAGTGAAATTAAGTTTGTAATACTCTCCTTTGAACTTCACATAGTGGTCACTGAAGTCAAAAATCCAATCGGCTTCTGACGTAAGTCCACCGTTCTTCAGTGCTTCAAGAAACTTGGTCTGCCCCTTGGATACCACTCCTCTGAAGGCAAGGATGCCGCTCTCCGGTTTTGCATCCAGGCTCAGTTGTGGGACAATTCGATTTTTATGCAATTCTCGATAGTGGTAATTTATGGTGTATATCTGATTCTTATACCGCACATAGAGGTTATTTCTCAGTTCTGACGGAATAGCATAGCGGGAGGAATATTTACCTTTTTCTAACCCAATATCAAACACTTCTTTCCCTTTGGTTGTGAGTGCTCGATATTTTATTGTATTGTCTTTAGAGGGTTTCAGCCGATTATGTTTGGCTGTTACACTGCTGGATGTGATTAAACCCCCATTGCAGCTATCCCGAACATCTGGAGAAGTCGTCGTCGGTTAATTTTGCTTTTCATGATTTCATGCTGACTGGTCAGTCAGGTAGCTCCCACCACAGGCGTATTCCAGATCCCAGTACTTGTTCCCAACGTTGGGTGGATTGTAGTGCCCACATTGATTCGTGGTATCGAACATTGTCTGACAGGGACTTCGATGGTAGTACCCGTCGAGGTCTTGTACGTATGTCCCGATTGCTTTGCTGCCAGTTGGTGCGTCGAGCGCATGGCTGAGCTCGTGAAGTTCATTATAGACATCATGGTAATGCTCGCTTGCACCTCTCAGGTCGATTGATGCAGAACCGGAGAGATCTTGCCCCCCAACAAGAGTCATACATCCGTCGGTCGTTGTGGATGGATTTAGTCCACTACTGAATGTGGCTCCACCCTTATCCTCCATAACGAGCACGCTAGAATCTTCCGCATAAGCGTTGTTATTGTCTAAATAACTATCCCAAAATTGCGAATTTTGGCTATCATAGAGATCGGTCGGATTTGGTGCACTTGGGTTTGTTGATGTAACCGTCTTAACGTCATGCGTAATGTTTTCAGCGTTCAATGCTTGTCGAATTTGATCCCGGAGATTTGCTAGGCAGGACTCCCAATCGCTATGGGAGGAGGCCCACGTTTGCTCTCCCCAGAGGCGAACTACTACTGTCATGGCTTTGCCGATTTAACGGCAACAAATTTTAATCTCTCACCCAATTAAAATTTTTCCAATAACTAATTTTATTTTCTACAATCAACTCGCACTCTATATAGAACTCAGACATGTCTCCACAGATATTTTATACATCTATGGGAAATAAACTAATGGTTAAATATTAAATATATTACAATCCCCGAGTTTTTGATTCTTACATCATTCGTCCACGGCTATCTATCCGGAATACATCTGGCTAAGATTATAACCATCTATAATTAACATATTATTTGCGCCATAAAACATATAGTTGTTTGGCACTTTGCCGTGAATTATGCGATACAATCGCCTGCTGGTTCTCCTCACTGTCAGTGCTGTTGTTCTCGCGGGATGCACTAGCACGCCGGGTACGCCTTCGACCAACGGTGGAACCAGCACAACGACGGTAGCGACTTATAGATCGTCACAAACCACGACGACCGAGAGACCGAAGCAGGGAGATAACCTCCTCTCCGTTAGCAAGGTCAACGAATCAACTGCGATGGAAGTCAACGAAAATCAACGCGCGAACTACTCCGCACTAAACCAGAGCCAACAGGAAGTCTTCCGTCAAGCCCTGAATTGCTCGTGTAACGTCAAACAAGAGGTCTTCAAATTCAACGACAAGGATCGGGTGCTATACGTGCAATACGACGAGCAATGGTACTACCTCCGCGTGACAATAGTCTGAATTAGATGCTGCTCATTCGGCATACTGCTTTGTTTTTCTAGAACCCTCATCAATCTTATATCCATCTCGGACTCTCTGGACGGTGCTCTTTTCATAATAACGACCAATTTGTGGACGAACGGGGACCCGAAAACAAGTCCGCTCGTCAGAACTGGACGTGGACGCTCGCGCCGACGTAGATGACGACGACGAGGAAGATCCAGACGGCGTCCACGAAGTGCCAGTACATCGAGACGGTGCTGACGGAGGTGTGGCGCTCCGCGGAGTACTGCCCGGAGAGCGTGCGCACCAGGAGGATGGAAAGCAGGATGGCGCCCATCGTCACGTGCAGGCCGTGGAGGCCGGTCAGGCCGAAGAAGGCGCTCCCGAAGATGCCCGAGGTGAGGCTGAAGCCCTCGTTGACGATGAAGTGGTAGTACTCGTAGACCTGGCCGGAGAGGAACAGCACGCCGAGCAGGAGCGTGAGCCCGAGCCAGCGGGTGAACGAGGCGTGGTTCCCCTTGCGGAGCTGGACGTGCCCCCAGTGGAGCGTCACACTGCTGGCCACCAGCAGGGCCGTGTTGACGAGGATGAGCGAGCTCAGCAGGTCGGGGAGCTCCGGGCCGACCGGCGGCCACGCGCCGGTCCGGATGAAGAAGTAGTAGATGAAGCCCGCGCCGAACGTCGCGAACTCGGTCCCGAGGAACAGTATCATGCCCCACCGGAGCTTGTTGGTGCCGGCCGTCTCGCGACTCCAGAAGTGCGAGACGAACGCGTGGTAGACCCAGCCGTACAGTCCCGCGAGGAACACGAACGCGGCGGCGACGAACACGGCCGGCCCGATGACGGGCGAGACGATGGGGTTGTCGCCGTGGCCGATGACGAACAGCGCTGCGCCGAGGTAGAGCCCCGTCGCGCCGACGGCCGTGATGAACGGCCACCAGCTCGCCTCGCCGAATCCCCGCGGCCAGTCCTCGACCGCCGGCAGGTGGTGGCCGTGGTCTTCTCCGGATTCTTCTTCCGCTACACTCATACGTGAGTCGGTTGCGCTTCGACTACCAAAAATCCTCCCAACTGCGTCCGCCGGCTTCCGCAAGCTACTCGTTCCGTCGTTTCCTAGCCCGGACGATGGACTCGCGCCGTCTCCGTGCGCTCCGGCGACTCGCGCTCCTCGCCGGAGCGCTCGTCCTCTCGACCGGCGTCGCCCTCGCCCACGGCGGGAGCCTGCGCGGGGCCGCTCCCGAGCGACTCGCCGTTCCGACGTGGCTGTTCCTGCTCACGGGCGGCGGCGCCGTCGGCGCGTCGTTCCTGCTCGCGAGCGTCGTCACCGAGCGGGGGTTCGTCGGCGCCGTCCACGAGTGGCACGCGACCCTGCCCGCGCCCCGGCGTGCGCTGGCGTGGGGTGGAGGACTGCTCGGCCTCACGACGCTCGCGCTCGTCGTCGTCGCCGGCCTCGCGGGGCCGACGGAGCCGCTCCGGAACGCCGCCATCCTCGTGGTCTGGGTGGGCTGGTGGGCCGGTTTCACGATGTCGGCGTACCTCGTCGGCGACGCCTGGCCCGCGCTCGACCCGTGGCGGCGACTCGCCGCGGTGCTTCCCACTGGTTCGGGTGAACTCCCCGCGCGCGTGGGTTCGTGGCCGAGCGTCGCCGCGCTCCTCCTCCTGGTCTGGATCGAGGTCGTGAGCCCGGTCGGCCGCGACCCCCAGCTGCTGGCGCTCGGCGTCGTCGGCTACACGCTCGTGACGCTGGTCGGGGTCGCGGTCGTCGGCGACGATTGGTTCGACCGGGTGGACCCGCTCGCGCGGGTGTTCCGCACCTACGGCCGGGTCGCGCCGGTCCAGCGCACCGACGACGGGCTCCGACTCTGCGTCCCGGGGGCGGCGCTGACCTCGCCGGTCCTCGACGGCTGGGACGAGGTCGCGTTCGTCGTCGCCCTGCTCTGGGGGACGACCTTCGACGGGTTCGTCACCACGCCGACCTGGGCCGACGCGGCGGCCCCCCTCGTCACCGCCGGCGTCCCGCCGCACCTGCTCTACGCGCTCGTCCTGCTCGCCGGGTTCGGCCTGTTCCTCGGCGTCTTCCGCCTGGCGGTCCGCGTCTCCCGGCGCACCGCGCCGACGTACCTGGCCGAGCGCGAACTGGCCGAGCGGTTCGCGCTCTCGCTGGTCCCCATCGCGGCCGGCTACCACCTCGCCCACTACCTCGGGTACTTCCTCGCGCTCTCGCCCGCGCTCGCGTCGACGCTCGCCGCGCCCCTCGCGCCGCCGACCCCGACGGTACTCGCGGTTCCCGGGTGGGTCGGTGCGCTCCCCATCGCGTTCGTCCTGGGGGGCCACCTCCTCGCCATCTGGGTGGCCCACTCTATCGCCTACGCCGCGCTGCCCGGCCGGCTGCAGGCCGTGCGGAGCCAGTACTCGCTGACCCTCGTCATGGTGTTCTACACGATGACGAGCCTCTGGGTCGTCACCCGACCGGACCTGACCCCACCGTACCTATGAGAACGACAGTCCCACCCGACGAGACCGCAGCCGTCTGCCCCGAGTGTGGGCGCCCGCTCCCGGACGACCGACTCCGGACGCTGCACCGGGGCATCGAGCACTTCGAGACGCTCGCCGAACCCGAGCGCGAGGCGTTCCTCGCGGCCTACCGGGACGAGACCGACGAGATACGGCTGTTCCGGCTGAAGGCCCTCGGCACGCTCATCCTGCTGTACTTCGGCTTCCTCTTTGCCTACTCCATCTTCGGCTGACCGGCCGGCTCGCGTTGGCTGTCCCGGCGGTTCGCCCCGGCTGTCCGGACCGTTCGTTTCGGCCGTCTGTCGTGCCTGTCGGAGCTCTCCAGTCGTACCCGTTGGTGTCCCCTGTCGTCCGCCGACCATCCACGTCGGGTGTCCTCCGTCGGTCGCCGACCGTACTCGTCGGGCGTCTCCCGCCTGCTGTCAACCGTACTCGTCGGGCTTCTCCCGCCGGCCGCTCGGGGCTCGCGTCTGCCACGTACATAGACTTACATTGACTTACAAATGATGACAACCGCCAGCGGGGCCGGGCTCGGCACCCAAGTCCACGCCCACCCGTTCGGGGGGTGGAATCCACCCGACCGGCCGATCCGCGTCGTCCCGTCCGAGAACGCTTTTGCTCGTGGCGGTCGTCTCGGCGTGGTATGCGCGGGGCCGTGGCGCTGGCGCTGGTGCTTCTCGTCTCGCTCGCCGGGTGTAGTAGCCCGTTCACCGATGACACACCCACCCCGTCCCCGTCCGTGGACGAAACGGCGACCCCGGACGCGGCGGCTTCGCCCGCGTCGACGCCGGTCGGGACCGGGACCACGGGCGATGCCGCGTCGACTGCCAGCGAATCGACCGCTGGCGAAGCGGCGACGACACCACCACCGCTACCCGTGGCCGGTGGCGCGGACCGGAACGCGACGGCCGGCCCGCCGCCCGACCCCGCCCACGACGTCGTCGGCTGGGAGAACGGCTACTGGTACGACGAGTCCATCGACGTCGACCCGCGCGACGGGCTCTCGGAGGCGGAGCGCCGGGCGTACGTCAACCGGACGATGGCGCGCGTCGAGTTCCTCCGGGGACTGGAGTTCCGCACGCGCGTCTCCCTGTCTATCGTCTCGCGGTCGTCGTACCGACAGGAGGTGCTGGGCGAGGGGACCAGCCACGAGAACGCGACCGGTTCGCACGCGCGCTGGACCAACCAGCTCTGGGAGGCGCTGTTCGTCGTCGGCGAGGGGACCGACGCCACCGTCGAGCTCCGCAAGCTCTACGCCGCGGGCGTGCAGGGCTTCTACGCTCCGGGGTCGGTCGAGGTCGTCATCGTCTCGCCCGGCGAGCGCGGCGTGGTGGACAACGGCACCCTCGCCCACGAGCTCGTCCACGTCCTACAGGACCAGCACTTCGACCTCTCGCGAGTGCCGCTCCGGGGCGTCGGCCACGACGGCGAGCTCGCGGCGAGCGGGCTGGTCGAGGGCGACGCGGCGTACGTCGAGCAGCGCTACGTCAACCGGTGCGGCCGGGCGTGGGACTGCGTCCCCACCCCGCCGACGACCGGCTTCGGCGGGGCGGCCGGGAGGGCCAGCCTCGGGATGGTCATGACCGTCCTCCAGCCCTACTCCGACGGCCCGGCGTACGTCGACAGTCTCTACCGACGGGGCGGCTGGGCCGCCGTGAACGCGCGCTTCGACGACCCACCCGGGGCGACCGAGGCGGTCATCCACCCCGACCGGAGCGACACGATAACCGGCGTCCACGTCCCCGACACCGCGCGGGACGGCTGGACGCGGTTCGACGAGGGCGTCGACGGGGCCGAAACCGTCGGCGAGGCGTCCATCTTCGTGCTGTTCTGGTGGCAGGCGACCCACTACCGCATCGACGACGGGGTGGCGGTCGGCGCCCTCTTCGACACCGACGCCCCCTTCGACCAGTACAACTACGACGCGACCCCGTCGGCCGGCTGGGCGGGTGACGCGCTCGTCCCGTACCGCCGCGGCGACGAGTTCGGCTACGTCTGGACGACCGCCTGGGACACCGCGCGGGACGCCGGCGAGTTCCGCGACGCCTACCTCGCCGTCCTCCGCGGTCACGGCGCGGTGGCGCGCGGGCCGAACGCCTGGGTCGTCCCCGACGGCGACTTCGCTGACGCCTTCCGGGTCGTGCGCCACGGCCGCCGCGTGACCGTCGTGAACGCCCCGACCGCGGCCGAACTCGACGAGGTGCACCCGACGAGCGTATCGATTAGGACGCGACCGGGGAACGAGACGTCGTAGCGGATGGTGAAGGTGACGTCGGCCCTGAATCTGCCGGTTCGGCCGGTCGTCGCGTCGATCTCGGTGACGAGTTGATTACGTCGACTGTCGAATGCATAGTTATGTATCGTCGAACCCAGGACCGGATAGTATGCGCTGTCCCATCTGCGGCGGGGTCCTCGTCCGCGTCCACGGCTACGCTCAGTGCGTCGACTGCAGCTACGTCGAGTCGGCGTCGGCTGGAGAGAGCCGACGCCGTCGGACGTAGGGGACCGACGCCCGGCCAGGCGACTGTTATCCGGCGGGCGACGGTTCGGGAGACAGCCGCCCGTCCGGGCGACCGTCGTCTGGTGCGCCACCGGCCAGGAGACCGACGATCGACGGCCGACTGCCACCCGCGCGGGAGACCGACGCCTTTCTAACGCCCGGGTGCCAACGCCCGGTATGGACGAGCAACCTGGGCTGAGCGACCAGTACCGGCGGGCGAGCCCCTGGCCGCTGTTCGTCGCGCTCGGCATCGTGTTCTCGGAGGTCGGCGTGTTCCTCGGCATCACGGCTCTCGCCGTCGGCGGTATCCTGCTTCTGGCCGGGAGCGTCGTCGGCATCCTGCGCGAGTCGGCGTACACGGAGACGCTCTGGCGGCCGGCGCTGGGGGTCGGCGCGCTCTTCTTCGTCGTGGGGCTCCTCGTCAGGACGCTGACCGGGGCCACGACCCGCGGGGCCAACATCGCCATCGCGGGTGGTCTCGTGCTGCTGGCGGGCCTCGCGCTCGCGATCTTCGAGACCGGCCGCCTCTGACGGACGAATCCTCAACCTATTTGCCCCCTCGGTCGTAACCTCTCGTCCAATGGCAGAGCACTCCGTCTTCAACCGCGAGACCCTGCTGGACACGCTCGTGAACGTCGTACCGCTGGGAATCCTGGCCTTCTTCTTCCTCGTGTTCCTGCTGGTCAACCCGTGGACCGGGGGCCCGCGACTCCAGGGTGTCCTGCAGATCCTGCTCGTCCTCGTCCCGTTTGTCCTCCTCGCGCTCCTCACCTACGAGACCGCAAAGCGCATCTGAGCGGCTGGTCTCGACCGACGCAGTCCCGGCTCGAATCGGACCCGGCTGTGCGCCACGAGCGCACGTCCGGGTGAGCGTTAACCGACCCGAGGCCGATTTTCCGGTATGCAGCTCTCGCGGCGGCGCGTCCTGCTCGGGACGGCCGCGCTCGCCGGCTGTCTCGGACGACCCGAGTCGAGCGCCGGCGGCGCAGCCGTCGACGGTACATCCTCGCGGGCCGCCACGGGAACCTCCGGGGCGACGACCAGCCCCAGGGCGGCCGACGGGCCGCCGCTCTCCGGGACCGGCCTGCCGGTCGAGTGGGAACTCGAGACGCTCCGCGAGGCTGTCGTCGCCGGGGGGCCGCCCAAGGACGGCATCCCGTCGATAGACGACCCGCAGTTCTCGTCGGCGGCCGCGGCCGACGACCGCCTCGCCCCCGACGACGTCGTCTTCGGGCTGGTGCGCGGGGACGACGTCCGGGCCTACCCGCAGTACGTCATGGTCTGGCACGAGATCTGCAACGACGTCGTCGGCGGCGACCGCGTGAGCGTCACCTACTGCCCGCTGACGGGGACGGCGATGGGCTTCGAGCGCGGGGCAACCACGTTCGGGGTCTCCGGATCGCTGGTCAACAACAACCTGATCATGTACGACCGGGCGAGCGACAGCCGCTGGCCCCAGGTGCTCGCGACGGCCATCGAGGGGCCGTTCGCCGGCCGGTCGCTCCGCGAGTTCCGGCTGGACTGGACGACCTGGGAGCGCTGGCGGACGGCCCACCCCGAGACGCGGGTCCTCACGGAGTCGACGGGCTACGTCCGCGACTACGGTCGAGACCCCTACGGCTCTTACAACCCGCCCGGCGGCTACTACACGAGCGAGTTCACGCTCTTCGAGCGCCTCTATCGCGACGACCGGCGGCCGACGAAAGCGGTCGTCCTCTGCAGCCGGACCCCGGACGGTCGCGTCGCGTTCGCGCTCGACGCACTCCGCTCGGAGGCGGTCGGCGGCGGCGAGGTGGGGGAGACGCCGTACGTGGCGGTCTACGATGCGGCCCTCGACACCGGGTACGTCTACCGGAACCCCGAAGGTGTCGAGTTCGCCCCGGTGGACGGGGCCGTCGAGGGACCGGAGGGTCGGTCCTACCCGACGGCCGCCCTGCCCCTCGACCGGCAGTACGCCTTCGAGGGCATGTGGTTCGCCTGGGCCGGCTTCTACCCGAGCACCGAGGTGTACGGGCGGGTATGAGCGGCGCCCCACTCGTCGCCCGCGTCGGCCGACCGATCGTCCACACCTGGCGGGTGGGGCGAACCGCGGCAAGACGGCGGGACGTCGGGCTGGTGTTCGGGCTGGTAACCCTCGGCTACCTCCTGACGTACCTGGTCGCCGTCGGCGACCTCGCACCCGGCCGGGGCGAGGTCGGCGTGACCGTCGTGGCCGACCCGCTCTCCCGGGCGCTGGAGCGGACGGGCGTGACGACGTTCGAACCGGTCGTGCTCGTCGACCTCGGCGCAGTCAGGTACCTGTTCGCCCCGGGCACGGCCCTCGTCGGCCTCCTGCTCTCGGTGCTCGTCGGCCTGAACCTGGCGTTCACCTACCTGGCCGTGCGACTACCGCGCACGTGCGGGGTGGGGACCGCGTCTGCCGGCGCACTCGCGGCCGTGCCGGCGCTGCTCTCCGGGGCGGCCTGCTGCGGGCCGGTGCTGTTGCTCGTGCTCGGCGTCCAGGCGAGCGGGCTCCTCCTGACGGCGTTCGACGCGCTCGTTCCCCTGGCGGCCGTCCTGCTGGTGGGAGCGCTGCTGTTCGTCGCCCGGCGCGTGGACCCGGCAGCGCTGTCCGCCGCCTGACCTGTCGACGTCGGTCGGTCTCTCGCGCGCTCGGGTATCTGGGTAGCAAGTGTGCAAAACGCATAGCCCCCTCGCGGCTGTACCACGGCCATGGGGAACGAGGAACAGCGCGGGCCGTACTTATACGAGTGCATGATCTGCGGGCACAAGCTCACCGGCGACGTCGAGCCCAAGCAGTGCCCGAACTGTGGCGAGACGATGAAGAACGTTAGCATGCCCAGCGCGAACCCGGGGCTCACCGGCCCGTCGTACTGACCGGACGGGTCTGACACCGAGGATTCATCACGGTTTTCCCCCCGACGGAGACGGAACCTAACCTTTCTTTATCCTGGGGTCCGGACCACAGGGCATGGAGCTCACGCCTGAACTGATACTCACCGTCCTGATGGGGGTGTTCCTGGTGGCGATCGCCATCTGGCTTTCCCGCATCGAGGACTGGCGGTCGTACACGCCGCTGGTCAGCGGGGGCGGCGGCTACGGGGGGGCGACCGGAGTGGTCCACGAGGAGAAGCCGGCGGGTCTCATCCGGTGGCTGACGACCGTCGACCACAAGGACATCGGCATCCTCTATGGCATCTACGCCGTCATCGCGTTCGCCTGGGGTGGCACCGCGGTCATCCTGATGCGGACCGAGTTGCTCACCCCCGAGACGACTCTCCTCCAGCCGAACCTCTACAACGCGCTGATGACCAGCCACGGCATCACGATGCTCTTCCTCTTCGGGACGCCCGTCATCGCCGCGTTCGGCAACTACTTCATCCCGCTGCTGGTCGGAGCCGACGACATGGCGTTCCCGCGCATCAACGCCATCGCGTTCTGGCTGCTGCCGCCCGGCGCGCTGCTCATCTGGGGCGGCTTCCTGCTCGCCCCGCTCGGGATTTCCAACCTGGGTCCCGCCGCGTCCTCCTGGACGATGTACACGCCGCTGAACGAGGCGACCTACATGCCCAACCACGGCGTCGACCTGATGCTCCTCGGCCTGCACCTGACCGGTGTGAGCGCGACGATGGGCGCCATCAACTTCATCACGACCATCTTCACGGAGCGCGGGCCCGACGTCGACTGGGCGAACCTCGACATCTTCTCGTGGACGATGCTCACCCAGTCCGGGCTCATCCTCTTCGCGTTCCCGCTGCTGGGCAGCGCGCTCATCATGCTCCTGCTCGACCGGAACTTCGGGACGACGTTCTTCACGGTGCAGGGCGGCTCGCCCATCCTCTGGCAGCACCTCTTCTGGTTCTTCGGCCACCCCGAGGTGTACATACTGGTGCTCCCGCCGATGGGCATCGTGAGCCTGGTGCTCCCACGCTTCTCGGGGCGGAAGCTCTTCGGCTTCAAGTTCATCGTCTACTCGACGCTGGCCATCGGTGTGCTCTCCTTCGGCGTCTGGGCCCACCACATGTTCGCGACGGGCATCGACCCGCGCCTGCGCGCCAGCTTCATGGCCGTCTCGCTCGCCATCGCCATCCCGAGCGCGGTGAAGGTGTTCAACTGGATCACGACGATGTGGAACGGCAAGCTCCGGCTCACGACGCCGATGCTCTTCTGCATCGGCTTCGTCCAGAACTTCATCATCGGCGGCGTCACGGGCGTCTTCCTGGCCGCGGTTCCGGTGGACCTGATCCTCCACGACACCTACTACGTGGTCGGCCACTTCCACTTCATCGTCTTCGGCGCCATCGGCTTCGCGGCGTTCGCGGCCATCTACTACTGGTTCCCGCTCGTCACGGGGCGGATGTACCAGCGCACGCTCGGCAAGTGGCACTTCTGGCTTTCTATCATCGGCTCGAACGTGACGTTCTTCGCGATGATCCTGCTGGGCTACGACGGGATGCCGCGGCGCTACGCCACCTACCTCCCCCAGTTCGCCGACCTCCACCGCCTCGCCACCCTCGGGGCCTTTATCATGCTGGTCGGCCAGATCATCTTCGTCTGGAACGTCGTCACCTCCTGGCTCGAGGGGCGCAAGATCGATACCGCCGACCCCTGGGACCTGGAGGCCGACGGCCTGCGGACCAAGGAGTGGACGTGGTTCGAGGCCAAGCGCGAGACCGCCATCACCGACGGCGGCGACGAGGCCGGCGACGGCGAGTCCGCGGACTGACCTGTCCTTCTCCCGGCGACGGGGCTGCTCGCGGTGTCTCTCGGAGACGAAACTCGACCGGCGACGACCCGGTGCCCACTCATCGGGCTCGGTGCCCCCTCGACCGACGCCAGCGTGGGTCGCTCGCCGCGCCCCCGCCGACGCTATCCGACAGAAACCGGTGGTCGCCGTCGTCGCCCTACGTCATCACCAGCACGAAGCCGGTCAGGAACATCAGCACCGCGATGGCGACGAGCACGAGTATCAACAGCTCCTTCTCACCCATACCTGGCGTTGGCACGGCAAGCGCAAAAGGCTAATCCTCTGCCGGCCAAGCCCCGGTCGATGAGCGGAACTTCCCGCGGCCGGGCCGTCGTCCTGACTATCTACGTCGTCAGCGTCTCGCTCGCCGGCATCGTCGGATTCATCATCGGTCTCATCCGGCCGGAGGCGCTCCAGCCGGTTCCCCTGCTCGGACTGTTCTGGGTCGACCCGACCCCACTCGGCCTGGCGGTCTACGGCATTGTCAACGTCGGGACCGTGATGGCTGTCGGCATCGGCCTGGTGATGCTCGCCTCGCGCTACGCCGACCCCGCCTGACTCCCGGCTACGCCGGGCACCCGGGGTCGCTCCCACGAGCCCGCCCGCGGGCCCCGCTGCCTACAGCTCCTCGGCGAGCGCTACGAGCGTACTCGCCATCAGGTCGGCCGCCCCGCCGACCCGCGCCGACGGCTCGCGCGAGCGGTTCACCCAGGCCGTCCCCATCCCAGCGGCGGCCGCCCCGGCGACGTCCCATGCGTTCGAGGAGACGAGCCGACAGGCGGCGAGGTCGCGGTCGAGCCGGGCGGCGGCGTTCTCGTAGACCGCCGGCGCCGGCTTGAACGTCTCCACCTCGTGGGCGCTCACGACGGCGTCGAGGATCGGCTCGAAGCCGGCGTTCGCGGCGAGCGTCTCGAGCATCGGCGGGCTCCCGTTCGAGAGGACCGCGAGTTCGTAGCCGGCCTCGTGCAGGTCGGCGAGCGCGTCGAGCGCGTCGTCGAACGGCTCCAGGTGGTTGTACGACGCCAGGATGCGCTCGCGGGTCTCCTCGTCCGGGTCGAGTTCGTAGTAGTCGAGCGCGTAGTCGAGCGCGTCGGCGGTCACGTCCCAGAACGGCCGGTAGCGGCCCATCCCCACGAGCAGGAACGAGTACCGGAGCTGCGTGGCCCGCCAGCGGGCGTCGACGGCGTCCACCAGCCCGTCGGCGGCGTCGAGTTCGTCGGCGAGCGTGGCGGTCACGCTGCTCGTATCGCAGAGCGTGCCGTACATGTCGAAACAGAGCGCCTCGTCCATGGCCGGACCGTCGGGTGGGGCGAGTAAAGCAGTGCGGGTCGCGGCCCGCATCGCCCCGTCCCGGTCGCCGTGGGACTGTCGTCCGTTGCGGTCACCTGTCGCGGTCGTCCGTCCGGACACCTGTCGCGGTCACCCTGTTCCGGTCGTCCGGTACTGTCGCCGCTGAAGTAACAGGTAAGTGGCTGGATGCGCTCGTATCGCGCATGGACCTTCGAAGCGCCACGGTCGAGGACGGCGACGGCATCCGGCGCGTCGCCCGCGCCTCGCTGGCGGCGTCGTACACCCCCGCGCTCGACGACTCGGTCATCGACCACGCCGTGGAGAACTGGTACGACGAGGAGACGCTCGCCGACGTGCTCGCCGACGAGGAGCGGCTGTTGCTCGTCGCCGTCGAGGACGGCGAGGTCGCGGGCTTCTCCCAGAGCACCCTCGCCGGCAAGGAGGACTCGGTCGGCGCCATCCAGTGGCTGCACGTCGCGCCCGCCCGTCGCGGCCACGGCGTCGGGGCCGCGCTCCTCCGCGAGACTGAGGCGGCGCTGCTCGACCGCGGGGCCACGCTCCTCGAGGGACGTGTCCTGGTCGCCAACGAGGCCGGAAACGAGTTCTACGGGAGACACGGCTACGAGCGGGCCGGCGAGCGCGAGCTCGTGATCGGCGAGCAGACGTTCACCGAGAACACATACGCGCGCTCGCCCGAGGGCGCGTCGCCGGCCGACATGGTGGAGGCCTGGACCACCGAGGACGGCCTGGAGGTGTTCGTCGCGTTCGACGAGCGTGAACGCGGCTCGCTCGGCTCGTTCTACCCGGTCTACCGGTCGCCGGACCGCGAGCGCCGCTGGGGGTGGCTCTGTGCGAACTGCGAGTCCTTCGACAACGCGATGGACACGATGGGCCGCATCGAGTGCAACCAGTGCGGGAACCGGCGCCGCCCGGAGCGCTGGGACGCGGCCTACCTGTAGGGGGGCCGGCACACCCGTGAGGGCATCTCGCCCGACCAGTGAAACCGTGGTTTCACTAGTCCAAACAGGCTCTCACCCCCGTTTCCGTTACAGTGAAAGGGCAGACAGGCAAAGCTCCCTGCATGAGCGCGGACAGCCAACAGCGGAAGATCCGGTGCCTGGTCGCCAAGGTGGGGCTGGACGGCCACGACCGCGGCGCGCACGTCATCGCCCGGGCGTTCCGGGACGCCGGCTTCGAGGTCATCTACTCGGGGCTCCACCGGGCGCCGGACGAGATCGTGCAGGCGGCGGTGCAGGAGGACGTCGACGTGCTCGGCATCTCGATCCTCTCGGGCGCACACAACACGCTGATCCCGAAGGTCGTCGAGGGCCTCAAGGAGTACGGCGCGTTCGAGGACACGCTGGTCCTCGTCGGCGGTATCATCCCCGACGACGACAAGGCGACCCTGAGAGAGGCCGGCGTCGCCGAGGTGTTCGGGCCGGGTACCCCGATGGAGGAGACCATCGCGTTCGTCCGTGAGCACGTCCACGAGCGGGACTGACATGACGAGCGCCGAAGCCGATGCCTCGGACCTCGTCGCCGACCTGCTCGCCGGGGACCACCGCGCGCTCGCCCGCGTCATCACCAAGATAGAGAACCGCGAGCCGAGCTACCGCGAGCTGGTCTCGCAGCTCTACCCGCACACCGGCGACGCCGAGGTCGTCGGCGTCACCGGCAGCCCCGGGGCCGGCAAGTCCACGCTCGTAGACAAGCTGGCGAAACACTACCGCGCACGGGGGCTGACCGTCGGCGTCATCGCCGTGGACCCGGCCTCGCCCTTCACCGGCGGTGCCGTCCTCGGCGACCGCATCAGGATGGCCTCGACCGTCGGCGACATGGACGTCTTCTTCCGCTCGATGAGCACCCGGGGGCACCTCGGCGGGCTCTCCACCGCGACCGCGGACGCCGTGAAGGCCCTCGACGCCTTCGGCAAGGACCGCATCATCGTGGAGACGGTCGGGGCCGGGCAGAGCGAGGTCGACGTGGTGAAGGCCGCCGACACCGTGGCCGTGCTCGTCCCGCCGTCGAGCGGCGACGACGTGCAGATGCTCAAAGCCGGCATCCTGGAGATCGCCGACGTGTTCGTCGTGAACAAGGCCGACCTCTCGGGGTCGGACAAGACGGTCCAGGAGCTCCGGCAGATGCTCGAACTCCGGGGCGACGACGGCTCGCGCCACGACGGGGCCGAGCCGTGGTCCCCGCCCATCGTCGAGACCGTGGCCAGGTCCGGCGAGGGCATCGAGGACCTGCTCGAGGTGCTCGCCGACCACCACGAGTACCTCGTGGCCTCCGGGGCGCTCGAGGCGCGCAAACGCGAGCGCACGGCCGAGGAGATCCGCACGCTCCTCCGGGACGACGTGAGCGCGCTGCTCGAGGACGAACTCGAGCGGCTCGGCGGCATCGACGACCTCGTCGACGATATCCTCGAGGAACGGACCACCCCGTACGAGATCGCCGACGAGGTCGTCGGGCCGGTCGCGGACTGCCTCGAGGAACGGCACTGACCGACCGTCGTCCTCCCATCCCCCTGTCCCGGTCCCGACACAACGGCTAAGCGTCTGGCGGCCGACGTTTCACCCATGCGACTCCGCAGTGCGCTCGCCTGGACAGCCGCCGGTCTCGGGCTGACGGCCGCCGCGAACCGCCTCCTCGTCCGCCGGGCCGGCCCGCTCGAACCCGCCCTCCGCGGCCGCCAGCGGACGTTCCGCTGGCGCGGCCTCGACGTCGCCTACACCGAGGCGGGCGACCCCGACGACCGGGACGTCGTCCTCCTCCACGGCCTCCACGCCGCCGCTTCCGCCCAGGAGTTCGACCAGGTGTTCGACCGGCTGGCCGAGCGCTACCACGTCGTCGCGCCCGACCTGCCCGGCTTCGGCCGCTCGGACCGCCCCGACATCAGCTACACGGCGCCGCTCTACGAGGACTTCGTCCGTGGGTTCCTGACCCAGGTCACGGACCGGCCGGTCGTCGTCGCCTCGTCGCTCACCGGTTCCGCCGCCGCGCTGGCCGCGACGGAGACGGCCGTCCAGCGCCTCGTCCTCGTCTGTCCGACGGCCGACACCGGGCCGACGCGGCCCTGGCTGCGGAGGCTGCTGCGCTCACCCGTCGTCGGGACCGGGCTGTTCAACCTGCTGGTGAGCGGGCCCTCGCTGCGCTGGTTCGACCGTCGCGACGCCTACTATCACCCGGGGAACGTCACCGCGGACGTCCTCGACTACCAGTGGCGGACGGCCCACCAGCGACACGCCCGCCTGGCCCCGGCCTCGTTCGTCGGCGGCTACCTCGACCCCGAAGTGGACCTCGCCGACCTCCTCGCCGGGCTCGACGTCCCGGTGACGCTCGTCTGGGGACGCCAGGCGACGTTCACCTCGCTCGAGTACGGTCGGCTGCTCGCGCGGCGCGCGGACGTGCGCCTGGTCGTCTTCGACGAGTCCCGCCTGCTGCCCCACGCGGAGCACCCGGCGGAGTTCGTCCGGGAACTGGAGCGCGAGCGTCCCCGGGCCGAACAGGAGTAGCAGTCGACACGCCGTCCACCACGGGCGGGACGGAAGCGCCAGGGGACCGCTACCGCGGGCGGAACACGAGGAGCCGCTCGCCGGTCGTCTCGCTCTCGGCCACGCCCGCCTCGACGGTCATCCCGTCCGAGACGTCCTCGGGACGCGTGCCACGGAGCTGGCCGGTCAGCCGGACCCCGTCGAAGTCGGCGACGGCCGTCGCGTACGGTGTGTCGGCCGCGAACTGGGGTGTGGCGACGTGGACGACCGTGAACGCCTCTATCTCGCCCGTCTCGGGGAGCGGTTCGCGGGCGAACTCCCGGCTCGCGCAGTGGGGGCAGACCCGCCGCGGCGGGAGCGAGCCGTGGCCGTTCGCACACGAGAGGTAGTAGCCCGAGCCGTCGGCGACGGCGTCGAGCCACTCGTCGTAGCCCTCGTCCGGGATGTTCTCGCTCATTCCACCACCTCCAGCACGTGGACGACCGCACTGGCGACCGTGCCGCCCGCGTTGTGGGCGACCGCGACCTCGGCGTCGGGCACCGCTGGGCTGTTGTGGTGGTCGCCGCGGAGGATGCGGGTCAGCTCGGCCAGCTGGCTGGTGCCCGTCGCGCCGACCGGGTGGCCCTTGGCCTTGAGCCCGCCGGAGAGGTTGACGGGGAGCGCGCCGTCCCGGCTGGTCAGTCCGTCGCTCGCGGCGGTGATTCCCTCGCCGACCTCGACGAATCCCAGAGACTCGATGGCGAGCACCTCCGCGATGGTGAAGCAGTCGTGGACCTCCGCGACGTCCACGGCTGCCGCCGTGACGCCGGCGTCGGCGTAGGCCTCCCGAGCCGCCGCCTCGGCGGCGGGCGTGTAGACCAGGCTCTCGCGGTCCTGCAGGGCCATCTTGTCGCCGCCCTGCCCGGTGCCGGTGATGGCGACGGGCGCGTCGAGGTCGTGCTCGTCGGCGTACGCCTCGCTCACGAGGACGATGGCGCTGGCCCCGTCGGTGATGGGACAGGAGTCGAAGAGGCCCAGCGGCTCGGCGATGAGCGGCGCGTCGAGGGCCTCGTCGACGGTGATCTCGCGCTGGAACTGCGCGTACTCGTTCTCCAGGGCGTTCGCGTGGTTCTTCACCGCGACGGCGGCCAGGTCCTCGCGGCTCCCCCCGAACTCATGGAAGTAGGCGTCGGCCATCAGCGCGTACGCGCCGGGGAAGGTCATGCCGGCGCGGACCTCGTAGAGCTCGTCGGCGGCGATGGCGAGCGCCTCGGTCGTGCTGGCCGTCCCGAGGTTGTTCATCCGCTCTGCCCCACCGGCGACGAGCACGTCGGCCTCGCCGTTGCGGACGTTCTTCACGGCCTCGCGGGCGGCGGCGCCGGCGGAGGCGCAAGCGCTCTCGAAGCGCGTCGCGGGCGCGTCGACCCCGAGCGCCTCCGCGGCGAGCGGTCCCTGGTGGCCCTGGGACTCCGCCAGTTCGCCCATGAAGTTACCGTAGAAGACGCCCTCGACGTCGGCGGGGTCCACGCCGGCGTCGTCCAGCGCGGCCAGGCCCGCCTCCGCGAACAGGTCGCGGCTGGTGCGCTCGGGGTGGACGCCGAAGTGGGTGAGTCCGACCCCTGCTACGCGTGCGTTTGACATGGTCGATGGTTCGGGTCGGGTCGGTAAAGGTGTGCCGAAACGGTCGATTCTGCCGCCTCCGTTGTGGGTCGAAACACGACGACTGCACGGGGGTCGAGACCCCCACCGGCCGTCCGCGGCCACAGAAGACACTTACCCCGCCGCTCCGAACCGTCGACCACGACCGCCCGCGGATCGCGTCTCCTCCTCGTCGCTGCCCTCGCGCTGCTGCCGGTGCTCGGGAGCTGTCTCGCCGGACCGACTGCCGACTCGGGCTCGCCCGCCGCCACGTCGACCACGACTCCCGCCTCGTCTGCGACCGCCAGCCCGACCACGACCACCGCGAGGACGACGGACACGACCACGACCACCACCGAATCAACCACGACGACGACCGACGACACGCCCCCGTACGGCACGCCGTTCGTCTCCGTCTCGCAGATCGGCGCGAGCACGGCGATGAACCTCTCGGCCGGCGAGCGGACGACCTTCGAGAACCTCTCGTCGGCGCGCCAGCGCGTCTTCGAGACCGCACTGGAGCAGGGTCAGTACCGGTGTGCACCGGACGAGGCCTGCCCGTTCGACTTACACGACAGGCAGCGGCCGAAGGCGGTCCGTTACGAGGGCGCGTGGTACTACGTCCGCGTGGCCA
>Ga0102959_1000208_pt1 | contig 18924 bp, 33 predicted proteins | sample SalPonF2_B_D2_MG_FD_84520 | JGI IMG/M metagenome (GOLD analysis project Ga0102959, IMG submission 84520) | Salt pond soil microbial communities from South San Francisco under conditions of wetland restoration - Salt Pond MetaG SF2_B_D2_MG ...
CCCCTCCTGTTACTCAAACCGTAGCAGTCAAGTGACTGTTACGGGGGTAACTGCCCAACAGTTGAAACGATATGGCATACGGAGACTACTACAAGGGCGGACTGAGAATCGAGACGATAGACGAAGTGAAGTCCGTGAAGGTGAAGGAAATTGCCAACGTACCCATCAGGCCACGGGATTGACCTGAACACGGAAGTATGGGAGTTCGGTCTGGCTACGTTCACCATCATGGAAGGAAAAACGGCGGGCGAATGGATCGTAGCAGATAACGGAATACCTGCAGATTCAAAGCGGTAACAGCGGATTCGAGTCAAATGTCAGTATTAAACGACAGTACGGACAGCGACAGTGTGGAAGTTCAGAAGACTGTTACGGTAGTCGCATACCTCAAACCCAAGTGGGATGACCTGCGAGAGTGGGCCAACGAAATAGATGAGGAGCACGACTACTACCAGCTGAAAGAGTCTGTCACTCGCAAGTTCAAGCTCGGGCCAATCGAGAAAACAATCACCCTCGATGAAGAGTGGGAAGAGCTGATGGAACTGGAAATCGAAGAAGCGGAGATGACGGAAACAAGGGATACGGTTCCCAAGTGGAGCAAGTCTCGTGCAGCACGTACAGTAATGCAAGACTTCCTCGACAACCTCAACCTGCCTCCCGGATACGAAGCGGTGTGGGGAGGTGTAAGGAGAGTGGAAGATGAAACGAAAGTGATACACATCTTCCCAGCAGTCGATCACTTGGGACTGATCAAGCACCCGTCTAAGATGGACCCGGAAGACCCATTCGAGGACAAAGATGCAGAACTACCGGCAATGAAATTCCGCGTCTCGATGGACAGCATGACTGAGGAAGAGATGGACAAACTTCACTCAGCTGTCGTCAAGCCATTCATCACGTACTTCAACACTCTGGACTACACAGGTCGCATCCGGTGGTTCGACTGCGAAACGAAGAAGACAGAGAAAGGAGCCTGCTTCAGGCTATGAAGCAGAGTTCGAGGAACATCCTCGAAGGGCGTGAAAGAGGCGAGTACACAAGAACGGACATGTCATACCATGCAAACTACTGTGTTCACTGCGGTTCAGTGTGCATACGTAAAGGTGAAGGATGGCAGTGTCCGAAGCATGGGTACACACACGACAAAGTAATGCCGCGTAGGCCATAGGGGCCTCGCGGTGCAAACGCTGACGAAGGTGCCATCGTAGCTCAGTGGTAGAGTGCCTCATTTGTAATGAGGTTGTCGGGGGTTCAAATCCCTCCGGTGGCTGTGTCCCAGCGCAGTGCTGGGAGTGATCGAAGTGGAAAAGATCAAGTTCAGTGTCCAGACATACGAAGATGGGCACAACAAGACTGGCGAGATCGAGCTGTCACTATCCGGCTCATTCGGGAAACTTCTACAGGAAGTTGCCTATGATATCGCGGATGGTGCAGAAGAGTTTGTGGAGGAGTTAACGACTTCTGCTGGACTCGCTGAAATGGAAGCGACACATCATGGCGGCCTGAACACAATCGCTGAGGAGATGCCAGATGGGATGGGTGACATCGATGTCACCGATGCGGTTGGTTCAGAGATGCCGGAAGAGAAAGGCTCGGACGGGGAAGAAGACGACGGTGATAACTTCTTAGAGTTCTAACATGGTAACTGGAATTAGAACGAGTCTTCCGTGGGAAGAAGTGCCTGAGAGTAGTACAATCGTACACCACCTCGCAATCGCCTTCTGTGAAGACTGCAACGAGCCAATCGGACCCGGACCAGCAGAAGACGTTGGTTACTCTGCCCACGAAGGCCAGCACGCAGGACATGAGGTCGAGTTCCTGAAGGAGTGGAAAGAAGAACAGGAAGTCGGGGAGGAATACTTCGACATCGGATCGAAGTAGGATGCCGTTCGACTTTGACTTCGGGCAGAGCGATGACAATTCTTCGAGTAGTTCGAAGGGTTCGAGCAAACGAGGAACAAGAAAGAGGCGCAGCACGGTGATAGTTACTGGAGCAATGTATGCATCGCATACGTTCCCTCCAGACACCGAATGCGAAAACTGCAGTAGAAAGGCAGAAGGCGTACTTGTAATCGAGAGAAAGGTAGGGGACAAGAAGACCCTCGTGCCTATCCCACTGTGCAAGAATCACAGGAGAGGATACGAAGCGAAGTATCCGAAGCTGATGAAGGCATCAGATTACAAGACGTTCGCTGGCGACTGATACTCGCCAGCACGGTGCCTTACAGAACGGAAGTGTAGCAATGGAGGATTGCACGCATGAAATGGCGAAGAGTACATCGAAACGTCAAGACAAAGAGTTCTCATCGGTCCGTGGAGCTTGATTTCCCTGCGATGGTCGCTACCACCATGCCATAGTAATGCGAGGAGCTGGTTCGACTCCAGCCACTTCCACTTGAGCGCCAGAAGGGGCGCGATGACACAAGTACCCAGCACCCGAAATGACCGGAGTACCCATCGCTCCCGACGAAGGGAGTGCAAGTCCGCAAGGCGCAAAGGAAGACTTCATCGGAAAAGTGGTTGGCAGTTACGTCAACCATGACTGTGAAGCCTGCACAAACGAGGGACTCGTAGACTACCTCATGGAGAATGATGGTCTGAGCAAGGAGGAGGCCGAGAAACAGGCCAAGTCCGACTTCGACCACTTCATGGAGATCAAGCCCCTCACGGAGTACAACGACAAGGATCGTAACCTTCACGTTCTGGGACTCGACGTTCCCAAGAACGGGAACTTCGCATCCAAGTGGATGGTGATCATGGGCTACCTGCACCAGATCCATGGTAACCTCCATCAGAACCACGGAATTGGAGGCGAAGGCAAGTCTCAAGAAGAGACTCTGGAGGAGATCGCTGAGTTCCTCACAGGTCGTGTGTACAAGTTCCACGACATCACGTGGACGGAAGACGAGAAGCATCCCTACGCAGAACTGAACTCGGAGGCTGACATCACGTTCAAGGAGATCGGAGATCAGTCGTCGAGTCAGATGCGTCCGCTCACGGTTCCAATCGAAGGCGTTGACCCTGCTAAGTACGGGGAAGAGCCTGACACTGGGGAAGTCGAAGAAGTGGACATCGGGGAGTAATCCCCTCGCCCCTTTGGGGCGTTTACGATGACAGCCGGGGTTGGAGTACAAGAGATACGATGACAGGGTATCTCACAGGTGGCTTATACTAAGACTCCTACGAAAGCACCAATTGCTGTCATCGGCGTTATCCCAGAAGGGCCTCAGGGTGGCAGGTAAACCCCGTACACACCATGGAATACGAAGAGCTGAAGAAGAAGAGTACCTACAAGGTTCTGCTGAAGGGACCGAGTGGTACTGGCAAAACGATGAATGCTGTGAGGGCAGCACTCGAAGTAGCCAACGCAGGCGGTAAAGTATTGTACGTGGACACCGAGAGCGAAGCCGCAGGAACGATAGTCAGATTCATTGAAGATGGCTATTTCGGGCCTGAAGTGGTAGAGAACATCGAACACGAGCTGGTTAGTTCAGGGGATAGATTCCTCGAACTACTCGATTCGAGCGTTCAGGAAGATTACGACTTGGTAGTATACGATACGCTTGACAACAAGCACACGTATGCTCTCAAGGATGTTACTGACGCTAAGATGAAGGCTAACGCGGACTGGAACGAGTACGCCGTCATCTACGACTACGAGAAACAGCTCATGGAGGAGATGGGAAAGCCAGAGTGTGTCATCATTGGGTGCCTCGATCCCGAGAGCGGGAAGAAGGACAAGCCCAAAGGATGCCAGACTAACATAGATGGCTTCTTCAGTACAGTTCTCTCACTCTCCAACCCAGTGCGAAATGGAGAACAAGTCCACGAAGTATACATCGAGAACTGGGTAGGCGATCTCGATGGTAACCTCAACGGTAAGAAGGGGTCAGGAGATAACCTTTACGTCGTCATGGACAGCATGATTGACGAAGTTAAAGAGAGGGCTGGCCTGACAAATTAGAGGTAGAATGCCAACTAAAATCACAAAGAACTTCCGAATCTTCGAGGAACAGCACAAGGATCTGGACGAGTTAGCAGAGCAGTATGGTTCCAACCGTAGCAAAATAGTTAGGAGAGCAATCGACTTCTATGATAACTACGGCATCAAGAATGACAAAGTGATCCGTGGAGATAAGAGCGAGTACGAGCCTTCCAAGAAGGTCACGGTTAACTTGCGAATCTTCGAGCGGCATCACAGGAGACTTGATGAACTCGCTGAAGAATGGGAATGCGACCGTAGCATTCTCGTTCGTCGGTCCATCGTTTTCTACGACAAGTACGGAATAGAAAACGATAAGGTGATGAACGCGGAGATGAAAGGAAATGAGTAGGACGGAAGAAGAAGCAAAGGAACTCGCCAAACGTGCCTTCATGGAGGCATGGGATAAGCGGGTTGGAGCAGACGAGATGAACCCAACGACAATCAAAACAGGAGAACACCATTTCGGGAAATGGTGGAAGCGAAACGTGGAGAAGAAGTAACATGACAGAGTACTTCCCCGTCTTCTACGACATCGAGACGACAGGACTTAACCCGATGATTGAGCCGTGGTACAATGCTCAGGCGTCGGAGGTAACAGCAGTAGCGATGGGATGGTACCCCGACTACCCAGACAGCCTCGAAAAGAGAGAGATCGAGGTGGTGGTTAACGAGGGTAACGACGAGTACGAAGTCATCGGTGAGGTTCTGGACAGGTTCGCTGACATCGTTACCCGTGGGTACGACCCACTCATCCGAGTAGGATGGAACATCAAGCAGTTCGACGATCCGTACTTCTGCGCGAGAGCAGGTAGGCTCAACCAGAACGCACACTTCATGATGAAGTGGCGTCGGCTAGACATGATGAGAGCGTTAACTCTCCCAGAGGACTGGTGGGATGAGGAGTTCCACGAGGGGAAGAACAGGAACTATCCGAAGCAGGATGACTACGCTCGATACCTCGATATCGACTTCAATGACTCGCTCGACGGGAGTCAGATGCCTGATGCGTTCGAAGATGGTGACTACGATAAGATCGCAGAACACGTCTTAGACGACATGAACGTAATGATGGAAATCTTCTCCCAAGAGGCTCACGCGTGTCTTAGCCACTTCGAGGAACACTACGACTTCCCAGAGATGGACTACTGGTGGAGAGACATATGATTGGAGAACTGAAATCCAAGAACACAAGGACAGTTCGCGGGAAGAAGGTTGTTCGGCTCAAAGTCGATATCCCATACGGGGCATTGACAGATCTTGAGGTGAGTGGAAAGCAGTCACTCGAATACCTCGATCAAAGAGTCGGACATGAAATGGCTTTCAAAATCATGGCGCTGGAAGACGAAGGACAAACGAGGATAGATGGATAAATGAACGGTTCAAACGAAATATACCTGACGTTCTTAGCAGAGGCGATCATTGGAGCATTTATCCCACTGTGGTTATTGTTCCATACGTTCGAGCTGCGGTACGATATCCTCGCAATCGGAGCAGGATGTATCGTGTTCGCAATGAACATACTAACCCTCCTATGGGTTGGGATGAAGAACGACTGGAAGATCTCGCTCGCGTAAGGCCAAGAGATGACAATCGACTGGTCGGAGGCTGTGAGAATTCTTAATGGTGGAAAGCAGAGGTTGGTGAGATGCCCTGAGTGCGGTGAGTTGAAGGGCAATCTCCCAAACCACCTCCCTTCTTGCGTCGAGAAATCAGAAAACAATGAGAAGAAAGAAAGGCATAGCAAAGCAAGTATGGGAAAAGGCGGGGCAGATTGAAGACGGTAATGGTCTGCGCGTCACATACGAGTCGTCTCGCGGGAAGAAGAAGCTCAAGGAGATGACAGGTAAGGTAACAGAGATAGACTACGACAACGTTAACGACAGGCTCTCAATCTTCATCGAGAGAGATGATGGGCAGGAGCTGGAAGTTCAAGACGATGGGTGGCTGTACAGCATTGGGAGTAATTTCCCAAGAACGGGACAGGTGATGAACCTAACCATCATCGAAAACGAGGAGGGAGAGAAATTCGGCGGGATTCCCGGCTAAGCAATACAGCCTACGAGGTTCTTGAGGAGGAAGGCTGGATGGATTTGGTAGAACTCCACGAGGAGGTTAGAAGTAAGACGAATCTTCACTTCACTTGGGCCGAATTGTTCCAGATTCTCCACTTGGACCAACGATTCCGCCATTCTGACACTGGAAGGTGGAATATCAAGTAGACTGTCCGCAAATTTATGTACAGTGGTGTAAAGTTGACATTAAAAAATAGTTGTTTATACTTTTTGACATACCCCGCGCCGTGAGGCGGTTTTGTCAAACAGGTCAGGTTTGCGTTCCACAAAATTTGTGGTTTTATTAACCATCGTTTTGGTATCTCTGGACGTTTGTAAACGAATATAATTACAAGGTTAGAGATTCTAAAGTACAGTAGAGAGACAGGGTATCGTTTGTCCGTAAACTCCGAAAGTGCACTAAGAGCCGGTGCACTAACTACCGTATACTGTATGTATTCTTCTTCTTTGACATGCCCGACGCCGTGAGGCGGTTTTGTCAAACAGGTTCAGTCCGCTTGTACAAAATTTGTGCAAGCGTGTTTCGCAAACTGAACGACACTAAGGTTTATAACCCCGGGAACCCTATGTATGGGTGAGTAATAATGTCTGCACAAGGCGACATCTACAGCAAGGAGAGGAAGATTGACTCCGTTGGGAGAGTTAACATCCCTGTTGACATGAGGTACGCGCTCGGACTAAAGGAGGGCGACATGGTTACGTTCATCCTTAAAGAAGGTCCGGATATCGAGCTGAAGGTCACAGAAGAATAATACTGGGTCTGTCTCAGATGAGTGGAGATGACCCAGCTTTCCCGGGCCTCGGTCTGGGCGGAGGTACAGGTAACTCAGATAACAAGAGTCAAGGTTACGCGAGTGTTTCAAGGAGGCTGAAGTCAATACTGGAGGTTGTAGAGCAAAGGTCGCAATTTACCTCTCCAGCAAAGGTAGCATCGGCATGTGTTGAAGACGAGATTTTCGGCATCAAGACAGATCTGAACAAGATAAAATACGTCATTTATGTGGTAGAAGCAATCCCACTTTACGAACCTATTAATGTGATTGATTCTGATGGAAGCGTTGTTTCTATGGGGAAGTTTAAAAGTAATATCACAGTAACAATTGATGATAGTAAAAAGGCAGCTCTAACCAGTGCGTCAGATTATACGGGTATGAGCGAGTCTGATATAATAAGGTCGTGCATAGCAATACATTTACATAAGATGGTTTCTAATGGGGATGTTGACCTTACTGATAAGTCAACGATGATTGATGATATAGAAGAGATGGTATATAAAGTAAATGAAAGAATTGGTAGACAAGCTTTTTTATCGGAGAAATTGTTAGAGTATTATTTCGTGAGAGATAAGGAAGAGACTGTAAAGGTATTGAAGGAAGATCCTAAACAGTCAAGGAGGCTGAGGGGTATATACAACGAGAGTCTGAAGGGAAGTGAGATAATTAAAGAGTTTGATAGAGATATCGTAGATGCTATCGAATCTGTACTCGATGAGGTGGGAGAGTGACAGTGTTAGTCGCGCACCCCCACCTATACAGTGACGCGCGCACGCGCGCGAGGGACAGGTTGACGAAACACCGTAATGGTGTCGTCGGCGTGTGGTTCACGTCGGCCTGATGAGTCAAACCATGACACGAGAAATATGGCGATACAATTGCGCCAGATGTGGTTCCGTATCAGTCGCTAAAAACAGGTTTCCAAACGCTGGTTGGAGATGCAGAGCATGTGGGAGACATACACCAGCAGTGTTCGACAGGAAAGAACACGTATGGCTCCACCAGACACAACCCGGAACAATTAAAACGAGATAAAACATGGAAGAAGAAGAAAGTTATACACTTTGCATTCCTTCGAAGTTCTTTGGAGGAATGGAGTACAGAGAAGACACAGACACGATAGACGTTACCATCACTGGGGAGATGGCAGGCCCGATGGAGGATGCAATGGGAACATCGTTGCTCCTTCTCGGGATGAAGGCAATGAGTAAGCTCACTGGAGTTGACCCGGAAGGCATCGCACTCGAAAGTGACGATATCGACAAGAGGCAACCAGTTCAAACTGCAAGTAGAGATATGAAGTTCGACGACAGTGGGATAACACGTATCCTCGACGGGTCGAAGAGAATGACAGTGAGAATTGCAGAAGAGTGGGGGGACGTAAAGAGAGGCATGGTAATCAATGCCATTGGAAAGGATGGTAAAATGCATGCTATACTTAGAGTCACAGGTAATGAGCTGATGACATTTTACGAGTCATACGATAAAGTACAGAAGAGTGAAAAGCACAAGAGTTACGGATCTTACTCCGAGTACATCGGCACGATGTCGTCATACTATGGAATGGATGTAGTAGACGATAAGACTATGATGAACTTGATCGAGTTCGAGGTACTTGTGAAGGAATAAAAATGAGCAAGTCAGAAGACATACCATCACTCGTCGAGGAATCGTTCCCGGCTCCGGGGTTCAGGAAGTACCAGAGGGAAGCGATAGAAGAAGTGGTAGAGGGAGTGTACGATCCAGATGTTGACGTTGTACTCGTTAATGCTCCAACTGGGAGTGGCAAATCACTGATCAACGAAACATCGATTAATGCCGCTCCCGGACCCGGATTCTACATCACACCACTCAACTCGTTAGTTGACCAGCTTGCCAACGACGAGTTCATGAAGGATAGGATGATAACACTCAAAGGTCGCAGTAACTACGACTGTGTACACCCAGACGACAGAGGGAGCCCTGTGAGTGAAGCCATCTGCCAGCGTGACAGTTCCTTCGAGTGTAGCATGAAAGATACCGAGTGTCCATACTACAGTCTCAAAGCAAGAGCACTTGGACACCCAGAAGTGGCTACGAATATGTCGTACCTCATCGTTGACTCGATGATCCCAGAAGTAGCTGGGAATACGAAGGTATCGTTCGGAGACAGAGAAGTTGTCGTGATAGATGAGTGCCAGACAACAGACGATCAGGCACTAAACTTCATCTCCGTCACGGTCAGCAGAAGGACGACACCTGAACAGGTCTGGAAAAACATCAGAGTCCCGTCGGAAAGAGATTCTGATGACATGGATAAGATGGTCGAGTGGCTTCAAGGAGAAGTCGCTCCGTCAATCGACGCTGTGATGGACGACCTGAACCAGATCGGTGTCCTAAGCGACGTTCAATCTTCGATCAAAGAAGACCTCGTTAACTTCGAGAGAAAGATTGGAAACTTCCTTCTGGACGTTAAGGATCACGAGTGGGTCTGCGAGATTCAAACAGACATCAGGAAGAACAAGCCAAACGAGAAGAAGGCGGTGTTCCAGCCTCTCGAAGTTGGCCGGTTCCTCGATAGGTACATCTGGTCACGGGGACGCACAGTGATTCTGAGCAGTGCAACTATCCCGGGAGATGGTTGGCTCGAAGAAATCGGACTCGGAGATGCCAACATCAAGAAAGTGAGAGTTCCTTCCACTTTCCCCGTGGAGAACAGGCCCATCTACTGCGATCATGCAGTCGGGAAGATGGTCAGTGAGTACAGTGACAGGTCTAACAACAGGAAGACCAACGCATGGGATATGTGCAAGAAGATCATGCAGATCGCAGAAGCACATAAGGCTGTAGGCCAACCCAACGGATTCATTCACTGTCGGAGTTACAGTATCGCAGAACTGCTCGAACGTTCATACAAGAACCACAGCTCTGTAACACTCCAAGTTCCGAACGGAGAGGGTGGATGGGTATCGAAGGAGTTCGATACCCGTGAGTGGTTCGAGGAAAACGTCCAAGTGCAGGACAGGTACAACCGTGATGAGTCACTTCAGGACTGGCTGGAAAACGATACGCCAGTATTCTTCAGTGTCTTCATGTCAGAGGGTGTTGACCTGAAGTACGACAAGTGCCACTGGCAGGCACTCGCAAAGACACTCTACCCGTTCATCGATAAGCGGATGGAGCGAAGGAAGGAACTGGCGGAGGAGAAGGGAGACGCTCAGGAGTTCTGGAATTACTACAATCGGAAGGCGGTAATCCAGATCCAGCAGGCGTATGGACGAGGTGTGAGGGCAGATGATGACGAGTGTTCGTTTTACATCCTCGATCAGTCTGCAATAACGCTAATCAAGCGTAACGCGGAACAGTTCAATAAGTGGTTCCTCGAAGGGATCACTGACATGAGGATCAACCCGGACAGAGGAAACTAACATGACCAAGACAGAAAACGAAGACGCGGTGTACCTCGCTGGACCAATAGAGAACTTAGAAGACCCGAAGACGTGGAGGGATAGCATCATAGCCAGTTACCCAGAAATTGATTTCATCGACCCACTCGGATGGGAAGATTCGTGGGAAGAGGAACCTATGTGGGTAATCGAGAAACAGCTAAGCATCTGCGAGACCAATCCAGTACTCGTTGTGAACGTCGGTTCTGAGGGCGTTAGAACAGTTGGGACTCACCATGAGATCGCGCACGCTCTATCAGTGGGTAATGAGAAGGTTGCACTTGTTCCAAGTGGCTACCCATCGAAGTACATGATGAATCGTGTTCCAACCTTTCCCAACGTCGATATGGCACTCAGGTATCTCACATCGATATGAATTCGTCGAGGTTCAGGCTGTTGAAATCGGCTGAGACAGTGATCCTGATACAGAAAAACTGAACAATGGATGTCTGGGACACGTTCACGAAGGAAGTTACCGAGTACGGTGAAGTAAAACAGAAGGTACACAAGCCAGCAATCAGAGGGTCTATACTCAGTTGGGCGAGGAAAGTAGACGCGATAGAAGCGGTACACGACAAACTCAAGTACGACGATAAAATAGAAGAACTCCCGGTTGCTCTATCAAAGAGATGGAACAGCTGGATGATGAGGGAACTCGGAAAAGACTGGATAGACTTCAGCATGCGGTACCAGATCCAGAATAGGTCACACGAGATAATGGAAGGCCTGCTCGAAGATAACGAGGAGTTCGAAGCTCTCGTTCAAAAGAAGTTCGAGTGGGTTGAGTCAAAAGACCCTCACAAGAAGAGGAAGAAAGAACGGGACAAACGGAGGGAGAGGAAGAAGCGGGAGGAGGATACAAAAAACTCAGGCAGTCGAAGTGGTGGTAAGGGACGAACGACAGAGAGACCGGATACAGTAGGTGAAACAGATACAGGAGAAAACGAAGCAGACATCACAGAATACGCTGAGAAGCATGGTTCGGCAGAAGATCCGAGGAACGAAGTAAAGAAGAGGAAAGAACGAATCAGGAACCAACTGAAGAAGGATAGGGAAGAAAGAGAACTAAAGGACTCGTATGTCAATACAGTCAATAACGGAGACTGCAGAGAGGTGCTTAGAGACATACGTAAGTCGGATGGGCGCGTCGTAGATGCTCTGATAAGCGACCCTCCATACGGAATGGACTTCGAATCAGGGTATACCGGAAGGAGCATCGAGGGAGACGCCACTGTTGATCAGGCGATGTCACTCATAGGGAAGATGCTCGACCTGACAAAACCGATTTCCAAGAAGCCAATCCCAATAATCATGTTCTGCTCAGAACACAACGTTGGAGAACTGAGACACATGATGGAAGATAAGGGTATCCACGAAAGGGTACTCGTGTGGGATAAGATGACTCCCGGGATGGGTGCCCATACTGGTAAAGGAACGAGAGCTCCGAACTGGAAGCAGGCGCACGAGTTCGCCGTTTATGGTAGCTTCGGAGAACTCAGGTTCGAGAATCCAAATCACATAGATGGAACGGTACTACACTTCAAGAGGCTGAGTAGCCACGATTACGATCACCCGACACAGAAGCCGGAGAAGCTTCTCAGATACATCATCGAGAGCATAACAGAACCCGGAGATGTTATCCTCGACCCATTCATGGGAAGCGGAACTACTTGTGTCGCGGCAAAGCAGACGGGAAGGAAATACATCGGGATCGAGTACGATGAGAACTTCTATAACTTAGCAAAATCGAGGATCGAGCAAGAAATGTTAGTATGAAGAAACCTGAATGTCCAGAGTGCGGATCGGTAATGAAGTACGTCGGTGAATCTCAGGACATAAAAAGAAACAATCACTCGCGACGAGTGTACTACTGCTCGCAGTGTGGATACGGACCAATCGAGTACGGATGATAAAACAGGTGATAACATGGGTGAAGAAAAAGTAATGAGGAGATGGACTCTGATAGTACTTGCGGCTCTATCAGAAGAAGATATGTCTCATGGAGACATACTCGAAAGGACAAGTGTTCCGTCGGGTTCACTCTCCAACGTACTTGACAGGTTGATCGAGTATGGGTTCGTGAATTTCGAGTACGATCTTCACGATCTGAGGCATGGTAGGTTGTACACACTCGAAGATGACAGGATGGGAGAGGTGGCACGGGAGTTCTGCGATATGTTCTACGACGAGGAGGTGTACTGATGAGTTCAAACGAATTTGAAGGAGAACAGGGCCAAGCGTGGGTGATGGAGGTAGCTGAGGCAGCAGTAGAGCCGAGCTACTACAGTGAGATATCACGCAAGCTCATAGAAGCTGGGATATGGAACACGGGAGTTTACAATGGAACCAGACGTGTTTCAATTGCAGTTGACCTATTCATCAGAAACCACGATGAGGATGACTTCAGATTCGAGAGGATTCAGGCTGGACAAAGAGAAGGAAGTCCGCACTACAAGCTCGGTAGTGGTGAGGATAACTTCGATGGTGTGAGTCCATCCGATGAGTGGAGGCCGTACAACCTATTCTGGAATAAGAGTACAGAATACGAAGACATCACACAGGAGGAGATACAGGACTTCGTAGACCCATCAGTTACATTCGAAGAAAAGAGGGAAAGAATCCATACGATATCAAGTATGGGAAAAATGAATTCCGAGAATGCTGAACTGATACTGCAAGATCAGATACGGCCGGCATTCATGAGTCACACGCCCCGTCCTACAATACTCGAAAAGATTGATACCGGATTTAACGATCCGGGAGTTGACTCGCTCGTCAAAGCACAGAGTCCTGAACTCCCAAAGAGTTCATTCGCTTTCGAGATAAGTGTTAGGTGGGATAATCCAATAGGAGTTCCATACCTCGAATCGAAGAGGAAGCAGGCACTGAACATGGAGGCAGAGGTTGGGACAACAGTTGACACTGTTATGATGGCACCCGACTTCGCTGGTGACTTCGAGAGTGAGTTCGTTCACCAGTATATTCTGCCAACCCCACTTGAACCCGCATTGGGTAAAGTACTCGGGACACCAATAATCGTCGCTGACCCGCCAGAGACAGTGGAGCTCGCTGAGGGTTCAGCTGTCGTCGGTGAAAACTATCCAATCGTTACCCGTGACTTCGAAGAGTTCAGGGAATTCCTCACGAGTGTGGGGAGATCGTTTAGGATAGTTGAAGAACTGGAATACAGAGCGATGATAGCTACAAACATCACTGACCTGTTACCATGAAAAACGAAACGGTTAAAACACTGGAGGGAGAATAAATGGACGTAGACGGACATGACCTTTCTCTTACAAAGACGAGCGTAAAGGGGATTGTCAAAGATGAGACGGGCGATAGAGTATCCGGTGATGCAATCTTGTACATCATGATGCTCGAAGAGGAACGCATCAGACAGATTGCAGATGCAGCTCAAAAGGTAAAGGATCAGTCCGGTCGTGCAACAATCCAAGAGGGAGATGTTAGAGCGGCTGTTCAGATCATGGGGATGGGTCCATGAGAGAAGTTAATCCATACAACGAGTACGAGAAGGAAGGGAAGACTTACGGGAACGCATACGACTTCGACAGGGTTCACCTCGATGAAGTGGATATCAGCAAGATTGCTGGTAAGGGAGTGGAGGTGAGAATGGAGGAGGGTGGGCCGGGTATCGTCTGGAACTATCGGGACAAGATTGAAGTGACAATCAGAGAGAAACGGGTTGTTGCTCCAGACGATTCACCCGTCGATTTAGCAGGAAAGACAGCGTACTTCGCACTCTGGAAGCTCGATGACCTCGGGTACGTATCAGGGTTCAGAAAACTGTAGCAATTTAGGTCAAAACATGGACGAAGAAATCACAGACGATAACCGCGACGAGGTACAGGATATTGCAAAGAACATCCTCAAACACGCGATACTCAGCCAAGAGTATCAGGAGGAGCTGATCAGAGGATACAAAGGCGATAAGGTAGAGGAGGTGATAGTTCAAACAGGAGATACAATGATCAGTAACGCTACGACAAAGGAGCGTCAACTGCAGATCATGACGATCATCTTCTCGTTCGGTAGTGAGTATGGTAGCGCAGAGATAGCTAACCATGCAATCACACGGATGAAACAATGGGAGGATGAGCATGGAGAGCGTCCGGCACTACTCCAGCAGATAGCTCAAGCTCAGGAACAAACAAAGAACCCGATGGACAAATGAGCGACCCAGAAACGAGGGTGCGTAGGCTAATCAAGCTCGTTCCCGGAATGGACTGGGAAGACATACTTGCCATCGGACTCAGGTTCCTGCGTTCGAGGCTCGACGTTGATGATATGTACCTCACAAAACATCCGAATGGGGTAAGCATCAACATGACGATAGAAGACCCAGAAAAGATAAACGAAGCAGTGGAGTTCTGGGAGAACAATATCTCCACCGGAGAAGATAATGATTGACACACTACCAGATACCGGAAGTGTAATCACAATCAGAGCGAGCGACAGATGCCCAGACTGTAACCATCATCTTTACCAGCACAAGCGTAGGAAGGTGTACACAGAAGGCGGACGTTACTACTACAAGCTCGAATGCCCTGAGGTGAACGATGATGAGTGACAGACCATTCACAGAGGAGGACATGAAGAACGATGGACTTTTCAAGTCCGAACTGCAAGGAACGATGCGTCAGGTTGCATCGAGAGAGAACTCTGAGATCTACCAGCTGTTTACGGTAGTGTGTGATGGGGTCGCCCCTCCAGAAGTGAAGCTGGCAGATGCGGCTATCAGAGCACTCAATGACGATGCCTTCTCAGAGAGGCTTGAGGGTGTCGAGGTAGAGGTACGTTCGGTCAAGCGTGCGATGAACAGAGAGGAGGACTTGGAGTACGTCCAAAACCTGTTCGAGAGATTTGGGCTCGGAAATAACAATTCTGACCTCGAAGACATGCTGATGGACCAGATCAAGAAAGAGATCGCTGGTGAGACATCAAGTCCGTTCGAGGAGATAGTCAACCGGATAGATGGTTCAGAGGCTGATAATGTCCTTTCGAGTAGGCTGGATGAGATAGAGCGCAAACTCGACATGGCAACTGTAGAACAATCGGAGGAGGAGGAAGCAGAAGAAGCCGTTCACAAAACGATGGAGGAGAGGGAAAGTGAGATAGATATGCTGTTCGAGGAAGATGAACCCGAAGAACAGGGTACTGATGTCGAGGAACATGATGAAACCGTCGAGGTACCCGAAGAAACCGAATCCGACGACGTGGAACAGAGCGATGCTGATACAGATGAGGGCGAAGATGTCTTCGGGTTCGATCTCGGACAGACAGATTCGGAAGAAGAGAGTGTAGAGTTCGACGACTTCGAAGTCGATGAGATGGAAACATCTGAGTACACAGTAGGTGAGGAAGAAGATGTGGAGTCGGATGGATTCGACGATCCAGACTTCACCGACGACGATGACTTCGATGAGGGAGATGAATAGAATGGGTACGATCAGAGACCTACTCGACATCATCGACCAGACAAAGGAAATCTACGAAGAAAACGAGGAGAAGATAGACGAAATGCTCGAAAAGATAGGATTAGACCCCGAAGAAATGTCGAGCATGAAAGCAGACACTCCGGTAAAGAACGTTACAGTAACTGATGAAGAAGTGAACATCACAGTGGCGTTCAGTGGCAGTAATGCCATGTCAGTCTCGACAGATTTCGATGAGAAGACTAACATGCTATCTGTTGAATCGAAGAGTGAAAGAATGAGGTTCAAACTGCCAGATGACATCATCATCGAAGATGCAGTCCAAGAGTCGAAGCATGGGGTTGTATCAATGACGGTCCCGAGAGGTGAGTAAAATGGGAATCATGGATTCGGTAAGAGGTATGTTCGGGGGGAACAGCTCTAACTCTCAATCAGATCCTGACGTTATGGGAGAAGACGATGGGTTCGACGAAGATGGGGTGATGGCAGAGATGTCGGACGAAGATGATGAGTTCGACAGCCCTGACTTGGAACCCGATCTGGAAGAAGAACAGATGGAGTGGGATACTGCCTACCAGTGCTTCGATGAACTGATCCAGATGCAGGGGTTCTCTGGTGCGAAAGAGTTCATCGCAAAGTACATGGCATACGAAGTGAAGAACGCTCCGGAGTTCAGAGACCGCATCGCCCGTGGGAGAGAGACTGCCAACATGATCAGGGAGTCCGTCGAGAGCATCGAAAGCCTCCAGCACAAAGACGAGAGCATGTCGGAGATGGGAGAACTCGCATCCCGCTTCGAGGAAGCTAACAGGCTAAAGCAGTCGGTTGCAGAGTTCACTGACAAGGAAGACGAGATTCTCGCGCACGGAGCGATACTCGGACACAAAGCACTCGACATTCTGAGTACGCGGAGTACATCAGGGTCTGGTTCTGGTCCGTCGGTATCGGGACGTGTGAAGAAGTCTGATAGGGAGATTTAAACAATGGTAGACCCAAGTAAGTTCAACAAAGAGAAGAAGAAAAAGAAGAAGCAGACAAAGGAGACAAAGAAGCAGAAGGACAATAGTAAGAGAGGAAGGCCGAGGGAGTCTGACAGGGGCGACCCTTCGAAGGACGATAGACCAGATGTATACAACATATACGAGGAGAAGGAGAACTTCGATCAGGCAGAAATGGATCAGGGTGCAAAAAGCATGGCTGAGTCAACAGGAGCGTCTGCTGACAGAGCATGGGAGAAGGCATCCGGTTCTAATATAGATACGTACATCGATAACCAGAAGCGTGAGCTTCGAGAGATGTACGCTACACTGCTTCAGGACATCCGTCAGATGCAGGAATGGATCGAGGATAATAAAGACGATACTGGTAGTATCGAATCTTTCACTCTCGGTTTCCAGATGGCTATCTACAACATGGCTCAGATGAGAGCTGGTGTAGCTGAAATCTTTATCGAGAGATACGGGAAGACAGAGGCAGAGGCGGTATCGATGACTGGTCAGATAGCTAAAGAAGCTGGGGAGAAAGATGCTGTGAAAGACATCATCGATTACCTTTCAGAGCAGATGGTGAGGTGAAGTAATCATGCCAAACGTGTTAGCAGATCATTACATCAGTCAGAGTGGAGACGTTACAGTCCCCCCGGGTACGTATGAATGGCATGGAACTCCTTTCGATATCAAGAAAGGGGATTCATTCATCGGTGGTGGTAATCCGGGAGACGTTGTATTCAAGATAACGAGAGGAACGATGGGTGGCCACCTCAGAGGAACACTGAAGAACATAGTAGTGAGAGGCAGAAATCCATCAGGAGAGTCGGAGATCAATACCTATCCGGGTTGTACACTCGATGGGTTCGTCTGGCCAGAGGGAGCGCCGACATCATCGAAGGATAGTAGGGCACTATTCGACAGGGAGTCTGGAAGTGAGCCTGCTACGTTCCGTAACTCTGCATGGGCACATTGCAGGAACAACGGCGCATACACGATGAAAGGGCCTAAGAACATCAGTAACGTCGTAGCCCTTAACAATAACATCTCTCAGGTGAGAGTTGGTAATGGTGATGGAGCTCCTCACAATGGTACAATCAGAGTTAACAACTGCGTGATTGGAGTGGTTTCTCCAGTTCCAGCAAACTTCAGGGGAGATCACAATGGCCGTGGTCTTTACATCCGAGAGCCGGGGAACTTCATCGTAGAGAACTGCACATTCGTAAACAAAGATGTAACTGGAGCTGGAAACATGATAGAGATGCATGATCCAGCTTACGGCAATGTTACTATCAGGAACTGCCATTTCTACAACGACTCAAAATCAGATATTATTAACGACCATACTAACGGGTCGTTTAATATTACAGTTCAGAACTGTGTCTTCGATGGATCTGGTAGCAGCAATATCAGTGCATCGTACAGTGGTGGTGGCGTTAGGAGTGGCAATGTTACAGTTCCATTGCCTTCCAGAGTCACAGGAAGGAGTGAAGCAGATCTTATCGCTGGTGTAACTCCCGGAACGGCTCCATTCGCAAGTGCTGGAACAAAGAAGCCAAGTCAAGGACAGCCACAACATACTGGTACAGGAATACCGAAAACGGCCATTGAAGCAGGCGCATTATTAGGACTCGGCGCGTTAGGATGGCTTGCGTACAGTAGAAAGAAGGGTAAGTGAGATGGTTGACCTCAAAACAGCTCAGAGGATAATCAAAACAATACGAGAGGAAAAAGGAACTCCAGTAACACCCAAAGACATCACCGATGCACAGGCGCAGGAATACCTCGATGTTATGACAGGATTTAACCTCATAAACACAAGATACAATGAGGTTAACGTCAAAGAGTTCGAGGGTAAAGATCAGACCGCGTTCGCAATAATGGTATCTTTGCTCGGCTTCTCACCAATGGAAGCTGGAACTGCGCAGAGAGAGACGATAAACGAGAACGTAAACATAGCAAGAGCAATAATAAGGAAACTGGAGGACGAAGGGTACATCACTAACGACATCTACAACGAGATGTACAGTTTATTCGGTGAATTGGGTCAGGCGGTAGAAACGAGGGAAGTCGATAAGGTACTGAAAGAGGAAGAGGAAGAGGAGGAGGAGGAAGTTCCACGACAGCCGAGGAGAGAACAAGCTGGTGGAAACACCCAAGAAGTGATCCGCGAATGGTTCGAGCAACATGCTCAGAGTCCACGGTCACTTGGATTCCCATCTTACCAGCA
>Ga0102959_1000210_pt1 | contig 18899 bp, 13 predicted proteins | sample SalPonF2_B_D2_MG_FD_84520 | JGI IMG/M metagenome (GOLD analysis project Ga0102959, IMG submission 84520) | Salt pond soil microbial communities from South San Francisco under conditions of wetland restoration - Salt Pond MetaG SF2_B_D2_MG ...
AAGATTAATAATCACTCGCTGGATCGTAAAGATCGTACTGTCGCCTGCCATGGGATAATTCCATTCCTCCAGCTTTGGATGCCCAACTTTGGTTGATGTGAGATACATCTTTTTTACGCCGCGGGCATCCTGCTGAAAGGTGGCAATGCGTTTGGAGTCGGGCGACCATCTCAGCACTGGCTTTTTACGTTTGATCCAGCCGGCATTGTTGGTACCATAACCGAAATTCTTTTTACCATCGTGGGTAAGCTGGGTCAGTTTTCCCGTTTTAACGTTACGCATCCAGAGGTTATAATTCTTGATAAATACTGCTTTCGTACCATCCGGGGACATAAATTCTTCCCGTGCCGGTACCGGGCCGTGATGCTCTTTTTTCTGGCAGCTATAATCACTCAGGCTGCAGCTGTAGTTGGTGCCATGCATACTAAATTCCAAGGTGTTCCCATTATTCGCAAAACTCACGCCCTTGATGGGCAGGTGCATAGGATCGTATTGTTCGTCTCTCAACTTTGATAGAGTTTCTGCCAGTTTCTTCTGATCAAAAGCTGCTTTGGTTTGCTGTGTCTCGGGATTGGCGATTAAAAACTTAGTGCCTTCGGCTACTTTATCCTGATAGAACAATCGACCGTTACTAAGCCATGTGGCATTGGAGATTACGTTATGTACCAGCGAATCGGTGTAGGCCGGCAAAAAATGTTCTGCCCGCCGGTAATCCCGACGGGTCACAGCATTCTGTTGTGCCGAGCAAGTAATGGCCGTAAAAAACAGAATGGCACTGGTAAAAAGCTTTTTGGGAGAGTTAAATAGCATAATAGCTCTTTTTGAGTTAAGGGGAATGTGCAACTGGTGTTCTTAGCATTTAAATCCGTGCTAAATCTAAAGAATTTTTTGCAGAATCCTATTTACCTCCCAGATCGTTTTCTTCAAAATCCCCCGAACCAATCGGAACGAGTCGAGCAGACTGTGAGCGATTCCGGGATTGGAATTTAACAGACTCTAATTCAAACCGAGTCTGGTTTCCAGCTTGTTTAGCTCATCCTGCAGGGCCGGACGGTTGGCGTATTTATCACGGAGTTCCTGTATTAGATCCAACACTTGGTTTGTGCCTCTCAGCCCATACAGGCGTACCATATAATGGCAGGCCTCTTGGTAATATTTACGCCCCGTCTGTTTTAGGTAATCCCTAATTTCCTCGCTGTAGAGCTCGAAAAGTTCATCAGGGTACCGTTCTTTCAGATGTTCATCATAATATTTCAACGTTGGCAAGTCCGGAAATTTTTGCAGGTATTCAAGTAGCTTTTCCCATTGTTGCTCTTCAACATAGATTTCAGGCATAAAATGATACCGGCCCACTGATCTGATTTCTTGTTGAATTTCGGGAAGTATCGATTTCCATTCCTCTTCGTCATAAAGAGCCTTGAGCGTTCGATAGTGTTCCATTTCCCCTTTCTCAAGCAGTAACTGAAGCTGTAGCCGTTTAATTTCTTCTTTATCGTCTTGCTTTTGTGCCACTTTTAATAGCCAGTGGTGCCAGTTACTATTTAACCCTGGGTGGGAATGCCTGAATTTTTCCAGGGCTTCTTGGGCCAATTCCTTGACGGCATCCAGATCTTCTAACGTCCAGGCACGTTCCAGCATGCGCTTTCGAACATCGGGCAGGTCACGATGGGCTTCAAGTAGTTTGTTAAGCTCCTCGTCAGATGCATATCGGGCCAGCAGATCAACTTTCAACAATACTGCTCGTTGTAATTTCCATTGCGTGCTATAATCATTATCTCCAGCCGTTTTTTTATTAATAATCTCATCCAATAGAGCAGTAATATCATCAAAATCTGTGTCATCTTCCGCCAAATTAATCGCAATTTCCATGATATCCCACTGGTAATTCCAACCTTCGTATTTCTGCTTTGTAAAAGATCGCAGGCACCATTTCAGCAGCTGGGATTTTAACTGAACGGGCAAGTCCCTGTTTGACAGCTGCCTTAGTAATTCAAATGCCCAGTACAAGGTGTCGCCGACATTTCCATACGAATCGTCAATAAATTGAAAGGCGGGAACTAATTCTTCGATCACGGTCTGGGCAATAGCAATGCTTGTTTCGGGATGTTGATCGATCTGATTTTCAGCTTTTTGCAGTAAGTCATTGACCGGAGCCAGTATTGATGCTGCCTCACTGGCATAGACGAGCCCCTTTCGCCGGGCGGGAGATAAGGCGTTTTTGATCATTTTATGATAGCCCGATTGGGATTCGGGACTGCCAGCAGGTGTAAACCGGGCCAAGAAACGATTACGAATGTTACGATCATATTCCGTAAGCTCCTTTACAAAATCGGCCAATTCTTTGGCACTGCATGATTTCAATAGCTTATCCACTTGTTCCGAAAGTGTTTCCTTTTTTTGTGGTGATGCAGAATTCTGTGCCTTATTTCGAGTCTGGGGGTCTTTAATATCTCCGATAACAGGAGAATCGTCCTTAATGGCATAACAAATTGCTGCCATATGTTTACAGGGACTTGTTTCAGCAAAGGGGCAGGTGCAGGAGCATGAGTAAAACCCGTCTTCACTGCTTTCAATTTTTACCTTGTAAATTTCAGTTCCCGCCACCTTTGCTTTCCAGCTGTGTGATTTTGTTTCATCTAAATCGACTACATGTCCCTTGCGGTAATAGGATTTTCCGCGCTCCAGGATTGTAGGAGAGAAGAACGATTCAAAGTCATCGAAAGAAAGAATGTGGATCATCAGTTTATTCAGATTAACAAAAGTTTAATCAATCAAATAGAATACAAGTTGTTAAGATAGTCTTTTCAAGGCCGGATAGTGTAATATTACTGATCAAATATCGATTAGGAATTTCATTAAATAAAAAACCTGAGACTACTATTGTTTTATGAGTGATTCTATTACCCTATCTTATAGCCTAAAATAAAAAAACTACTAAAATAAATTTAAGTCCGTGAAGATCAGTATTTCACAATTATATTCCGATTTATCAGAAAGTATTGAATCACTAAAAACGGACAAGTCATCCGTTCTGAACTCACGGGCTATTGTCGACGAGGCCTTAACACGTGACGAGCCAATGTATGGCATTAATACCGGTTTTGGGGCACTGGCTAACAAACGGGTCAATGATAAAGAGTTAAAACAACTCCAGCGGAATCTGATTTTATCTCATTCGGTGGGTGTCGGTGATCTCATTCCCAAAGACATCTCGCGGCTGATGCTGCAAATAAAGATTCACTCACTGGGATTGGGGCAATCGGGGATATCCGAAGAGACCTTCGACCGGTTGATTTATTTCATCGATCACGATTTGATACCTGCCATGCCCGAAAAAGGGAGCGTTGGTGCTTCCGGGGATCTGGCGCCGCTGGCTCACATGTCACTGCCCCTGTTGGGACTCGGTTATTTCTGGAATGATGAAGGCTCGGATATTATCCCAGCCGAAAAAGTGTTGGAAAAACATAGCCTTGAGGTATTGGAACTTCAGCCAAAAGATGGACTATCGCTGATAAACGGGACGCAGTTGATGAGTGCCTACGGAGCCTATGTGCTGGAGAAGTCGTTGAGTTTGACGAAGGCCGCTGATCTGATCGCGGCAATGAGTCTCGAGGCGTTGCAGGGCAGTATCAAACCATTTGATGAGCGGATACACAAAATTCGTCCCCATAAAGGACAGCAGGAAGTGGCCCGAAATGTGCGGGAATTGCTGGTGGACAGCGAGATTTTGGAATCGCATCGGAACTGTGGCAAGGTGCAGGATCCGTATTGCCTGCGATGTGTGCCCCAAGTGCATGGTGCAAGTCGCGACGGATTGCGGTACTGTCGAGGTGTGATCCAAACCGAGCTTAATTCCGTAACGGACAACCCGCTGGTGTTTGAAAATGGAGACATCATCAGCGGAGGTAACTTTCACGGAGAACCACTGGCGTTGGCCTTAGATCATGCCAAGATTGCCCTTTCGGAATTTGCCAGCATCTCCGAGCGCCGGACGTATTTGCTACTGGAAGGCCATGACGGCTTGCCGAAGTTACTGATGGAAGAAACTGGCATTAATTCCGGTTTCATGATTCCCCAATACACAGCGGCAGCGTTGGTATCAGAAAATAAGGTGTTAAGTCATCCGTCATCTGTGGATTCTATTCCCACGAGCTTGGGGCAGGAAGATCATGTGAGTATGGGCAGTATCAGTGCCTTGAAGCTTTTAGAGATATTCGAGAACGTAGAACAAGTACTGGCCATCGAGCTGTTTACTGCAGCTCAGGCCTTGGACTTTCGCAAGCCGCTGAGACCGGGTCGTGGCGTGGAAATCGCCCATGAGTTTATTCGAGACTATATTCCGCATTCCAATGTGGATCATTATTTTAAGGATGATATCAATAAAGCGGTGGAACTGTTGCAAGATCGAAGCATGGTCGAAACGGTAGAAGAGGAATTAGTAGAGATGGTGTGAGGGTTAGCTTTTAAAAATTTTATTTACCCACCCCATTCCCCTCCCTATAATTTAGGGAGGGGCAAAAGAGGAGAATTAATGACGAAATGGAGTACAATTAAAAAGTTTGCAAGAGAACTAAGAAAAAATCCAACTGAATGTGAAGAACAACTTTGGAAATATCTCCGTCGCAGACAATTGAAGGGATATAAGTTTTTAAGGCAACATCCAATTGTGTATAAACAAAAAAATAACCGACGATTTTTCTTTATTGCTGATTTTTATTGTGCAGATGCAGCCCTGGTACTTGAGTTAGATGGGAAGATTCATGACTGGCAAAAAAATTATGATTATAATCGGGATCTTGTATTGAAAGAGCTTGATTTGAAAGTTCTACGTATACAAAATAAAGAGCTAAAGGATATTGATTTAGTTAAACTGAAAATTTTGAATCTACTAAAATAAATGATCCCTCCCTGTTTATAGGGAGGGACTTAGGGAGGGTAATGCCCGTATTAAAAAACATAGGTTTTTTAGCAACTTGCAGAGATGAAGGGGGACAAGGCGAAATCCATCCTATAGAAAATGCGGCAGTGGTCTGGCAAAATGATACGATTAGTTGGGTGGGAGAAGAACTCGATCTGCCGGAGAAATTTGCTGATGAACAATCGTTTGATGCCCGTGGGAAAATGATAATTCCCGGACTCATCGATTGTCACACGCATCTGGCGTTTGGCGGGTGGCGGTCCGAGGAGTTTGCCATGCGGATCCAGGGCAAAAGCTATCTTGAAATTGCCAAGGCCGGAGGCGGAATCCTGTCAACCGTAAGAGCAACACGTGTTGCTTCGGAAGATGAATTATATGAAAAAGCCGCAGGATTTTTGCATAAAATGGCTAAGCTTGGTGTGACAACCGTGGAGTGTAAAAGCGGTTATGGACTGTCGCTGGAAGATGAGTTGAAAATATTGCGCGTTTACAAACGATTGGCGGCGAACCAGCCGATGCACATCGTTTCGACTTTTTTGGGCGCTCATACGATTCCGCCCGAGTTTACCGATGACCGGGAAGAATATATCGAATTAATCATTGAAGAAATGATTCCAACGATCGCGGAGCTGGAATTGGCCGAATTTTGCGATATTTTTACCGAGGATTCTGCTTTCAATGTGGATGAATCTCGTCGAATTTTGTCAGCTGCGGTGGCGGCCGGGTTGACGCCCAAGTTGCATGCCGATCAGTTGACTTCATGCGGTGGAGCAGAGCTTGCTGCAAAGATAGGAGCGGCCAGCGCTGATCACCTGGAAAGGATTTCAGATAAAGGCATTGGAGCTATGGCAAAAGCAGGCGTAATCGGTGTTATGCTGCCATTGGCGTCTTTGTACACGCAGGAACATCCCTTGAACTGTCGCAAACTGATTGAAGGTGGAGTGGAAGTGGCCGTGGCCACGGATTTTAATCCGGGTTCGGCGCCGACCTACGATTTGCCCCTGGCGCTTATGCTGGCTTGTAACCAAGGTCGGTTAACCCCGGCGGAAGCACTGAAGGGTGCTACGATTTATGCAGCAAAAGCTATTCATCGAGACAAAAAGGTAGGTTCAATCGAAGCTGGGAAGTTAGCCGATTTTGCAATTATTGATGTCCCTGATCCGGATTTCTGGATGTACCACTTTAGAGGAAGCCGGTTGATGAAATTATTCGTGGGTGGAGAAAAGTTAGTCTAATAAATTTATTGTGAATATACGTGAACAGTGTCGCTGACAATCCCCCCAAGTAATCCAGTACCTCCTTCAACATTAGAAGCCGTGCCGGGATGAGCCACGGTTTCGTTATCCAGCTCTAGGAAATTGGGCCAGTCGGCATTACCTGCTGCAATTACCACATTTATCTTGGAGACGGTGTATGCCACTGTTGAATAGTACTGCTCTTCTATTTTTTGAAGGTCCCCGGATTTATCAATCCTTGCTTCAATCGTCCCATTACGGGTATGAACAGTATCCGCAAGATGTTGAAAGGAACTCCGAACTATAGAAGGTTGATCCGGACAGGAAGGCCTTGTACAGTTTCTATAAGTATAATAAACGGCTTTAACGGCTACTAAACGATCAATATCCCGGATTTCTAAAATGAGTTGATAGCCCGTTCCGTTTACAAGTGTAGGAGCGGGAAAGGTGCCCGGAATTTTTATCTTAGCACTAGTGGTGTTCGTTCTGTTGCTGACTTCCAATTTATACTTTTGGTGGGGATTTATGGGGAGCGTCGTGTAATAATTGTGAACTTTTCCAATTGATAAATGAAATACGGAATCGTGCATTGTTGCCGATTGTCCCGTACTTAGATTGGTGAGTTCCACTTTCGCATCCAAATGTGTGGGCGTATCGGTAAACAGGCTGTCGCGAAGTTTTTCTATTCGCACATATTGTGTGTCGGCCGAAGCATTCAAATATCCAAAAATGGAATAATATTTATCGTTCTTTTTAATGGGATTAAATGTGGGGTTGCAGCCTGTTAGCAGCAGGAGAACGGCGATAGTAATTGCTGAATAGCTAATAAACTTACTTGGCTGTACAGAAAATTGTTGTATCTGGTTATTCATGTTTAGCTTTTTCTGCATTTAAAGCGGAATTATTTTGTGGAGATCTCGATTGCTGCGAACGGAACAATTGAAAGTTGATTAACCCGACGAAGTGAAAACAAATCAAAGTAAAACAGGTTTTTGCGATCATAGGCATTAATTACACCCGCTTTGGCGGTCAGCCTGCCAACCCCCAGGTCAAATTCACGTTTCATGCTTACGTCCAGCCGGTGGTACCAAGGCAGCCGCCCTTGATATGGTTTATCGTAAAGAAGTCGCGGGGTGCCATAGCCATCACGGGGATCCTGTAAGTCGCGAAGCGGTAATAAGCTATCAAACCCAAATGGACGTGTGTATGGCATTCCCGAGCCTAGCTGCCAGCGAATATTCATGCTGGCAAATCCCAAGTTGGCACTTATTACAGCGTTCACACTATGGCGCTGATCGTGAGGTGGATGATAAGTTTGGGTATCGCTGTTAAGGTTTTGCTGATGAGTTTCATATTGTGTCCAGCTGTAACCATAGCCTATATAAGCATAAATGGGGCCACTTTGGAATTCGCCTCGTACGTCGAATCCCCAGACAGTGCCACTTGCAGCGGTCATTGCCGTTGTAAATCGTGCGAAGTTACTCCAGATTGGGACGGCCAGATTACTCATGTGTTTATGGTATCCTTCCAGAGTGAGACCCAGGTTACCAATCTGTTGACGCCAACCCAAGATTGCGTGCCACGAACGGGGCAGTTTTTCCAGGGGCGTAGGCAGCCATACCGAAAAAGTGGAACCCAGATCTCGTTCATCGGATAATCCTACGATTGTTTGATGATAGATACCCAAGGCGGCATTAAGTTCATGATTTTGGTTACCAAAGGGTCGCCAGGCAGCACGAATACGTGGGTCCAGGCTTAATCCATAATCAAAAGAACCGCCGCCGGTGATTCCGGGACTCACGTCGATATTTGGGCCGATATGTAAGTCCATGCTTAGATAAGCTGAAAATCGAACAAGAAAATCATCCCCACTGCGTATATTTTCAAATTTTTCATTCAGGGTATAAACTGTTTTGTCAACCCGGCTTTTAAAGCCACCGCTGATTTCATTATTTCCCTTTAACGGATAAGACAATTCCATGCTGGTGTTAATGTTCCAGATGCTGGCTTCTCGTTCAGGGTTTCCACCGGTACCGACAGAATTTTTAGAATAACTGGTATTAAGGCTCACATCCAAAAGAGATAGAGAACCGGCAGTGAGCGTAACACAGCGTCCGCCAAAGCCATAATTAGACCACTGGAACACATCATCGCGTTTGAGATCAATTTTTCCACGGTCATAGGTATGGAGGCCGGTAAAGGCACAACGACTTTTCTCCGAGGCATTCTGCAGTTTTACGAATTGATCACCGAATTTGAGCGGTTCTTTACGGTCGAGAAAGATTGGGGCTGTGCGCTCAATTTGGGAAAAACGTCCGGACGCCAGGAATGAGAAGCCTCGGTTATTAATGGGCCCCTCAGCTCGGATACCTGTTAAAAATGGCCCGACAGTCGCGGCGCCTTCAAACCGTTGTTTATTTCCACCGCGCATTGATACGTCAATTACTGACGAAAGCCTACCTCGATATTTAGCGGGATAGCCCCCCGCATATACCTTGGCATCCGAAATAAGATCCTGGGGAAAGGCTGAATAAAATCCCAGAATATGAAAAGGTCGATAAACCTGGATATTGTCCATCAGTACAATATTTTGATCAGGAGAACCTCCGCGTATAAATAGTTTTCCGCCGCGGTCGCCCACCGAGACTACGCTGGGCAGAGTTTGCAGATAGTTTGCAAGATCACCACTCACCGATGGCGTAGATATATGTGACAAGTTTTCAGGCGTCACAGTCTGACGACCGGCTTCCAGGGTTGTAGCCCCGCCTTTATCGCCGGTTACGACCACTTCTTCAAGTTGTTCTTTGGCAGGATTCAGTTCGGCAGTATAAGTGTATTCATTTACCCTCCCAGAAATATGAAGGGTGTCATGCAATGATTGGTATCCTATATAACTTATTCGGATTGCGTAGGCGCCCTTGTGAAGATTTCGTACCACATAATAGCCATTTGTACCGGCTGCAGCTCCAAGTATTTTTTTGGGAGGATTCAGTTTTTTTAAAAGGATATTAGCTCCGGTCAGGGGTTGAGAAGTCTCAGCATTCCTGACAAAACCTTTAAGAAATACCCCTCGCGATTGTGCAGAAAGCTGGAAAGGGAAACAGATCAGCAGTACAATGAAAAAAGTAGCGTATTTTAAAATTCTAATCGTCGTCTTTTTCATTCTGAATGTATTTCAATTTTATTATTCGGATACCAGAAGGGTATCACTGATAATTCCGCCGAGTATTCCGGTTCCACCTTTCACATTCGAGACAGCATTTGGTAAAGCCACTGTTTCGGGATTCAAGTGAAGAAAGTCGGGCCAGTCTTCGTTACCTGCGGCAATCATCACTTCCGTTCTAACAAGCGTAAAAGTTCGGTTTTGGGGGTATCCCAGTTTTTCGTTGTTTAAATCTTTCCGGTGATTAATACGGACATGTATCAAACTGCCGTGATGCACGGTGTCTTGCAAATGCTTAATAATCGCCTGGTGGATTATGGGATTGTCCGGACACGGAGGCGCAATACAATCTAAATAGGAGTAGTAAAAAGCATCAACAGCTATCAACCGATTGATTCCCCGGATATCTATCCCGGTGCTGTCTTTTGAGTGGGCGGTAATGATAGGTTCCGGAAATGAGGGGGGGATATCGGTCTGAGCACTTGTAAGGGTTTGATTCTTTTTGATTTCAAGCAGATATGTTTGTTCAGGACGAACAGGCAGGGTTGTGTAATAATTATGGGCATCACCGGCAGGGTAGTGAAATAGCGAGTCATGCATTACAGTCTTTTCTCCAGTCGTAGTATTGGTCAATATTACATCTATATTAAGATGTTCGGGAGTACTGCTAAACTGACCGTCCCTTAGTTTCTCGATGCGCACAAATTGGGTGTCGGCAGAGGCGTTCAAAAACCCAAATATTGAATAATAGCGATCATTCTCTTGGATGGGGGTAAATGAAGTATGACAGCCGGCATACATTCCTATAGTTATTACTATAAGAATAAAAATTGCCCACACATTACTAATTAGATGAAATCTTGAAAGCATCAGGGTTCAATGTCCTGTTCTTAGATATGACTTCCCATCACATATAATTATTCCCGTGTAAATCTGATCCGTTAAATCAAAAAAGCTACAAGATTCTATAAATGCAAATATTTGTAAAAGTAAAAGAAAAAATATCTGCTATGTAGATACAAGCAATGTAAATTTGTCAAGGGGTATTTTGATATAGTGATGGAGCATCAGTTGAGACAAATTACTGCATTACCTCAACAGCCTGAAACGTAGCTTCTTTTTGAAGTGCGGATTTGAGCCTGCAATCGTATTCCTCTGCAGAAATTTCAATACAGCCAAACTGCGATAGGTGCTGTGTCCAGAATTGAGTATCCCAAAGCTCAAAACCACCCTGATGTAATGCCTGATGAGTCCAGTAGAGTGCCACTTTTGAAGCTTCCTTTTCCCATCCGAACATTGATTCCCCAAAAAAAGCAGCTTTAAGGGCAACGCCGTACTGCCCGCCGACCAGTTCCCAATCTTTGTTGTATACACTTACCGAGTGAGCGTAGCCCTCATCATGCAGACGGCAATACGAGTTGATAATTTCATCCGAGATCCAGGTGGATTCGCGATCAGCACAGGCTTCCATCACTTTGCAAAACGCATGATCGAATTTAACATAGTAGTGATGGTTTCGTATGATTCTTTGAACATTTGAAGAGACTCGAAATTTATCTAGGGGGATAATCCCACGTTTACGCGAAGTGTACCATTTGACGTCGGTATCACCCCTGGAATCTGACATCGGGAAAATGCCGTTGGCATAGGCGTTTAAGAGCTCATCAACCGGTATCATGATGTTTTTTTGTTGTGTTTAAAACGTGTCAAGCTTATAAAGATAGACCACAAATATATCTTTGAAGTCCTCTCATATTTTATAAGAGAGGTATAGGGGGAGATCAACTGTGATGTCTTTTACACAGTAAAGAGCAATTTTCTCATCCCTAATTTTAAATTGTATCCCTAAAAAATTCTTTACCAAACTGGTGTTGGACCCGCTAGTGAAAATTACATTGTAATTGCGAGACGTTTCCACTACCAATGGGAGATCCCGGCGGTTGTGGCAGTGGTGGCGTTGGTTTAAACATTTTACCTTCGTCTTTAAAATGTTGCAAGATTCGGTAACCATACAACAATGAAGCGAGTCGTTGTTCTCGCTTAGCTCTATTTTCGGCCTCGTCCTTCATCCACTCCCGTAATTTTTCAAGCTTAAGGTTTGTAATAGCTCTTACCTGAGCCGATGCATTATCATTAGCAGCTAAGTGCATCATTTTAATGAGAACAACATAATTTATAGTATTCTGGATAGCTCCTTCATATCCTTTTTTAACAGGAGCCTGCCAGGTTTTTTGTAATACCTTATCCAAGAGATTGCCCAAACCCAAGTTGGAAGAATCACGCGCCTGAGCCTGAACAAGTCGAGCTGCTCGGTTAGCATTGAATAGTAAATCCGTAGTCATCGAAGCAGCTGTCTCTGCCGCACCGAGAGGATCGAAAGCCGGGTTCGTGTGGCTTTTAAAAAGTTCGCGAGTATCATAATAGCCGAGAGGTCGCGGTGGGACCAACTTCTTAACTGTATCCGGCATATCCAGGGCTTTGGGGGTAATGGTCTGCAACATGGCATCCAGGGCTTTACGCTGCAGCGAATCGGTTACTGGCTTTGGCCCCGGTTGTGGCCCGCCGCGGACATTATAATTATAATCTAATCCTCCGATAAGTTTGGCGGTAGCCTGAATTTGATACCTGTGATACAGGTAAATAGGCACTAATACATCCTCAAGCTTAGCCATGGGGGTGCCTTGTGGAATATTTGATTCTGAGAAATGCTGCAAGGCAATTTTTCGCACAGCCATCACATGATGAAGCTGCGCGATAGGATCGTTGCCGTTATCCCACAAATGCGCTTTGGGATGTGCACTTCCTTCGGGACGGGCATCCGCATCCGAAATAAAACGGAGACCTCGCTCGAATGCATTGTTGAGGATGCTATCCAAGGCTGCCTTTTTATTTGGAACGTTTGATAAATCTTTGTAGCCATATTTAATAGCTACTTTGTCCCATTCACCGATACCGGTATCGTACGCATCCGACAGATCCAGTGTGCTATCCGGCGTAATGCGTACTTTCGGCGCAGGATAGTCCATTACCGAGGCGCGACCGTTTGTGCTGGCCGCAAAATTGTGTGCAAGCCCGAGCGTGTGTCCGACTTCGTGGGCCGCTAGCTGACGGATGCGTGCAAGTGCCATTTGCAGCATCGGACTATTTTCTGAATAATTCTTGCCTTTTTTATAGGGCGAAAGCAGTCCTTCGGCAATCAGAAAGTCTTGACGAACGCGGAGCGAACCCAGCAACACATGCCCTTTGATAATTTCGCCCGTTCGGGGATCTACGACTGAAGTGCCGTACGACCAGCCGCGCGTGGAGCGGTGCACCCAGTTGATCATATTATAGCGTACATCCATAGGGTTAGCGCTGTCGGGTAGTACTTTAACTTGAAAAGCATTCTCGTATCCGGCTGCTTCAAACGCCTGGTTCCACCAGCTGGCTCCTTCAATGAGCGCGTTTCTGATAGGCTCCGGCGTCCCCGGATCCACGTAATAAATAATCGGTTTGACCGGTTCGCTCATCTTTGCTCCGGGATGTTTCTTTTTGAGCCGGTGGCGAATAATATATCGTTTGGTAAGTGGACTACCGATAGAGGAGCTGTAATCTTTGTAGCTAACACTAAAATATCCGGCGCGGGGATCGAACTTTCGTGGCTCAAAATTATCGTCCGGCAATTGTACGAAAGAGTGATGCTGGCGAATGGTGATAGCTTCTGGAGACGGGGTAACCGAGCGCACGTCGCTGCCCGGATTTTTGCCGGTGAATGTTAAAGTTGCTTCAAATTCTGAGTTTTTGGGAAAATCCATCGTCCCTTTTGGGTAGATTGCCGAACGGGAGTCATCCACATGATAATTCCCCTGTTTCATATTTTGCAGATGTTCTGCAACGTGTTGGGCATCACGCATCAGAAAATCCGTCATATTGACCAATACTTTGCCGTCCTGTTCGGCCGCCACCTTAAATCCCCATAAAATAGAGGTAGCAAACGCATCGTGCACCGACTGTTTTTCCTTGGGATTATTAGAAGTTGCCCGATACGAATAGTTGGGTTGCACCATCAGGATTTTAGGGCCTCTTCGCTGGAAATAGACAATACGGGTGTCACCGATTTGGTTGCGGTCCAATCCGATATCATTAGAGCCAATGCCGTGTGTGAGCGAATTTATATACAAAAACTTTTTATTGAGTTGATCGATCTCCAGCCATATTTTGCCTGTATCCTGATCCCGGTAATACGTAAAAAAGCCCTCATGCTTTTCCATCCCTTTTGTTTTACTGGTAATGGTAGGGATATCCTGAGCGTATCCTGCAGATATTATGAAGATCAATAAAAATATGAGTGATGCCAGTCGTTTCATCTTAATCCTTTTTAATTGGAAATTCAGCAACCGCTATTAATTAACTACTTTTAGCGATAAGATTAAAATGTGGTATTCAGAAAGAAAAATCCATTTGGCGGGATATTTAAGCTCTATGTAGTCCGAATTGATAATCTGTTCTTAATGAAAAATCACTCCCGAGCAGTAAAGTGGATATAAATTAAAAAGGACGGGTTAATAACCCGTCCTACACAACAATGGTATGGTTTTATTCTTCGCCTTCTCTATTGGCATAAAGTTGGGCAAGGTCGTTGATCATTTCTTCATCTACACCCGCTGCCACAAATCCCCCATCATGATAGAGATTCTGCATGGTAACTTTGCGCGTCAAGTCAGAAAAGAGTGTTACACAATAATCAGCACATTCATCAGCCGTTGGATTGCCCATCGGAGCCATTTTATCCGCAAAGGTGTACATTCCATCAAATCCATCGATGCCACTGCCCGCCGAAGTTCGGGTTGGGGCCTGCGAAATCGTATTGACCCGGATCCCGCGATCGGCCAGCCGGCTGCCGTAATTACGGGCGATGCTCTCAAGGAGGGCTTTCGCATCATTCATATCGCTATATTTAGAAAAGATACGCTGAGCACCAATATAAGAAAGAGCGATAATGCTGGCGCCGTCATTTAAAAGGTCAGCTTCGTCGGCATAACGAATTATCTTATGTAAAGAGATAGCCGAGATGTCCAGCGTTTGCTGCATCCAATTGTAATTTAGTCCTTTGTATCCTGTGTTCTTCCTCACATTGGGAGACATCCCGATAGCGTGGAGCATAAAGTCAATCTTGCCATGCTCCTCCTTAACTTGTTGCATCAGCTCCTGTACTTCATCCTCTTTGGATACATCACAGGGAAAAATTTCAGCCCCTGTTTTTTCTGCCAGTGCATCCAGCGTACCTAAGCGTAATGCTACGGGAGCATTAGATAATGAAAATTCAGCACCTTCACGGTTACAGGCCAATGCAATACGCCATGCAATACTCCGGTCGTCGAGTGCACCGAAGATCAAGCCCTTCTTTCCTTTTAATAATCCATATCCTTTTTGATCGCCCATATATATTTTTCCTTGATTTCTTAAAAGTTCATTTCTTTTGCGGGAAGATAACAAAACATAACAAAAAACGATCATCCGTTAGATATTGCAAATAGGATAGTTTACCTCTTCAAACTCCGGCAAAGCTATAAAGGACTTTGCTCGCGGTCATCCCGAACATATGTGAGGGATATCAAGTAGAATAAAAGCAATTCTCATGATTAAAGTTAATGTCATATAATCGTTTGAGATCCCTCTTCGCCACGAGACTATCGGGATAACGTACAGGTCTGCAAATAGATTTTAATCTAAAAAACTGGGAGAATACGGGAGCTGAATGCTCTTATAGCCCTGAGAACTGTAGAATATTGAAGGGGCACCCTCCCTATTTAAAATTTCTTGTTCGCTAGTTCAAAATTATCAGAAAGAGGATTTCCAATCAAGAAGACCGTTTCTGGATATCTCCATTTTTATCCGAGATGACAACTTCAACCCGACGGTTGCGCTGGCGTCCGGCTTCAGTATTGTTAGAGGCTACCGGGTATTTCTCTCCATAACCCCGAATTTGAATTCGGTTTGAGCTGATTCCCTGATCCATTAATGCTTGTCGAACAGAATTGGCTCTGCGACGCGAGAGTTGTTTATTATAGATCGCTGCACCAATGTTATCTGTATATCCTTCAATCATAACATTCCGTTTGGGATATTCTTCCATGAATTGAGCAAGTTTGTTTACGGCCTGCTCGCCACCGGGCTTGAGTGAGGCTTTATCAAAATCAAACAGCACGTCACCAAGTGTCAAGACCAATCCACGCTCCGTCTGTTGAGCTTGCAACTGGTTCACCTGTCGGGCTAATTCCCGGGCTCTTTGACGTTCTTTTTGTGCCTCAGATAAGGCCTTTTTTGCTCGCTTTTCAGCAGCTTTTGCTTCAGCTTTTCGAGCTTGTATTAATACTTTTTGACGTTGTGTTTCTGCACGTTGTACTTCATCCTGGGCCGCATTAAGTTCCGCAGTTTCTCGAGCAATGGCCACTTTTTGTTTAGCAATATAGGCGTGATGACTGACCAGATTTTCATCCTCACCATCTTGCCAAAGCTGCCTGCTCTTTTGTAGTTCTTCTTCTGCTTCTTTCAGTGCTACGGGAGCTTTACTGACGATAAGGGTGTCGTTTTCGGCTTTCTGATATTTGGTTTTGGCTTCTTCCAGCAGTGGGTTTTTGTCCGGCGTACCACCGCAATTTATTACCAAAAGCGGCAGGGAGATTAAGAAGACAAGCTTTCGAAATAGCATAAGCTTACTGATTTTGTTGGTGTTGCTGAATTTCCTGTTTTAGTATTTTGATACTTTTTTTGAGTTGCTTAACGGCGTTTTGAGCTTTTTTAGACAGGGAGCGTTCTTCGGCTAGTTCTGCATCGACTTCGGCACGCTCAGCTAAACGTTTTGCCTTTTCATATTTCTTTTGCTCTATAAGTGATTTCGCCTGATCCAGTTTTTTTCTGGAATTTCGCAGTTCTAATGGAGCATAATCCTGTGCCCCCACTTGATTGGCCTGGTTAATAGCAGCTTTAGTACGTGCCATCTGTTGAGTGGGGGGTTTAGTACTGGCACAAGAAGATACCAAAGTTGAAATGCTAAAAAGCAGACAAAAGAGTATGGCGGTTTTTAGCTGTGAAAAGAATGAATCCATAACCCAAACCCATAATTTTGATTTCCCTTATTTGTCTCCTTATAGTAAGAACAAAACTGTTTGTTCCCATCTATGCTTGTTAAGCGCCCAAAATACATGTTTATTTAAGGGAAAAATTCTAAATATTTTTAATTACAATTATTCTGTTGATAACCCAATAAATTGTCCTTATTTTGCGGGACTTTGTCCCGGTACCATATTCCGGACAAACATTAAACACGATTCAAAGTTTTATTTACCTATGTTTCAGGATCTCTCATCAAAATTGGATAGTGCCTTTCAGAAATTGAAAGGGGAAGCTAAGATTACCGACGTCAACATTGCGGAGACGGTGAGAGAAATACGTCGCGCTCTGCTTGACGCGGATGTGAACTACGAAGTTGCTAAAGAGTTCACAAACGAAGTGAAAAATCGGGCGATGGGCGAAGATGTGTTGAATGCCGTCAATCCCAGTCAACAGTTTACCAAGATTGTACATGATGAGCTGACCAAGATTCTTGGTCAGGAGCGTGTGGATTTATCCGTTGCACATACACCTCCTACGGTCATTCTGATTGCCGGCCTGCAAGGTTCCGGTAAAACGACATTCAGCGCAAAGCTGGCTCGTTACCTGAAGCAAGAGAATAACCGTAATCCAATTTTAGCTGCAGCCGACGTTTATCGTCCGGCGGCGATTAATCAGCTCAAGACACTGGCCGGCACTATTGATGTTCCAGTGTATTCTATTGAGCAGAAAGATGCTGTTCGGGTTGCTAAAGAGGCTGTTTCCATGGCCAAAAGTCTGGCGCTTGATACGGTAATTATTGATACAGCCGGGCGCATGCACGTAGATGAAGAGATGATGAATGAAGTGGCTGAGATTAAAGAAGCGGTTCAGCCCAACGAAACGTTGTTTGTTGTCGATTCTATGACGGGACAAGATGCTGTAAATACAGCCAAAGAATTTAATGAAGTCATTAATTACGATGGTGTTGTTTTAACCAAGCTTGACGGAGATACCCGCGGCGGAGCGGCCCTTTCGATTAAGAATGTGGTCCAAAAACCGATCAAGTTTGTAAGTACCGGTGAAAAACTAGATGCTCTTTCTCCCTTCTATCCCGACCGGATGGCACAACGTATCCTGGGGATGGGTGATGTGGTTTCTCTTGTTGAAAAAGCCCAGAAAGAGTTTGATGAGGAAGAAGCGCAGAAACTGCAAAAGAAAATAAAATCTGACAGTTTTGATCTGAATGATTTTTACAAACAGCTTCAGCAAGTCAAAGGTATGGGCAACATTTCGGATTTGGTTGGTATGATTCCGGGGGCTAGTAAAGCGCTTCAGGATTCTGATACCGAAATCGATGAAGATTCTTTTAAGCCCATTGAAGCTATTATTTGCTCCATGACACCGGAAGAGAAACGTAACCCGGATATCCTGAATGCCAGCCGGCGCCGGCGTATTGCCAAAGGTTCCGGGACGCGTGTTCAGGAAATCAATAACCTGATTAAACAGTTTGACCAGATGAAGAAAATGATGAAGTCCTTTTCAGGGATGGGCAAAATGGGCAAGTTGATGCAAGGAATGAAGGGAATGAAAGGAAATTTACCGTTTGGCTAGTTTTATTAATAAATGGCTGAATTGGTGATGTATTGAATTTTTGATTTTATAAGAGTATAGAACATTGGGGTTTTTAGCCAACGCTGATGTTCCCGGTTTCAACACGAAACCATAAAAATTGCGCAAGATTCCGACAATATCCTCTATAGAAATCAACGCAAATTTTAAGTTATAACTAAACAGATAATCCATTGTTAAGAATAAGATTACAACGTAGAGGTCGAAAAAAACGACCGATCCATCACATAGTTGTGGCGGATAACCGCAAACCCAGAGATGGACGAATTATTGAAGATCTCGGTCGTTTTGATAACGTAACTCCTAAAAATCAGCTTGATCTAGACAGGGATAGAGCCCTGTACTGGTTGAAGAAAGGTGCACAGCCTTCTGATACCGTACGCTCGATCTTCAAAGATCAGGGTTTGATGTATGAGATGCATTTGATCCGATGGGGTAAGTCGGAAGAAGAAATTGAAGAAGCACTTGCCGAATGGCGTGAAAAACGTGCGGAAAAGGAAGAAGAAGTTCCTTCGCGCAAAGAACGTCAAAAAGCATTGCTTGAAGCCGAAGAAAAGGAATTCCAGAAGCAGCTTAAAAAGAAGGCTGAAGAAGCAGCCCGAGAAAAAGCTAAGCAGGAAGCCCTTGCTTCTGAAGAGGCCGAAGAAGCTAAAGCCGAGGCTGAGGAAGAAACTCCTGCACCTGAGGCTTCGGAGCCTGAAGAGGCAAAAGCTGATGCTGATGAAGAAGTAGCTGAAGAAGCCGAAACAGCTGAGGCTGAGGAAGAAACAGCAGAAGTTGAAGAGACGGAAGAAGTTGAGGCCGCTGATGAATCCGAAGAGAAAGTTGAGGAAGAAGCAGCTCAGGAAGAAGAGTCTGAAGAGACGGAAGAAGATGCAGA
>Ga0102959_1000211_pt1 | contig 18848 bp, 19 predicted proteins | sample SalPonF2_B_D2_MG_FD_84520 | JGI IMG/M metagenome (GOLD analysis project Ga0102959, IMG submission 84520) | Salt pond soil microbial communities from South San Francisco under conditions of wetland restoration - Salt Pond MetaG SF2_B_D2_MG ...
CCACCGGTTTCCCGGCCCCACGACCTTCTGGACGGCGGGCACGCTCTCGGTGCCGTAGGCGAGCGCCGCGACGGCCTGCGCGCCGCCGACGCTGTACACCTCGTCGGCCCCGGCGGCGTGGATGGCCGCCAGCGTCACCGGGTTCACCTCGTCGGCGGGGGGCGTGGCGACCGCCACCTCGTCGACGCCGGCAACCTTCGCCGGAACGACGCCCATGATGGCGCTCGACGGGTACGCCGCCGTGCCACCTGGAGCGTAGACGCCTACCCGCTCCAGCGGTCGGAAGCGCCGCCCCAGCTCCCGCCCGTCGAAGGCCTCTCGCCAGTCGGCTGGAAGCTGTGCCTCGTGGAACGCCCGGACGTTCGCGGCGGCGGTCTCGATGGCGTCCCGGACGTCGGCGTCTACCTCGTCGTACGCGCGGGCCGCGGCGTCGGTCACGTCGAAGGACTCGACTTCGACGCCGTCGAACTCCTGGGTGTACGAGCGGAGCGCGTCGTCGCCGCCGTCCCGGACCCCCTCGACGATGGCCCGCACGTCCTCGCGTATCTCGCCCACGCCGGCGTCGCGCTCGAAGAGCGCACGGCTCCTGGCGGCCGAGAGGTCGGCGACCGCGTTGACGTTCATGCCCGGTCGTTGACGGCGGGCACGAAAAACCGTTTCTACCCGCAAACGTATCGTCGCCGACGCCGTAGGACGGGTATGGCGTCTCCGCTCGACGACATCGCGTTCCTCGCGCGGTCGCCACACCGCGTCGCGGTCCTCGAAGCGCTGGCCGACCACCCTCGCGACCGCGACGAGTTGCGCGCCGCGACCGGCGCGTCCTCGCCGACGGTGGGCCGGATTCTCTCCGATTTCGAGTCGCGGCGCTGGCTCGTCCGGGCCGGCCGCCGCTACGAACTGACCGCGCTGGGCGCGTTCGTCGCCGACCGGTTCGGCGAACTCGGCGAGGCGATGGAGACAGAGCGGACGCTGCGCGAGATCGGGCCGTGGCTGCCACTCGAGATGGCCGGGTTCGGGGTAGACCTGTTCGCCGACCCGGTGGTCTCCTACCCCGGCCCGGGCTACCCATACGAGCCGGTCGAGCGCGTCACCCGGCTCATCGAGGGCACGGAGTCGATGCGCGGGTTCGGGACGACCATCCTGAAATCGAGCAACCTCGAGGCGGCCTGCCGGGCCATCCAGGACGGGATGGAGTTCGAGTACGTCTACACGCCCGAGGTCCTCCAGGCCATCGTGGCCTGGGACCCCGAGACGATCGCCGAGACCGCGGCCTGCGAGAACTGCACCACGCTCCTACACGACGCGCTGCCGGACGGCGAAACCTGCGGGCTCGGCATCTACGACGACCGCGTCGGCATCTGCTGTCACGACGCCGAGACCGGGACGCTCAGGGCCGTCGTCGACACCGATTCGCCGGCGGCGCTCGAATGGGCGGAATCGCTCTACGAGCGATACCGGCGCGAGGCACTCGTCCTGGACGCCGACGGCCTTCCCGTCGGGTGACCCCAGACTCGCCCCTGTTTCTCTCTCCCCCGGTCGGCGCTTTCACGGCGTGAAACGGTTTCACCGGACAGTTACAAGACGGCCGGAACAGTATCCGTGTCCACCGTGTCAACTACCCACGTAACGCCGAAATCCACCCGAAGAAACGCAATCGCCGACAGGGACGAGACCCTCGCGGTCCGGAGCGACGGTGGTGGGGATGGCTGAGCGTCAGCTCCGTCGGTACGCCGCGTACGCCTACGGCTGGCTCGCCTACCTCCTGGCCCTGGCGACGGTCGTCTACGCGGTCGGTTTCCTCGCGAACGCCGTCGTGCCGAAGTCGGTGGACGCCGGGGCCGGATTCTCGCTCGGCCCCCCGCTGGTCGTCGACCTGGCCCTGATCGGGCTGTTCGGCCTCCAGCACAGCCTGATGGCCCGCCCCGGGTTCAAGGCCCGGTGGACCCGCCTCGTCCCCGAACCGGTCGAGCGGAGCACGTACGTCGTGTTCGCCGCCTGCGCGCTCCTCGTCCTGATGTGGGGCTGGCAGCCGCTCCCGGCCGTGCTCTGGCACGTCGAGGGCGTCCCGTCGCTGGTCCTCCTGGGTGGCTCGCTCGTGGGCTGGCTGTTCATGCTCGCCGCCGTCAACATGATCGACGGCGACGACCTCATGGGTCGCCGACAGACGCGGGCCTATCTGCGCGGGCAGTCCCCGGAGCCCATCGACTTCGCGACTCCGGCGGCCTACCGGTACGTCCGCCACCCCATCATGACCGGCTTCCTGGTCGCCTTCTGGCTGACCCCGCACATGACCGTCGGCCACCTCCTCTTCGCCGCCGGGATGACTGGCTACCTCCTCGTCGGCGTGACCCTCGAGGAGCGCGACCTGGTCGCCGCCTTCGGCGACCGGTACGACCGGTACCGCGACGCCGTGCCGATGTTCTTCCCCCGCCCCGGCCGGTCTGCGCCCCACTCGTCGGACGAGGCGCCGGCCGAGTGACGTCGGCCAGCACCCTCGCCAGCGCCGTGCCGGTTCGTCCGCCGGGGTATCTCGGACGCTGCCCCGTCAGAAAACTTATCGAGCGGGGTCCCACATCGGGGGTCGATGCCCTCCACCGCCGGCGGATACGCGGCTAACGCGGTCCGCTTCGCCCTCGCCGCCGTCGGCGCCATCCTCGCCGTCGGAGCGGTCGTCGCCCTTCTCCGCGTCCCACCGCCCCCGCCCGGTAGCGACGGGTTCCCCGCGGGAATGGCGTTCCTCTTCGGGGGACTCGTCTTCATCCTCGGACTCGGCACGACCGCCCTCGGACTCGCCCTCCCGTCGGTTCTCGGGACGGACGACGTCCTCGGTTTCGGTCGCACTCAGCGCTTGCTCCTGCAGGCCGCCGGTTTCTGTCTCGTCGGCGGACTCTTCGGTGGCGTGGGTGGCGCGTTCGCGCTCGGGTTCGGCATCGGCGTGCTGGTCTTCCTCGCCGGAGTCCTCCTGAGCGTCGTCCCGGTCTCCATCGCGCTCGCGTGGCGACTCGGCGAGGTCGTCTACAGCGCACTGGGCCGGGTTCGAGCGGGCGTGGCCTGAGCCGTCCTCGTTGGCCTATCCTTGAACTTCACGGGGACGGCTCTCTCCACACGTAAACCGTATCGACGAATGAGTGGGTGTCGCCCGGAACACTAACGACCGGCCTCATCCCGAGGCAGCGTGCCGCGTCGGCCGGGAAACCCTCGTGCCGGGCGGGCGATCCGTCAGGATCGCCGATTGCCGAGCCGGCGCAAGCCGGCGAGACGGGCGGTCCGTCAGGACCACCCTAGCGGGTCGAACCGAGGTCCGACCACACCATGTGTCGCGTGCCCGGGTTCTCCGCTTCGTCATCGCGCCCTGGTGGGCGAACTCGGGCGGGGACTGAGGCACGCGCTCCGACGTAGGCGGCCACCCCGATTAAGCCCTACGTCTCCTCCGGGCGGGCCTCGTCGGTGAGCGCGTACACCTGCTCCTGGGTGGAGCAGACGCCGCAGACGCACTCGGCGAGCCCCCCCTCGACGAGTTCGCCGACTGCCGCCTCCGCGTCGCCGACCGACAGCCGCGCCTCCGCCGCGACCTCCGCCGGCGAGAGCGGGCCCTGGTTCTCGAGGACGACGCGGACGAGCTTCGCCGTACACGAGAGACGCTCCGGAGGCGTCTCGCTCATTACCGGGTGATACCGTACTCGCGGCTAAAACCCTTGGCAAACCGGCGAGTAGCGAGCGTGGGACGGCCGGGCGGCCGGGCGGCCGGGCGGCCGGGAGCCGGCGGGCGGCGGTCGGCTTTTTGCCCGCTGGGCCCCTCCGCGGTGACATGGGAGATTCCCTCTCGCTCACCCGGGACGGCGCGGTCGCGACCCTGACCATCGACCGCCCCGCGGCGCACAACAGCCTCACCCTGTCGCTCCTGCAGGACCTCGCGGCCGAGACGAACGACCTCGCCGAGGACGACGACGTGCGGTGTCTCGTCCTCCGGGGGGCTGGCCCGGCGTTCTGCGCCGGCGCGGACCTCGACGAGCTCCAGGCCGACGCCGAGGACGGCGCGCGGCTCCGCCGGCTCGCCACCAACCTCCACGTCGTCGTCCGCACCCTGATGGGCGCGCGGAAGCCGGTGGTCACGGGCGTCAACGGGGTCGCCGCCGGGGGCGGGTTCGGCCTGGCGCTCGCGGGCGACCTCGTCCTGGTCAGCGAGGACGCCCGCTTCGAGTTCGCCTACCCCCGCATCGGGCTCTGCGGCGACGGCGGCTCGACGTTCCTGCTCCCCCGCCTGCTCGGGCTGCGGCGGGCGAAGGAGCTCGTGCTCCGCGACGAGCCGGTGAGCGCCGAGGAGGCCGTCGAGATGGGGCTGGCGACCGAGGTCGTCCCGGCCGACGAGTTCGACGACCGCCTGGCCGCCGAGGCCGCCGAGCTCGCGGAGGGCCCCACGACCGCCTACGCCGCGACGAAGGGGCTGCTGACCGACAGCTTCCAGCACAGTCTCGTCACCCAGCTGGCCGCCGAGACCGACCGCTTGGCCGGGCTGACCCGCACCGACGACTACCGGGCCGGCATCGAGGCGTTCCACGCCGGCGAGACGCCGTCGTTCACCGGTCGCTGAAGGCCGTGCGATTCAGATCCAGCCCTCGCGGGCCAGCAGTTCGCCGTTCAGGACGCTCGCGCCGGCCGCGCCCCGGATGGTGTTGTGGGCGAGGCAGTTGTACTGGAGGCCGCGCTCGGTCTCCTCGATGCCGCCGACCGAGACCTGCATCCCGTCGCCGCGGTCGCGGTCCAGGCGGGGCTGGGGGCGGTAGGCGTCCTCGAAGACGTAGACCAGCGGGTCCGGCGCGGTCGGCAGGTCCTGGGTCGGGGCGTCCCGGAGCGCCGCCGCCGCCTCCTCGACGCCCGGGTCGTCGGCCGCCTCGATCCAGACGTTCTCCAGGTGGCCGTCGAGCGTGGCGATGCGATTGCACGAAGCGGTTACCTCGGCGCCGTGCCACTGGACCTCGCTCCCGTCGAATGCGCCCAGCAGCTTGCGGGACTCGGTCTCCAACTTCTCGGCCTCGCCGCCGATGTGCGGGATGGCGTTGTCGAGGATCTCCATCGACGTGACCCCGGAGTAGCCCGCCCCGGAGACCGCCTGGAGGGTGGCGACGTGGACGCGTTCGAGGCCGAACCGGTCGAGGGCGGCGAGCGTCGGGACCATCGTGATGGTCGAGCAGTTGGGGTTCTTGACGAGCGCGCCGTCCCAGCCCCGGCGGTCGCGCTGGACCTCGATGAGCGCGAGGTGGTCGGGGTTCACCTCGGGGACGACCAGCGGGACGTCCTCGGCCAGCCGCTCGTTCGAGGAGTTAGAGGAGACGACGAAGCCCGCCTCGGCGAACCCGCCCTCCACCCGGTCGGCGACGCTGGAGGGCAGCGAGGAGAAGAGCAACTCGACGTCGTCTGGCACGGTGGCGGGTTCGGTCTCGTGGACGGGCATCTCGGCGACGTCGGCGGGGATGGGGGTGTTGACCCGCCACTTGGCGGCCTCGCGGTAGGTCAGCCCCGCGCTGTCGTCTGAGGCGGTCAGGCACGCGATCTCGAACTCGGGGTGGCCGTCGAGCAGCTGGATGAAGCGCTGGCCGACTGCGCCAGTCGCTCCGAGGATTCCGACTCGGGTACTCATAGGTAGCCCCAGATAGGACGCAGTCCGGCAATATCCCTTTGGGTACTGGTATCGCTTGCGGGGCGGACGGCCTGGCGGGTCGATCGACGGCCCGGTGGGATGAGTCGGTCGATGGCCGGTGGGGTGAGTCGGTCGACCGGTCGAGGAGACCGACCCCGGGCAGCCGGTCGAGCTACCGGTCACCGTCATCGACGGCGAGCGACCCGGACCGCGGCTGTTCGCGAGCGCGGCCATCCACGGCGACGAACTCGACCGCGTCAGGGTCGGCCAGGAGGTGGCGAGCCGCTACAGCCCGACCGCGGTCCCGACGTCCCCGCTCAGGAAGCCGGTCCCCGGTCCCGCGCGAGCCTGTGAAGAGCCGGTCCCGAGAGTCGGCGGTTCGGCCGGACCCGCGTATTCGACCGTGGAGACGGTCACCACGACCTGCTCCCCGGTCGCCTCCCTGATTCGTCCGCGGAGGTCCGCCGCCAGGCCGGTCGCCGCGCCCGGTTCGTCGACGGAGACGACGACCGCCACCTGGGTCGGTTCGCCGAAGAGGATGGTCCGCGCGACCCCGGTCGTCGTCACCGAGACCGCGGTGACGTTCTCGTAGCCCTGGCCGGAGAGGAGGTCGGCGACGCCGCTGTTTATGTTCTGCTCGAACTGGGTGCTCTGATAGGAGACGTAGGAGACGCCGACCAGCACCAGCGAGAGGACCGCCAGGATGACGATCAGCGCCGTCGCCCGCCGGACGGCCGAGCGCCGCGCCTGGCGGGCCAGCCCCGTCGCCTCCGGTCGGTAACCCGCCCACCAGAGCACGACGGTCGCCACGAGGTTGACCGCGAGGAGGTTGACGACCGCGAGTACGAGGGCGCCGACCGCCGCCAGCGGGTTGCCCCACGCGAGACAGATGCCGACCGTCGCGGCGGGCGGGACGAGCGCGACGGCGATCATCGCGCCGACGAGGACCTGTCCGACGCCACGGGTGACACTGACGATGGCCGCGACGCCGGCCCCGACCGCGAGCACGAGCGAGAGCACGTTCGGCGCGACGCGCTGCTGTATCTCGGGGATGGCGAGCACGTCGAGGCCGGGCGGGACGAGGATGGACGACTTGAGCGCGAGCGCGAAGACGAGGGCGCTCACGATGGCGAGGACCAGGCCGAACGTCTGGAGTGCGACGGCGCGGCGGAACATCGGTCGCTCCGAGACCACGGTCCCGACGGCGGCGCTGACGGCCGGACCCATGACGGGTGCGATGAGCATCGCGCCGATGATGACCGCCCCCGAGTTGAGGAGGAGCCCGGTCGCCGCGACGACGGCGCTGACGACCGTCATGATGACGAACGTCGAGGTCGCCGGTGCCATGTCCTCGGCGCGCGCCAGGAGCTCCTCGCGGGCGATGGTGAGCCGCTCGTCCTTCGCCGCGAGCGTCCCGAGCCGCTTCGAGATGACCGTCTCGGGGGCGATGACGACGGTGTAGGAGTCCTCCTCGACGCCCACGTCTCTGAGACGGGCCAGGATGGGCTCGACGGCGTTCGTCGGCACCGGGAAGGTGACCACGTCGCTGTACTCCTTGCGCCCCGTCTCGGGCGTGACGGCGTAGTCGACGCCCTCCTCGTCGAGCTGGTCGAGTATTGTCTCGCGTGTTCCCTCCGGGATGAACACCTGTACCAGCCGCATAGCTGACATACGACGCGTCGACCAAAATTCGGGCGGGAGGGATATCCAGGGTTGCCGTCGGCCACGGGTGGACTGGCCCGTCGCGCCGACGCCGAGTTCTCGCGCCCGTTCGTTCCCGGCGAGCGACCGCTCGTCCGTCCTCGGCAACCGACCGGCCGGCAATCGTCTCCATCCGGCTGCAACCGGGGCGTTCCCCGTCACAACCCCGAATGGCCTCTCGTGCCTCTAGGGAACGATGGTCCCGGGGGAGCGCGGTCGGCGAGGGGAGCTCGACGCCGTCTGGGGGATCGGCGACGCGCGGACGAACGCGACCGTCTCGTGGCTGGTCGTCGGGTCGCTCGTCCTCGTCGCCGGTAGCGTGCTCGTGCGCGGGGACCTTCTCTGGGCGGGCTTCGTCGTCCTTGTCGTGGTCACGACGCTGGTGCCGGCGCTGGCCACGGACAACTGGCGACGGATGCCCCCGTGGCCGCTGGTCGCGCTGGTCGCGCTGCCGGTCGCCTCGCGGGCGCTGTGGGGTGGGTTCGGCTTCGACCTGCTCGGCGGCATGGCCATCGCCGGCTTCGCGCTGCTCGCCGTCGTCGACCTCCAGCTGTTGACGCCCGTGCGCCTGACCCCCGGCGCCGCAGTGGTGTTCGTGGTCGTGGCGGCGATGGGCGTCGCGGGCCTCTGGGCGCTGGTCCGCTGGCTGGTGAGCCTCTATCTCGGGGCGGCGTCGGTCGGGACCCACGCCGACCTGATGCACTCGTTCACGGCGGCGACGCTCGGCGGGCTGGCGGCGGGTCTCGTCTTCCGGCGCTTCTTCCGCCGCGTCCGGCGGCTCTCCGCGCTCGCCGCGATGGAGGCCGAGCGCCCGTGACCCGACGTGTCCGGCTGCTCACGGCCCGCCGGCAGCGCCGGCTCGTGTGGGGCCTGCAGGCCGTGATGGTCGCCATCCTCCTGCTCGGGGTGGCACTGCTGGACGGCGCCATCGTCGTCAACGCGAGCGTCGGCATCCTCGTCTCGCTGCTCCCCGCGCTGTTCGAGCGCAACTACCGGGTGACGATGGACGTGCGGCTGGTGCTGTGGATCACCGTGGCCATGTTCGTCCACGTCCTCGGGACCGTCGTCGTCCCGGGGACCCGGCTCTCCGTCTACTCCGCCGTCTGGTGGTGGGACGACCTGACCCACACGCTCTCGGCGACGCTCGTCGCGGCGGTCGGCTACGCCTCCGCGCGCGCCTACGCGGAGAGTGCCCCCGAGGTCGTCCTCCCGCCGGCGTACAGCTTCGCGTACCTGTTCCTGTTCGTGCTGGCGGCGGGCGTCGCCTGGGAGCTGATCGAGTACTACACCAGCGTCGTCGCGGCATTCTTCGGCGTCCCCGGCGTCCTCATCCAGTACGGGCTGACGGACACGATGGTCGACCTCCTCTACAACCTGCTCGGCGCGCTGGTCGTCGCCCTCTGGGGGACCGTCTACCTCACCGACGTCGTCGAGGACCTCTCCGAGCGGTTCACTGGCCGCTCCGGCTGAAGGTGTTCGCTTGCCACTCCGGTCGCCGGGCGGCGGCTCCGTGGCGGTCGTTCTCCGGAAGCGCGGTCGCTGCTCGCCTCTCACAGCCTCCCGGTCGGGCGCGTGCCTCGGCGCGGAGAATCAGTTGACCTTGCGGGTGACGTAGCCGGCCACGCGGTTCCGGACGTCCTTCGACTCGATGTTCGTCAGCTCCCGAACGCTCTCCTTGTTGTGCTCGAAGTCCGTGCCGAACGCGTCCGGATAGCGCTCCAGCAGGAGGTGGGCGGTCTTCTTTACGTACTTCGGTCGGATTGGCATTGATAGCTGATTTTTCGCGGAGGCGCTAAAAGGATTCGTTCCGCGACGGCTCCCACGGGAGGAGAGCCGCCACGCGGGCCATCGCCTCCCGCTCTCGCTCCCCGCCGCAGCGGTCGGCCACGTCGGCGAAGTAGTCGAGCCGCCTCCGGAGTGCCACCTCGTCGTACCCGTCCACGCCCAGCCGCGACGCCGCGACGGTTGCCTCCACGACCGCCGCGAAGCCGCGGTCGATGGTCGGTACGCGCCGTCGGCGTATCCTCGTTTCGACCGGATTCAGCGCCCAGTCCTCCCACTGCGTCCCGTGCTCCTCGCCCGAATCCAGGTGCACGACCTCGACCTCCACCCAGGCGTCGGCCCTGTCGAGTACGGGCTCGTCGACCTCGTGGATCGAGAGCGCCGCCTCGACGAACAGCACGGGGTCGCGGGTGAACTGGACGTAGCCCGCCCCCTCGCGGTGGAAGTTCCGCCGCGTCCGGGTGTCCCCCCAGGTCCGGGCCGTCACCGGTCCGCCTTCGTGAACGCCGAGGGCTGCCGCGTTCCAGCGCCCGTTCGGGCCGAGCGTCGTGACGACGGTCTCGGTGACCCCTCTAAGCTCGACGGGCCATTCCGCGTCATCGGCGCTGTCGGCAACGTCACCCCCGTCTTTCCCGTCGCCATTGCCGTCGCCCCCACTCACACGACCACCCCGTGTCGCTCCAGCGCGACGAACAGCCCCGCGGCCACGACGTCGGCGGTCGTGCCGGGGTTGACCCCGCGAGCGACCAGGTCGTCGCCGAACGCCGACACCGCCGTCCGGTCCCAGCCGGTTCCGGTCCCGTCGGTTCCGTCTGTGTCCCGGTCGGCGTCGAGCAGTTCGCTGGCCCGGTCCGCGACGTCGGCCGCCACGTCCCGGCCGTGCTGCTTGACGACGAGCGTGTCGGGTTCCTCGGCGAGCAGGGCGAGGAACGCCCGTGCGGCGCGGTCGGGGACCGGCCCGTCGTCGTCGGCGATGCGGCGTCCGGTCTCGAACGACTGCGGGAAGCCCGAGACCCACTCCGCGCCGTCGCCGTCCCCGGGGGCGCTGCGCTCCATCACGTCGTAGAGGGTCAGGCCGCGCTCTTCAAGTGCGGGAATCGCCCCACTGCCCCGGCGGACGTCCAGGTCGGCCATGTCCGCCGGCGGGTCCGAGACGAACACGTCGACGTGGTCGAAGGCCCGGTAGAACCCCGTTGCGTCGGCGATGGTGGTGCCCTCCGCGACGGCGGCCGCGCGGTCGGGCGACAGCCTCCCCTGTCCTGCGGCGGCGACGAGCGGGACCAGCAGGAGGAGCGCCCCGAACTGGGTGTTGCCCCCGGACTGCTCGGCCATCCCCGCGACGGCCCGCTCGAACGACTCGCCGACGGGTGCGCCCTCCGCCGCGGCCCGGAGCCCCGTCCGCGCCCCGACCGCCCCGGCGAGGAAGTGCTCGAACCGGAGCCCGGGGAAGTCGCGCTCCCGGTCCACGTTCCCGGGCTTGGGCGTCCCCGCAACCTCCAGGAGGAGCGCGAGTTCGGCGTTCTCTGCTGGCCCACGCATGGGAGCGCGTTGGCGCCACGGGATTAAGTATCGTCGGTCGACTGGAGTGGTGGGTTTTCGGCATTTTGGCTCCGTTGAGACTCTCATCATCTAACAAAACGGGACTGCTGAACACAGAGGATGTATGCGGCAGATGGGTAGGGGCGCCCAGAAAGCGTTTACCTGCACCCGCGGAGTGGGCTGTGTGAAACGCCGCTCGTATCTGGCGTCGGTGCCATCCAGTCTGCTCCTCGCTGGATGCACCCAGACCGGCCCCTCCACCGAGCCCACAACCAACCCGTCTTCACCGACTACTCGGTCGACCACGGCGACCCCCTCCACGACTACCACGTCGAAGAACCGTGGCCTGGAGATCGGGTATGGGGAGTCTGTCGTCCTCGTGACCGGCGAGGTCTGGGTGGCGGAAGTCGAGGTCGCGCGCACGGTTCGCGACCTCTACAAACACCCCTACTACGACGTGGTGGGCGACCCCCAGGAGAAGTACGTCACGGTCGAGATCCAGGAGCGGCAGTTGCCATGGAGACCGGTGACGATTGCCCTCGAACTCGATGGAGAACGACTCGGCCGCGACTTCCAGAATCTGTACGCCGGGTACACCTACAATCCGGATATCGTGCGGGTCGGCTTCGCCATGCCCGCCACCCGAACCGTCGATTCGGCCCGCATCCTGTTCCTCTCGGAGTCCGAAGAGGAGGTAGTGGCCTCCTGGCGGGTTCCCGAGTCAGTGGTGGCTCAGCTCAATGCGCCACCGGAATTCGCCCTCGAGGCCCTACAGATTCCGGATGAGGCGTCGGAGAACGTACCGGTTACGGTGACGGTCGAGAACACGGGCGATCACCAGGGCATCTTCTACGCCACCCTCAACGCATCATCACTCTCCCATGGCAAGGGCATCAATATCGAGGTTCCTGCCAACGACACCGTCACCTGGGACGGTGGCATCTTCGTATACCAGGATTCGGGCCCGGTTGACCTGACCTTCGGTTACGGCTACGACGTCATCACCGAGACCGTCGAAATCACTCAGTAATCCGCAATACCATTCCGTACCCCCCAAATCCGGGCCGCCCCATCTGCTGCATATGCGCCCTGTATGCAGCACGGTCGCTAAAACCCATCACCGCTAGGGGTTCCAACAGAGCAAGCTTTTTCTATTCGGCTGTCGGTCGATCCAACTCTCCCTGACTTCCTGTAATCACCTCGAAAGCCCCCAGGCGCTCGACCGTCCGGGGCTCGTTGCGCTCCTCACTTCGTTGCGGTGCTTACTTCGCCCGGGCCGGGTCGAGCGCCTGGCCCCTTTCAATCCCTCCCGAAGTGGATTAGTCTGCATCAGCGATGGGCGGGGTTGAAAGGGGCGGCACGCTGGACGATGGCGGACGGGGCAAGCACTGCAGACCGCGGAGCGGTCGAAGTCGTCCGAGAGAGCTCGCTCTCTCGGGATCTCGAAGTGCCTTCGGCACTTCGACGACTCGTCGGAAGACCTCCGGTCTTCTGAGATGACGAAAGAACGGAGTTCTTTCGAACCACGCACAGCGAGGTCTGCTCACGGCGCGGAGCGCCGTTCGCACGGTTCGAGGCGGCTTCGCCGTCTCGCGACCTCCGAGTCCAGCGTGCCGGGGCTTTCGAGGTGTCTTCAACTGTGGGTGAGAAACGGACGAGCGAGCGACCGGTACATCTGTGGTAGGGCTACGACCGCGAATTGATCGACGACGAACGCCGTCGAACCCGCCGCCCGGTCGATTGTAACAGAATGTAAGCGTTTGTAATCTTTGTAAGTTTCTGTAACACCCTCGATTCCAGCGATTTTCGGACCCGCGAAGAAACACCGACTTCCGACGAACCGTCAACACAACTCACTCCGCGAACCACTCGTCCACGGCCGAACGGACCCGCGCGAGCACCGCCGGGCGGTCGCTCGCGCGCCCGACGCTCACGGCGTCCGCGCCGTAGGCCAGATATTCGCGGACGGTCGCCCGGTCGCGGACGCCGTTGTTGGCGACGACGAAGCAGTCCGCGGCGTCGGCGATCTCCGCGACGACGCGCTCCGAGTCCATCGCGTCCACGTGGACGATGGCGGCACCGGCGTCGACGACCCGGCGCGTGGTCTCGGCGAGGTCCACGCCCGGCACCTCCGCGCGGACCTTCACGCTCACGGTCGCGCCCGTCCCGGCGGCGACTGCGACGTACTCGCAGAGCCGGTCGGTGTCGCACAGGAGCGTCTCGCCCGCACCGACCGCGCACATCTCCTCCTGCCGGCAGTGGGCGTTAACCTCGAGGATGGCGTCGTGGGCGGCGCAGACCTCGCCCACCTCGCGGAGCGGGTCGACCGTGGTCGTGCGGACGTTGACCGCCGGGCGGAGCGGCGCGTCGGCGAGCGCCTCGAACTCCGCCGCGACGAACGCGACCGGGTCCGGGGGCAGGAACTCGGTCCGGTCGCGGGCGACGAGCGCGCGGGCCGCATCCCGCGTCGCGTCGTCGAGCGCCACGCCGCCGAGGAAGGCCGCGCCCGCGTGGTCCGAGCCGGCTCGCGCCCACGTCGCGTCTGACTCGCCACTCAGGCTGGCGAGCGCGAGTCGGGGCTCGAACGGTGGCTCGGCCGGTTCCTCGCACTGGGCCACGCTATCGACCGCAGTGTCCCGCGTTCGGCTCACGTCACCGCCTCCAGCGCCTCGCGGACCGCGCGGGCGACCCGGGCGGCGTCCGCGTCGTCGTCCATCCGCGTGTCCGTGCGGACGACCGGCCGGTCGAGGGCCGTGCCGTCCGCGTCGTCCAGGATGAAGGCGTCCGCGAAGGGGTAGGCGTCGGCGACGCCCCGCGTGCTCGGCTCGTAGCCGACGGCGGTCATCAGCTTCGCCGCCGGACCGGAGAACACCCGGTCCTCGACGAACGGCGAGACGGCGACGACCGGCGTCTCGCGGAGCGCGTCGGCCAGTTCGGGGAGCGCGAGCATCGGGCCGATGCTGGTGACGGGGTTCGACGGCCCGACGACGACCGGGCCGCCGCGGACAGCTTCGACCGCGGCCGGGGCAGCCCGCGCTCGGTCCGCCCCGCGGAACTCGACGTCCGCGACCGCCGGCTCGCCGCCGTGGGCCACCCAGAACTCCTGGAAGTGCTGCTCGCCCGCCGGCGTGTGGACGATGGTCGCGACGGGGTCGTCGCTCATCGGCACGAGGTCGACCGCGAGCCCGAAGGCGTCGGCGAGCGTCCGGGTGACCTCGGTCAGCGTCGCCCCCTCGTCGAGGAGGCCGGTCCGCGTCAGGTGGACGGCCCGGTCGCGGTCGCCGATGTGCATGAACTCCGCGACCCCGGAGAACCGCCGCCAGCGGGCGAGCTGTCGCCCCTCCGTCTGGCGCTCGGCGGGGAGAAAGCGTGGGCCGCCGTCCAGCCCGGCGGCGTCCGCGAGCCGGTGGAGCTCCGCGTGCGTCTCCGCCGTGTCGCCGTCGATGCCCCACCAGCGCTCGCGGTCGAGCACCCCGCCGCCCCAGAACAGCACGGTGTCGACGTCCGGGCAGACCAGCAGCCCGCCGAGCTCCACGTCGTCGCCGGTGTTCCCGACGACGGTCGTGTCGCCCGGGTCGAAGACGTCTCCCGCGCCAGCCAGCAGCTTCGGGGTGCCGGTCCCCCCCGAGAGGAACGTCGTCATGCCCGGCCGTACGGACGGTGTGGGTTAAGGCTGTTCGCTCTCGACGTCGGGCCGACTCTCGGCACGAGAACCGCCCGTCCACGCCGAGCCTTTTATACCATCGGGCCGAACCGTCGGGTGATGACGACCATCAAGGACAGCGTCCACGACCACATCGCGGTCGAGGGCGTCGCCGAGGCCCTCCTGGACACGCCGCTGGTCCAGCGGCTCCGCCGCGTCCGGCAGCTCGGCACGGTCTCCCTGGTCTACCCCTCGGCGAACCACACGCGCTTCGAGCACAGCCTCGGCGTCTACCACCTGGCCTGCGAGGCGCTCGACCACCTCGGTATCGACGGTCTCCGGGCCGAGCGCGTGCGCGCCGCCGCCATCCTCCACGACGTCGGCCACGGCCCGTTCAGCCACAACATCGAGGAGCTGGTCTCCCGGGAGACGGGCAAGTGCCACGACGACGTCGCCGACCTGCTCGCCGGCGGCGCGGTCGCCGACGCCCTCCACGCCCACGACCTGGAGCCGGACCCCGTCGCGGCCCTCATTGCTGGCGAGGGCGAGCTGGGACAGCTCGTCGCCGGCGAACTCGACGTGGACCGGATGGACTACCTGGTGCGGGACGCCCATCACACGGGCGTCCCCTACGGCACCATCGACCACGAGCGGCTCGTCCGCGAGCTGACGTTCATCGACGGGGCGCTCGTCCTCGACGAGGGCAACGTCCAGACCGCCGAGAGCCTGCTGCTCGCCCGCGCGCTGATGAACCCGACGGTCTACAGCCACCACGTCGCGCGCATCAGCAAGTCGATGCTGCGCCGGGCGGCAGAGCGCCTCCTCGAGACCGCCCCGGACATCTCGCCCGCCGACCTGCGGCGGATGGACGACTACCAGCTGTCGGTCGCGCTGCGGGGGACCGACGCGACAGCCGCCCTCGGCGAGCGCCTGGCGAACCGCGAGCTCTACAAGCGGGCGGTCTGGGCCGAGCGCCGGGACGTCTCCGACGCGGTGGTCGAGGCCGACCACGAGACCATCCGCGAGTTCGAGGCGGACATCGCGGCCCGGGCCGACGTCGACCCGCGTCACGTCGTCGTGGACGTCCCAACGGAGACCGCGATGCGCGAGACCTCGACGCGCGTGCTGGTCAACGGCGACGTGCGGCGGCTGGACGAGCAGTCGACGCTCGTGGCCGCGCTCCGGCAGGCCCAGCGGGAGCAGTGGCGACTCGGCGTCTACGCGCCCGCCGACCAGGTCGAACCCGTCGGCTACGCCGCCGAGGACGTCCTCGGCCTGGAGACCGACGGGGCGCTCGTCAGCGAGGTGCGCCGCCCAGGCCGCCACGTCACCTTAGAGGAGTTCGAGTGACCGGTCTCCTGGCTGGATTCGAGCGATCCGGACGCCGACAGGCCTCCGAGTGCGCCCGGACCTGTCGGCGTTCGAGAGAGGCCGGGCCTTTGAAGTCCCTCGGGCGTCCAGAGTAGGTCCTATGCTACTCGAGGGGACCGTCCTCCGCGGCCGGGCGTTCGAGCCAATCGAGGGTCGAGTCGCCGTCGAGGACGGCGAGATAACGGCCGTCGAGGAGGCATCAGTCGACGGTGACGACGTCATCCTGCCCGCGTTCGTCAACGCGCACACCCACATCGGCGACTCTATCGCGAAGGACGCCGGGGCCGGCCTCGGCCTCGACGAGCTCGTCGCGCCCCCAGACGGCCTGAAACACCGGCTGCTCCGACGGGCCTCGCGCGCCGAGACGGTCGCCGCGATGCGTCGCTCGATGCAGTTCATGGCCGAGAGCGGCACCGCCGCGTTCCTCGAGTTCCGCGAGGGCGGCGTCGAGGGCGTCTACGCCCTTCGCGAGGCGGCCGAGAACCTCGACGTCGAGCCGCTCGTCTTCGGCCGCGACGGGGCGGACGTGCTGTCCGCGGCCGACGGTTACGGGGCGAGCGGCGCGCGTGACGGCGATTTCAGCCGCGAGCGGAACGCCGCCCGCCGCGAGGACAAGCCCTTCGCCATCCACGCCGGCGAGCGCGACAGCGCGGACGTGAACCCGGCCATCGACCTCGACCCGGACCTGCTGGTCCACATGGTCCACGCCGAGGAGATCCACCTCGACCGGGTCGAGGACCGGGCCATCCCGGTCGCGGTCTGCCCGCGCTCGAACCTCGTGACGGGCGTCGGCCTGCCGCCCGTCGCCGACCTGCTCGCGCGCACGACCGTCGCCCTCGGGACCGACAACGTGATGCTCAACAGCCCCTCGATGTTCCGCGAGATGGAGTTCACCGCGAAGTGCTGTGACGTCCCCGCCGTCGAGGTGCTCCGCATGGCCACGGTCGCCGGCGCGGACGTCGCCGGGCTGCACTGCGGCGTCGTCGAACCCGGCCGCGACGCCAAGCTGCTGGTCCTCGACGGCGACTCCGACAACCTCGCGGGGACCCAGGACGTGGTCCGTTCCGTCGTCCGGCGTGCCGGCGGGGCAGACGTGAAACGCGTCGTGCTGTAATCCGTCCGTCCACCGGTCTGTATTCCCGACGCCGGTCGACCGACCGTGCCGTCGCCGACCGGATTTCACCTCGCGCGGCAGACTTAAGCCCGCCCGGTTTGAGCTATGTCATAGACCACCATGGGGCTGTACGAGAAGGTGCTCGTCCCGACGGACGGTTCTGCGGCGTCGCGGCGGGCCATCGAGCAGGCGGTCGCCCTGGCGGCCGAACACGGCGCGACCATCCACGCCGTCTACGTCGTCAACACCGCGAGCTACGCGAGCCTCCCGACCGAGTCGTCGTGGGACGGCGTCGCCGAGATGCTCGAGAGCGAGGGCGAGTCCGCGCTCGACGAGGTCGCCGAACTCGCCGCCGAGCGGGACGTCTCCGTCGAGCGCGTCTTCCTCGACGGCTCGCCGAGCCGGGAGATCATCCGCTACGCGGAGGAGGTGGGCTGTGACCTCGTCGTGATGGGCACGCACGGCCGGGGCGGCATCGACCGCCTCCTCCTGGGGAGCGTCGCCGAGCGCGTCGTCCGCTCCTCGAACGTGCCGGTGCTGACGGTGCGGGTCCCGGAGTAGCGCAGACGCCGGCGGGATGGCGCGGCTGTCCGGCGGGTAGCCGCCCCGCTGGCTGGGACGGGAGTGGGACGGGCAGGCGGGCGCTACGCCGGCCGGAGGTGCTCGCAGTCGCCCGCGGTGACGGTCTGCCGCCCGCCCTGCGTCTCGACGACGAGCGCGCCCCAGTCGGTCACGTCGACCGCGTCGCCGACTATCACCCCTTCTGGCGTGTGGACCCGGACGCGGCGGCCGAGCGTCCCGGCGTGCGCCCGCCAGGCGCTGCGTGTCTCCTCGGGTGCCCGGCGGAGCGCGTCGAACCGTTCGAGGACGCGCTGGACGACGACCCGCCGGTCGACGGGGCCGACCTGGGCCTGCAGGCTGGTCGCCGACGGCGGGAGGTCGGCGGCCGCCACGTTCGCGTTCAGCCCGACGCCGACGACGACCCACTCGACGTCGCCGTCGGCGCTCGCCGACTCCGTCAGGATGCCGGCGAGCTTGGCGTCACCGCCGAGTTCGGCCGTCTTCCCGGCGTCGGCGACGAGGACGTCGTTGGGCCACTTGATGTGAGCGTCCACGCCGGCTTCGCGCGCCGTCTCCGTGACGGCGACGGCCGCCGCCAGGGTGAGAAGCGGCACCTGCGCGGCCGGCAGCGGAGGTCGCAGCACCAGGCTCATCCAGACGCCGCCCGGCGGCGAGTCCCAGGTCCGCTCGCGCCGGCCCCGCCCGCCGGTCTGTTCGTCCGCCAGGACGACGACGTCCGTCGCGCCCGTGGCCGCGAGTTCGCGCGCGCGCAGGTTCGTACTCGCGAGGGCGTCGTGGTACTCCACGTCGAACTGGGCGTCCAGCCCGGCGAGGACCGCGAGTTCGCCGTACCCGGGGAGCGCGGTGACGCGGTAGCCGGACGGTGACTCGGCTATCGTCGCGCCCGCCTCCCGGAGGTCCGCCACGGCCGACTCGACGGCAGTCGGACTGATGCCGACCGCCTCCGCCACCGCGCCGGCCGGCACCGGTCGGTCTCCCGGGACCGACCCGTCGGTCAGCGCGCCCAGGACCGCTCGCGCCGCGTCGTGCATGCGCGGTCGTACGGAGACGGCGGTGAAACGTGTTCCGTCGGGGTGTGCGATGAATCCCGAGTCGAGAAAGGGAACCGCGCCGGTCTACTCGATGACGACCAGGACGTCGCCCATGTCCACGCTCTCGCCCTCGTCGACGGCGACCTGGGTGACGGTGCCGCCATGGGCGGCCACGACGTCGTTTTCCATCTTCATCGCCTCCAGCACACAGAGCACGTCGCCGGTCGCCACCTCGTCGCCCTCGTCGACCTCCACGCGGAGGATGGTGCCCTGCATCTCTGCGGTCACGCTCTCGCCCTCGCCCGCGACGACCGTCTCCTCTTCCTCGTCGCCGCCCGCCGGCTGGGGCTTCGAGCCGCCCGCGTCCTGGGGGACGGCCAGCTGGGCCCCGCCGACCTCCTCCAGGTTCACCTCGAAGCGCTTGCCGTTCACCTCGACGGTGAACTC
>Ga0102959_1000212_pt1 | contig 18776 bp, 21 predicted proteins | sample SalPonF2_B_D2_MG_FD_84520 | JGI IMG/M metagenome (GOLD analysis project Ga0102959, IMG submission 84520) | Salt pond soil microbial communities from South San Francisco under conditions of wetland restoration - Salt Pond MetaG SF2_B_D2_MG ...
CCGGGGCAGAGCGCCGTCCGTCCGGGCCGCGAAGCCGGACTTACAATGGCTTACATCCGATTACAAAACTTACAAACAGTTACAACCGATTCGGGCCGCCGGTCCGCGGGGTCGCCGTCCCGTTCTCGAACCGACTGCCGCCCCAGTTCCCGAACGGGCCGCCGCCCACGTCGCCCTAGTCCCCGAACGGGCCGCCACCCATGCCGCCCATGCCGCCGCCGCCCTGCTGTTGCATCTTCTTCATCATCCGCTGCATGTCGCCGTCACCCATCCCCTGGAACTGCTTCAACGTCTGGGACATCACCCGGTGCTGTTCGAGCAGTTCGCGGACCGTCTCCTCCGAGGTGCCGGAGCCGCGGGCGACCCGTCGGACCTGGCTCGCGCCGATGCTCCGGGGCTTAACGAGTTCCTCCTCGGTCATCGAGTCCATCACGAACTCGAAGGTCTGCATCCGGTCTTTGGTCACGTCCATCGCGTCGTCGGGCAGCTGGTCCATGATGCCACCGCCCAGCCCCGGAATCATGTCCATCACCTGGTCGAGCGGCCCCATCCGGTTCATCGCGCTCATCTGCCGGCGCATGTCCCGCAGCGTGAACTCGCCCTTGAGCAGGTCCTCGGGGTTCCAGTCCTCGGCCTCGGCCTCGGTCTCCTGCATCGCGCGCTCGACGCGCTCGGCGAGCTGCTGTAAGTCGCCCATCCCGAGCAGCCGCGAGATGAAGCCGTTCGGCTCGAAGCGCTCGATGTCCTGGACCGTCTCGCCGGTCCCCAGGAAGGCGATGGTCGAGCCGGTCTCGTTGACGGCGGTGAGCGCCCCGCCGCCCTTCGCGGTGCCGTCGAGCTTGGAGATGACGACGCCGTCGATGCCGATGGACTCCTCGAACTGCCGGGCCTGCTCTTTGGCCCCGTGGCCGATGGCGGCGTCGAGCACGAGCAGGCGGTAGTCGGGGTCGACCGCGGCGTCTATCTCCTCGATCTCCGCGATGAGGTCGTCTTCGAGCGCGTGGCGCCCGGCGGTGTCGACGATGTGGACCTCGGCGTCCGCGGTCGCTTCGAGCCCCTCGCGGGCGATGGTCACGGGGTCGTCCTCGTCGGGGTCGCCGTAGAACTCGACCTCGGCCCGGTCGCACATCTGCTTCGCCTGGTCGTAGGCGCCGGGCCGGAACGTGTCGGTCTGGACGACCGCCGGCCTGAGCCCCTTCTTCGAGAACCACCACGCCATCTTGGCCGCGGAGGTGGTCTTGCCCGACCCCTGGAGCCCCGCGAGGAGGATGGTCTGTCCCTCCAGGGGGAGGTCCGTGCTGTCGCCGATGAGCGCCACCAGCTCCTCGTAGACGATGCGGAGGACGTGGTCGCGAGCGGTCGTCCCGCCCGACGGCTCCTCGTTCAGTGCCCGGTCCCGGATGGAGTCGGAGAGCGCCATCACCAGGCTCACGTCGACGTCGGCCTGCAGGAGCGAGCGCTGGATCTCCTTTACGATTTCGTCGACGTCCTCCTCGCTGATGCGGGACTTCCCCCGGAGCTTATCGAGGGTCCCCCGCAGAGAACTCCCGAGATTGTCGAGTACCATTGGCCGAGAGTAGGGCGTGACGCGGTTAAAGGCTTTATCTCGTGGCCCAGCTCCGAGCGTCGTCGACCGGTCCGGCGTCCACGTCCCCACGCCCGGTCCCGGTGCCGACAGGTTTAGCCCCGCTCGGGGCGAACCCACAGTGTGTCTCGAGATTCGACGGCCCCCGTCTACGCGACCCGCGGGCTGGTCGAGGTGCTCTGCGAACTCGCTGCCGACGCCGAGCCCGGGGAGGTGTCGGTGGCGCTCGCCGCCACGCCCGCCGGCGACCTCGACGTCGACCTGCCACCCGAGACCCCCGTGCTCACCGACTTCTACATGCCGAGAACCGCCGAGTCGGTCACCCGCGTCTTCGGCGTGGACCTCTCCATCCCCGCCGGCCAGACCCACGGCCGGTTCGTCTCCCACCCCCAGGGCGACCTCGAGGTGTCCCTCACCGACGACCTCGCCGCCGTGATGCTCGTCGCCGTCCCGCCGTGGGAGGCCGACGCAGTCACCGCCTTCGACCGGAGCGGTCGGCGGCTGCCGCTGGAGCTGGTGGACGCCGAACCGCCGCAGGAAGCGCTCGGCTGAGCACGTTCGGGCCACTCATGCCGACTACTCGCCGACGAGGTCCTCGACCAGCTCCTCGGGGTCGAAGCGCGCCAGGTCGTCGTAGCCCTGGCCGGTCCCCAGGAAGAGGATGGGCTTCCCGGTGACGGCGGCGATGGAGATGGCCGCCCCGCCCTGGGAGTCGGCGTCGGCCTTCGTGAGGATGGTGCCGTCGATCTCGGCGGCGTCGTCGAACTCCTTCGCCCGGCGCACGGCGTCCTGGCCGGCGACCGACTCGTCCACGAAGAGGGTCATGTCGGGGTCGACCACGCGATCGATCTTCTCGAGCTGGGCCATCAGGTCGTTGCTCGTGTGGAGCCGCCCCGCCGTGTCGCCGAGCACCACGTCGATGTCGTTGGCGCGGGCGTACTCGACGCCGTCGTAGAGGACCGCTGCGGGGTCGCCGCCCTGCTCGTGGGCGATGAGCTTCTTGCCGAGGGCCTCGGCGTGCTCGCGTATCTGCTCGTTCGCCCCGGCCCGGTAGGTGTCGCCGTTGGCCAGCACCGAGGAGTAGCCCCGCTCCTCGAGGTAGCGCGCCAGCTTGGCGATGGACGTCGTCTTGCCGACGCCGTTGACGCCCGTGAAGATGATGACCAGCGGCTTCTCCGCCTGGGCGACGCGCTCCTCGAAGTCGAACTGGCCGACGCTGATGACCTCCAGCAGCGCCTCCCGCAGCGCGTCGGTCACCAGGTTGCCGGTCCGCTGGGTCAGGACCTTCGTCTCGCCGACCAGCTTCTCGCGGACGCCGTCGAGGATCTCCTCCGCGACGCTCATCTCCACGTCGCTTTCGAGCAGCGCCATCTGCAGGTCCCAGAGGGGCTCCTCCAGGTCCTCCTCCTCGAGGACGACGCGGCCCCGGATGAGCGAGCGCGCCTTCCGCCCGAAGCCGGTGTCGCCGTCGTCCGGTTCGGCTTCCGCCTCCGCTTCTGCTCCGGCCTCGGCTTCCGTCTCCCCACCTGCTCCCGCTTCAGCCCCCGGCTTTGCTCTGGGCTCGGCTTCGGCTTCTGTCTCCGACTGCCCCTCGGCCGTCGTCTCGGGGTCCGCGGGCTCCGCGCCCTGCTCGTCTGCCGGCGGTTCCTCCCCGGTCGCCTCCGCGGCGCTCTCCTCGGCCGTCTCCTCGACGTCCTCGCGGAACCGGCCCAGCTTGTCCTTCAGGCCGTCGAACATCGCACTACTCGTCCGGGCTCGGGCCCGGTCCGCCCTGCTCTCCCCCTTGCTGTGCCTGGAGCTGCTGGAGCAGCTGCTGTTGGGCCTGCTGGGCCTCCGCCTCGAGCTGCTCGCTCTCGGCGTCTATCTCCGACATCTCGGACTGGAGCTCGTCGATGCGCTCGTCGAGCATCTCCTTTTTGTGCTGGAGCGTGTCTATCGCCCCGTCCTGGTCCCGCTCGGCCGCGTAGCCGCCGCCGAGCTTGACGACGACCTCGTCGATGTCCTCCACGCTCGCCCTGACGTACGCGCCGCCGCCGAGGGGTACCTGCACGTTCGAGCCGGTCTCGAGGGTCTCCAGTCCCTCGACCGCCTCGTCTATCTCGGTCTTCTGCGCGCGGACCCCCTCGATCTCCTCGCGGATCTGTGCTTTCTCCTGTTCGAGGGCCTGTATCTGCTCGGAAAGTTCCTGTAGTCGCTGTCGGCCACCGCCACCGATGCTCATGGGCGGAATTCCGGGAGCGACTCGGAAGTATCTTCCTACTTCAGACACCCCGGATACCCCCGAATCGGTCCCGGGGCACCCGGTCTGTGGGCTACTCCAGGTAGCCCAGCGCGTCCTCGATGCGCCCCAGCTCCGGTCCCGTCGTCTCCCGGCCGACGACGTAGCCGTTGTCGTTGGCGACGAGCCCCGACCCGACCAGCGGCGCGCCGTAGTTGATGGTGCCGATGTCGGCGCGCACGCCGAGCGCCGACTCGACGGCATCGAGCTCGTCGTCGGTGGCTTTCGGGTGGCAGAGCACGCCCCGGTTCGTCGCCACGGCCGCCGTCCCGACGGTGCGGACGCCGGCGAGCTGGCCGCGCTCGACCGGGACGTCTAGAGCCTCCTCGACGGTCCGGACGGCCTGGTCGGAGCACTCCGGGTGGACAAGCGCCCCGGAGCCGTTGGCCAGGACGACGTTGCCGGCCGCGTTGATGCGACCCGGGAGCGAGAGCACCGGCAGGCCGGTTTCGGCCGTCAGCCGCTCGCGCTCGCGCTCGGTGGCGCGGCCGCTGACGAGCAGGCCGTTCTCGTTGCCGACGACGAGCGCGCCGACGGTCGAGGAGCCGCCGACCGTGGTCTGGACTGCGGGCACCTCGAGTTCGTCAGCCACGGTGGTCACCACGTCGGCGTCGAGGTCGGGGCGGAGGACGACGAAGTCGTCGGTGGCGCGGGCGAAGACACCGACGTAGGGTGACCCGAAGAACGCTGTACGGAGCACGGGCGGTCGTTACTGCTCTGCGTACTCGGCCTCGACGACGCGCTCGCCCTCCTCGTCGAAGCGGGCGGCGCGGATGCGGATCTTGCTGGGCGGGTTCTTCCGGCCCTCGGCCCAGACGGCCTCGTTGATGGTGGTCGAGAGCGTGACCGACTCCGGCTCTACCTTGAAGTGCTGGGCGAGGTGCTCGCGGATGAGCGACATCGCCTTGTTCGCGCGCTTGTGCTTGGGCTCTGCCTGCAGCTTGCGGAGCGGCACGGTGACGATTCGCTCCTCGAAGTCGCTTGCGCTCATGGCTTACTCGTCGGTGTCGTTGCGTCGCCAGTTGCGCCGCTTGGGGTTGCGCTGCACTTCCATGTCGGTCTTCATCATGACCCACGCGGGGACGCGGCTGTTCTGGCGCTCCAGCTTCGCCAGCCGCTTCTTCTTGGCCTTCGATTTCTTGCCCATAGTGGAGGAACGTACCGCGGCCTGGGTTAAAATGTTGTTCATCCTGCGCTGTGCCTGCCCTGGACTGGCGGTGCCGTCCGCCGGGGACTGACTGTGCCGCTATCGCACTGGGGTCCGAGCCGGCGGGGCCCCGTCCCGGCTCAGTGCAGTTTGAGCTCCACGATGCGGCCGTCTGGGTCGCGCACGTAGGCCGCCCAGTCGCGACCGTACGCGCCCAGGCGCTCGGCAGGTTCGTCGGCTTCCACCTCGACCCCGGCCGCCCGGAGCCCGGAGAGCAGCTCGTCCATCGCCCACCGGGTGTCGGTCTCGTCGCAGCGCAGGAGCAAGCAGACGTGCTCCGGGCCGGGCTCTACGCGCTCGTCGGTCGGGAACAGGTGGATGTGGCGGCCGCCCGCGACGACCGCGACGAAGGGAAGTTCGCCGGCCTCGAAGGCCTCGCGGTCGCGTATCGCCAGTCCGAGCAGGCCGTGGTAGAACGCGAGCGCCTCGTCCACGTCGGAGACGCGGACGGCGACGTGGTCTACGTCTGTCACCTCGAACTCCATGGCTCGGTGGTGGGTCGCCACCGGCAAGAACCGTTCGGCGTGCTCGTGGCGTGGGGAGATGGGGCCGGCCGACGAACGGTGGGGTGCCCACGGAGCGCCGGGCCGGTCCCGATAGAGTGGGGGTCTGTGTGGGGCGGTGGCGACGCGACGATGGCCAACTACTTCGGCGACTGTCCGCCTCCGCCCGAGAGAGTACACGCACCCCGCCGAGTTAGGGGCTCGTGCCAACAGTTACGGACGTTTAAGTATAGACGGTGCGAGACGATACAATCTGGTCGTGCGCTCATTCGAGTCGCGTGGGTCGTCCGCTCGCCGGCTCGTCGAGCACCGTGTTCCGGACGAGGACGCCGTGCGCCCGCCGCAGCCGACCGGAGGCCGCCGACGTCGAGATGCCGAGTTCGTCCGCGACGTCGGAGAGCGTGGCCTCCCGCGGCTCCTCGAAGTAGCCGCGCTCGGCGGCGACCGTGAGTATCTCGTGCTGGTCCGTCGTGAGCCCGTAGGTGGGGTCCGGGACGCCGTCGACCTGTCTCGTGACCTTCCTGAGGTCGTACCGGATGCCGGTCGTCGCGAGTTCGTTCCGGAACGCCGCGGCCGCGTCGCCCGACGGGAACCGGAACTCGAACGTCCAGCCGTCGTCGGTGCAGACGCCGGACAGGAGCGTGAACTCGAGGGCGAACAGCTCCCGGATGACGACCGACCGGGCGGTCCGCCACTCGACCCGGTAGAGGCGGCCGCCGTCGGTCGTCGCGAGCCGATGCACGGCGTCGACTCCGGGCTCGGCGGCGAGTCGCTCCTCGTAGGCGTCGAGGCCGTCACCCCACGCCCACATGAACGGGAGGACGGTGTCGTCGGTCGGGACGATTCGCTCCAGTTCGACGACGTCGACGGGGCAGTCGGCGAACGCGCGGCCGGCCGCGAACGTCTCGTGGGGGGCGGTGAACTCCGCGACGAGGGCCATTGGCGGAGTGTCGGGGGGCGAGCGTAGAAAGCTACCGGCCAGATACGATAGCCCTCCGACATATCACTCGGTCGCTCGCCTACAGCTCGACGGCGTGGGCCGTCGTGTACTCGGGGCCGTCGAGCCCCCGGTCGCTTCTCGTCAGCCGCACCTCCGTGACTGTCATGGTGCCGACCGTCGGGTCGAGGGCCTCCAGGCGCTCCTGGACCAGCTCCTTGCCGCCGGCGTGTTTCATCCGGGCGAGCGTGACGTGCGGCGTGAACTCGTGGTCCTCCTCGTCGAAGCCCAGCCGCACGGTCTCGCGCTCGATGGCCTCCTGTAAGCGCGTGAGCTCTTCCCCGCCCTCGCGGACCCCGAGCCAGAGCACCTTGATGTAGCCGATGTGTGGGAACACGCCCAGCCCGCCGAACGTCGCGGTGAACGGCCCCACGTCCGCCTCCGCGACCGCGCGGTCCAGCGCCCGCTCGACGCGCTCGGCCCGGCCCCGGCTCACCTCGCCGAGGAACTTCAGCGTGAGGTGCGCCTGGGTCGGGTCGGTGAACTCCAGTCCGCCCGCGTCCGCGAACTCCGACTGGACGGCCGCGACGGCGTCGGCGAGCGACGGGTCGAGGTCCACGCTCACGAACAGTCGCATGTCCTCCGTTCCGGGTGCGGTGCCCTTAACTCCGCGCCTCACCAACCGGGGACCATGAGCGACGACGACGAGCCCGAGACCCGGCATCACTTCTCCGAGGGGAGCGGGTTCGGCGACCCCTACGAGGGGTTCGACCTCGACCCCCCGGAGCTCGACGTGGACACGTCGCTGGTCGACCCGGTCGACGACCACGTCCTCCCGGACCTCCTCGACGAGCGACAGCTCCAGCGCGCGGACGTGGACGCCGCCGCCCTCGTCGAGGTGGGGCTGAACTACATGGGCATCAACCGCTACGAGCAGGCCACCGAGGCGTTCGAGCGCGCCGCGCGCTACGCCGACGACGGCGCCACCCGGCAGGAGGCCTGGGTGAACAAGGGCGTCGCCCACGCCCAACTCGAGGAGTACGACGACGCCATCGGCGCCTATCGGGAGGCGCTCCACGTCGACGACGACGGCGAGTTCGCCGCCGACGCCCACACCAACCTCGCCTACGCCCTCTGGGAGTTCGGCGAGGACGAGCAGGCCTTCCGGCACGCCGAGCGCGCGGTCACGCTCGACCCGCGGCTCCCACAGGCGTGGTACAACCTCGGCTTCATCGAGGTCGAGCGCGGCCTCCACGAGGACGCCCTGGAGTGCCTCGACAACGCCATCCGGCTGGGCTTCCGCGGCGCGGCGGTCTACGAGGAGAAGGTCCGTGCCCTGGAGGCGCTCGACCGCGAGGAGGAGGCGGAGGCGGCCGCCGAGCGCGCCGAGGAGATCCGCGAGCGCGTCGAGGACGAACTGGTGCGATGATACTCACGGAGCGAGAGACGGAGCGGGGCCTGCTGGTCACGGTCTGCGACCCGGACGTGCTGGGCCGGACCTTCGCGGACGGCGAGGTCTCGCTGACCGTCACCGAGTCCTTCTACGCCTGCGACGGGGCCGAGGAGGCCGTCGACGAGGACGCCGTCGTGGAGACGCTGCGGCGCGCCGTCGTCGGCAACCTCGTCGGCACCCGCACCGTCGACCTCGCCGTCGAGCACGGCTTCGTCGACCCCGAGAACGTCCTCGACCTCGACGGGACGAAACACGCCCAGTTCCTGCGGCTCTGAAGCAGCCCTCGGTCCCGCCGCGCACCTCCCGGTAGAATCCTCGGTCTCCAGGTCGCTCAGTCGTCGCTCGCGTCCGGGAGGTTCGGGTCTCGCCCGGGGAAGCCGACGCCGCGGTTCCGCGGGGTGGCGTCGGTCTCGCGGAGCCACTCCTTGAACACCTGGGAGACGCGCATCAGGTCGCCCTTGTCCATATCCTGCTCCGCGAGGAGCGACCGGAACCGCTCCTCCTCGGCGATACGGGCGGGGTCCGCGGGGTTCGCTGCGAAGCGCTGCGCGTCGACGACGTACCGGATGACCGCCAGCGCGACGCGGGCGATGGCCTTCTGCTGGCCGAAGCGGTCCAGGTCGAGTGCGCGCATGTAGCCAAGCACCCGGTCGCGCTGCAGCCGGGTCAGGTCGAGGGCGTTGCAGAGCGCCTGCGCGATGCGCGTCTTGTCGCGGCGGCTCTCTCGCAGGCTGTGCCGACCGTCCGAGCGGTGGCGGCCCTCGTTGATGCGCTGGAGCCGGGCGGCGCGGGCGTCGCGCTCGCTCGGCGTTCCAACCATCGTGGCCGCGTCGCTCTCGTAGCCGGTCGTGGGCGCGTGGCGGTCGTGGAAGCACTCCTGGACCGAGAGCGCGCCGTCGCCGGGGAGCCGCGAGAGGAACATCTCGTCGCGGAGCGCCCGCTCCTCGGGCAGCGAGCGGTAGCGCCAGTCGCGGGGGGTCGTCGCCATGCAGGGTCCAGACGGCCGGAGCCGTCGTGGACTGTGGCTACTCCGGACGGACCCTTAAATCCTCGATTCGAAGCTCGCGGAGAACAGCCACACTCCCGTCATCTAAATCCCTTGGTACAGGAAGCACTTAAAGGACGGCGCGTCTCCTCCGACCTTGCGCAGTCCTCAGAGCCACCGGGTCCGCCTCGCCGCGGCACAGGTCGTCATCGCAGCCGTCGTCGCCACCCTCATCGGCACGCTGGTGTTCGGCGACCCGCTCCGGCAGTCCGTCGTCACGGGCGTCGTGATCGGACTCGCCGTCGCCGCGACGTACTACGTATTCGGTGCGATACGGGGCCGGGACGAGTAGCAGGTGCTCCGGAATGAGAGGGCTCGAAGAACGGCCGCACTCCCGTCACCTAAACACCTTGGTACAGGAAGCACTTAAAGGAACTCGGGGTCGACCCCATATCAGCGAACGATAGGGGAGCACCCGGACAGTAACGGGGCGCGGTTAGTCACGACCGTACACCCGGCGGGTCGTAACCGTTCGCGGCTAGCGCCAGCGTTGGCCGTACCGAAGGAAAGTTGTGCGTTCGACGCCTAGCCCGCGGTAATGAGCGCACAGGACGCAGAACCTCTCGACGTGGAGGCCATCCGGGCCGACTTCCCCATCCTGGAGCGGCGCGTGGGGGCCGAGGACCGGCAGGTCGTCTACCTCGACAACGCCGCCACCACCCAGACCCCGGAGGCGGTCATCGACGCGATGGACGACTACTACCGCCGCTACAACGCCAACGTCCACCGGGGGCTCCACCACCTCAGCCAGGAGGCCTCCGAGGCGTACGAGGCGGCCCACGACCGCCTCGCCGAGTTCGTCGGCGCGAGCGGGGGGCGCGAGGAGATGGTGTTCACCAAGAACACGACCGAGAGCCTGAACCTGGTCGCCTACGCCTGGGGGCTGAACGAGCTCGGCCCCGGCGACGAGGTCGTCCTCACGGAGATGGAGCACCACGCCTCGCTGGTCACCTGGCAGCAGATCGCCAAGAAGACCGGCGCGACGGTGCGCTACGTCCCAATCACGGACGACGGTCGCCTCGACATGGAGGCCGCCAAGGAGCTCATCGGCCCGGAGACGCGGATGGTGAGCGTCGTCCACGTCTCGAACACGCTCGGCACCGTCAACCCCGTCGAGGCGCTGGTGGCGATGGCCCACGAGCACGACGCGCTCGCCTTCGTCGACGGCGCGCAGGCCGTCCCGAACCGGCCGGTCGACGTGGCGGCCATCGACGCCGACTTCTACGCCTTCTCCGGCCACAAGATGGCCGGCCCGACCGGCATCGGCGGGCTCTACGGCAAGCGCCACCTGCTCGAAGAGATGGAGCCGTTCATCTACGGCGGCATGATGATCCGCAAGGTCACCTACGAGGACTCGACCTGGGCCGACCTGCCCTGGAAGTTCGAGGCAGGCACGCCGGTCATCGCGGAGGGCATCGGGCTGGCCGCCGCGGCCGACTACCTCGACGACGTGGGCATGGCGCGCATCCAGCGCCACGAGGAGCGCCTGGCCGAGTACGCCTACGACCGCCTCGCCGAGGCCGACGACGTCGACATCTACGGCCCGGAGCCGGGCCCCGACCGGAGCGGCCTGGTCGCGTTCAACGTCGAGGGCGTCCACGCCCACGACCTCTCCAGCATCGTCAACGACTACGCCGTCGCCATCCGCGCCGGCGACCACTGCACCCAGCCGCTCCACGACACGCTCGGCGTCGCCGCCTCCGCACGGGCCTCCTTCTACCTCTACAACACGACCGACGAGATCGACGTGCTCGTCGAGGCCGTCGACTACGCCCGCGAGCTGTTCAGCTGATTCGACCGGTCGCCCGTCGTTCGGGCCGCCTTCGCGCTCGACGGCCGACGCCGTCTCTCTCGGCGTCGGGTCGGCCCGTTTTTCGGCGCTCGGTGTCCGGTTCGAGCGCCGCACGCCGCCGTCGTCCGGGCTGAAGCCGGTTGTAACCGTTTGTAATTCTGTGTAAGCGTTTGTAAGTCAGCTCTCGCCGGTGGTTTCGCCGGTGTTTCGACCCGCAACCGCTTCCGCCCGCCGTCAGTCGTCGACACTCGCCGTCAGTCCACGTCGAAGACGGCCCGGAGCTGTCGTTCGAGCTCCTCTACGTACACGTCGAGCAACTCTGTTACCTTCTCGTCGGGGACGACGACCCCCTCGATGCGGTCGGTCGGGTCCGGCGGGAGCTCGATGCGGAACTCGCCGTCGCCCTCGTAGAACGGCTCGCTCTCGTTGAGGACCTGCTGGTCGATGGCGTGGACTGCACTCGAATCGTAGCGCTCGTTCAGCACGTCGAACGCCCGCTTGTAGGCGGTCTCTAGCTGCGGGAACAGCGAGACGTACTTCTCCGCCTCGAACTCCTCGGGCGTCAGGTCGGTCATGGGCGGAGGTTGGGCCGGTCCGGATAAAAGTCGGGCGGTCCCGGTGTTCGGGAGGGCGGAAGTTACATTACGTTCGGAGAAGCTCGCTGGTCGAACCAGTCGAGACACCGGTTGGCTGGAACCGGGGGCGAACGGCGCGGTTCACCTGCCGCGGTGGCTCGTGACGACGCGTCGAGCGCCGTCACGCCACGGAGTCAGATAGCTGATAGAACGCGGCAACGGGGCGGACGAGAAACAGTCAATTCTACTAGTATATATATTGTTTTGGAAGATAGTATTGTAGTGTCTCAACAATTTTATCCCGTGCCACGTCGCGTCGGACTGGCGCGGCACTGGTTCGGCGACCGCGATTCAGCCCTCGCCTGCCAGGAGTCGCGATTGTGCCGCGTGGCGGTCCCCACGAGTTTGACCGGGGGAACACGTCGCACTACCCGGTCCAGTCTCACGGTTCGGCTCACGGCCACGTTCGCCCTTCCAGCCCGACCAGAGGGCCACGTTCACCGGCCAGCGCCCGAGCTCGACGGCGAATTCCGCACGAATCCCGTCCCGACGGCGGCCAGCGTCGCCCGTGACTCGGAGTCGGGCGTACGCTAATGTCGTGCAAACTTGTAGAAATACTGTACCCGCCGAATTTATACTTTTACTATGATATATAGCGCCGGCTTCGGCCCTCTGAATCGTAACTGTGGGTTGATACATTCTCGGTCGACCCGTGTCTCGAGCGCCGCGATGAGAGTCGAGTCGTCGGACGAACGCTTAAGCGCTCCAGCCGTGGAGGCTACCCATGGCCGAACGAGCCGCCGACGAGCGGGACGGTCCGGGCGGGTTCGACGCCCTGCCGATGCGAGTCGGACTCGGGCAGTTCATGGACCCGACGGCGGAGCGGCTCCGCTACATCAAGCAGCTCGGGGTCGACGACGTCCTCGTGAACATGTACCAGTACGCGCCCGACTACCCGCACATGCCGGACGGCGAGTCCGCCCCCCTCGACGGCGAGGCCGAGTGGTCCGTCGAGTCGCTCCGCCGGCTCCGCGAGCGCGTCGAGGCCGCGGGGCTCCGGCTGAACGCCATCGAGAACGTGCCCATCTCCTTCTACGACGACGTCATGCTGGGCCGCGAGGGGGCCGCCGAGCAGCTCGAACACCTGCAGCACACCGTCCGGAACATGGGCGAGGCCGGCATCCCGACCTTCGGCTACCACTGGTCGCCGACCGGCGTCTGGCGGACGGGCGAGACGACCGCCACCGGGGGTGCCGCCGCGACGGCCTTCGACCTGGCGGACGCCGACGACGCGCTCGTCTACGACCGGGAGTACTCGGAGACGGAGCTCTGGGCGAACTACGAGCGCTTCCTCGACGCGGTGCTCCCCGTCGCGGAGGACGCCGGCGTCACGCTCTGTCTCCACCCGAACGACCCGCCGGTCGAGCGCCTCGGCGGCGTCCCGATGCTGTTCAGGAGCTTCGAGAGTTTCCGGCGCGCCATGGACCTCCACCCGAGCGACAACCACGGCCTGGAGTTCTGCCTCGGCTGCTGGTCGGAGATGGGGGCGGACCTGGAGGCGGTCATCCGGTACTTCGGAGAGCGGGACGAGCTCTGTTACGTCCACTTCCGCGACGTCGTGGGGACGGTCCCCGCCTTCGCGGAGACCTGGATCGACGAGGGGAACTTCGACGCGCTGGAGATTCTCTCGCTCCTCGACGAGGTCGGCTTCGACGGCATGGTCATCCCGGACCACACGCCGCACCTGACGGGAGACACCGACTGGGACCACCGGGGCCGCGCCTACACGGTCGGCTACCTGAAGGGGCTGCTCCGGTGTGTCGGGAACCGCCGGGATGGGGCCGACTGACCCGGGGGTGAATGAGGTCGGGGAATACCGAGCCGGAGCGCACGGCGTCGGGGCCGGTCGCGTCGGGCGTCGAATCCCTGGCTCGGAACTCAGACCCCGCCGAGCGTGTTGAGGACCTCGAAGACGCCGTTGATGCGGTGGTAGCCACTTTTCACCTTCGGCGTCGGGTCGCGGTCCTCGTGGAGCGCTCCCTCCCGGGTCACGATGGCGTACCAGTTGCCGTAGCGCTCGTTGACGAACGTCTCCCAGGTGTACTCCCAGATGCGGTCGTACCAGGTCCAGTAGGACGCCTCGCCGGTCGCGTCGCCGAGGACCGCCGCCGCCGACAGCCCCTCCGCGAGCTCCCAGAAGTACTTGTCCGTGACGACCGGCTCGTGGTCCCGCCCGAGGCTGTAGTGGAAGCCGCCGTACTCGTCGTCCCAGCCGTCCCGGACGGCCACCTCGAAGAAGTGCGTCGCGCGCTCGTCCATCCACGGCTCGCCGCCGTGGCGCCGGACGAGGGCGAGCAGCTTCGCCCACTCCAGCAGGTGGCCGACCTGGTAGCCCCACGGCCGGAAGAGGTCGTCGGGCCGCTCTTCGTTGTACCCCCAGTCGTGCGCCCAGTCGGCGGTGTAGTGCTCCCAGACGAGCCCGTCGCCCCGGTCGGCGAGCCGGCGGCAGACCGTGTCCGCGAGCGTCTCCGCGCGGTCCAGGTACCGCGTTTCGCCCGTCGCCTCGTACGCGCCGAGCATGGCCTCGCAGAGGTGCATGTTGGCGTTCTGCCCCCGGTAGGGTTCGAGTTCGGTCCACTCGGCGTCGAGGTCGCTCCGGTACGCCCCGTGGTCCGGCTCCCAGAAGCGTTCCTCCAGGAGGTCCGCGGTGCGCTCGACGTGCGCCTCGGCGCGGTCCACCCCGGCGCGGGCCGCCGTCGAGAGCGCGAGCAGGACGAACGCGTGGCCGTACGTGGCGCGGCGGTCGTCGGTCACGGTCCGCCCGTCGAGCACCCACGGATAGCCGCCGTCGTCGTCGCGGAGCACGTCGAGGAGGAACGAGACGCCGTGCTCGGCGACCGGCAGGCAGTAGTCCGGGCCGCCGAGCAGCGCGCCGAGGGCGAAGTTGTGGGTGAACCGGGCCTGCGAGACGAGGTGCTTCGCCCGGCTGTCGTAGACCGACCCGTCGAGGTCGCGTATCTGGGCGACGAACCCCCCGTGGCGCGTGTCGACGCACGCGGGGTAGTAGAACTGGAACGCGCCGAGGAGGTGCTGTCTGAGCCACCTGGGGTCGCGGAAGACGGCGGTCGTCGTCATCGCCCGGGGAGACGTGGTCGGTCGCCATAAGCGCACGTGGTCGTCCTCGACCGCGAGCGCCGCCGTCGTGCCACGACGCTACTCCTCCGCGGGCGGGGCGGTGACGCCCTCGGCGGCGAGCCGTGCCCGCGTCTCCTCGTCGTAGCCGAGTTCGGCGAGCACCTCGTCGGTGTGGTCGCCCGGCGCGGGCGGCCCGGCGGCCAGCTCGCCGGGCGTCGCCGACAGGTCGGCCGTGAGCCCGACCGTGGTGTACGTCCCGCCCTCGGGGTGGTCGAGTTCGACGAGGGTGCCGTTGTGCTCGACCTGGGGGTCCGCGGCCACGTCGTCGAAGTCACAGACCGGCGCGGCCCAGACGTCCGCCGCGAGCAGGTCCGCGAGCAGGTCGTCGCGGGCCCTCTCGCGGGTGTGTGCCTCGATGGTCCGCTTTATCTCGTCGCGGTGCTCGTAGGTGTCGCGGTCCGTCTCGTACGCCCGGAGTTCGTCCAGCCCGAGCACGTCGGCGATGGCGTCCATCGACGCCATGGCGATGGCCAGGTAGTCCTCGGCGGTCTCGTAGATGCCGTAGGGCGCGCCGAGCCACGCCTGACCGATGCCCGCCTCGCTGCGCTCGAACGTCTCCGCCGTGTTGAGCGCCGCCGTGAGCTCCTGGCACTGGAAGTCAAGCGCCGCGTCGAAGAGGTTCGTCTCGACCCGCTGTCCCTCGCCGGTCCGCTCCCGGTGGAACAGCGCGAACATCGTGTTGAGCGCGAGGAGCATCGCCGCGTGCTCGTCCACGACGGCGGTGCCGACGGGCGTCGGCGGGTCGTCACGCCGCCCCGTGTACCGGGCCAGCCCGCTCATCGACTGGAGCAACAGGTCCTGCCCGGGCCGGTCGACGTACGGCCCGTCGCTCCCGAACCCCGACCCGGAGACGTAGACGATCTCCGGGTTGACCTCGCGGACGTCCTCGTAGCCGAGGCCGAGACGGTCCATCACGCCTGGCCGGAAGTTCTCGACGAGCGCGTCGGCCCCGGCGACGATGTCGAGGGCCACGTCGCGTCCCGCCTCGCTGCGAAGGTCGAGGGTGACGCTCCGCTTGTTCCGGTTCATGGCGAGGAAGAACGGGCTGACCCCGTCGTGGAGCCGGCCCCCGGCGGGGAGCGTGCGCTCCCACTCCCCGCCGATGCGCTCTATCTTGACCACGTCGGCGCCCATGTCGGCGAGCTTCTGGGTCGCCCACGGCCCCTGCATCATCTGCGTGAAGTCGGCTATCGTGACTCCGGAGAGTGCGCCCATGGCCCCGTAGAACACGACGGGGAGGATAAAGATTCGCGACCGGCTGGCGGCCCGCTCGCCGGTGCGTTCATTACCTCGCTGGTCCTTGGTCGACCGATGCAGTCCGCACTCGACGAGGCGACGCGCACGCGGGCGCTCCGGGCGCTGCTGGCCCGCGTCGACCGGACACTCGCGGAGACCGCCGACCGGTTCCCGTACTTCGCCGACGGTCGGACGGGCGAGTGGGTCACGACGGCGGACGGGAACTGGTGTGGCGGCCACTGGATCGGCCTCCTGTGGCTCGCGGCCCGCCACGCTGACGACGCGGCCGACCGCGAGCGGTACGAGCGAGTCGCTGTCGACCGCACTGAGACGATGCGCGAACACATGCCCCGTCGGTCGATGTTCTGCGGGATGAACTTCCTGTACGCCGGGTTCGACGGGTACGACGCGACCGGTGAGCGCTCGCTGTTCGGCCTCGGCCTCGAAGGCGCGGACGCGATGACGGCGTTCTTCCACGAGCGGGCCCGCCAGGTCCCGCTCGGCGCGCTCGACATCCGCGGTCCGGAGCAGTTCCGGGGGCCGGCGTCCGAGCACGGCCCCGACGGCGACCGACTCGGCGCCGTGGACGCGGTGTACACGTCGCTCCCGGTCCTGTGGCGGGCGTTCGAGGAGACCGGCGAGGCGCAGTTCCGGGACGTCGCGGTCTCGCACGCCGACCGACATCTCGACTGGTACGTCCGGGACGACGGGCGCACGTGGCACCACGCCGTCTTCGACCCCGACACCGGCGCGCTCTCGCGGCAGTACAACGAACTCGCCCACTCCGAGGACACCTGCTGGGCGCGGGGGCTGGGCTGGTCGGTGGCCGGCCTCGCCCGGGCGTACGAGGCGACGCGGGCGGGGCGGTACCTCGCCGCGCTAGAACGCCACGTCGACTACTACCGCGCGCACGTGCCCGGGGACCTCGTGCCGTACTGGGACTTCGAAGTCCCCGTCGAGCGGGACACGCCGCGGGATTCGAGCGCCGCGGCGCTGGTCGCCTACGGCCTGACGGCCCTCGACGGCGACGGCGAGCGGGTGGCCGCGCTCCGCGAGTTCGGTGAGTCGGTCCTCGGGTCGCTCGTCGCAGACTACCTCGTCACGGACGAGGCCGACCCGCGCTACGGCGCCGTCGAGCACGGCTGTTTCAACGCGCCGGGCGAGTACGCGATGGACGACGAACTGGTGTGGTCGACCTACTACGTGACCGCGGCGCTCGACGCGCTCGGCGGGACGCGCCGAGGCGGCTCTGCCCGGAACTGACATCCTGGCCCGTACCGCGCGCCGCTCGGGACGGGGGCAACGTTCATGCTATCCTGTCGCGTGCGTGCGCCTGTGCCCACCCTGCGACTACTCGCCCGTCCGTTCGACGGCTTCGAGCGCGCGCTGCAGCGACAGATGGACGCGTTCGCCGAGGCGACGGGCGCCGACGTGACCTTCGAGCGCGACCACCGACCGCTCCCCGAGATATACGAGGACCTCGTGACGACCGGCGCGGTCGCCGACGGTCGCTACGACCTCTTTTTGTGCCTGAGCGACTGGCTCCCGGCCGCAGTCGAGGCGGACCTGCTGGCGCCGCTCGCCGCCCGACTCGCCGCCGACCCGCCTGCGGACTGGCCCGATGGCTGGGCCGAGAGCGTCCGCGGTCTCCTGACCTACGACGACGCGGTCTACGGCGTCCCCTACCACGACGGCCCGGAGATATTCCACTACCGCGAGGACTGCTTCGAGAGCGTCGCCGAACAGCGCGCGTTCCGCGAGGCGTACGGTCGCCCCCTCTCGGTCCCGCGGACGTGGGCGGAGTTCCTGGAGGTCGCCGAGTTCTTCACCCGCCCCGAGGAGGACTTCTGGGGCACCGTCGTCGCCGCGAAGCCCGACGGGCACAACGACGTCTACGACTTCTGCATCCAGCTGTGGAGCCGGGGCGGTCGCCTGCTCGACGACGACGGCGTCCCGGCGTTCGACAGCGACGCCGGGCTGGCGGCCCTGGAGTTCTACCACGACCTTATCCACGAACACCGGGTCGTCCCGCCCGAGTCGCTCTCGATGGAGAGCGTCGAGGCCGGACAGTGCTACGCCGACGGGAAGGCCGCGATGATGTGGAACTGGTCGGGCTTCGGCGCGATGGCCGAGGCGCCGGATTCGGCGGTCTTCGGGCGGGCCAACTACGGCCTCATTCCGCGTGCGGACGTCCCGGACGGCGAACACACCTCCCTGACGGTCGTCTACGGACTCACGGTGCCCGCCGGGAGCGAGCACCCGGACCTGGCCTACGATTTCATCCGCTTTGCCGCCTCGCCGGCGATGGACAAGGTGACGACCCTCGAGGGGGCGTCCGGGACGCGGCTCTCGACGTGGCGCGACCCCGAGGTCCTCCGCGCCGGCTCCTTCTACTCCGTTCTGGACGCGGTGAACACGGGCGCCGTGAACACGCTCCCGCAGGTTCCCGAGTACGCCGAACTCAACGAGGTCCTGAACGAGATGGTCGCGGCCGCCGTCGTCGAGCGAACCAAGTCCCCGGCCGAGGCGCTCGCCGACGCCGACGCGGCGGCCCGAGAACTGCTCGGCGTCGAGTGACCGCCGGGTCGCGGCTCCGAATCTGCGTCGCGGGGTGTCCGCGCGACGGCGCCGGGCCTCGGGCGTCGATGGCGGAGTCCCTTGTCGGAAGTATCTCTGGCCTTCGACTATCCGTCCGCTGGAGCGCGTTCGACGAGGGTGATGTGCTCGCAGGCGAGCAGCGTCTCGCCCGACTCGTCCTCCACGACGTACCGGTAGACGACGCGGCCGAGCGAGTCGTCGTGGACCGCCGTCTCGACGACCTCTCGGTGGACCGAGAGCGTCGTGCCGATGGTGACGGGGTTGACGAACCGGAGCGAGTCGTAGCCGTAGGAGAACGCCCGCGGGTTCATGTCGGCGACGAGCGCCTCGGCGATGGAGAAGACGAGGTTCCCGTGGGCGATCCGTTCGCCG
>Ga0102959_1000213_pt1 | contig 18765 bp, 11 predicted proteins | sample SalPonF2_B_D2_MG_FD_84520 | JGI IMG/M metagenome (GOLD analysis project Ga0102959, IMG submission 84520) | Salt pond soil microbial communities from South San Francisco under conditions of wetland restoration - Salt Pond MetaG SF2_B_D2_MG ...
CGTTCGCACCTGTTCCAGGCGATGTTCTACACCCTCAAAAGTGTGTAGGCTTTCGCGAATGACATCATTTTTGATTTCAGAAGCACGAGCGGCCAAGGCTGTAGCCAAGCCATTATTGAGATTGTGCTTTCCTGAAAGTCTTACTTCGCTAATTGGCATTAATACCTCTTCCTTTTTGTTAAATTTCAAAATGATGTTTTGATTGCGGACAAAAGCCCCATCCGCATCTCCCAGCTCTTGCTGGTTTGAAAATGCCAACAGTTGTGGGGCGTCGGCTTTTTTTTTAAGTGATTCAACGTGTCCGTTAATGGTTTGATCGTCGAAATTGTAAATGAACCAATCCTTTTCGGTTTGATTTTCAGTGATTCGAAATTTTGCCGCCGCATATTTCGAAAAATCATGATCATATCGATCCAAGTGATCTGGCGTTACATTTAGTAACAGACTGATATGGGGTCGGAAACTCTCGATATGATCCAACTGAAAACTACTGACTTCCAAAAGGGCATCCTTGTCCTTACTGGTTTGATCTGTAGCCTCGGAAAAAGCATAACCAATATTGCCTGCGGTAACGTGGCCACGCCTGGCTTTTTCCCACGTATAATCCAGCCAGTTGGTAACCGTAGTTTTACCATTACTGCCCGTTACGGCCACAATCGGACTTTTGTTGAACCAGCTTGCGACTTCAATTTCCGAGAATACTTTTTTGTCAGATTTCAGATACTCTTGCACGAGTGGGGCTTCGGTTGGCACGCCGGGACTTAAAACCGCAAAATCAGCACCACGGGCTATATTTGTGTGACCTTTTTCTTCGAATGGTATCCCAAGCTCATTAAATTGGTTTTTAACCGAATTGCTGATCGTACTGTTGTCGGTTACAAATACACGAGCTCCCTTTCGCTTCAATAACGAAGCAACGGCTACCCCACTTCGGGCAGCACCAATCACGGTGATATGTGTGTTTTTAACTTCTCTCATCGCAATTTCAGGGTTAACAGGCTAACAATTCCGAGTAATACTGCGATAATCCAAAAACGGACTACGATTTTGGATTCGGGTAATCCTTTTTTTTCAAAATGATGATGAATCGGGGTCATCAGGAATACACGCTTTCCTTCGCCGTATTTTCGTTTGGTATATTTGAAATAGGTTGTTTGGATGATGACCGATATTGTTTCTACGAAGAAGATCCCGCAGATAATTGGCAGCAATAATTCTTTATGCAGCATCAATGCCAAGGCACCAAATGCACCTCCCAGGGCCAGCGATCCCGTATCCCCCATAAAAACTGAGGCAGGATGTGTATTGTACCACAGAAAGCCCATACATGCTCCGACAAGGGAAGCACAGAAGATCGTGAGTTCTCCAGAGCCGGGCAGGTACAGAATATTTAAAAAGCTGGAAAAGTCTGTTCGACCGGATACATAGGCAAAAATTCCCAGAATCAATCCGGCAATGGCTGAGGTTCCGGCGGCCAGTCCATCTAGCCCGTCAGTGAGATTTGTAGCATTACTCACGGCTGTGATCACAAAAATGACAAGCGGGATGTAGATAACCCATCCAAGTGCATGTCCCAGGAAGGCGTAGTCAATATTTACGTCTTTCAGAAAAGGGACCGTAGATAAAGTGTTAAATGATTGAAAATCAGGCCAAAAATAAAGTGTTAGGCCGAGTAATAGTCCGACGATAATTTGTCCGGCAACCTTAAAGCGACCACTCAGTCCTGATTTGTCTTTTTTGACAACTTTGATGTAGTCATCCACAAAACCAACAACTCCGAGCACCAGGGTAACAAGGATAATCATCCATGTGTAGATGCTGTCCATCTTCATCCACAAAACGGCTGGTATGAGTACAGCCAACAGGATAATGATGCCCCCCATTGTGGGAGTATGTGCTTTGCCAAGGTGCGTATCGAGACCAATATCCTCACGTATAACTTCGCGAAGCTGCATTTTTTCAAGCCATTCGATGATCCGGCGACCGATCATCACACTGATGAACAAAGCCATGGCAGCGGCGACGGCTACACGGGTTGTAATAAATTCGAAGGCCCCGAAGCCTGGTGGTTGATAATGGATTTCCAGCCAATGGATTAATTCGTATAGCATCAGGCCCCCTCGTCTTTAGGATTGCCGTTTCTGCGACCTAATGCTTGGCGAGCGATCTTGCGATCGTCGAAATCAAAACGTTCGCCTTTGATTTCCTGGTAGGATTCGTGTCCTTTACCCGCTATTAAAATCATTGTGCAGGCATCCCCATCTGCGATGGCTTGGTTTATTGCTTTTTTACGATCGGTAATGCGTTTAACTGTGCCGGGATTATCAAATCCAGACATGATTTCATCAATAATAGATTCTGGATCTTCGTCTCTTGGATTATCTGATGTTACAGTGATTTTATCACCAAACTCTTCGGAAATCCTTGCCATTTTAGGGCGCTTTGCCTTATCGCGATTACCGCCACATCCAAATACGATATGAAGTTTTTGATTTTCTGCTTTGAGCTCGGCCAATGTGCTTGCTACATTTTCCAGTGCATCGGGAGTATGAGCATAATCCACCAGCACAACCGGCTTGCCGTGGCCAGATTCTTCCACTCGCTCCAGTCTTCCTGGAGCTCCGGGTGCTGATTTTAAAGCTTTGGCGATATCTTCATCTTCATAACCCAAGGCCCGGCAGATTAAAAAAGCTTCGGTCAAATTATAGGCATTAAATTTACCTACCAATGGACTTTCAATCATTGTTTTTCCAATGCGTATGACAAGCCCGTTAATCGTGTTATCTAAGATTTGGCAGTCAACATCCAATGCTTTGTAAAAACTGAAGTACACTTTTTGGGCTTCACAATCCATGCCCATAAACTGTGCCTGCTCATCGTCACCATTAATAATCGCCCATGCTGAAGGATAAAGTCCATCAAAGAGTTGTTTTTTGGCACTTGCATAAGCTGTCAGGTCTTCATGATAATCCAGGTGATCATGACTCAAATTTGTGAAAGCAGCGATATCGAAATTGATGCCGGCCACGCGTTTTTGATCCAAGGCATGAGAGGACACTTCCATGACCAAGTGTGTGGATTTAGCGGATACCATTTTTCTCATATCAGCAGCAAGTTCGATGGGATCGGAAGTCGTTAGTTTACTTTCTTTTTCTCGACCTGCAATTCGTTTTGAAACAGTGCCAAGCAGGGAAGGGGCAATTCCTAATTCTTCAAGCACTTGGTAGGTTAGCGTGGCCACCGTGGTCTTACCATTGGTACCGGTTATGCCGACAATTTTCATTTTTTGGGCCGGATTTTCTTCAAATGCCTGGGCCAGCGGGCCAATAAGCGATCGCGTATCCGGAACTTGAATGATGCAAACGTCTTCCTCAGTATCAAAGGATTCTTCAGAGATTACCACCGAAGCGCCTTTGGCAATAGCATCCTCAATAAACGAATGACCGTCAACACTGTGGCCGCGAACGGCAATAAATACGCTATTGGATTCCACTTTACGGGAATCCTGCCTAAGCGTACCGATACTGTTCGGCTCCTGACCGGAGACGTCAATCGGCTGACAAAGTGATATGAGTTCGTTAAAGGTCAATCGAATGTATTAGTGTTTAGATTTATAATTGGACGTTAGGGTCCTAATCCCATGTGCTTCGCCGCGAACGGTCACCGTGCGCCCTTGCTTCATCCTATCACCGGCCCTCGGAAATTGTCGATAAATAGTTCCGGAACCGATCATCTTGATTTCGAATCCACGGCTATTGAGCAGGGCCGTAGCTTTGCGCATGCTCATATGATGCACATCCGGAATGATAGAATACCCATCCGGCAACTTTGTAGTGTCTGCGACTTGCGATCGTGTTGCAAGTTGAAGCGTAATTTCATCTTTTGGCTTTAGTTCAGATGCTGGCTCGGGATTTTGCTTAACGACCCAATTGCCAGAACCTGTTATCTGATAAGCCAGCTTTTGATCATTGAGCAGTGCCTCAGCATCTTTTTTGGTTAGCCCTTGCAGTTCAGGAGCAAAAGCCCATGTCTGGCTGTGGTGCTCGTTTCTAATGATTTCTTTTTCAATCTCGTTATCCAGCCCTGCGATGCGTTTGGCCGTATGCTTGAAAATTGGTCCGGCCGTATATCCACCATATGGGGGATAGGTCTCCGGATCATCAAGCACAACCAGACATGCATATTTGGGATTTTCGGCTGGGAAGAATCCCACAAAAGAGGACCGGTATTTTGTCCGGTAGTGACCATCAATAAGTTTTTGAGCGGTTCCGGTTTTGCCTGCGATTGATAATCCTTTAACCTGTGCAGGCTTTGCCGTTCCGGAGTCGGAAACAACACCCTTGAAAACAGGGAAGAGCTTCTTTAGCGTCGATTTTTCAGCAATCTGTCGCACCTCGGTAGCATGATGTTGCCATACTACATTATCCTCGCCGTCAACAATTTTTTTGACCAAATAGGGACGCATCATAGTGCCGTCATTGGCAAAAGCCGCATAAGCCTGAGCTAATTGCAGAGGCGTTACCTGCACTTCGTAGCCAATAGCCATCCATGGTAGTGAAACTTCACTCCACTCATAAGGTTTCGGAAGTTTACCAGGCTCTTCATTGGGTAGATCTACGTTAGTAGGCGTTCCAAATCCAAGGTTCCGCGCATATTGATAAAAGGTGTCTTTTGACAAGCGCATTGCAATTTTTGCCGTAGCTACGTTGGATGATTTTTCGATCACCTCGGGGAACGTAAGTGTGCCCAGAGGATCATGATCGCGCATCCACTGCCCGTGAATTAATATTTTGGCATCTTTAGGGGTCTTTATCTTTTCATCAAAAGAAACCTTGCCTTGTTCTACGGCTGCAATAGCGGTAACCAGTTTAAAAGTCGAGCCGGGTTCGATCATATCCGAAATCGCAAAATTTCTACGGTTCTCCTTGTCTAGGGAGGCAGGATTATTGGGATTGAATGTGGGAAAGTTTGCCATCGCTTTGATGGCTCCTGTTCTGGGATCCATGACAATGGCAGAACCGTGTTTTGCGTTCGTACGCTCAATCCCGGCTTTAAGTTCTTCTTCTAAAATTGCTTGAATATGAGAATCGATAGTGGTATAGAGTGAATGCCCCTGCTGTGGCTGCTTTTTAGGCGCTCCTATATAAGAGTAAATGCGCCCATTGCGCTCGCGGCGCACTTGCTGGACACCGTCTTCACCACTTAGCTGATCATTGTAAAACTTTTCGAGACCGGTCATTCCCTCGAGGTTGTGGTTTACAAATCCAAGGGCATGGGCAGCCAGATTGCCGAAAGAATAGCGACGCTGGTACTTTTCTTCTAGGATGATGCCCCGAATATCCATCTGATGCAGTGCTTCATAAGCTTCAGTATCCACGTTTTTATCGAGCACAACGTAGCGAGATCGGCTGGGCGCAGAATGAATTTTATTAAGATAATAGTTAGAGGTTCGGTGGGTATATTTAGCCAGTGTATCAGCGATTTGAAGAATCTGTGAGCGTTTCAATCCTTTGATCTTTGGATCCAAAGATACTTTGTAAGCCGCAGTATTGGTGACTAGCAACGTACCGTCATCATCATAAATATTACCGCGCTGGGCGGGTATGGGGATATAGTCGATAGCCTGTTCGCTCCAGAGCTCGCGGAGACTGGGTCCGGCAATAAAATTGATACGGAAAAGCTGCAGTCCAATCGCACAGGGGACCAGCAGTACCAGTCCGAATACCACAAACATCCTGTTTAATATGGAAGAACGCTTTTCTCGCATTACTTTTGCACCTCAATTACTTTTTCCGCAGGACCGCCATTTATAAATCCCTTTTTTTTAGCTTTTTGATAAATTTCAGCCGGTCCAATCATTCGATCGTAAGTCAGTTTATAATCATTGTGCAGACGCTTAGCTTGATTATATTTCCGTTGCAATTTTTGAACATCCTGAAGTAGCTTTTGGGTAGCAAAAACGTGATTCAGGTACAAAACGCCGAGTGCTCCAATTACCATAGCCCCTACAATGACTTTCCATGGTTTAATTTGGGGGAGAGAGAGTCTTTTCTTTTTCTCCTTGTCAGATTTAGCTCGTTTACCATAATTGGTGGTGGAAGAGCCGTTTTTACGACTTTTCTTCTTCCCTGCCGATTTATTTCGCCGGTTTGGTTTTACCTTGTCTTTTTTCATCGGAGATTTTATCAGCATACTACACCTCCGGCTGGTCTATTTTCTCGGCTACTCGCATTTTTGCGCTACGCGCAGCAGAATTTTTTTCTATCTCTTCATCAGAGGGACGAATGATGCCGCCTGAAATCTCATGGATTGGTGTCAATTTATTGCCATAGAAATCCTTTTCGATTTTGCCTTCATGATTTCCAGCTTTGAAGAACTTCTTTACAATACGGTCTTCCAGCGAGTGATAGCTAATAGCTACAATACGTCCTTTGATTTTAAGGACTTCCAGCGACTGCTCAAGTACATTGCGCAGCATATCCAGTTCGCGGTTCACTTCAATGCGGATCCCCTGGAAAACACGGGCTACGCTCTTAATTTGATACTGTCCATGCACGACCGCTTCTATAGCCTTGCGTAATTCGGTGGTTGTCTCGATCGGTCGGCGATTGATGATCTCGCGTGCTATTTCGCGGCTCAGGCGTTCTTCGCCGTAATGATAGATGATGTCACGCAGATCCTTGTAGGAGTATTCATTAACCACTTGGAAAGCAGTAATACCACGCAGGTTACTCATCCGCATATCCAGCGGTCCTTCTTTCTGAAAAGTGAACCCACGTTCGGCCTCGGTAATCTGATGGGTGGAAACACCGAGATCAAGAAGGATTCCAGTTACCTCTCCACGGATTTCTGGGGGTAATAGCCGGGAGAGGTAACCGAAATTACCTTTTATGGAAGAAAATCGTGGATCGTCGCCGATTCGGTCATTAGCTGCAGCCAACGCTTCATCATCTTGATCAATACCAATGAGCCGTGCATCATCATTGAGCTGAGATAACAATGCCTGGCTGTGTCCACCACCGCCGAGCGTAGCATCGATATAGATACCGCTGGGATCCGTAATGAGTTGCTCTACGGACTCACGAAGCAGTACTGGTTGATGCTTATAATATGTCTCATTCTTGCTCATTATTGTCATTGTCACCCATAACACGCTCAAAAAGTTCTTGATACGATTCGAAGTCAAGGCCGGAATCAACTTCATCCAGTTTCTCGGGCGACCATATTTCGATACGTTCGCCGCTGCCGATAAAGATGGCTTTACCATCAATGCCGGCCCATTCTGTAAGTTTGGAAGGGAGAGGAATGCGATTGTGACTATCCAGAGACAGATCTTCGGCAAAACGAAGGAAATTTCGCTTTACTGTGCGACCTTCTTTGGTAAAGCTGTTGATCTGAGAGAGTTGATCCTCTACTTTTTGCCATTCATCTTCTGGGTACAGATAAAGACAGGGTTCGAGTCCTCTTAATATAGTAAAGCGCTCTTGGGCTTGGGGATTTAGAGCCTTACGCAGTTTAGCCGGGAAGCTAACGCGTCCTTTTTTATCAACACTATGTTCGTATTGGCCTTTGAAACTCGGCATATAAGGTCCCCAGAATTACAGCTAGATGATCGAATTCGACAAGTGGATATGAACTCCCACATTCTCCCACTTCACCCCACAATGTACCCCGAAAGGATATAATATGTCAAGAAATTATTACAAAAAGACAGATTAAAATTTACGATTGGTTCTTGTTTTTTGGTTGTTGACTATTGATAATCGCCCTTAGTAATATGAAGAAGAGGTTTTTAGGGTTTTGAAAGCCCTACAGAGTAGCAGCATATAGTTGATTGGTATGAAGTGGTAGAGAGTGGGGGAGATTAAACAAATAAAAGGGCCGATCTTCCAATCGGCCCTTTATATTAGAGTAGGCTACCCCAATAGCCACTCCATTTGTGCAGTAATTAGCTATCTGCAGATGTTGTTGCTAGCAAATGAATGATGATTCCCTCTCTTGATGTTCCTAAACAATCAGGACACACAGTAACTTATCCCTGATTAATAGGTTCCTGATTATATCAAAAGCTATTTTATAGAATACTTAGATAAAAAACAGTTACTTAAGAGTAATCTAATATAGGTTAGAAAGTCCTATAAAGTATTAAAAGGGCAGAACGATGCTATTCTTTAGCTTTGAAATAGGGATTCTCGATAATTCCGAAGATATTCCCCCAGGGATCTTTTACTGTTCCAGCCATAATACCTTTGCCCACATTTTCGGGCGTTTCATTTTTTTGAGCTCCCAGATCCAGCAGCCGGTTATATGCTTCTTTGATATCGGAGACTCCCCAATACACCATAATGTTATCACCGTTTTTTTGCTCCTCAGACTCGTCAGGCAACAGTCCTAGTTCATAACCGCCTACTTCAAATCCTACATAATAGGGCTCATCGAAATATGGAGGTTTATCCAAAATCAGAGTATACCAGCTTTTTGCTTTTGCCAGATCGAGTACCTTGTAAATAGCAGTGCGCAGTCCCAGGAATTCTTCGTCAGCCATAGTCTTATAGTTTTGCAGTTTTTCGGATGTGTCTTTATAGAATATACTATCTAACCGTATAATCCGATTAATTTTTTCCAATACAACAACACTTATTGGCTTAGTGGAAGGCACGGATTAGTTCTAAAATTGCAAGAGCCAGTCTGAGTTCGGAAGGTTTTATTTATCCATCATTCTTCTAGGTTTTTCCCGTGCGCGGGTATTTTATAATTTCTCAGATCAGATAAAGCGTGGGCGTTTGATCTGGCACAAGACTAGGATACCTAATAAGTAACTCAGATCTAAGGAAGCTCAGTACTTCCCATCAAATAACGGTCACATTCACGTGCAGCGCCGCGACCTTCATTAATCGCCCAGACGATTAGGCTTTGCCCGCGACGCATGTCACCAGCTGCAAAAACGCCATCAATATTGGTGTGATAATCGCCGTGTTCTGCTTTGGCATTGGATCGATCATCGCGTTCTACTTCCAACTGATCGAGTACGGGACTTTCCGGTCCGAGAAAGCCCATTGCTAATAACACAAGATCGGCATCCCAAACCTTTTTGGTGCCGGGAATTTCTTTGGGCACTTTACGTCCGTTGTCATTGGCTTTCCATTCGATCTCTACGGTATGAAGTTCTTTAACGTGACCATTCTCATCTCCAACAAATTTTTTGGTCATAACCTGGTATTGGCGCGGATCATTCCCAAAACGGGCGGCAGCTTCTTCCTGCCCATAATCGACCTTATAGACATTGGGCCATTCGGGCCAGGGATTATCATCGGCGCGGCTTTCAGGTGGCTTGGGCAAGATCTCAAACTGCGTCAGACTTTTGCACCCGTGACGCATCGAGGTGCTCACACAATCGGTACCGGTATCTCCACCGCCTATGACAATTACATTTTTATCTTTAGCCGAGATATAATTTTCATCCTCATGGTTTGAATCCAGCAAACTCTCTACGTTAGCATGCAGAAAATTCATCGCAAAATGGATACCCTCAAGATCCCGACCTTCGATATCCAGATCTCGCGGATTGGTAGCCCCGCCCGCCAGAATCACGGCATCGTAATCCTCAGCCAATTTGGTGGCATGCAAATCAGTTCCTATTTCAGTATTGGTGACAAAGTTGATCCCTTCATCCGCCATTAAATCCACGCGGCGCTTCACAACTTTTTTATCCATTTTTTGGTTTGGGATGCCGTACGTCAACAATCCGCCGATGCGCTTGTCGCGTTCATAAACGGTCACCTTATGTCCCGCCTTGTTAAGCTGATCTGCGGCCGCCAGTCCGGCTGGTCCGGAGCCAACGATGGCAATTTTTTTATCTGTTCGATTTTTGGGTGGATTTGGTTTCATCCATCCCTCTTCAAAGCCCTTGTCGATGATCGCTTGTTCGATACTTTTTATGGCGACAGGTTCATCAATAATGCCAAGTACACATGAACCCTCACAAGGGGCCGGACATGCGCGACCTGTAAATTCCGGGAAATTATTGGTTTTGAGCAGTCGGTGTAGAGCCTCTTTCCATTTTCCTTTGTAAACCAGATCGTTCCATTCAGGAATGAGATTATGGATAGGGCAGCCCATAGTTTTGCCGGCTTTTTCATCCCCCGTTTGACAAAAAGGGATGCCGCAATCCATACAGCGGGCGCCTTGTTCCTGTAGCTTATCTTCGGTTTGATGTTCATGGAATTCCTCCCAGTCTTTAACCCGTACTTTGGGATCACGATTTGGTGTTCCATTTCGTTCAAATTCCATGAAGCCAGTTGGTTTACCCATAATATGCTAGCTGATTATTTCTTATTTGATTTAATTTGTTGCTGATAATTACTGTTTGTTTTCCAGGAAGGCTTCCATCTCAGCCTCTTTTTCATCTAATCCCTGTTCCTTGGCCTTTTCGATAGACCGCTGCATTTGCTTATAATCTTTGGGCAGTACTTTTACAAAATGTTTGATCATCTCATTCCACTTAGCCAAGACCTTCCAGCCTCGATGGCTGTCGGTGTACTCGGCATGACGACGAATCATTTCATACACTTCTTGGATTTCTTCCTCGTCACGCAGTTTAGTTAGTTCTACCTGGTTGGTATTGCAGTATTTGTGGAAGTTCTGATCCATATCCAGGATATAAGCGATTCCTCCAGACATTCCGGCTGCAAAGTTACGACCGGTTTCTCCCAGCACTACCACGCGTCCGCCGGTCATATATTCGCAGGCATGGTCGCCGACAGCCTCTACAACGGTTCTCAATCCACTATTTCGTACGCAGAAGCGCTCACCGGCTTTACCGCGAATGTATGCTTCCCCGCTGGTAGCTCCATAGAATGAGACATTTCCGACGATGATATTTTTAGCAGGATCGAAACGGGAGTCTTCGGGGGGATACAGGATCAGTTTTCCACCCGATAATCCTTTACCAAAGTAGTCATTGGCATCACCTTCAAGTTCGAGGGTCATTCCATTTGGGATGAATGCTCCGAAGCTTTGTCCGGCCGATCCGTTAAATTTAATGTGAATCGTATCTTCGGGAAGCCCCTCGGAGCCGTAACGGCGTGTCAGCTCACTACCTACAATAGTACCCACAACACGATTGGTGTTGTTGATAGGTAGAGTTGCCCGAACGCTCTTGCCTTCTAAAAGAGCAGGATCACAGATATCCAGCAGGGTTTGGATGTCAATAGCGTTATCGAGACCATGATTTTGTTTGATCATACAGCGGGTGCCCACACTGTCGGCATTTTCGGGCCGATGCAGGATCGGAGAAAGATCAAGTTTCCGGGCTTTCCAGTGATCAGTTGAGCGCTGTTCAAGTTTATCAACGCGGCCAATCATTTCATCAACCGTTCGGAAACCGATCTTGGCCATATATTCGCGAAGCTCCTGAGCCACAAACTTCATAAAGTTGACGACATATTGTGGGTCTCCCATAAACTTTTCGCGCAATTCCGGATCCTGTGTAGCAACGCCGACGGGACATGTGTTAAGATGGCAAACGCGCATCATGATGCATCCAAGCGTAATCAGCGCACTGGTACCAAAACCAAATTCTTCACCGCCGAGAAGAGCGGCTACGGCAATATCACGACCGGTTTTGATTTGCCCGTCGGTTTCAAGCGTCACCCGGCTTCTTAATCTATTCAGAACCAAGGTTTGATGCGTTTCGGAGAGTCCAAGTTCCCACGGAAGTCCCGCATGCTTGATACTGGTCTGTGGTGAAGCTCCCGTACCGCCATCATGGCCACTAATCAGAATCACATCCGCATGCCCTTTGGAAACCCCGGCGGCAATCGTGCCCACACCTACGGCAGAAACCAGTTTCACGTTGATTCGTGCTTTGGTATTGGCATTTTTGAGATCATGTATCAGTTGGGCCAAATCCTCGATAGAATAAATATCATGATGCGGTGGAGGCGAAATTAGTCCCACTCCGGGCGTCGACAAACGCACTTCGGCAATCCAGGGATAAACTTTTCGGCCCGGCAGTTCGCCACCTTCACCCGGCTTTGCTCCCTGTGCCATCTTAATTTGAATTTCATCACTTTGAGTCAAGTATTCACTAGTCACCCCAAACCGTCCCGAGGCTACCTGTTTGATAGAACTTCGTTTTGAGTCGCCATTAGGTTCGGGAATATAGCGAGCGGGATCTTCACCGCCTTCGCCCGTATTACTTTTGCCGCCAATACGGTTCATCGCAATAGCCAGCGTTTCGTGCGTTTCCTGACTGATGGAACCGTATGACATGGCCCCGGTTTTAAATCGTTTGCAAATTTCTTCTACCGATTCGACTTCTTCAATTGGGACAGAATCCGATTCATTAAAATTAAAGTCTAGCAGTGAACGCAGATTGGGAGCGGGATCATCCTGCTCATTAACGAGTTTCGAGTACTCTTTATAGAGCTGATAGTCGCCATTTTTGGTTGCTAGCTGTAGTGTATGAACGGTCTTGGGATTGTAGGCGTGATATTCGGTACCATTGCGCCACTTATACTGGCCGCCTTCATCCAGCACTTGTCCGTTTGTCTGGTAATTGGGATATGCACGCTGGTGACGAAGTTTGGCTTCTTTGGCAATGATATCCAGATCTACCCCGCCGATGCGCGAATCTGTCCATGTAAAATATTTGTCGATCACATCCTTATCGATACCGAGCGCTTCAAAAATCTGAGCACCGCGGTACGATTTGATAGTTGATATTCCCATCTTCGACATCACCTTTACGATACCTTTAACGACGGCTTTATTATATCCTCGCTGGGCTCGTTCAAAAGAGAGATCAAGGTGTCCCTGCTCGATAAGGTCATAGAGACTTTCGTAGGCCATATAGGGATTGATGGCCTCCACACCGTATCCCAAAAGAGTACAAAAATGATGCGTTTCACGTGGCTCTCCGGATTCCAGAACCAGGCCCACTTCCGTTCGTTTGCCTTCGCGTATCAGGTGGTGGTGCAGTCCTGCACAAGCAAGCAGAGCGGGAATAGGAGCTTTCTTTTCATTGAAATCCCGGTCCGAAAGTATCAGGATATTGGCACCTTTTTCGATCGCCTTATCGGCCGCGGCAAAAAGATTATCAAGCGCTTGTTCAAGACCTTTGCCTCCTTTATTCACATCAAAGAGAATGGGCAAGGTTTTGCTCTTAAACCCCGAGAGATTGATGTTCTTCAATCTGGCAAGCTCATCGTTTTTAAGAATGGGCGTATTAAGTTTGATCTGCTGACAGGAATCCGGTTGTGGATTTAGAATATTCCCCTCGGAACCCAGCATGGTCTCCGTAGAAGTGATAAGCTCTTCACGGATCGGGTCAATTGGAGGATTTGTAACCTGGGCAAAAAGCTGTTTGAAGTAATTGTACAGCAGTTGAGGTTCATTGGAGAGCACCGCGATCGGCGCATCATTTCCCATGGCGCCTACCGGCTGAAGCATATTTTCAGCCATCGGTCCTACATTAATATTCAAATCCTCATAGCTGAACCCGAACGCTTTTTGTCGATGCACGACGGCTTCATGTTCCAGCTTTAGCTCGTCCTTGGAATCAAAAGGCAGATCATAGAAATCGACCAAATTTTCATCCAGCCATTCCCGGTAAGGGTGCTCCCGTGCAATCTGGTGCTTGATTTCTTCATCACTGATAATGCGCCCCTGTTCGGTATCGATCAGTAACATGCGGCCCGGCTGCAGGCGGTCTTTGTGGATGATATCCTCCGGCGGAATGTCCAACACTCCCACTTCAGAGGACAGCACGACCGTGTCATCACTGGTTACGTAATATCTTGAAGGGCGCAAGCCATTACGGTCGAGCGTGGCTCCCACTTGTTTTCCGTCGGTGAAGGCAATGGATGCGGGACCATCCCACGGTTCCATGAGACAGCTGTGATATTCGTAAAAAGCCTTCATCTCATCGTCCATGCTTTCATGCTTCTCCCAAGGCTCGGGAATCATCATCATCATGGCATGGGGCAATGATCGTCCACTCAACATCAGAAATTCAAGACAGTTATCGAACTTTGCCGAGTCGCTGCCTTCTTCCTGAATGATGGGCCTAATCTTGTCCAGGTCATCGCCAAACAAATCTGAAGCTAATTGAGCTTCGCGGGCATGCATAGCATTTTGGTTGCCGCGAAGCGTATTGATTTCCCCATTGTGAATCAGGTAACGGTAGGGGTGGGCCAGCTTCCAACTGGGAAAGGTGTTTGTACTAAATCGTGAGTGTACCAGCGCTAAGGCCGTTTCCATTTTTGGATCAGAAAGATCAGGATAAAAATGGCGAAGCTGGGTTGAGGTCAGCATCCCTTTATATACGATGGTCCGCGATGACAGGCTAGGGATATAAAAGTAATCCTTATCCGTAAGATTGCTGTCTTCTATAGCTTTAGTGATCCGCCGACGAATGACATATAGTTTACGTTCGAAGTCGAGCTCCGTTTTTAAATCACGATTGCGACCGATAATTAATTGACGAACAGAAGGTTCTTTATCAACGGCCGTTTCTCCCAAATAGAAATTATCGGTAGGAACCTTCCGCCATCCGAGTACTTCTTGCCCCTCTTCTTCCACAATCCTCTCAACAACCTTTTCGCAGGGCAGTCGGTTTTCTCGATCCGGTGGTAGAAAAAACATTCCTACCCCATATTGGCCTGGACGCGGTAACTTGATGCCAAGTCCCTTGCATGAACGTTCCAAAAAATCGTGTGGTATTTGTATCAGGATGCCGGCGCCATCACCAGTATCAGATTCACTACCCGTAGCTCCCCGGTGATCCAGATTCGTTAGCACCGTGAGGGCCTGTTCTACAATCTTGTGCGATTGTTTGCCTTTAATATTGACGACAAAACCTATACCACAAGCGTCGTGTTCGTGTTGGGATTGATATAAACCCTGATCAGAAACCATGTTAATAAATTTACTGTATTAAAATTATTGTATTGAATGGCTTATTGCCCCTTATAGTGTTTGAGCCGTTTTTACGATATCACTAAGAACGCCGGCTGCCGTTACCTCTTTACCTGCTCCGGGTCCCTGAATAATCAGCGGTGTTTGGCTGTATAAATCTGAAAAGATCTGTATGAGGTTGTCAGTCCCTTTTAGTTGCCCCAGCGGAGAATCTTTCGGCACCGCTTTGATTCCGATGGTAATTTCTCCGTCCTTTAATGTGCCGGTGTAACGAAGTGTTTTACTACGTTCGCGAGCCCTTCGAATTCGCTGACTCCAGCTTTGATCATATTTAGACAACCGTTTTAAGAATGTGGAGCGATCTACATTCAATAAATCTTTAGGAACAAGAGATTCTACTTCCAGTTCCTCGCGCCCAATTTTGTGTCCTAAGGTGCGGGCAATCGTCAGAAATTTTCGTGTGACGTCTTCGCCAGATAGATCATCCCGCGGATCGGGTTCAGCGTACCCTTTTTCCCGGGCATCGACTATGGCATCACTAAAAGAAATGCCCTGTTCCAACTGGTTAAAAAGGTATGTCATTGTTCCGGATACTACACCTGATATTTCAGTGATAGAATCGCGGCTTCGTTTTAAATTTTTGATTGTAGAGATGACAGGTAATCCAGCGCCCACAGTCGTTTCGTAGCGGAACGAAGCGTTATTTTTTTTGGCCTCCGATTGTAGCCTATCAAAAAATGACTGTTCAAAGGTGTTGGCCAGTTTGCTGGGGGTGACAATATGGATACTCTTTTCCAGTAGTTCAGGATATAAACGCGCCACTTCTTCGCTTCCAGTTGCATCTACAAAAATCAGGTTATGACGGTAAGGGGCCGTTAAATGATCGAGCAGTTGTTCCCAATCCGTTGTTTCTGCCTCTGACCAGTCAACTCCTGATTCAAGATTAATTCCTCGATCATTCCATATTGCTTTTCTGCTGTTGCATATCCCGAGCAGCCGGTATTGCAAGGAATTTGAATCCAGGGATTTCAGTTGTCGAAGCAAGGTTTCTCCGACGGCACCGGTCCCAGCCACAAAAAGATCGACTACCGATCGGTTTTTCTCTAGGTTATCGTTTAGCAGTCGTGCCGTACGACGAGCTTCGGCGCGGGGAAACAGAAAGGTGATGAAGCGTTCATCGCGGTTACGTTCAACGCTTAGAGGATGTAGTCCTTTTGAGGCTAAAATATTCCAAATTCTTTCGGTGAGTCGTTCATCCTTGCCAAAATGGTTGCTAAATTTTTTCACTTTAAAAATGTCCTTATGAGGATGAATAACCGTATTCTTATTCTCGGCCCAACTCTCGACCTGTTGAGAAATTTTTTCAAATGCTGCTTTTCGGATTAGAAATCTGCCCGGTTCAAAGTTAGAGTTCTGTTTGAATGCAAAAGCTTCAGGATCATTCTCATCCTTGAGCCATTCTTTAAGCTTTTGCAATAGTTCATAGCTATGGTCAGCTGTTACTTCGAACCATACAAATGGACCAGTGACAGTAACCGTCTTAAGAGTACCGTTGGAGGAATAACCTGATTCAATTCTAGTGCCGGGATGGGCTGGATTAAGACTGTTTTTAACCAGCACGGAAGTATTATCATTGCGAATTGGCTGTATTGTTTTAGGATGGATCACATTAGCTCCATGGGCCGAAAGCTCTTCAATATCTCCAAAACTTAAATGATTTATGGACTCTGCCGTTGGTACCCAGCGAGGATCAGCTGATAAGACCCCATCCACATCAGTCCAAATTTCGAGGTGATCGGCGTCAATAGCATCGGCAATGAGGCTTGCGGTATAATCCGAACCTGATCTTCCCAGGGTAGTGATCCTTTGCTTTGCATCGGAACCTATAAATCCCGTTATGACGGGGATTGCCCGCGATTCCTTTAAAAATTCTCGGGCCAGTTTGCGGGTTAAATCAGTTTGCACCCGAGCTTGCCCGAATGTAGAATCCGTTTTAATAAAGTGATGGGCTTCGTATGACTTAGCAGGATAGTTACGCTTGGAAAGGACCGCAGCAACTATTAATGACGAGGCCCGTTCTCCGATTGAGAGTACCTGATCTTTCCATTGGGCAAAGTGTTGGTTTCTCAGTTCCTCTTTTTGAACAACCTTTCGCAGCTCGTCGAATAATTCAAGCAGTGAATGACGGCGGTCTTCTAACGTAGAGGCCAGCTCATCAAAAAGGTCAAGATGCAATTTTTCAACCTGGTCTATTTGCTGAAATACCTGGTCATCATAATCGCCGGTTTGATGCGCGATGTTAATCAGCGTATCTGTAACTCCAGCTATGGCAGATACAACAACAAATGGCTTGGCTGTTTTCTGCCTTTCGATGACAATATTTGCTGCCTGATCTATAAATAGTGCATTTTGGAGGGAAGTCCCACCAAATTTCAGTATATGAATATTGGATTTATAGTTTGACATTTTAAGATTCAAAAGTTCTGGTTGGTATTTCAGCTAGGTAGTATTTGATTATGGCCTTGAGTTGATCGAATTCAATAAGAAATGCATCGTGTCCATGATGCGAATGGATCTCCGCATATCTGCCGTGTGGTAATAAGTCAGCCAACTCACGCGCTTCTTCTGGTGGATAAAGCATGTCGCTGTCAATCCCCACAACTACAATCGGAATTTGTATTTGACTCAGGACCTCTTCGTAATTTGGACGTTCCCGGGAGATGTCATGAGTATCCATTGCCTGGGTCAGCCGCACGTAGGAAACCGCATCAAAGCGGTCGGCCAATTTTTGTCCCTGGTAATTGAGATACGATTCTACCTGAAATTGGTCTCCATCGTTTTGTCGTCTTCGCGAAAATTTTTTGTCAAAGTCCCCGGGATGACGATAGCTGTTCATAGCGATCATGCGAGCTAATGCTAACCCTTTTTGAGGAGGGTTTTCGTCGGTGTAGTAACCTTTTTGCCAGTTGGGATCCTCGTAAATGGCTTGTCGTTGAGTATGACTGATCCCGATAGCCCATGGGCGATGGGTTCTGCCCATACCTAAAAGAGCTGCCGATCGGGGGCGTTCATCCATGATGCACCACTCCAGCGCCTGCATCCCCCCCATTGAACCGCCAATTATTTTTTCAATGCCTGTGATTCCCAGCTCATCCAAAAGCTGTTGTTGCATACGTACCATGTCACGAATGGTAACAATAGGAAAATCCGCCCGGTACGGTTCCCCTGTTTGGGGATTAAAGCTGGTGGGGCCGCTACTGCCATAACAGCTACCCAATGCATTGGGACAGATCACGAAATGTTCTTCCGGATCAATGATATTGTCAGTACCAAAGAGGCCTTCGAACCAATCGTCTGCAGCGGTATTTCCTGTGAGAGCATGGCAGACCAATACTACATTGTCTCGGGCTTTGTTGAGTTCTCCCCAGTACTGATACGCAATCGTCGGATCCTTAATGTGATCTCCGCCTTCTGTAACAAAGGAAGACTCAAAAGTATGTGTTTCTTGTTTACTCATTTTTGATATTCTATTATGCTGATACCGGCGCCGGATATTACAATCAGACGCTGATAACAGCTTGGGATTTATGCCGGAACATTCACTTGTTGAAAAGCAACTTCGAAATCCTCAATGATGTCGTCGATATGTTCGATTCCTACCGAAACGCGAATCAAGTCAGGTTCAACGCCGCTCGAAGCCTGTTCTTCATCGCTAAGCTGCTGGTGTGTTGTTGAAGCGGGGTGGATGACCAGCGTTTTGGCATCTCCAACATTAGCTAAATGACTAGAAAGCTCCACGTTTTCAATGAAGGTCCGTGCGGATTCGAAACCGCCTTTAACGCCGAA